>FTCT01001524.1_pt1 | contig 11059 bp, 12 predicted proteins | sample 1658881 | NCBI WGS metagenome assembly FTCT01 (sample SAMEA3914864, study PRJEB12502) | metagenome | biome: forest; material: soil | place: USA | collected 2012-03-12 | depth 0.3 m | reverse complement strand
CCCCCCGCCCGCCGTTCCAGCCCGACGACGGCAACGCCCGGCACGCGCACGGCCAGGCACAAGGCCGCCGCCCCGGTGCCGGTGCCGACGTCCAGCACCCGGTCGGGCGGACGGGCGGCGGTGACGGCGGCCAGGAAGACCGGATCGATGGCGGCACGGTAGCCGCCCGCGGGCTGGATCAGCCGGACCCGGCCGTCCAGCAGGAAATCGCCGGCCTCATTCGCGCCGGCCTCGTCCAGGCCTAGGCCGCTCACGTCTCGCCGGCCTCGCGCAGCACGCGGACCGCCTGGGCGGCATCCTCGTCCGGCACCATCAGGCGGCGGGGGATCGCGCCGATGGAACCCTCCAGGATGCTGGTGTGGGTATCGAGCACCACCGCCTCGATGCCGGCGTCGGCCAGCAGGGCGAGCAGCCAGGACAGCCGGACGGGATCGGTGGTGCGCAGGATTTCTCGCATGGGCCTGAACGAAAGAGCATCGCCCTGTGGGCTTGACCGAAGAGGCTAGGCCGTTATGCTCCCTACCGCAATTCCTGGCGTCAATCACCTGTGGAGTCGACCTTGGCGGTCGTAACCAACTTCGAGCCGAAACGGCGCAAGTCTACCCCGCTCGACGATCTGACCGCGCTGGTGGCCGAAGATCTGAGCGCCGTCAACGACATCATCCTGCAGCGCATGCAGTCGTCGGTGGAGTTGATCCCGCAGCTCGCCGGCTATCTGATCGCGGCGGGGGGGAAGCGGCTGCGCCCGGTCCTGACGCTGGCGGCGGCGAATCTCTGCGGCTATGCGGGTGAGAAACACCGGTCGCTGGCGGCGGTGGTGGAATTCATCCACAGCGCCACCCTGCTGCACGACGACGTGGTGGACGAAAGCGACCTGCGGCGCGGGCTGGCCTCGGCCAACGCGGTGTTCGGCAACAAGGCCAGCGTGCTGGTCGGCGATTTCCTGTTCTCCCGCGCCTTCCAGATGATGGTCGAAGTCGGGTCGCTGGACGTCCTGCGCATCCTGTCGGGGGCGTCGGCGGTGATCGCCGAGGGCGAGGTGCTGCAACTGCGCACCACCAACGACACCGAGACCAGCGAGCAGGCCTATCTGGAGGTCATCAAGGGCAAGACGGCGGAGCTGTTCGCCGCCGCCTGCCGCGTCGGCGCCGTCGTCGCCGAACGCCCCCCGGCGGAAGAGCTGGCGTTGTACGACTACGGCATGAATCTGGGCATCGCCTTCCAGCTCGTCGACGACGTGCTCGACTATTCGGCCTTGCAGGCCAAGCTGGGCAAGACGGTCGGCGACGATTTCCGCGAGGGCAAGATCACCCTGCCCGTCGTGCTGGCCTTCCGCCGCGGCAATGACGAGGAGCGTGCCTTCTGGCGCCGCGCGATGGAGGAGCTGGACCAGAAGGACGGCGACCTGGAACACGCCCAGTCCCTGATGGCGCGCCACAACGCGCTGAAGGATACGGTGGAGCGCGCCCGCCATTACGGCGCCATCGCCCGCGACAGTCTGGGCCTGTTCGCCGACAGCCCGATCAAGCGCGCCCTGCTGGAAGTCATTGATTTCGTGATCGACCGCGATTTCTGAGGGCTGCGCGTTTTTTCAGCGGCCGGCGCGTTTTTGCGTTGCGCCCCCCATCGGGACCGTCTATATACCCGGCCCACCGGCGGACGATGTGCCGCCGGAGACCGGAACGGAGTGTAGCTCAGCCTGGTAGAGCACTGCTTTCGGGAGGCAGGGGCCGGAGGTTCGAATCCTCTCACTCCGACCATAAAGATCAAGGGCTTTCAGGGAAACCTGGAAGCCCTTTGGTTTTTCCGAGATAAAAACAGCGCCGATTTTTGCCCCGCACGGCGGCGCCGCGACGGATCCCCACTTACGCCGACGGGGACCATCCCCGCCACCTGCACAAGACCGCAAGCCCGGGAGCGACCGCATGAAGCCTGATCCAGCCGATATCGAGGTCGCCGAGGCCGGTCCGCAGACCTTCACGCTGGCGGTGACGTTCCAGGGCCAACGGTTCGACTGCGGCCGCTACATCAGCCGGGCCGCCGCCCTGCAGGCGGGAAGGCTGTTCGTGCAGCGCAAGGAAGGCGAGGCGGGCGGGTCGCGGGCCCGTGCCAAGCGGAAGCCGGGAAAGGGCTGAAGACGCCCGTCCTGCCCGGCACGGGGCAAGGGGGCGACGGCCGAAGACGGGCGTCACAACAGCCCCAGGCCGGCGTGGAAGTCGTTGGCGGTCACGGCGCCACCGGTCGCCGCGGCGATGCGGACCATCACCGCCGGGCGCGGCACGCGGCGGCCATGGCGGTAGCGGTTGACCGCCGCCTGGCTGGTCCCGATCCGGGCAGCGAAGGCGTCTTCCTTGGTGGCGGTGCGGGTGAGCCAATCATCGAGCGTCATACCGCTACGGTTTAGCCCAAACCGGTTTTTGCACGCAAGTGGATTGACCGGTTGGATTGGACTTTTTCAAACCGATCCGGTATGAAAACAGCATGTCCACACTACGCGAATTGCGGCAGGCCGCCGGGTTGAGCCAGGAGAAGCTGGCCGAATTGGCGGGGACCTCGCAGCCGCAGATCAACAAGCTGGAAACCGGCCAGCGCAAGATGACCGTCGATTGGGCGGTCAAGCTCGCCCAGTCGCTGGGGGTGGAGCCGGCCCGGCTGCTCGGCCTGGAAGCCGTCGCCCCCTCGGCGGCGACGGCGGGGTCGCCACGCAACCCGGCCGCCCCGCCGCCGCTGCTGCGCCGCACCGGCCCGAACGCGCCACCGCCGGCCTATGCGCCGCCGGCCCCTGTGGCCGAGCCGATGCCGGTGCGTGCGGCGGCCCGCGGCGGCGTGGACCAGGAAATGTTCCTGGAGGACGGCCCGATCGATTGGATCGCCAAGCCGGACTACCTCAAGAACGCCCGCGATCCCTACGCCATGTATGTGGTGGGCGAATCGATGATGCCGCGCTTCCGTCCCGCCCAGCTCCTGCATGTCAACCCGCACAAGCCGCCCGCCGCCGGGGCCGGCGTCGTCGTGGTCAAGCGCAGCAGGGCCGTGCTGGTGAAGGAGTTCGTTCGGCGCGGCCCCGACGGCGTCGTGCTGCGCGAATACCAGCCGACCGCCCGGGAGTTCACCGTCGCCAACGAGGATCTCGACACCATCCACACCGTCGTCGGCCTCCAGGAGCCCTGACGGGAATACCGTTCTGGTATATATTTTTGTTTGGATTTTTAATCCAATTTGGATTATTTCTTGCCGCACGGCGGCCCATGGCCGGCCGACCGCGCCCGGACGGCAGCCGGGCCTTTTCGCGCAAGGAAGGCGAAGCCATGCGGACGCCCAAGACCCACCCACGCTTCCAGCCCGGTCCCGCCCGCGACCGCATCGACAGCTTCACCGAGAAGGGCGCCCGCGAGATTGCCCGGCGTATCCGCAACGCGTGGGAGGGGCTGGGCTGGGCCGTCGACGTCCGCGTCGAACGCCTGCCCAGCGTGGAGGTCGACGACGGCCGCAGCATCGCCCATTTCACGGTGCGCAGCGATCTCGTCAATGGTGCGGCACGGCGACGCATAGGCTCTTCGGAATATGGACATTCTCGCGTGCTTCCGCAGGATTGAGAGCTGGAGCGAAACCGGCTCCTCACCTCCTTGCAGCACCCCCGACCGCCCTTCTCTCTTCGGGCGGGCCCAATTGCCGTAACTTCGTCCGTGGCAGTTGACCGATTGTTCGTACTGCTGATAGTACAACGGAAAAACAAGACCGGACCCGGACCGGCCGACAAGCCTCCGGCCAAGGTCTTGGACAACAATGGTGCACAAGAAGCAGGCAGCGTTCTCATGCAGTCTGAAGCCGGCTTGAGCCCGGTTCGGTTGCCGGGAGGTCGAGCGTGAACGAGTCGGTTGTGGAGCAGCCCCAGGAACGGCTGCTCGGTTCAGACATATCCACCACGCAGGCGGTTCCGCCTTTCGCGCAGGCGGCGGCGTCCGGATTGCACCGGCTGGCGGCGTTCCATGCCGTCGAGCCGACCGTCGATTTTCTGACCACCCTGCGCGACGCGCCGTTGTGCGACGGCTTCGGCCTGCCGCTCGACCGTGACGACGCGCGCCAGGCCATGGCCCTGATCGACGAGGTGGTCAGCGATCTGCCCTGCCCGATCACGGGGGACAGCATCGCTCCGCTGCGCATCGACTTCGCGGCGATCCACCGCAGCCAGGGCTACCAGGCCTCGCCCACCGAATCCGCCTGGACGGCCGGGGAAAGCCCATCGGACCCCGACGTGGCCGGCAGGCTGCGCGATTGGTGGCAGCGGGCCGGCCTGGCGCCCGACCCGATCCGCCCCCCCGACCATCTGGTGTCGGAGCTGACCCTGTTGGCGGCGTTGCTGGAAGGCGGACAGGCGATCGATGCCACCCGCTTCCTCGACCAGCACCCGCTGCGCTGGATTCCGACCTTCTGCAGCCGGGTGGCGACCCGCTGCCGCGAGCCTTTCTATGCCGGGGTGGCGATCCTGACCGCCGCCCACATCGATCATCTGCGCGATCTGCTGGCCGCCGCCTGCGGCCTGCCGCGTCCGGCGGACGACGACCACGCCGACACCCGCCGACGCCGCTGGACCGACGGGCGGCTGCCGCGCGCCTGCGGTTGCGATACCTGAACGGCCTGCCGAACGGACTGGTTCCCCCCCGAAAAGTCTGAATTGCCGCCGGCCCCCCCCGTCGTCCAAGGTGAAGTTTCGAGTCGGCATCCTGCGGACCCCAGGCGTCCGCAGGCCGCCCACGCCCCGGGATCCATGGACCGCAATGCCTTTCCGCTCGTTCGACACGGCCAGCCGCGCCGGATCGCTTCGCCTTCTCCGCCTTTTGCTGGCGGTGTCGGTGGCGATGCCCCTGGTGCTGTTCGCCGGCATCGGCTGGCGGGAGCAGCGGGAGGCAACGGCGGAGGCCGGACGCAGCAGCCGCAAGACCGCGCTGGTCCTCCACGAACATGTGCTGAAGGTGTTCGACACCATGGCCCAGGTTCTGGGCCGGGTCGACGAACGCACCCGCGGCATGGCCTGGACCGAGATCGCCACGTCGGAACCGCTGCACCGCTACCTGAAGACCCTGGACGAGGAGCTGGACCAGATCGGCGTGATCGGCGTGACCGATCCGCAGGGCATCATCCAGAGCTCCAGCATCCTCTTCCCGTCCCGCCGGACGTCCATCGAGGGACGTGCCTATTTCCGCACCCAGAGGGAGCGGGACGCCGGCTTCCTGATCGGCGAGTCGATCATCAGCCATGCCAGCGGGTTCCGCACCTTCGGCATCAGCCGGCGCCGCACCAGCGCCGACGGCGGCTTCGACGGCATCATCCACGCCACCGTCGAGCCGGATTACTTCATCAGCTTCTACCGGCGCGTCCTGACCGCCAAGGGGGAGACCGTCAGCCTGGTCCGCAGCGACGGCCAGGTCCTGCTCCGCTACCCGACCTATGACAACGACCGTCCGGTGACGCTGCCGCCCAACCGCGGCCTGCGGCAGGCCGTCCTGACCGAGCCGGACGAGGGCGTGTTCACCGGCACCGGCTATTCCGACGGGGTCGAACGCTTCTACGCCTACAAGAAAGTCGGCGCCTTTCCGATCTACGTCGTCTACGCGGTCGATGCGTCGGTCGTCGCCACCGCGTGGTGGCGCAACATGGCCTTGGACGCCGCCTTCGTCGCGCCGGCCACGCTGGCCCTGGCCCTGCTGGCGTGGCTGGCCTATTCCCGCGCCCGCTCCGAATCGGCGGCGCTGGAACGCTGGTCGGAGGAGGTGCGCAACCGCCAGCGCCTGGAGGACGCCCTGCGCCAATCCCAGAAGATGGAGGCGCTCGGCCAATTGACCGGCGGCGTCGCCCACGATTTCAACAATCTGCTGACCGCCGCCCTGACCAACCTGCATCTGCTGGCCCGCCACCTGCCCGACGAGGCCCGGCGCTATCTGACCGGCGCCAACACCGCGCTGGAACGGGCGGAAAAATTGACACGCCAACTCCTGTCCTTCTCGCGCCAGGATGCGATCAATCCGTCGGTGGTCGAACTCGGCGGCAGCCTGCGCGACATGGCCGACCTGCTGGAGCGTTCCATCCGCGCCGACATCGCGCTCGACTGGGACATCGCTCCCATCCCCCTGGCCATCGCCGTCGATCCGGTGCAGTTGGAACTGGCGATCCTCAACCTGGTCCTCAACGCCCGCGACGCGATGCCCGGCGGCGGCCGCATCCGGCTGTCGGTCCAGCCCGGCCCGGAGCCCGGCCAAGCCCGCATCGAGGTCGCCGACAGCGGCGCCGGCATGACGCCCGACGTCCAGGCCCGGGCTTTCGAGCCCTTCTTCACCACCAAGGACACCGGAAAGGGCACCGGGCTCGGCCTGTCGATGGTCTACGGCTTCGTCCGCCAGTCCGGCGGCACCGCCACCATCGACAGCCGGCCGGGTGAAGGAACCCGGGTCCGCCTCGACTTTCCCCTGTCCGACCGGCCGGCCGCACCACCGCCGCCGCCGGCCGAGGCGGTCGCGGCCGACCCGCAGCAGCCCCTGCGGGTCCTGATGGTGGAGGACAACGCCCTGGTCCTGCTGGCGATGGTGGAGGGGTTGAGCCAGGAGGGCTTCCAGGTGGAAACGGCCGAACACGGCGCCGCCGCCCTGGAGTTCCTGGAGCAGGATTCCGCCTTCGACGTCGTGATCTCCGACGTGGTCATGCCCTATGGCGTCTCGGGCATCGACCTGGCACGGCGCATCCGCGAGCGCTGGCCGCATCTGTGCGTGCTGCTGGCCTCCGGCTACAGCCCCGAATCGCTTGCCACCATGGGTGCCGGCACAGCCACCGTGCTGGCCAAGCCCTTCACCCCCGACCAGCTCGCCGCCCGCGTCCGGGCGATCCTGGCCACGGCGGCGGTCACGACCGCGTCCTGACGACAATCGCCGCCCCGAAGATCGTCCATGAAAAAGGACCTTCGCCCGGCATGGACGAAGGCCCTGTTCCGCCGGCCGCCGGAAAGGCGCTGCGAGGACGCCCCGGGGGCGCCGGGCGTGTGTTACTTACTTGCCGGGACGGATCACCGGGGTGAGCTGATCGCCCCAGCTGCCGGCCTCGTTGTGGTAACGGGCGGTCCGCATCAGCTCGACCGTGACGCCGGCCTCGACCGCCTTGACGACGGCATCGTTCAGGCGATGCAGGTTGTTGGCGACGATGCGAATGGCGCTTTCCTGCTCCGGCGTCAGTTCCGAACGATCGTCCGGCGGCGCATCCTGAAATCCCGACTTGCTGGTCATGCGGTTGGTCCTTCCCCTGGTCTTGTTCGGCGCTTCCGGCCGGTCGGCATGGTTTAGCACATCGCGCGGCCGGGACAAACATCCCGACACGACAACCGCTTGCAACCTTTGGCATCCCCCGGCGCCGCTCCGCGGGGCACCCCGCAAGAGTCCGGGCCGGATGCCGGACGATTGAGTCCGCGTTTGATCCGGAAGCCCGCCGGCCCTAACCTGTCGACCAAACAAAACACCAAGTTCCCACCGACAGAGCCGAGCATCATGTCCGATCCCATCACCGAACCGCGCAGCGTCGCCTTCCTCGGGCTTGGCACCATGGGCTTCCCCATGGCCGGCCATCTGGCGAAAGCCGGGCACGCCGTCACCGTCTACAACCGCACCGCCGCGAAGGCCGAGGCCTGGGCCGCCGCCCACGGCGGCCGCGCCGCGCCGACGCCGGACGCCGCCGCGGCCGGTGCGGACATCGTCTTCCTGTGCGTCGGCGGCGACGACGACGTCCGTGCGGTGGCGGGTGCCGCCGTCGCCGCGCTGGCCCCCGGCGCCATCGTCGTCGACCACTCCACCGTCTCCGCCGCCGTCTCGCGCGAGATGGACGCGATCGCCCGCGAACGCGGGGTGTTCTTCCTCGACGCGCCGGTGTCCGGCGGGCAGGCCGGAGCCGAAAAGGGCGTGCTGACCGTTATGGTCGGCGGCGATGCCGGCGCCTTCGCCCGCGCCCAGCCGGCGATGACCGCCTATGGCCGCTCCGTCGTCCATATGGGACCGTCGGGAGCCGGCCAGTTGACCAAGATGGTCAACCAGATCTGCATCGCCGGGCTGGTCCAGGCCCTGGCGGAAGGCATGAGCTTCGCCCAGCAGGCCGGGCTGGACGGCCATAAGGTGGTGGACGTGATCGCCAAGGGTGCCGCCCAGTCCTGGCAGATGGAGAATCGCGCCCACACCATGCTGGACGGCAAATTCGATTTCGGTTTCGCGGTGGATTGGATGCGCAAGGACCTGGGCATCGTGCTGGACGAGGCGCGGCGCAACGGGGCCGCCCTGCCCGTCACGGCACTGGTCGACCAGTTCTACGCCGACGTCCAGGCGATGGGCGGCAACCGGCTGGACACGTCGAGCCTGATGAAGCGGCTGACGCGCTGAGGGTTCCGGTCCGGCCGGCGCCGATGCTCCACCCGGCCCCCCTCCCCGGGAAAGGGCCGGAGTGGAGCATCGGCGCCGGCCGTCAGGCTTCCGCGCGGTCGAACTGCAGCGCGGCGAGGCGGGCGTAGAGGCCGCCCTGCGCGACCAGTTCCGCGTGGCTGCCGGTTTCGACGACGCGGCCGTGGTCCATCACGATGATGCGGTCGGCGGTCAGGACCGTGGCCAAACGGTGCGCCACGATCAGCGTGGTGCGGCCGCGCATCAGGCGGTCGAGCGCGTCCTGCACCATGCGTTCGCTCTCGGCGTCCAGCGCGCTGGTCGCCTCGTCCAGCAGCAGGACCGGCGGATCGCGCAGGATCGCCCGCGCGATGGCAAGGCGCTGGCGCTGGCCGCCCGACAGCCGCACCCCCTTCTCGCCCAGGAAGGTGTCGAACCCTTCCGGCAAGGCGTCGAGGAACTCCAGCGCGTGGGCGGCGTCGGCCGCCGCGCGCACCTCGGCGTCCGTCGCCTCGGGGCGGCCGTAGCGGATGTTCTCCCAGGCGTTGGCCGAGAAGATCACCGGATCCTGCGCGACCATGCCGAGCCGCCGGCGGACCTCCGTCGGATCGGCGGCGCGCACGTCGACCCCGTCCAGCCGCACCGCACCGGCCTGCGGATCGTAGAAACGCAGCAGCAGTTGGAACACGGTGGATTTGCCGGCGCCGGACGGGCCGACCAGCGCCACCCGCTCGCCCGGCCGGACGTCCAGCGTGAAGCCTTCCAGCGCCGCCCAGTCCGGCCGCGACGGGTAGTGGAAGCGCACCGCGTCGAAGGACAGGGCGCCGCGCGCCGGGACCGGCAGCGCCACGGGCACCGGCGGCGGCCGGATCGCCGATTCGATGGACAGCAGCCCGAACAGCCGTTCGGTGGCGCCGGCGGCCCGCTGCAGGTCGCCGATCACCTCGCTGATCGCCCCGACCGAACCGGCGACGACTACCGCATAGATGACGAAGGCCGACAGTTGGCCCGGCGTCAGCCGCCCGGACAGCACGTCGTGCCCGCCGATCCACAGGATGATGCCGACGGCGCCGAAGACCAGCACGATGACGATCACCGTCATCAGCGCCCGCACCCGGACCCGGTCGACCGCAACGTCGAAGGCATCTTCCACCCGGCGGCCGAACAGCACGCGGTCGAGGGTCTCGTGGGTGAAGGCCTGCACGGTGCGGATGGCCGCCAGCGTCTCCTCGACGAAGGAACCGATGTCGGCGATCCGGTCCTGGCTGTCGCGCGACAGCTTGCGGACCCGGCGCCCGAACAGCACGATGGGCGCCACCACCAGCGGAACGACCAGCGCCACCAGCCCGGTCAGCTTCGGGGAGGTCACCAGCAGCATGCCGGTGCCGCCGAGGAACAGCAGCGTGTTGCGCAAGGCGATGGAGGCCGAGGACCCGACGACCACCTGAAGCAGCGTCGTGTCGGTGGTCAGGCGCGACAGGATCTCGCCGGTCTTGGTCGTTTCGAAAAAGCCGGGGGACAGGGTCAGCACATGGTCGTAGACGGCGCGCCGGATGTCGGCGACCACCCGCTCGCCCACCCAGCTCACCAGATAGAAGCGCCCGTAGGTGGAGGCCGCCATCAGCGCGATGACACCCAGCAGGACCAGCAAGGCGCGGTCGAGCAGGGTCGAATCCCCCGCCGCGAAGCCCTGGTCGACCAGCACCCGCATCCCCTGCCCCATCCCGAGCACGGTGCCGGCGGCGACCGTCAAGGCCAGCATCGCCCCGGCGATCCGGACCTTGTAGGGCAACAGGAAGGGCAGCAGACGACGCAGCGGGCCGAGATCCCGCCGGCGGCCATCGACCTGGGCACCAGCCGAAGCATCGGTCCGGATGCCGGCCTGCATGCCGCCGGCGGCACCGTTGGTTTCGGAGGATGGATGAGACACCGGTATTCCCGCGAGCGGAGGGGCGCTGGACGCGCAGACCGCTGGCATATAGCAAGAGGTCTAGGCCCCAACAAGCCGCGGCGGCGCGAAAGCCCGGCGGAATCGGTTGAAAAGAGCATGGTTCGGGGTTGCATCGCCGGGGGTGTTTTGGTATAGACCCCGCTCGCTTAGCAGGAACCCCGGCCATGAAGACTGACATTCACCCCGACTATCACGAGATCAACGTGGTCATGACCGACGGCAGCTCGTTCAAGACCCGCTCCACCATGGGCAAGCCGGGCGACACGCTGCGCCTCGACATCGACCCGAAGTCGCACCCGGCCTGGACCGGCGTGCAGAAGCTGCTGGACACCGGCGGACAGATCGCCAAGTTCAACAAGCGCTTCGCCAGCTTCGGCCTCAAGAAGTAAGCTTCGCCGTCGCACGCGAAAAAGGGCGCCCGACATCGCCGGGCGCCCTTTTTGCGTTCGTACCGTCCGCCTGCGCGGTTCGCGGTCGACAAATCGCCTTCCCCGGTCACCTTCCGGCGTCACCCGACCGCGGTCTCGGCCGCCCGCTGGACCCCGTCCTGCACCATCGCGTCCAGCCGCTCCACCCGCATGTAGAGGCGGTGGCTGCGCTCCAGCAGGCTGCGCAGGCCGGTCGGCAGGGCGTCGTTGTCCGGGCCCGAGGGATCGGTGCAGATGTCGCCGCCGGACAAGGAAAAATCGCCGCCGGCCGCCTG
>FTCT01004397.1_pt1 | contig 11065 bp, 12 predicted proteins | sample 1658881 | NCBI WGS metagenome assembly FTCT01 (sample SAMEA3914864, study PRJEB12502) | metagenome | biome: forest; material: soil | place: USA | collected 2012-03-12 | depth 0.3 m | reverse complement strand
GTTCTGGTAGTACTCGACGGCCGCCTCCAGCCCGCCTTCGCGGACCAGGGTCGAGGCGCGGGCCATGCGGCGGTCGGCGGCGGCGGTCTCGACCAGCTTGGCGGTCTCGGGCCGGGCCCAGAAGGCGTGGATGGTGATGCGCGGGATCACCGCGTCGCCCAGGCCGCTCTCGGCGATGGGCTCGTGATAGGTCGGCGCCGGAGCAGCCGTCTGGACCTCTTCCGGGATGTCCAGGCTGCGGTCGTAGTCGTCGCGGGCCGGCGCCGGCGCGGTCGCGGCCGGCTGGGCCGCGCGGGGCTGCTGCGCCGGACGCGTCTGGGCGGCCGGCTGCTGCGGGGCGCGAGCCGGCGGCGCGGCCTCGTCGCGCGGACGGGCCGGCGGGAAGTCGGCGAAGGGGTCCTCGAAGCCGCCCACGGCCGGGCTCAGCGACGGGGCCGAGGTGCGCCAGGGATCCGACGCGCCGGTCGTGAACTCGTCGGCGGCGTCGAAGCCCAGGTCGAAGGGATCGTTGTCGGTCGGCCGCATTACGGGATCGCCTTCGAGATGGCGCCGTTGGCCTGGTCATCCTTCTTCGACGTGGAGACCTCGCCCTTGCGGTACTTGCCCAGCACCTCGTCGCGGCGGCCCGCGTCCACCGGCGTCATGTCGCGCGGCCGGATCAGGTCCTCGGGGTTGGCCACCATGGCCGCCATGTTGGCGGCCTGGGCGCAGCCGAAGTTGTCGTAGGCGGTGTTGTTGCGGGTGGCCGCCAGGTTCTCCCAGCGCTGGCCGCACTTCAGCTTCTCGGCCTCGTAGCGCAGGAAGCCGACGCGGATGGTGTTGTCCTCGGGGCCGGTCGGGTCGAAGCCGACGACCCGCACGCGCGCGCCCGGCGCGCCCAGCAGGATCAGGCGGTCGCGGATCTGGGTGGCCATCCCGCCGGCGGTGTTCGGGGCGGTGACGACCAGCTCGCGACCCTCGGCCTCCATCCAGCGGCCGAACAGGGCTTCGAGCGCGCCCGACTGGTTGGCCGAAAGGCCCGTCGCGTGGGTCGCCAGCACGATCTCGTCCGGCGCGGAGGTGACCTTGATGCGGTCCGTCCACTGCTGGGTCTCGGTGGCGGCGTTCTTGTTCGGCCCCTGGTCCGGCGGGGTGGTCGAGGCGCAGGCGGCCAGGCCCGTGAGGGCCGCGGCCAGGAGGCCGGTTCTCAGGACGGTCTTGACGAGGTTGCTGTGCGTCATGGCGGCGTCCTACTCGATCACATAGCCGACGGGGCCTTGGTACGCGCGCCCCGCGTTCGCGCCTGCCGGCACCTTCACCACCTTGTTGAGCCGCCCCATCAGGACCGTGCTCATGTCGCTGGCGAAATCCAGGCCGTCGGCCGGGGTCTGCAGGTTCTGCGGACGGGTCGGGTCGACGATGTACGGCGTGACGATGATCACCAGCTCGGTCTGGCCGTTCAGGAAGTCGCGCGAGCGGAACAGCGCGCCCAGGATCGGCATCGAGGTCATGCCCGGCAGCGAGTCGATCGTCTGCTTGGTCGTCTGCTGCAGCAGGCCGGCGATCATGAACGAGCCGCCCGACGGCAGTTCGACCGTCGTCTCGGCGCGGCGCACCGACAGGCCCGGCACGGTCAGGCCCGGCGTCGTGGTGGTCGAGCCCGACGAGTTGGTCGTGCTGTTGATCAGGGTGAAGGCGCCCAGGCTGGAAAGCTCCGACACCTCGGTCGAGATCTTCAGCGAGATGCGGCCGCCCGACATCACCACCGGGGTATAGCCCAGGCCCACGCCGTACGGCTTGAACTCGATGGTCACCTTGCCGGTGGTGTCGGTGCCGGTCGGGACCGGGAACTCGCCGCCGACCAGGAAGTGGCCCGCCTCGCCGGAGACCGCCGTCAGGCTGGGCTCGGCCAGGGTGCGGATCAGGCCGACCCGCTCGAAGGCCTGCAGCATGCTCTTGGCCTGGTTCAGGCCCGTGCTGCCGGCGGTGTCGGTGATGGTGGCGGTGTCGCCGTTGCCGACGATGATCTCCTTGCCGGTCGTCGGATCCTTGACGCCGGTGGCGTAGACCTTGCCGTGGACCACGGCCAGGCACTTGGCCTCGGTGCCGAGGCTGCCGGCGCAGGGGATCTGCAGGGTCGGCTGTCGGGTGGTGTCCAGGCGGTAGCCGCCGGTCAGGCCGCCCAGCAGGCTGCCGTTGACGCCGTAGGTCGGCGAGATGCCGAAGCTGAACTGATCCTGGCCCAGCTGACCCAGCAGGGCGTTCATGTCCATGCCGAACTGTTTGACGATGTTGCGCTGGACCTCGACGATGCGGACCTGCAGCATCACCTGGTCCTTGCCGGCGATGCTGAGCATGTTCAGCACCTTTTCCGGCGCGCCGCCCACGAACTGGACGGCGATGCGCGAGGCGGCCTCGGACTCGGCGGCGCTGCGGACCGTGCCGCTCAGCACCACGCTGTCGCGGATCGGCTGCACGGTGATCTTCGCTTCCGGAATGATCCGGCCCAGCATGGTCTGCAGCTGGTCGACCGGCTGGGTGACGCGGATGTTCAGCGACAGGATCCGGCGGCCGGCGGCGTCGAAGAAGGCCGCGTCGGTCGTGCCCTCGGCCAGGCCGACGATATAGACGCGGCGCTTGTCGCGCAGCACCGCGTCGGCGGTGGCGGGATTGGTGACCAGCAGGTCGCGGACCTCGGTCGGCAGCTCGACGATCGCCGACTTGCCCTTGGCCAGCTCCAGCGTCGCGGCGGTCTGGTCGGCGGTCAGGACGATGTGCGCCACCTGGTCGGTGACCGGCGGAGCGTAGGTGACGGGCGCGGGCGGCGCGGTGCGGACGCGGGCGGGCTGGCGATAGACGTGCGAGCCGCCGATAGGGCCGTCGGCCAGGGCCGGGGCCGTCGCGGAGAGGCCCAGCAGGGCGGCCACGTGGACCGTCAGGAGTCGGCGCTTGAAGGACATGTTGGCTTTCACCGGGCGGCTCATGGGCGCACCGCCACGCTGGTGGTCGTGCCGCCGCGGTTGATGCGGACGGTGGAGTCGTCGGCGGCCGCGGGGCGCGTCATGCCCGAGGGACCGCCCAGGTCGGTATAGGCGCGCAGGGCCAGGGTGATCGGGCCGGCCGCCTTGGCGCGGGCCAGGGCCTCGGCCTCCACCGGGCCGACCTCGAGGGTGGCGGTGGCGGCGACGATCGACTTGGCGTCCTTCTCGGCGGCGGTGTTCTGGTCCAGCGCCAGGACGCGGATGTTCTGCAGCACGGTCTCGGCGACGGTGACCTTGCCGACGCCCGATCCGCCCTCGGAGCCGCCGGTCGAGGCGTCATGGGTCGACAGCACGTCGACGCGGTCGCCCGGCAGAATGAAGCCGCCCACGGCGGTGTCGGAGCTGACGGACACGGACATGGCCCGCTTGCCCGGGGTCAGGACGACGGAGAGATAGCCGCCCTCGCCGCCGCGCACGATCTTGCGGGGAGTGATCGGTTCGCCGGTCAGGATCGGGTCGCGGACGATCGCGCCCTCGATGGCCTTGGCCGGATCGCCGCCGATCATCTGGTCGGCGGTGGCGGCCAGAGTGGCTTTCGCTTCGGCGACCTTGCCGTCGGGCTTGGCCGGCGCGGCGCCGTTGGTGATGAAGACGCCGTTGACGGCGTCGGACGGCCAGGCCTGCCAGGTGACGTCGGCGGCCACCAGGCGCGTGCCGATGGGCAGGTCGCGCTTGGCGACCAGGACCTGGGTCATGGGCTTGCCGGGGCTCGGCGCGGGCGCGGCCATCGCGCTGGGCGCGGCCGGCTTGCCGCCCAGGGCGCGCTGCAGCACCACGGCCAGGCCGATGGCTGAGATCGCGGCGACCAGTACGATCAGGAGGCGGACGGGGCTCATGCGCGGGCTGAAACTCTGGGGGTGAGCCGCACGGCCGCCTTCAGGCGAGCACGCACGATTCGTCAGTCAGCCTTTCTGGCCACGCCCCATGGTCGCCCGCGCATGGTTAACGGGCGCTAAAAGTTTTTAATCCGGAGAAGACGGAGCGCGCGACAGGCTGTCGCGGATTGGGATCCTCCCCCCAGCGGGGGAGGTGTCGGCGCGTAGCGACGACGGAGGGGGAAGAGGCAGGCTCGGCGGGACTTCCCCCACCGGCGCTTCGCGCCACCTCCCCCGCTAGGGGGAGGATCTGGCGCTCAACCGAGGATTCCGTGGGCCAGCGCGCCTTGCGGGAAAGCCGCCAGGGCGCCGATGGCGATGGCCACGCCGTACGGTAGGTCGCCGCCGTTCGTACCCAATTTGCGTAGCCAGTCCGGACCGCCGGCCACGGCCGGGGCCAGCCAGCCCGAACGCAGGGCCAGGATGGCGAAGGTCAGGGCGCCGCCGGCCAGGCCCGTATAGAGCATGAACGGCAGGGCGGCGGGCCAGCCCAGCCACAGGGCGCAGACCGCGAACAGCTTGCCGTCGCCGCCGCCGATCCAGCCGGCCGCGAACATGCCCATGCCCAGCACCAGGCCGCCGAGGCCGACGGCCAGGCACAGGCCGATCTGCGAGAGCGGCGCGCCGACGGCCAGGGCGGCCGGGACGAAGGCCGCGATCAGGGCCAGCGAGATCCAGTTCGGGATCGTGTAGCTGGTCAGGTCCTTCAGCGCCCCGACGATGGCCAGGGCGGGGAAGACCAGCAGCAGCGGGATCTGGATAGCCTGCATGGGGCGAGCGCGCCTCGATCTCTAAGTTCGCGCCATTCTGGGACGGACCCGTGAAGCAATGGTTTCCCGGATAAACAGAGCTCCAGAATGCGAAAGGGCCGCGGCGCCCTTAACGCCGCGGCCCTCCCGTTTTCGAGGCTATCGAACGCTACTTAGGTCCCGGCCGCCGTCGAGACGGCGTCTCCGCCCTTGGTGAAAGCGGTCTTCAGGTTCGTGCCCAGCGTGGTCACGGCGCCGACGATGATCACGGCGATCAGGGCGACGATCAGACCGTATTCAATGGCGGTGGCCCCGGATTCGTCTTTGGCGAAGGCTTTGAGCAGGCGCGTCATGGAACGCAGTCTCCGTTAGGTTGAACCAACGCTGTGACAATACGTCGCCGACAGTGAAACTCTCGTAAGAGTTGATAGTTAATATCCGAGCAACCCTAAAAAATGTCGACTTCCCGACCATGAACAAAGGCCCCGCGAAGTCTCGCGAGGCCTTCTGGAAGTCGTTCCAAGCAGATCGAAAAGAAAAAGGGCCGGAGCGCGAAGCTCCGACCCTCTTTTTTCGAGCGTGTCGCTAGGTTGGCTTAGGTGCCAGCCGCCGTCGACACGGCCGTACCGGCCTTCGTGAAGGCGGTCTTCAGGTTGGTGCCGAGCGTCGTGACGGCGGTCACGATGATGACGGCGATCAGAGCGACGATCAGGCCATATTCGATGGCCGTGGCGCCGGATTCATCCTTCAGGAAGCGAGTGACGAACTTGGTCATGACTTGGTCTCCTAAACCAGAGCTAGTTGATTTGAGGCTCTCAAGCCGGCTCGACTTGCTCACCCCCGAAAACACGATCAATTTCGCCCAGCGCACTTAATGGCCAGTAAACACCGAATAGTTTTCGCCGATTTTCTTTTGGTTTATTTGTATTTACCGTTATTTGTTCTTAACCACGAACGCCTCGACCTCGTTCAAGGCCTTCTGAATCAAGGACTTTCTCAAGCGACGCTTGGCCGCATAAGGCGGCGCTTTAGTCTTTTGTTGACCAATAAAAATGATCCTGAGCGCTGTTCGGATCCGGGATCGGAAACCTCATGCGCCGCCTTTCGCTCGTCATCGCCGCCGCCGCGACCCTCGTCGGGGCCGCCGCGAGCGCCCAGACTCTCCCCGTGAAGAGCCTGCCGGCGAACACGCCGACCGATCTTCCGGTCGCCGCGGGCCAGGCCTCGTACGTCAATCTCGGCGCCCCGGTGCGCGACATCGTGGTCGGCGACCCGACCGTGGCCGACGTCAGCGTCGTCAACGACCGCACCCTCGTCGTCCTGGGCAAGCGTCCGGGCGTGACCAGCCTCCTGGCCTTCGGTCCCGGCGGCCGCGCCCTGGCCGACCGCCAGATCGTGGTCTCGGAAAACGGCGGCGGCGGCGTCACGATCTATCGCGGCGCCACGGCCAGCAACTACGCCTGCGCCGCCCAGTGCACCCGCCTGGGCGCCCCCGCCGGCGCGCCGGCCTCCCCGATCCCCTAGGATAGACTCACGTACGCGGACGCGCGCCCTAACGAGTGGTTAGGATCGATCGGCTAGCTTCGCGCGTCATGGCCCACGGTTTCATCCTCGAACGCGCCCGACGCCGGCTGGCCAGATTGGCCGGCCGCTTCGCCCGCGCCGAGCGCGGCGCGACCGCCGTCGAGTTCGCCCTGGTCGCCATCCCCTTCCTGTTGCTGGTCTTCGCCGTCATCGAGCTGGGCCTGGTGTTCCTGGTCTCCCTGACCCTGGAGAACGCGGTCATCGACGTGGGCCGCACCATCCGCACCGGCGAGGTCCAGACCGGCGGCGGCACGGCCTCCACCTTCAAGACCGCCGTCTGCAACAAGATGAGCTGGATCGGCGCCACGCGCTGCAACGGCGCCCTGCAGATCGATGTGCGCACCTACAGCGACTACACGACCAGCAACAGCACGGCGACGAACGCCACCGTGCCGACCTCGATGAACTGGAACCCCGGCGTGGCCGGCTCGATCGTCCTGGTCCGCGCCTACTACACCTGGCCGCTGATCACGCCGCTGCTGCAGACGGGCCTGCAGAGCGCCAACGGCAAGCGGATCATCTACGCCGCCACCGCCTTCACCAACGAGCCGTACGACCAATGAGCGGCCGCTTGAAATCCTTCTGGCGCGACCGGCGCGGCGTCTCGGCCGTCGAGTTCGCCCTGATCGCCCCGGTGCTGATCGTCATGTACTGCGGCCTGGCCGAGATGACCCAGGCGATGATGGCCCAGCGGCGCCTGTCGAACATCGCCTCGACCATCGGCGACCTCGTGGCCCAGAGCACCCAGACCGGCCCCAGCAAGATGACCGACATCTTCTCGATCGGGAACACGGTCATGGCCCCGTTCCCGACCTCGACCCTGAAGATGTGCGTGGTCAGCGTCGTCTCGGACGCGACCGGCAAGGACACCGTCGCCTGGTCGCAGCCCTCGGTCAGCGGCATGACCGGCTGCCCGGCCAAGGACGCGGTGATCACCACCATCCCGACCGGCGTGCTGCCGTCCAGCCAGAGCGTGATCATGGCCAAGGCGGCCTACACCTACGCCTCGCCGATCAAGCTGGTGCTGCCGGGCACCATGACCTTCAACCGCACCTACTACCTGCGCCCCCGCCGCTCGGACACGGTGCTGTGGTCGGCCTCGAACTGAGCTAGTCGGCCCGCTCGAACGCCATCGTCCAGTTGGTTTCCCACGTCTCGCCGTCCGCCGAGAAGGCCTGTTCCCAGCGGCAGTGGTCGGCGTCGTCGACGAACCAGCGGAAGCGCACGCGGACGGGGCGGCCGTCCAGCGCGTCGTCGCCGAAGACCTCCCCCGCCCCGTCCGTGAAGCGGCCGATCATCGGCGGGTCGACGGCGGCCTGGCGGCCGTCGATCCAGTAGATGGTCCACAGCTGACGGGCGGGGTCGAACAGCCGCACGGTGATCGCCTGGTAGGTCCCGGCCGGCAGGTCCAGGACGTTCTCGTCCATGTTGCCCAGGCCGCCCAGGATCTTGCGGGTCTCGGTGATCCCGCCGAAGTCTTCCCAGCGATCGGATCCGACCAGCCGCCCCACGAGGCGATGGTGGGCGACCCGCCAGCGACCGATGAAGAAGTCGAAGTCCGCGCGGCCGTCGTTCATCTGGATGCTCCCCAGCCGTCCTCGCGGCCTCTCGGGAGCGTCTAGACGCTTCGACTGTCAGGAAGTGTCAGCAGGTCAGGCCTCCCTGCCCCCGCCCTTCACCGTGAAGAGGCCCAGCAGACCCAGGGCCAGCAGGCCGGCGATGGGCAGGAAGCCGGCGACCTGGCTCTGGAAGATCTTGGTCGTCACGGCCACCAGCAGCGAGCCCAGCCACACGGTCGCCGTGCCCGACAGCGAGAACAGGCCGAAGAAGGCGGCCATGCGGTCCGGCGGCGCCAGGCGGACCAGCAGGGTGCGGCTCGAGGCGTACTGGGCCGTGACGAAGATGGCGACCAGCAGGCCGAGGCTCAGATAGATGATCTGCGGCAGGGTGTTGAACAGCGGGAACGCCCAGATCGGCGCGTGGCTGGCCGCCGGCCAGCTCCAGAAATAGAGGATCTTCTCGCGGCCCATGCCCAGCATGGCCATCAGCACGATGATGCTGCCGGCGATCTCGACCTGGACGGCGCGGCGCGGGCCCAGGGTGCGGTCGAACAGCGGCGCGATCAGCCCGCCGCCCACCGCGAAGATCGACAGGGCGATGCCGTAGGCCAGCATCTCCAGCTCGCCCCACTTCATCAGGCCCGAGGCGAACAGGCCGCCGAAGATCAGGAGCGCCGTCATGCCGTCGCAATAGAGCATCCGCGCGCCCAGGAACTTGGCGACGTCGGCGTGGCCCTTGAGGTTGCCGAAGGTGTCGCGGATCAGCCTGACGCCTTCCTTGGCCGCGTCCAGCAGCGAGGTTCCGGTGCGCGGGGCGTCTTGTGTCCAGAGGAAGAACGGGATCGCGCCCAGCAGCATGACCGTCGCCGACAGCGGGCCGACGATGCGGCTGGGCTCGTGCTCGGCCTGGCTGAGGCCAAACAGCGGCGCGGACGGCACGAACGACCACGGCACGACGCCGGGCAGCACGAAGGCCCACATCACGAAGATCAGCAGGGTGACGGACAGCCCGTTGGCCACGGCGTAGCCCAAGCCCGACACCACCGGCTCCTGGCCCTTCTCGGCGGCGCGCGACAGCAGCGAGTTGTTGAGCACGTCGCCGCAGTTATAGGCCACGCCCAGCACGATCAGCGCCTGGCCCACCAGGGCCACGGGCAGGCCGCCGGGCTTGGCCAGCCACAGGGCGAACAGGATCGGGACCATGATCGCCAGGACCAGGGCCATGAACGGCTTGCGCGGCCCGTACTTCTCGATCGAGGCGCCCAGCAGCGGCGCCAGGGCCGCGGTCAGCAGGCCGAAGATCGTGGAAATGTCGGCGACGGCCGCCTGCCCCTTCACCGGATCGCCGACCAGCACCCGCGAGAAATAGGGCGCGAAGACGTAGATGGTGATCAGGATGACGTAGGGGTCGCGGGCGCCCTGGTGCAGGATCCAGCTCAGCGCGCCCCGGGAAAGCTTCTTCGGCGGCGCGGGGACCAGGATGTCCTCATGCCCCTTTTCGCCCACGGTCTCACTCAAGCCCGGAGGCGACCCCGCCAACTCGCTCATGCCACACCCTGATGACGCTCGGCCCTCTAGCGGGGTCGTCAGGCGAGGTTGGCGGTTAAACGGGCGTTTGTCACCTGATCGTTTTGGGCGCTTCGGGGCCTCTCCCCAAATTTGACTTCCTAGGCCTTGTGCCTAGGAAGGCAGGAAGGGGTTGGGTCGGGACTACAGCAGAATATGCGCCCTAACCCGGTCCCGCGTCCCCGCGTCCAGTCCCACGGCCTGCTCCAGATACCCGTCCAGCGAGCCGTTCGCGCCCTTCATCACCGCGAACGCCGCCGCCAGGTACCGCGCTTCCACCCCCATGGCCGCGCGCATGGCCGCTTCGCTGGGGCGGCGGCCGGTGGACTGCTCGATCGAGTCCATCAGCACCTGGCCCCGGCGCTCGAAGCGGCCGGGATCGTTGGTCAGCAGGTAGTCGTCGATGATGTCGTCGTCGCCGACCCCGGCGATGTGGTGGGTCAGGGCGGCCAGCACGCCGGTGCGGTCCTTGCCCGCCGCGCAGTGGATCAGCGCCGGGCCCTCGCCTTCAGCCAGCGCCAGGAAGAAGCGGCGGAAGAGGTCGATGTGCCGCTCCTTGAACGGCAGGCGGCGATAGTACTCGTCCATGTAGTCGTGGACCGAGGCCTCGGTGAGGTCGGCGCTGGCGATGAACTCCAGCCACGGATCGGAGCCGGTCACGCCCAGGTCGTTGTCGATCACCTGGGCGGCGAAACCCTCCCAGCGGCGCGACGGATGCTGGGCGCGCTCGTTGGGCCGGCGCAGGTCGACCAGGGTGACGATGCCAAGGCCCGCCATGGCCGCGAGATCCTCGTCGGTGGCCTGGGCCTGGTGAGCGGCGCGGAACAGCACGCCCCGCTTCAGCCGTCCCGCTCCCGCGGCGTAGTCGCCGAAATCGCGGAAGTTCTCGACGCCCTGGAGGGGGATGTGCCGGGTCATGCTGACTTTCTCAAGAGCGGCTGGATCCGATCCTGGATCGGCTGGTCGACATAGGTGTGGAACAGCCAGGCGAAGCCGTAGGCGATCGGGAAGCCGGCGACCCACATCAGCCACTGCCAGCCGATGCCGATCGGGGTGGTCTCGATCAGCTTGTGCACGGCGCTCCAGTAGATCACCCCGACGAAGATGTGGGTGATGAACAGGGCGAACGACAGCTTGGCGCCCTCCTCGATCCACTTGCGCGGCGTCTTCACCGGCAGGCGGCCGGCGCCCAGCACGATCATGGCGATGGCCAGCAGCGAGGGGGCGTCGAACAGCCACTCGTCGGGCAGGGCGTAGCGGTCCAGCGGCTGGGTGATCACCAAGAGGGCGACGCCGCCCCACAGCAGGATCCTGGCCATCTTCTCCGACGGCCAGCGCATGTCGACGGCGCGCGCCAGGCAGACGCCCAGCACGAACAGCGGCAGGGCTCGCACCACGCCGTACTGGAACTGCAGGTCAGGCAGGGCGTGGTTGAAGGCCTTGCGGGCGATCACCTCGAAGACGCCCAGGATCACGGCCGAGGCTATCGGCAACAGCCAGGCGTGGCGCACCTTGCTGACCGTGCGCCAGAAGAACGGGAACAGGGCGTAGCAGACGATCAGGGCGGACAGCGACCAGCTGGGCAGGTTCCAGCCGTCGCTGGGGAAGCCCCAGGCGTGGATCAGCAGGGCCTGGACCGGCAGCTGGTCCCAGGCAAAGCGGCTGGGCTTGTGGGCGTCGGTGCCGACGGTGTTGAGCAGCAGCACCAGCAC
>FTCT01003238.1_pt1 | contig 11065 bp, 10 predicted proteins | sample 1658881 | NCBI WGS metagenome assembly FTCT01 (sample SAMEA3914864, study PRJEB12502) | metagenome | biome: forest; material: soil | place: USA | collected 2012-03-12 | depth 0.3 m | reverse complement strand
GGTCGCCGCCGTCGACAAGGACGGCACCGCGCTGGCCGCGCTGGTCGCCGAGTTGGAGGGGCTGGGCGCGGCACCGCTGCCGGTCGAGCTGGACATCACCGACCATGGCGCGGCGCTGGCGGCGATGGCCGGCGTCAAGGACCGGTTGGGCCGGATCGACGTGCTGGTCAACAACGCCGGCTGGGATCTGCCGATGGAGTTCATCGAAAGCACGCCGGATTTCTGGAGCAAGGTCATCGCCATCAACCTGACCGGCGCCCTGAACCTGCACCATGCGGTGCTGCCCCACATGGTGAGCGACGGCGGCGGCGCGGTGGTGAACATCTCCTCCGACGCCGGCCGGGTCGGGTCGTCCGGTGAATCGGTCTATTCCGCCTGCAAGGGCGGCGTCATCGCCTTCACCAAGACGGTGGCCCGGGAATGCGCCCGGCACAACATCCGGCTCAACGTCGTGTGCCCCGGCCCGACCGATACGCCGCTGCTGCAATCCTTCTTCGGCGACGGGGAGTATGGCCAGAAGATCTACGAAGGGCTGAAGCGTTCGATCCCGCTGAAGCGGCTCGGGCAGCCCGACGACGTCGCCGGGATGGTCGCCTTCATGGCCAGCGACGACGCCCGCTTCATCACCGGCCAGGTGATCAGCGTGTCCGGCGGCCTGACCATGCATGGCTGAGGAGAATCCGATGACCGACTATACCGACATCCTGTACGAGGCGCGGGACGGGGTTGCCCGCATCACCATCAACCGGCCGGAAAAATACAACGCGTTCCGCGGCCGCACCTGCGATGAGATGATCGCTGCGCTGAACCGCGCCGGCTGGGATAAGACGATCGGCGTCATCGTCCTGACCGGGGCCGGCGACAAGGCCTTCTGCACCGGCGGCGACCAGTCGGCGCATGACGGCGGCTATGACGGCCGGGGCCTGGTCGGCCTGCCGGTGGAGGAGTTGCAGGGGCTGATCCGCGACGTGCCGAAACCGGTGATCGCCCGGGTCAACGGCTTCGCGATCGGCGGCGGCAACGTGCTGGTGACCTGCTGCGATCTGGCGATCGCCTCGGAAACCGCGCAGTTCGGCCAGGTCGGCCCCAAGGTCGGCTCGGTCGATCCCGGTTTCGGCACCGCCTTCCTCGCCCGCGCCGTGGGAGAGAAGAAGGCCCGCGAGATCTGGTTCCTCTGCCGCCGCTACGGCGCCCGGCAGGCGTTGGAGATGGGGCTGGTCAATTGCGTCGTGCCGCACGCGGAGCTCGACGCCGAGGTCGAACGCTGGTGCCGGGAAATCCTGGCGCTGAGCCCGACGGCGATCGCCATCGCGAAACGCTCGATGAACGCCGATTCCGATTCGATCAAGGGGATCGGCGGGCTGGGAATGCAGGCGCTCAGCCTGTTCTACGACACCGCGGAATCGCGGGAGGGCGTTGCCGCCTTCCTGGAAAAGCGGCCGGCGCGCTTCCGTCCGTCCGGGGAATGACCACCGCATGAAGGGGGCAGGCATGGCACTGAGACTGCAGCAGGAAGGGGCGCTGGCGATCGTCACCATCGACCGGCCCGAAGCCCTCAACGCGCTGAATTTCAAGCTGCTGCGGGACATCGCCGCGGCAATCGACGAGGTCGCGGATTCCGATGCCCGGGCGCTGCTGGTCGTCGGGGCGGGGCACAAGGCCTTCTGCGCCGGCGCCGACATCAAGGAGCTGATCGGCCGCGACATGGAGGCCCAGCGCGCGGGTACCGAGCTTGGCCAATCGACCTTCGCGAAGCTCGACCGGCTGCACATTCCCTCGATCGCCGTGCTGCACGGCTTTGCGTTCGGGGGTGGCCTGGAACTGGCGATGGCCTGCACCTTCCGGGTCGCGACGCCGGAGGCGAAGATGGGGTTGCCGGAAATCCGCCTGGGCCTGATCCCGGGCTACGGCGGGACGCAGCGCCTGCCCCGGCTGGTCGGGGCGGCCCGCGCGACCGAGATGATCCTGTCCGGCCGGACGGTCGATGCCGCCGAGGCGGAGCGCATCGGCCTCGTCAACGCGGTGGTGGAGGGCGGCGATCCGGTCGCCATCGGCTGGCAGTTCGCCGAGCGTTTCATCGGGTTCAGCCAATGCGCGTCGCTGTCGGCGCGCCGGGCGGTGCAACGCGCGGCGGGCGTCACCCTGGACGAGGGGCTGCGCATCGAAGCCGATCTGGTGACGCTGGCCTTCCAGACCGCCGACGCCGGCGAAGGGATGCAGGCGTTCCTGGAGAAGCGGCCGCCCAACTTCAAGGACGTCTGAGAAGCTGCTTGGCCTGATCGATAATGGAAAACCTGAAATCCTGGAGATATTTCAACCACTAAGACACAAAGGCACTAAGACATTTCACAAAGATATATTCCTATCCTGAAAGATCGCAAATGGCTCGCTGAACCCCTTTGTGAAATTCTTAGTGTCTTTGTGCCTTAGTGGTTGAATATTGGTCTTTGTAAAAAAGAGTCGAAATCGAGCATAATCTGGTGCTTTCGTAGCTTTCTTGGACGATTTCAAAAAAACAAAGGCGCCAATTTTAAAATAAAAATGGCGCCTCTTCGCAAATGAAAAACATGAAATCCCGGCGGAATTCTGGCGAAACCGCCCGCAACGGCTTGGGGCCGGCCGGTTGTCGTACCGGCGAAGACAAGAACACCGGCCGGCGCTCCGTCGGCCGGACCATGGAGGAGCACGCTCAATGACGCTCAACCGGCGAAATATGTTGAAGGCGGGTGCCGCCACGGGCGCCGCCATGATGACCGGTCTGCCCTACCGCGTGGCGATCGGCAACACGGCGAAGATCAAGATCGGCGCCATGATGTCGTTCACCGGCACCTATGCCCCGCTGGCCGAGGCCGGGGTCAACGGCCTCAAGCTGGCGATCCAGATGCAGGGCGGCCGGCTGGGCGGCCGCGAGGTCGAGATCGTCACGCTGGACGACGAGGCCGAACCGGCCCGGGCCCCGGCCAACGTGATGAAGCTGCTGAAAAGCGACGGGGTCGACGTGCTGTTCGGCCCGGTGCATTCGGGCGTCGCCCTGGCGATGGCCAAGATATCCCGGGAAACCAACACGCCGCTGATCATCCCCAACGCCGGGGTGGCGGCCCTCACCGGCGCCCTGTGCGCGCCGAACATCTTCCGCACCTCCTTCACGCTGTGGCAGCCGGCCTTTCCGATGGGGCGGATCGCCTACGACAAGGGCTATCGCACGGCGATCGGGGTGAGCTGGAAGTACGGGGCGGGCGAGGAGTCGCTCGCCGCCTTCCGGGAATCCTTCGAGGCCGCCGGCGGCAAGGTGATCAAGGACATCCTGGTGCCCTTTCCCAACGTCGAGTTCCAGGCGAACCTGGCGGAGATCGCCGCGCTGAAACCCGACGCCGTGTTCGTCTTCTTCGCCGGCGGCGGAGCGGTGAAATTCGTCAAGGATTACGCCGCGGCGGGGCTGAAGACCAGCATCCCGCTGCTGGGATCGGGCTTCCTGACCGAAGGCACGCTGGACGCGCAAGGGGCGGACGCCGAGGGGATCCTGACGACGCTGCACTACGCCGATTCCCTGGACACCCCGGCCAACGCCGCCTTCCGCGAGGGCTACAAGGCCAGCTTCGGCAAGGAGGCCGACATCTACGGCGTGCAGGGTTACGACGCCGGCCTGCTGCTCGGCGAGGGGCTGGCCGCGGTCAAGGGCGACATCGGGGCCAGGGATGCCCTCTACGCGGCGATGGGAAAGGCGGTCATCGCCTCGCCGCGCGGGACGATGGGCTTCTCGCCGTCCCACAACCCCATCCAGGACATCTACCTGCGGCAGGTCCGCGGCGGGCAGAACGTCGTGATCGGGGTGGCGGCGAGCGCGCTGGCCGATCCGGCCCGCGGGTGCCGGATGCCGCCGGCCTGAACGAGGGACTGAACGAAGGCCCGAATGAGGGCTCCGTCCGATCGCAGTCCCCTCATCCTTCTTCCCGATCCTGGTGGAGACGACCCCGTGACGACCAGTTTCCTGCTCGTCCAGCTCTTCAACGGCGTCCAGTACGGGCTGCTGCTGTTCCTGATCGCCAGCGGGCTGACGCTGATCTTCGGCATCATGGGCATCATCAACCTGGCCCATGGCGCCTTCTACATGCTGGGCGCCTATGTCGCCTACTGGATCGCGGCGCAGACCGGCAGCCTGGTCGCGGCGGTGCTCCTGGCGGTCCCGGCGGTCGCGGCGCTGGGCTATCTGATCGAACGCGGGCTGATGGTTCCTCTCTACGACCGCAATCACCTGGACCAGGTCGTGCTGACCTACGGGCTGATCCTGATGATCAACGAAGGCCAGCGGATCCTGTGGGGCAACAACGTCCATGGCGTCGCCCTGCCGGCCCTGGTCGGGTTTTCGATCCCGCTGACCGACACGCTGTCCTTTCCCGTCTACCGCATCGTGCTGGCCGTCGTCTGCGCGCTGGTCGCCGGGGGATTGTTCCTGGTGATCCAGAAGACGCGGCTCGGCATGTGGATCCGGGCCGGCGCCAGCAACCGCGAGATGGTGTCGGCGCTGGGCATCGACATCAAGATGCTGTTCGCCATCGTGTTCGCCGCCGGCGCGGCGCTGTCCGGCTTCGCCGGGGCCATCGTCGCGCCGCTGTCCTCGGTCTATCCCGGCATGGGCGACCCGGTGATCGTCGTCAGCTTCGTCGTGGTGGTGATCGGCGGCATCGGGTCGGTCAAGGGGGCCTTCCTCGGCGCGCTGCTGATCGGGCTGGCCGACACCTTCGGGCGGGTCCTGCTGCCGGACTTCGCCAGCCTGCTCGTCTACGCGGTGATGGCGGGCATCCTGCTGTGGCGGCCCCAGGGCATGTTCGCCCGCGCCTGATGCGCCCCGGCGGATGCACCTTCGAAAAAAGAGACCTCCCATGACGCTATCGTCCCTCGTTTCGCTTCGGGTGATCGGTCCGGGCCTGCTGCTGGCGGTGCTGGCCGCCGTTCCCATGGCCGGGGGCCTGCTGCCGGCCAACCAGCATGACTTCATCCTGCAGCAGGTCACCACGATCATGATTGCCGGCCTGCTGGCGATGAGCCTCGACCTGCTGGTCGGGATCGTCGGCCTGGTCAGCCTGGGGCATGCCGCCTTCTACGGGCTGGGCGCCTACCTGCTGGTGTTGCTGACGCCGGAGTACGGAACCCCGTCCCTGCTGGTGGCGGTCCCGCTGGCGGTCGCCGGCACCGCGCTGGCGGCGCTGGCCATCGGGGCGCTGGTCCTGCGGACCGGCGGCGTCTATTTCCTGATGGTGACGCTCGCCGTCGGCCAGATGCTGTATTTCCTCTTCAACGATTCGAAGATCGCCGGTGGCTCGGACGGCATCTACCTGTATGTCCGCCCGGCACTGGAGGTCGGCGGCGCCCGGCTGCTCGATTTCGAGGACAAGGGGCAGTTCTACTACGCGGTGCTGGCCGCCCTGGCGGCCTCCTACGGCGGGTTGCGGATGCTGCTGGCCGCCCCCTTCGGCACGGTGATCCGCGGCATCGGCGTCAACGAGGGCCGCACCCGCAGCCTGGGCTACGACGTCTACGCCTACAAGCTGGCCGCCTTCGTCATCGCGGCGGCGCTGGCGGGGCTGGCGGGCGTGCTGGGGGCCTCGCAATACGGCTACGTCAATCCCAGCATGCTGGGCTGGCACGCCTCGGGCGTGGTGCTGGTGACGGTGATCCTCGGCGGCCTGGGAACGCTGATCGGCCCGGTCGTCGGCGCCTTCGTGGTGGAGATCCTGCACCATGGGCTGGAACAGGCGACCAGCCACTGGATGCTGCCCTTCGGCGCCCTGATCATCCTGATGGTGCTGGCGCTGCCCCGCGGCCTGGCCGGGCTGCCCGAGCGGCTGTGCCGGCTCTGCCGCCGCCCGCCCTCCTCGAAGAACGCCGCAGGCAAGAACGCCGACACCCGGATCCCCCTGACGGAGGCCGACCGATGACCACGCTTTCCCAGGATGTCGCCGCCGCGCGTCCGCCGGTGCTGGAAACCTGCGGACTGTCCAAATCCTACGGCGGCCTGGCCGCGGTGAACGGCGTCGACCTCCGCGTGTATCCCGGCGAGGCGCACGCGGTCATCGGCCCGAACGGGGCCGGGAAGACGTCGCTGATCAACCTGGTCAGCGGGCAGACCCGGCCGTCCGCGGGCGCCATCCGGTTCGCGGGCCGCGACATCGCCGGCCTGCCGGCGCACAAGGTCGCGCGGCTCGGCATCGGGCGCAGCTTCCAGAAGACCAACATCTACGGCCGTCTGAGCTGTTTCGAGAATTGCTGGCTGGCCGCCCAGACGCGCCTGCCGCATGCGATGCGCTTCTTCCGCCCCGCCCTCGGCCGCACCGACATCCGCCGGCACGCGGAGGAGGCGCTGGAGACCGCCGGCCTAGCACACCGGGCCCGGATTGCGGCCGCGGCGATGAGCTACGGCGAACAGCGCCAGCTTGAAATCGCCATGGTGCTGGCGACCGGCCCGGCGATGCTGGTGCTGGACGAACCGATGGCCGGCATGGGCCGCGAGGAATCGGAGACGGTGGTGCGCCTGCTGCTGGCGCTGCGCGGTCGCTACCCGCTTCTCCTGGTCGAGCACGACATGGACGCCGTCTTCGCCATCGCCGACACCCTGACGGTGATGGTCAACGGCACGGTGATCGCGTCGGGAGCGGTGCGGGACGTGCGCAACAGCCGCGCCGTCCAGGATGCCTATCTGGGCGACGGCGAGGAGAAATACTGATGCACCGCGACCCTCCGCCGATCCTTTCGGCCGTCGGCCTGCAGGTCTGCTACGGCCCCAGCCAGGTGCTTCACGGCGTCGATTTCCGCGTCGACGCCGGCGAGACGGTGGCGCTGATGGGACGCAACGGCATGGGCAAGACGACGACGCTGCGCGCCATCCTCGGCCTGGTCCGGCCGCGCGCCGGACGGGTCGCCGTCAACGGCACCGACATGACCGGGGCCGCCACCGCGTCCATCGTGCGGCAGGGCATCGGCTATGTGCCGGAAGGGCGGGGCATCTTCGCCAACCTGTCGGTGCGCGAGCATCTGGTGATGGCCGCCCGCAAGGGGCGGGACGGCCGCGCCGACTGGACGATGGAACGCATCCTGCACCAGTTCCCCCGCCTGGCCGAACGGATCGGCAGCACCGCGACCCATCTGTCGGGCGGCGAGCAGCAGATGCTGGCGATCGGCCGCGCCCTGATGACCAACCCCGACCTGCTGGTGCTGGACGAGGCGACGGAAGGCCTGGCCCCGCTGGTCCGCCGCAGCATCTGGCAGGTCGTCCGCGCCATCAAGGACACCGGCATCGCCACGGTCATCGTCGACAAGAACGTCGATGTCCTGCTCGACCTTGCCGACCGCGCGACCATCCTGGTGAAGGGGCGCGTCGTCTACGACGGCGACTGCGCCGGGCTGAAGGCCCGGCCGGACATCCTGCAATCCCACATCGGCCTATAGGCGCAGACGATGCCGACGATCGATCCCGAAAAACTCCTGAACTTCCCGATCCCGGAGGTGCGGCAGACCCTGACCAAGCGCGACAGCATCCTCTACGCGCTGTCCGTCGGCTTCGGCCAGGATCCGCTGGACGAACGGCAGCTTGATTTCGTCGACCATCACCGGTCGCTCACCGCGGTTCCGTCCATGGCGGTCGTCCTCGGCCATCCCGGCTTCTGGCTCGGCAATCCGGAAACCGGTGTCGATCCCAAAGCCGTCCTGCATGGCGGGCAGCGGATCGAGCTTCACCGGCCGCTGCCGGTCGAAGGGGATCTGGTCGGCCGTACGCGGGTGACCGGCCTGGTCGACAAGGGGCCGGGCGGCGGCGCGCTGCTGCTGTCGGAAAAGCGCATCACCGACGCCGCGACGGGGGATTTGCTGGCCGTCACCACCAGCACGACCTTCCTGCGCGGCGCCGGCGGCTTCGGCGGCCCTTCCGGGCCGGTCCGGCCGGTCCATGCGGTGCCCGACCGGGCGCCCGACCTGCTGGTCGATCTGTCGACCCGCGCCGAGCAGGCCCTGCTCTATCGCTTGAACGGCGACGACAACAGCCTCCACGCCAGCCCGGTGGTCGCCGCCCGGGCCGGGTTCCCGCGGCCGGTCCTGCATGGGCTGTGCAGCTTCGGCGTCGTCTGCCACGCCCTGCTCCGGTCGCTGGCCGATTACCGGGCGGAACGCCTGACGGGCATGAGCCTGCGCTTTTCGGCGCCGGTCTTTCCCGGCGAGACGATCCGCAGCGAGATCTGGAGGGACGGCTCGTTCCGCGCCCGCGTGGTCGAGCGCGACGCCGTCGTCATCGACAACGGTCACGCCGTCTTCGCGTGAAGGTTGGCCCGGCTTGGGCCGTTCTTCACAAAACCATCCCCACCAAAAGGGCGTTTCACCATGGGTATCGAAGCGGATAGGGTCGAGAATATTCGCATGATCCGCGACAGTGCGCAGGCCATCGCCAAACGCGGGGACGTGCGGCGCGCGCGCGCGCTTCGCGACCGGTCCCCCGGCTTCGACCGTGCGGCCTGGCAATCCATGTGCGACCTCGGATGGGTCGGGTTGCGGGTGGACGAGGCGGATGGCGGCTCCGGCCTCGGCATGCTGGAATTCTGCGCGCTCGCCGAGGAACTCGGCGCGGCTCTGGCGCCGGAGCCGCTGGTCGCCTGCGCCATGGCCGCGCGCTTGCTCGACGGCGCGGTGCGGCGCGAGTTGCTGGCGGGAAGCCGGATCGTCCTGCTGGCTTGGCAGGAGCGCGCCGACAGCCTGGAACCGCGGGGCGAAACCACCGTCGAGGATGGGCGCGTCTATGGCTGCAAACGCTTCGTTCCGGCCGCCGAGGGCGCCGACGATTTCCTGGTCACCACCGACCGCGGCCTGATGCTGGTGCCCCATCACGCCGCCGGGCTGCGCATCGAACCGTTGCCGACCCAGGATGGCGGCCATGTCGCGACGCTGCGCTTCGATGGGGTTTTGGGGAAGCCGTTGCCAGGCGATCCGTGCACCGTGCTGGAGGAGGCGGCGCTGGCGTCGGCGGCCTATCTGCTGGGGGTGATCGAGGGCGCGCTGGCGCTGACGCTGGAGTATCTGAAGACCCGCCGGCAGTTCGACGCGCCGATCGGCAGCTTCCAGGCCCTGCAGCACCGCGCCGTCGACCTGACCCTGCAGGCCGCCCTGACCCGCGCCAGCGTGGAGAGCGCCGCGGCGCTGCTCGACGGCGGCGGCGCCGGCCCGGCGGCCCGGGCGGCGGTGCAGGCGGCGGTGTCGCGGGCCAAGGCGCGGGCGTCGGACGCCGCCCTGCTGGTCACCCGCCAGGCCATCCAGCTCCACGGCGGCATCGGCTACACCGACGAATGCGACGCCGGCCTCTACCTGCGCAAGGCCATGGTGCTGGCCCCTGCCTTCGGCGGCGCCGCCCTGCACCGCCGCCGCTACGCCGCCCTCCTGAACGATTTGGACGCGCTGTGACGCGGCACCGCCGCGCATGGCCGCTGCCCCCATGGGGAGAATGCGAATGACCACCACCCTGACCCCGCCGGATTTTGAAGCCCCCGATTTCGACGGGCTGAGCGACGCGGAGTTCCGCGCCGCCGTCCAGTCCTTCCTGCAGGACCACCACCCGCCGCACCTGCGCAACCCGGCCAAGCGGCTGCATTGGGACACGGCCAAGGACTGGTACCTGACGCTGTCCCGCCACGGCTGGCTGGCGCCGAGCTGGCCGCGCCAGTACGGCGGCATGGGCCTGTCGGCCGCCCGGCAGTTGATCTACGTCGACGAGTTCGAACGCTTCGGCGCCGCCCGGCTGCCCGACCACGGCATCATCCTGCTGGGGCCGCTGCTGATCCGCCACGGTTCCGAGGAACAGAAGGCCCGCTTCCTGCCCCGCATCCTGTCCGGCCAGGACATCTGGTGCCAGGGCTACAGCGAGCCCAACGCCGGCTCCGACCTCGCCTCCCTGCGCACCGAGGCGGTGCTCGACGGCGACGACTGGGTGATCAACGGCCAGAAGACCTGGACCACCCTGGCCCAGGACGCCAACTGGATCTTCCTGCTGGTCCGCACCGCCAAGGGGGCCAGGAAGCAGGAGGGCATCAGCTTCCTGCTGGCGCCGATGGACAGCCCCGGCATCACCGTGCGGCCGATCCTGAACATCCACCGCCACGACGAGTTCTGCGAGGTCTTCCTCGACAAGGTCCGGGTGCCGCGGGACCATCTGGTCGGCACCGTCAACCGCGGCTGGTCGATGGCCAAGGCGCTGCTGGGCTTCGAGCGCATCTTCCTGGGATCCCCCCGGCAGTCGGCCCATGCCCTGGCCCGGCTGAAGCATCTGGCCCGGCACCTCGGCGTCTGGGAGGAGGCGGTCTTCCGCGACCGCTACACCGGGCTGGCGCTCGATCTGGCCGACCACAACGCGCTGTTCGAGACCTTCGCCGACCGGCTGCGCCGCGGCGAGACGCTGGGTGCCGACGTCTCGCTGCTGAAGATCCACCAGAGCGAGCTGTTCCAGCGCATCACCGAGCTGATGCTGGAGATCGCCGCCGAGCATGGCGGCTTGCTCGACCCGATCGACGGCGACCGCGACCTCGACCCGGCCGGGCTGTTCCTGACCGCCCGGCCGGCGACGATCTACGGCGGCGCCTCGGAGGTCCAGCGCAACATCCTGGCCAAGAGCCTGCTGGCGCTGCCGTCGTGATCCGCCCCGTCAAGGGACCAGGATTGAACCACCAAGGCACCAAGACACCAAGGCCTCCATGAAGAGGCTTCCATGAAGAGGCGGTTGTCTTCGCCGCCCTCTTTGCCGGCGTTCCGGCAGCGGGCCGCCGGTTCTCACGGCGGACTTGGTGTCTTGGTGCCTTGGTGGTGAAAGCCCAACCCGGCAAAACCGATTATCGAGGGATAGTGCGATGCTTCTTCAGGACAAGGTCGTCGTCGTCACCGGGGCCGGCGGCGGCATCGGGCGCGACGTGGCGGTGGCGATGGCCGCCGCCGGGGCGGCGGTGGTGATCAACGACGTCGGCGCGTCGCTGGGCGGGGCGGGGCTGTCGACCTCGCCGGCGGAGGAGACCCGGGCGATCATCGAAGGGCAGGGCGGGCG
>FTCT01002152.1_pt1 | contig 11075 bp, 9 predicted proteins | sample 1658881 | NCBI WGS metagenome assembly FTCT01 (sample SAMEA3914864, study PRJEB12502) | metagenome | biome: forest; material: soil | place: USA | collected 2012-03-12 | depth 0.3 m | reverse complement strand
TCCTCGGCCGGCTGGTCAAACCCGGTTCGTCCCTGCTCCGTCTGTGCTCAGCCCACGACAGGCGAAGAAGGCCGGGAGCCCTCTCCGGACCCGGAGCTCTCCATGCCCCGGCAACCCCGCGATCGACCCCGCCGCACGTCCGGCTCCCGGGCCCGGGACGCCTTCCCCTCGCGACGGGACAGGGGAGATTATAGGGCGGGTTTGGGGTGTGCTGGGTCGAACGGGTCGAGAAAGGCGGAAAGCCGGGCGGGGCTTGGGATTGGGTGCCCCGATTGTGATGGCTGGGCGGATCGGACGCCCATAGTCCTCCCCCATCGGGGGAGGGGGACCGCGACGCGGTGGAAGGGGGCCAGCAGCGGACACCGCAACTGGCTTGAGCCCCCTCCGTCCCCTCGCAAGCGCTCGGAGCCACCTCCCCCGATGGGGGAGGATCGCTAGTAGACGTCGCGGCGGTAGCGTCCGGCCTCGGACAGGGCGATCACCTGATCCGCGCCCAAGGCCTCTTCCAGCGCGGTATGGACGCCGGAGGCCATGCCTTCCAGAGAGCCGCAGACATAGATGGCGGCGCCCCGGTCGATCCAGCGGCGGAGTTCTTCGGCCTGTTCGGCGATGACGGCCTGGACATAGCGGCCGTCGCCGGCGTCGCGCGAGAAGGTGCGGTCCAGACGGGTCAGGACGCCCGAGGCCAGCCAGGCCTTCAGTTCGGCGTCATGGAAGGCGTCGTGGGCCGCCGTGCGCTCGCCGAACAGCAGCCAGGCGTCTCCCGCCGAACGCGCTTTCAGATGGCCGCGCAGGCCCGCCAGACCTGTGCCGTTGCCGATCAGGATCATAGGGGTGGCGGCGGCCGGGCCGTGGAAGCTGCGATTCACGCGAACGCGCAGGGCGACCTCGTCGCCAATCCCCGCCTGACCCGTCAACCAGCCCGAGGCCAGACCCGGCGTTCCGTCAGGATGACGCATCAGCCGCACGAGCAGCTCGAGCCGGTCGTCGGCGGGCAGGGAGGCGATGGAGTATTCGCGCGCCGCGGGGCGGTCGCCTTCGGGGGACGGCACGCCGATCTCGACGATGTCGCCTGCCGACCAGTCGGGCGTGTGTTCGATGGGCTCGAACGCCAGGTGGAAGGCCTCGCCGCCGGGGCTGCCCGGGTTGAGCAGGCGGCGCTCGACCAGTTTCCAGCGGTCATAGGACGGCGGGGTCCAGTCGGGCTCGGCGTTGGAGCCGGTGACGGCGTTCAGCTGATGTTGCCAGTGGCGGATGGCCTCGGGATCGGCGTCATCGACCTCGACCAGATCGAACAGGGACGTGGCGCCCGAGCGCATCAGCCAGCCGTCCACGACATGGGCGAAGCCGCAGTAGTCCTTGTAGCTCCGGTCCCCGAGCGCCAGCATCCCGTAGGTCAGGTCGGGCAGGGCGGCGTCGCGGTCCAGAACGCGACGGAGCACCCGGCCGGCGCTGTCGGGGGCGTCGCCCTCGCCGGTGGTGGCGATGACGAACAGGGCGCGCTTCGCCGCCGTCAGCATGTCGAGTTCAAGGTCGGCGAAAGAGACGACGCGAGCGCCTTGCCCGGCCTCTGTCAGGGCGCGGGCGGTCATCAGGGCCAGCTCCTCGGCGAAACCGGTCTGGCTGGCGTAGGCGATCAGGGTGGCGTCGGAACCGCCGCCGCCGAAGGCCTCGGTGCGGGCGCGGTCGGCGCGGCGCGCACGGGCGCTGGCGACGGCGACCGCCACACAGACGATCAGCCAGAGCACGACCGCGGCGGAAGCTGCGATCCAGTGGACGGGATCGGTCGACACGTCAGGCTTCCTTCGGTTCGCCCGTCCCGGGTTCGGGATCTTCGAGCATGGCGGCGTAGAGCGGGGTCATCCGCTCGATCGGCCCACGCGGGGTGCGTTCGACGAAATGGGCGGCCAGACCATAGGCCTCGGCGAACTCGGGGCCGTCATAGGGGCCCATGACGGTCAGGGCCGTGGCGAAGGCGTCGGCCTTCATCGCCGAAGGATGGACCACGGTGACCGAGGCCAGACCGTTGTCGATCGGGCGGCCGGTGCGGCCGTCGACGGTGTGGGAATAGCGGCGGTCGTCGTGGGTGAAGGCCTTGCGATAGTCGCCGGAGGTGGCGAGCGCGATATCGACCAGGGCGATCAGGGTGCGGGGCGCGGGACTGCCCGGCGGCTGTTCGATCTCCACCCACCAGGGCTGGCCGTCCGGCTTGACCCCGGCGCCGCGCAACTCGCCGCCGATCTCGATCAGGTGGGAGGTCGCGCCCATGGCGGTCAGTCGGTCGGAGACGCGGTCCACGGCGTGCCCTTTGGCGATGCCGGAGAAGTCCAGCTTCATGCCCCCCGCCTGAACGGCGGCGCGGGCGTCGCGGTTCAGGCGCAGCTTCTGCCAGCCGGACAGGCCCTGGGCCGCATCGATCTCTTCGTCAGAGGGCAGGGGGGCGTCGGCCGGGCGCGGTCCGGGCGGGCCGAAACCCCACAGATCCACGAGGGCGCCGAGCGTCGGATCGACCGCGCCATTGGTGTCGTCGGCGATGTCCATGGACGCGTCGAGCAGGGTCCAGAAGGGCTGGGACAGGGCCCAGGTTCCGGCCGGGGCGCCGTTGAACCGGCTGATCTCGCTGGAGGGTTCCCACGGGCTGAAGACAGCGATGACGGCGTCCAGCTCCTGACGGATGGCGGCGTCCAGCGCCTCCTTGTCCACGCCCGGAGGCGCGACGACCCGGGCTGACCAGCCGGTGCCCATGGTCTCGCCGCCGAGGCTCCAGACGGTATCGCCCGGCGGGCGGGACGGCGGGGCGGCCATCGGCGGGATCAGGACGCGGTTGTCCTGACCGTCCTCTTCAGACGGCGAACCGCCGCCGATCAGGATCGGCGGCGGCGCTCCCTTGGACCCCTTGAAGGTCAGGGCAGGACTTCCACGACGGCGGTGTAGGCCGCCGAGGGTGTCGGCGGGCCGGCCATGCCGCGACCGCCGCCGGGACCACCGGCCGGGGCGCCTTCAGGACGCGGACCTTCAGCGCGGGGGCCTTCCGGACGGGGACCTTCGCCGCCTTCACGCTGGGGGGCGCCGCCCGGACGGTTGACGGTGTTGATCCAGTACATCCCGGCCTCGGGCCAGGTGACCGAGAATTTGCCGTCGGCGCCGGTCTTGACCGCGATGTCTTCCGGGGCGTCGCGATACTTCAGGCCGCCGCGCACGATGGTCACGTCAGCATTGGCCAGCGGGGCGCCGTCCTTGAGCAGCTGGAAGGTCGCGGCCTCGCCCACGGCCAGTTCCGACGGGTGGGTAGTCGGGACCATCTCGATGCCTTGGCCGGTCGGCTGGAACACGGTGGTGGTCGGCTCGCCCAGGGTGACGAAGGTCTCCAGACGGTTGGAGTTGATCGCCGAGACCACGTCGGTCGCGCCCGCCGGGATGTTGGCGGCCAGTTCGGTCGCCGGACCACGCCAGCGGCCGGGCGTGCCGTTGAGGGTCCAGGTGGCGTTGGCCGTCTGGGACACGCTGCCGACGCGATAGGTGCCGGGCTGGGTCAGGTGAACGTCGAAGGTCGAGCGCCACTGGCCCTGCATCGGGTGCTCGAGCGGGACATTGGAGCCGTCCGGCGCCGTGGCGCGCAGATTGTCGAGGCGCATGGCGGCGTGGTCGGCGTCGAACACGCCGTTGGAGATGCCGGCGTCGAAGCCCACCCAGCCGTCGGTGCCCGACAGGGTCGTGGTCGAGGGCAGGATCCAGGCGCGGTGGGCCTGGGCCGACAAGGGCGCGGCGAGGGCGGCAATCAGGGCGACGACGGCGGCGCCGGCTTTAAAGCGGTTCATGTCTGTGACTTCCTCTTAGCGGCTGACGGCGACGGAGACGGCGCCCAGTTCGGTGGTCCCGGCGACGCGGCCGGTGTTCGCTCCGCCCCAGCGGAAGGGCACGCGCACGACCTCGCGGCCGCCCTGTTCGCGGGCCGCCTCGACGACGACATTGTACTGGCCGGCGGCGACGCCGGCGAGGCGGGCGGCGGGGATGGTGATGGTCTGACGGCCGGGCGCGCGGGTGGCGCCCGACACGCCGTCAGCCGGCATCCGCATGGCGCGGCCGCCCTTGCGCCACCAGGTGCGCAGGTCCTTCAGCCAGTTCTGGCCCTCGTTGTCGGGCTTCACCTGCTCATACCAGACGGCGAGGGTGCGCACGGTGCTCTGGTCGGCCGGGTTCTCGATCCACACGGCGACATAGGGGCGGTGATAGGCGGCGACCGGCAGGCGGGGGATCTCGATGGTCACGGTCAGGTCGGCGGCCATGGCCGGGGCGGCGACGGCGGAGGCCGCGGTGACGGCGAGGGCGGCGGCGGGGAGAAGGCGCATCGTTTTACTCGGTCAATGAGGGGAGGATCAGTGGACGAAAATCAATGGACGAAGATCAGGGCGATGATGACGGGGATCAGCAGACCCAGACCCACGAGAGGCCAGGTCATGGGGCGGCTGCGCGAATGCAGCCAGAGAAGGGTCAGGCCGGTCAGCGCGAAGATGATGCAGGCGGCGGCGAAGACGTCGATGAACCAGTACCAGACCGATCCGGTGTTCCGGCCCTTGTGCAGATCGTTGATGTAGGCGACCCAGCCTTGCGAGGTGACCTCGTACTGGGCCTCACCCGTTGCACGGTCGATGGTCAGCCATCCGTCGCCGCCGGGCATGGCCAAGGCCACATAGACCTCGTCGGCGGTGGTCTCGGTCGGCTTGCCGCCGATATTGGCCTTGAAGGTCTGGGCGGCCCAGCGCGCCACGGCGGGCGGGACGGGGGCGGCGGTCTCCTCCGGCATCTCGGCCAGACGGGTCAGGAGCGGGGCGGGCAGGGTCCCGGTCTGATCGGAGACGACCGGGGTCGCCTTGATCTGGGCCGCGTGGTTCAGGGTGATGCCGGTCACGGCGAACAGGATCATCCCGGCCAGGGCGAGGCCCGCCGAAATCCAGTGCCAGGTGTGCAGCTGCTTCAGCCAGAAGGCGCGCGCCTTGTTGATCGCCGGCGGCTTGGCGCGGGCGGTCTCGGCGGTCTTCTCAGGCGTTTTGGAACGCGGGTTTGCGGCGGCTTCGGTCACGCCGTGGCTGTGCCATATCTTGCGAACGATTTGCAATAGATGCGGATGCGAAACCGATCTCCTGCGGCGCTTTTCCTTACCAGTTCAGACTGATCCCGGCGCGCAGGGTCCGGGGCGGGCCATAGCCGGCGACGCCGTCGGCGGTCTGGGAGACCTCAACGTCCTCGTCGAACAGATTGTCAGCGACGGCGTAGAGGGTCACGCCATCGCGCAGGGCGTAGTCGGCGCGGGCGTCGAGAGTCAGGGCGGCGTCGAGCGTCCGGCTGTTGAGATCGTCGTCGAAGCGGGCGCTTTCATAGCGGGCGCGGCTGGACAGGGTCAGGCGATCCGTGGCGCGCCAGTCGATCCCGGCGGTGGCGCTCCACTCCGGCGCCTGGGCGGGACGCAGGCCGGTCAGCTGGGGGGCTGAGGTCCCGCCGTCCAGTTCGGCGTCGGTCCAGGAGACGGCGGCGGTCAGGGTGATCCGGTCGAGGCGTTGTTCGGCGTTCAGTTCGATGCCCGTGGCCTCGATGGTCCCCGCGTTCTGGCGCTGGCGCAGCACGCCGCCCGCGGGCACGAAGCCGCCGCGGGGCAGGGCGGCGATGACGCCGGGCCCGGTCCCGATCGTGACGTTGACGATGGCGTCCTCGATCCGGTTCCAGAACAGGGTCGCGCCGAAGCGGGTCGTCTCGCGATCCCACGACAGGCCGGTCTCGATCCCTTGCAGCCGTTCGGGCTCCAGATCGGGGTTGGATTCGGTGATGTCGTTGCCGACGCGAAAGGGACGGTGCAACTCATTGATCGTCGCGGGCCGGAAGCCGGAATAGGCGGCGGCGCGGGCGGCCCAGCCGGAACCGAGATCGCGCCGGACAGCCAGACGCGCCGAGGTCACCTCTCCGGACCGATCGGCATAGGTCTCGTCCAGCAGGGCGGCGCCAGTGGCTCGGTCGAGCTCCAGCCGATGGCCGTCGGCGTTCTTCCACTGATCAAGGCGAAGGCCACCGGCGACCAGCCAGGGGCCGCCGGACCACGAGCCCTCGGCATAGCCGCCGACGACCGAGGTCTCGCCCCCCGCATAGCGGTCGCGGGTGAAACGGTTGAGAGGGGCGGACCAGCTGAACCGCTCCTGGGTCTCGCCCTCGGCATAGCGGGCGTCGGCGCCCAGCTCCCACTCCAGCCGCCCGCCGAACAGGTCGAGGGCGCTCTGGCGCAGGGCGAGGTTGGCGCCCCAGCCCGTGGCCGGCGTCGCATACTGGTCATTGGCCGGAGTGGTGGTCGAGCGGTCCGCCGCGACGGAGGCGGAGGAGTTGGAAAAGTCGCTCTCACGCCGCCAGACCTGCGCCCGCCAGCCGAGCGCGCCCTTCGACGGCGTGCGGCTCAGGGTCGCCGAATAGCCCTGACCGCTGGCCGAGGAACGGGTGTTCAGCAGCCCCGACCCGCGATCCTCATCATAGGCGGATGCGCGAAGCGAGAGGGCGGTCAGGTCGTCGAGGCCGACGTCGGCGCGCAGGGCGGCGCTCTTCGTATCCAGATCCAGAGGCGTGTCGGCCGCGCCCGCCGCCGCGCCGCGCACGGGGACATAGCCGTCAGAGTGATCCAGCAGGACCGAGCCGGTGATGGCGACGCGGCCGTTCTTAAGTGTGGTCGCCGTCGCCAGCCTACGGCCGCCGTCCTCGCCGACCGAGGCGTCCAGCATTCCGCCTTCGCCGTCGCGCTCCCTCAGGGCGATGACCCCGGTCAGGGCCCCCGCGCCATAAGGGCCAGCCCCTGCGCCGCGCACAATGTCGAGGCTCTCGAGGCTCTCCGGCGCCACCTGCGACCAGATCACCCAGCCGCCGAAGGGATCGTTCAGGGGTACGCCGTCCAGCGTCACCAGCGTCCGCCCCGCGCCCGACGGGGCGATGGCGCGCAGGCTGATGCCCTGGGTCGTCGGATTGGCGCCGAGGCTGGAAGTGCGGCGGAACAGGGAGACGGCGGGGACCGTCGCCAGGGCTTCGTCCAGACGTGTCGAGCGGTCCAGAGTTTCCTGATCCAGCCGGATCACCGAGAAGGCGGCCTCGCCCGCGGCGGGCGGCAGTCGGGCGGCGGTGACCACCACCTCGGGAAGTTCGACGGGTTCAGGCGGCGGGGGAGAGATCTGGAACATCGAGCGTTACAATACCCGACTTCCGCTCCGGTTGCGCCGCCTATGGCTCAGGCGGCTTCAACCTGTATTTCAGCCTCGTCCACCCCGTCTGAAAGGGCCAGGCGGATGGCGTTCAGCAGGGCGTCGGCCTGGATCGGCTTCTGGGCCACGCCATTCATCCCGGCGGCCAGATAGAGGCGCTCATCCTTCGGATCGGCATTGGCGGTCAGGGCCAGGATCGGGATACAGGCCTCGGCGCCCGGCAGGTCGCGGATCGCCCGCGCCGCCTCGACCCCGTCCATGACCGGCATCTTGATGTCCATCAGGACCAGATCGAAGCGTTCGGCCTGAACCCGCTCGACCGCCTCGCGCCCGTTCTCGGCCGTGGCGGTGGTGCAGCCGAACAGCTCTAGCATCTTTGAGGCCACGAAGCGGTTGGTGGCGTTGTCGTCGACGATCAGGACGTGAAGGGTTTCGTGCGGCGTCGGCTCGGCGATCTTCTCGCGAGGGGCGCGCATCTCCGGGCCGGCCTCGGGCAGGGCGACGGTGAAGCGGAAGCGCGCGCCGCCCTGGGGCGAACGCTCGACGGCGATGGACCCGTTCAACCGCTCGACGATCTGGCGGCAGATGGCGAGGCCCAGCCCGGCGCCGGCGCCCTCGCGTCCCGCCTGACCGGTGTTGAACGGATCGAAGATGGTCGCCGCAGCGGCTTCCGACACGCCCGGGCCGCTGTCATCGACGACGCCGGTGACGATCAGGTCGCCGTCGCGCGCGGCGCTCTCGATGCGCACCTCGACCTCGCCGTTCTGCGTGAACTTCAGGGCGTTGCCGATCAGGTTGTTGAACAGCTGCTTCAGCCGCATCTCGTCGCCGACGATCCAGTCTCCGGCGGCCGTGTCACAGACCACCGACAGGGCCAGGCCCTTCTCGTCGGCGCGGGGGCTCCACAGGGCCAGGAGGTCCTCGCCGAGGCGGTTCAGATCCACCGGCGCGGTTTCGAAGCTCATCAGACCGGCGTCGGCGCGCGACATGTCCAGCGCATCGGTCAGCAGGCGCAGCAGGCTCTGACCCGAGTCCAGAATGGTGCGGACATAGGGGCGCATCTTCGCCTGGGTCAGCTCCCGCTCCATCAGGGCGGCGACGCCCAGAACCCCGTTCAGGGGCGTGCGGATCTCGTGGCTCATCACCGCCAGGAATTCGGATTTGGCGCGGCTGGAGGCGCGGGCCTCCTGCTCGGCCCGACCCAGGTCTCGGACCAGGGCGCTCATCTCCTCGGCGCGCTTGCGGTGGATCACGGCGCCGGCCTGCAGCACATGAACGCCGGCCCCGACCCCGACGTAGCGGCCGCCCGAGGTGACGATGAAACCGTTCAGAAGCCCGCCCAGATCGGAGGCGTCCAGGCTCTGGAACAGGATGGCGGCGTCGGCCTGGGCGTCCAGGATTCGAGGCCTTTCGCTCATCAGGCTGGAGGCCGGGCGGCGGGCATAGAGGGCGCGGCCGAACTCGGCGGCCATGCGCAGGGTAAAGGCGTTGCGTTCGATCAGGCCGACGGGACGATCATCCGCATCGACGACGGCGATCACGAGGGTGTTGGGCTCCGACTGGAACCGATCGAAGATCTGCGCGCCCGGGGTGTCCGGAGACACGGCCGCCACCGCGCTGATGAAATCCCCGATCCGGGCCATACAAAACTCCCCCTGCTCGAAAGGGCGTTTAGGCGCAGGAATTTAACGCCAGCTTTGCCGGAAATGAAGGTTTTTAGATCATGTCGTGACAGGTGTTCCGGGTCCGGAGCTAAAGTCGCGCCAGAAGCTCCGCCGCGAACTCCGACAGGGTGTCGTCGCGCGCGCCCATGACGATGATCCGGTCGCCCGCCTTCGCCAGTTCGACAATGCGGTCGCCACAGGCGGCGCGGTCGTGCAGGGCCTCGGCGTTGCGACCCAGTCCCCGGACTCCGGCGGCGATGTCTTCCGATCCGACGCTGCGGTCGGTGGTGCCGCCGTAATAGACCGGCTCGGGCATGACCAGCACATCGTCTTCGCGCATCAAGCCGGCGAAACCCTCGATGAACTCATGCTTCATCAGCTTCAGCGGCCCGAAGCCGTGCGGCTGGAACAGGATCAGCAGCCGCCCGTCGAAGGCGTGCAGGGTCTTCAGGGTGGCAGCGATCTTGTCGGGGTTGTGGGCGAAGTCGTCGATGACGGTGACGCCGTTCTTCGTGCCGACGACCTCCATCCGGCGGCGGATGCCGGCGAAGCTTTCCAGCGCCTTCACCGCCTCATCCAGCGGCACGCCGAGGGCGCGCACGGCGCCGAGGGCCGCCAGGGCATTGGCGACATTGTGGGCGCCGGGGACGTTGAGGGTGGCCTTCAGCCGCGCGCCGCTCGACCGCTCGGCCAGATCGAAGGTCATCCCCGTCGGCAGGGGCTTGAGGTCGTAGGCTGACAGGTCGGCGTCTTCATTGCCCAGGGCGAAGGTAGTTACGGCGTCGCCTTGGCCGTCATCGACCATGGTCTGGGCCAGGGCCGCTGTCTCGACGTTGTCGAGGTTGAGCACCGCGGTCTTCGCCCGGCCGGTGAAGCCGCCGAACAGATCGCGCAGCTCCTCCATCGACTTGTGGTCCAGCGAGATGTTGGAGACCACGGCGACGGTCGGATCGTAGCGCGCGATGGAGCCGTCCGACTCATCCACCTCGGCGACGAACAGATCCGGGCCGCCAATCAGGGCGCTGGCGAAGGGATGGTCCGCGTCGGCGAAATTCTTCATCACCGCGCCGTTCATGACCGTGGGCGCGCGACCCGCCGAATGCAGGATCCAGGCGACCATGCCGGTGATGGTCGACTTGCCGCTGGTGCCCGCGACCCCGACGGAGGTCGGGGCGGCGTTGAACAGTTGCGAGAGAAGCTGGGGCCGGGTGACGATGGTCGCGCCCGCGCGTTTGGCGGCCCCGATGTCCGGCACCGTGTCCTCGATCGCGCCGGTCGCCACCACGATCTGTTCGGGCCGGGTCACGCCCGATCCGTCCTGCGGGTGCAGGGTTACGCCGTGGGCGCGCAGCCAGTCGAACTTGGCGGGGGTGCGACCCTGATCCAGCGCCCGGTCCGAGCCCTCGATGGCGTTTCCCTGCGCCTGGACGATCATGGCCAGCGGCAGCATGCCGGAGCCGCCGATTCCGCAGAAGAAGTAGGAGACGTCGTGGGTCATCAGGTCTTAGAACAGGACTTGGCCGCAAACCGCCAGCGGGTTCGCGACCGGAATGAGTTTTCGGAGGCTTCGTGACGCTTGAAATCGATCCGGGCAAGACCGCCCTCGTCCTCATCGACCTTCAGGCCGGGATCCTCGCCAATACACTCGCCCCCTATGACAGCGAGACGGTGGTCGAAAACGGCCTGACGCTGGCCAAGGCCGTCAATGCGGCGGGCGGCGTGGTGGTGGCGGTCAACGTCAGCTTCGGCCCCGGCCGGATCAACGGCCCGCAGGGGCTGATCGACAACCCGGTCTCCACCGATCCGGTCCCGGCCAACTATACGGAGATCGTCCCCGGGCTTCTGGCGCTGGCCGACATCACGGTCACCAAGCGCCAGTGGGGCGCCCTGCACGGCACGGAGCTGGACACCCTGCTGCGTCGGCGGGGCATCGACACGATCATCGTCGGCGGGGTGGCGACCAATTTCGGGGTCGAGACGACCGTGCGCGAGGGTTGGTCGCACGGCTATTCGGTGATCGTCGCCGAGGACGCCTCGACCACCTTCTCGGCCGCCATGCAGGACTTTCCGATGAAGCTGGTCTTCCCCCGCATCGCCCGGGTGCGGTCCGTGGCGCAGATCGTCGAGGCGCTTTCGGCATGATGGCCAATACCTTCAAGATCGGCGTCGTCTGCGTCAGCTCCCG
>FTCT01004356.1_pt1 | contig 11086 bp, 12 predicted proteins | sample 1658881 | NCBI WGS metagenome assembly FTCT01 (sample SAMEA3914864, study PRJEB12502) | metagenome | biome: forest; material: soil | place: USA | collected 2012-03-12 | depth 0.3 m | reverse complement strand
GCTGTTGAGGAAATAGGCGAAGCCCGGGAAATTGGGATTGGCGTCCTGGGTCTTGCCCTGGCTGAGGATCGCCCGGTCGTTGCCGGACCGGATGAACCATTGGCTGCCGTAGCGCAGGGCGTTGTTCAGATCGACCTCGGTGATCACCGCCTCGATCACCACCTGGGCGGGCGCGATGTCCAACTTGCGCATGGCGTCTTCGATCAGGGCGTATTCGCGCGGCGTGGCGTAGGCCACGACGGCGTTGTTGGTCTCGTCGGCGGTCAGGACCAAGCCCTCGCCGGCGCTTCCGACGCCGGCGCTCGGCGCCGGGGCCGGCGACTGGCCCGGCAGGGTGGCGCCGTTCTGCGGGGCCAGAAGCGGCGTCTGCGACGCCTGGACGCCGAACCGGTCGCCCCGCCCCGAACCTTGGTCCGACACACCCGAAAGCGTGGCCGACTGCCCGAAGGCCGAGGCCAGGACCTTGGCCAGGTCCGAGGCGCGGCCGTTCTGCACCCGGTAGACGAACAATCGGCGCTCGGCGGACTGTCCCTCGCGGTCCAGTATCTCGACCCATCGTCGGACGTCGTCGAGGTACTGCGGCTGGGACGAGATCGCCACCAGGCCGTTCAGCTTCTCCATGGCCAGCAGCCGCACCCGCCCCGCCATCGGCGAGTCCGGCGCGTTGATCAGCTTGTCCAGCTCGGGGGCGATCAGGCGGGCGTCGGTGTTCTTGGGCACGAACAGGCCAAAGCTCATGCCCTTCAACCAGTCGACGTCGAACTGCTGGATCAGGTCTCGCACGCCGCGCCTCTGGCCGGCGGTCCCCGACAGGACCAGGCTGTTGCTGGCCGGATCGACCGAGGTGATGACGCCGGGCGCGATCGGCTCGACCAGCGCCTTCAGCGCCGCCGGGCCGGCGAAGCGCAGTTGCAGCGTCTCGGTCCCGAAGCCCCATTGCTCCGTCGTCGCCGTCCCGCCCTGGGCGCGCGCGTCGCTCAGGGCGACGATGGTGTTGACGCCGTCGCGGACGACCAGCGCCAGGCCGGCGGTCTTCAGCGCCTCCTCCGCGGCGGGCAGCACGTCCGCCCGGGCGATCGGGCGGGCGGTGACCAGGGTCACCGTGCCGGACGTCGACGGCGCGACCGCGTAGGGGACGCCCAGGATGTCGCCGAACACCGACTTGGCGAACTCCCGCACGCCGACGCCCGGGAAGTTCAGGGTCACCGGCCCCGGAGCCGGCTCGCTCCGCCGGACGACGGGCGTGGACGATGTCCTTTCGGCGCCGCGCAGGATGGTCGCGCGAACCTGGGGTTCAGTGGACGGCCCGGCGACGGCGGGCTCGACCGGAACGCTGGCGACGGGCGGCGGCGGCGAGCGTCGAGGCGGCGGCGCGGCGGTAGCGCAGGCCGCCAGGACCAGGGCCGAGCATGAGGAACGAAGAAGCGCGTGGAAACGGCGGGTCATGGTCGGATTTCCTGAGACGCCGGCGATCCGACGGGGGGCGCGCCGATCAGCGCGGTGAAACGTCCGCCCGGTCCGTCGAAGGCCGCGCTGCGCGCGCCGACGCCGACCAGACGCCAGCCGCGCCAGGTTTCGCCCAACCGAACGACGTGGGCGGCGCCGTCCGAGCCTTTGATCACCGCGCTCCCGGTCCTGCGGTCGCTGGCCACGCCGATCAGCTCCGGACGCTGGCCGTCGGCGGCCGTCTCGCCGCCCTCGACCGCCGCGGCCAGGGACCGCCGGTCCGGTGAAAACAGGGGCGCGCCCAGCACCGCCGGATAGTCCGGCACGGCGACGGCGGCCGGCGATCTGGGCGGGCGTGTCATCGGCGCCCCGCCCGGCGGGAATTCAGTGCTCACCGGCAAGGCGACCTGCACCGCCAGGCCGCCCAGCAGGGCGAAGCACAGCAGGGCCGGCGTCAGTTCGCCGCTACCGAGGCGCGGCGACAGCATGGCGAGCCGAAACCTGGAGGCGGACGGCGAGCGGCCCGGGATGTCCGGTTCGGATGGACTGCTCGGCGTTGATCGAAATGTAGTCGACGACGACATAGGGCGTCTCATTTTCAATTTGCCTCAAGCGCGCGTTCAACTGGGTCAGGGTCGTCGTGGCATCGACGCGAACGCTGACCCAGCCGGGCGGGACATCCGCCCTCACCTCTTCGGCGGCGTTGACGACCCCGCCCTCCTGGCTCAGGTCGGCGATCAGTCTCTGTTTCAGCGCCTCGACGGCGGCGGCCCGGTCGGGCGCGGTGATCTGGAACACGCGGCTCGATCGCCGCTGCTCGGCCAGGCTCACCCGCATCGCCGGCGAAGCCGCCAGCAGGCGCTGGTTGCGGTCGTGCCGGGCGAGCGCGGCTTGGCGGCGTTCGTCGCGCGCCTCGAAGCCGTTCAGGACGGGGCGGACCACCGCCAGCCAGCCCAGGCCGACTAGGCCGACCAGCACGCCGACCGCCACCAGGCGACGCTCGCGAGGCGACAGGGGTTTCATTTCGACGACCTCGCGGCGGGGGCGTCGGCGATCACGTCGAAGGGTTCGACGCCCGCCGTGCTCCGCGTCGGCATGTCGGTCAGCAGAGAGCGCGGATTGATCAGGGCCGATGTCCCGCGCAAGGCGTCCGCCGCCTCGCCGCCGGGCGTCCTGAAGCCGACCACGCGCACGGTCCGGCCGTTCCATTCCAGTCGATGCGCCCACTGACCGGCCGGCAGCGCCTTGGACAGGGCGTCGATGATCCGCAACGGCTCGTTCTGGGAACGCCGCGTCAGCAGCGCCAGGCGGATCGACCGCTCGCTCGTCGCGGCGTCCCGGATGCGCGCGGCGGCCGCCGCGCGCGGGGCTTCGGCCTCGACCGCGGCCTCGAGGCGGCCCACGTCGCGCGCATCCATCAGCACGGCGGCCAGCACGTTCAGGATCAGCAGGGCCGCGCAAGCGCTCCACCAGACGGCCAGTCGCCGGGCGCCGGAACCGCCGCCCCGGTCCGCGCGGATCGCGGGCATGAAGTCGAACGCGACGTCGCCGCCCCCGTCCTCGATCCCCAGTCGCTCGATGTCGAAGCCCAGGCTTCGCGCCGACTCCAGCGCCGCCAGCGCCTTTTCGCGCGGGATCACCGCCAGCCGCACCCGCGAGCGATCTTCCCGGCCCGGACGCATGGAAACCGGCGCGTCGAAATAGACGGCCTCCGCCGAGAACGGCGTGAAGCGGTCCATGTTGGCCGTCAGCATGCGCCGCAGGTCGGCGCGCGACAGGCGGGGCAGGTCCAGCTCACGGATGAGAACGGACTGGGCCGGCAGCACCAGATCGGCGCGCCAGCCGGCGGACGCCGACGACGGCCACGCCTGGGTCCGCCGTCCGTCGCGATGGAGCTGGTGGCCGCCGTCGCCGTCGGGGCGCAGGCTCCAGCGCGCCCGGCCGCCGACACCGCGCCGATAGCGCTCGGGCACCAGGGTCGAGAGCTCGTCGATCCACCAGGAAAAGCCGCCGCCGATCCAGCGGCCGACCGTCCCGAGATCCGCGTCCAGGATGTTGCGGGTGGTCATCGGCCGCGACATCTGCCGGTGGCGGCGATCGGTACGCAATCGGCGTCGATGTCGGCGAACGGGTGCGCCACCAGGTCGGGCCAGCGCGTCTGGCCCTGGGCGAATTCCAGCCTCACCCGCACCAGCGACGGCATCCGCGGGCGCTGTCGCCAGCGCGAGCGCCAGCGCGGCGTCATGTCCGGCTCGGCGGCGCCGAAATAGGTCAGATCCAGCGACCGCACGCCACGCAGCACGATTTCGCGCTGGTCCGGCCGCCAGGGCGGGAGGGCCACGTCGCTGGCCGATTCCAGGACCAGATCGCCGTTGGCGTCGAGCAACAGATTATAGCGGCGCAGCGCCCCGTCTCCCTGCCGCTCGGGCGGCGGCGCAAGGAAGGTCAGGCGATCGGTGTCCCCGTCGAAATCCGGACTGGGCGGATGGAGGTCGTAGCGGGTGGCGGGCCAGGCGTGCTGCAGGCGTTCGCGCAGAACGCCCTGGGCCGCCTCGATCGCCTCGTCGCGGGTCGTGGCCTGGTCCATCCGCCGCCAGACGGCGCTGGGCCCCGACACCCCGGCCAGCAGCATGACGCCGAGCAAGCCCATGACGCCCAGGGCCACCAGCAGCTCGATCAGGGTATAGCCGGCGCGCCGCATGGATCAGCTCCCGGTCGCCAGCCGACGGCTGGCCAGAGCGACGGACGGGCGATCCCCGCCAGGCGGCCGGACGTCGACGTCCACGCAGTAGAGTCGTCCCGCCGTGCTGTCGGCGACCTCGCCGGGACATGGCCGAACGGATGTCCGCCAGACGTAGCCGCCCTCCTCGCCCGTCAGGGCGCCTTCGGACAGCGGTATGGAGAAGCCTATCTCGGCCAATTTCGACCGCGCGATCATCAGGGCCGTGCGGCGCGTCTCGACCGCGCGATGTCGCATCAGGCTGTCCTCGATCGCCCGCAGCACGCCCACCAGCACCAGGGCCACGATCGCCGTGGCGACCAGCGCCTCGACAAGCACGGAGCCGGCGCGGCGACGGCTCATCGCGCCGCCTCCATCAGGCCCGTCGAGGGGTTGAGGGCGATCTCCAGCGCGCGTCGGCCGTCCGCCAGGCGCAGGCGTCCGCCCGTGGCCGAGCCGTCCGGGAAGAAGCTGGTCCCCGCCCCCGTCGACGACAGCCGCAGGTCGCCCACGAGCGCCCGGCGCGGCCCCGGCGTCCACCCGTAGCCCGCGCCGTTCGGGGCGATCACGAGGTCCACACGGGCGCCGGTGGTCAGGGACTGGGCCCTGGCCATGCGCAGGTCGGCGCGCAGGCCGGCCGCGGCCTGCTGGAAGGTGACGCCGGCCAGCCCCGCGCGCATTTCGGGAAAGGCGATCGCGCCGATCATGACCAAGATCGCGATCACGACCATGGCCTCGATCAAGGCGATCCCGGCGCGGCGATCACCAGTTGCCCACATCTTTGGCCTCCTGGGCGCCGCCCTCGGCGTTGTCCGAGCCCAGGGTGTAGATGTCGGCCGCGCTCTTCTGGCCCGGGATGCGGTAGAGGTAGGGACGCTGCCAGGGGTCCTTGAGCCCGTCGGCCTTCTTCAAGTACGGGCCGTTCCAGCCGGCGGCGCTGGAGGGCGCGGCCACCAGGGCGTTCAGGCCCTCCTCCTGGGAGGGGTAGCGCCCGACGTCGACCTGGAACAGCTCCAGGGCCGACTGGATGTTCTGGATCTGCACCTTGGCCGTCTGGCTGCGCGACGAGCCCAGATATTTGAGCACCTGCGGCGCGACGATCGCGGCCAGCAGCGCCATGATCGCCAGGACCACCAGCAGTTCCAGCAGCGAGAACCCTCCGCGGCGGGCCTTGTCGACGGCCGGTCGGACGCCGTGACGGTCTCGGATGTCGAGGAGCTGGGTCATGATGCGAGGGCCATATCGTTGAAGCCAAGGATGGCGGACATGATGGAAGCGATGATCCCGCCCACCACGACGCCCATCACGATGGTGATCGCGGGGGTCAGCAGGGCGACGAACCGCTCCAGCGCGTGGCGGACGTCACGGTCGAGCACGTCGGCGAGACGGCCGAGCATCTGGGGCAGCTGGGCCGTCTCCTCGCCCGTGCGGAGGAAGCTGATCGCGACCGTCGGGAACAGTCCCGTGGCCGCCAGCGGACGGGTCAGGCCGCCGCCCTCCTTGAGCCCGGCCGTCACGCGCTCGACGGCGGCGGCGATGTGGCTGTTGCTCAGCGAGCGGCGCGCGATGGCCAGGGCGGTGGGCAGCGGCACGCCGCCTTCGACCAGGCTGCCGAGCACGCGGGCCAGGCGCGAGGCCTCGGCCGCCTTGATCAAGGACCCCAGGCGCGGGACGCCCAGCAGGAAGCGATCGAGCGCCAGGCGCATGGCCGGCCGCTGCAGCCACCGCCAGGTCGCCACCGCGCCGACCGTCCCGACCAGCAACACGCCCAGGCCATAGTCGCGCACCAGGTGGCTGGCGGCCATCACGATCCGGGTCGGCAGGGGCAGGCGCGCGGCGTTGTCGGAGAACAATCCCTCGAACTGCGGCACCACGAACAGCAACATCATCAGGATCACGGCGGTCGTGACGCCGGCCAGCAGGATCGGATAGACCATCGACGAAGCGATCACCTGGCGCAGGGCCTCGGCGCGATCCAGGGTTTCGGCCAGGCGCGACAGGGCGACGGCCAGGCGACCGTCGGCCTCCCCGGCCTCGACCATGGCGCAGGCCATCGGCGAGAACAGCGCCGGCGCCTCGGCCATCGCCCGCGACAGGGGCGCGCCCTCCTTGACCCGCTTCTGCAGCTGGACCAGGGCGGCCTTCAGGGCCGGATCGACGGCGTTGTCCACACAGACCGCCAGGGCCCGCTCCAGCGGCAGGCCGGCGTTGAGCAGCACCGCCATTTCGCCCACGACATTGACCAGCGCCCGCCGGGCCGTCGCGCCCGGCGCCTTGACCGGCCTGGCCGTCGCCTCGGCGGCGTCGATCGGCGTCAAACCGGACTGGCGCAGGCGATCCAGCGCCTCGGCGCGCGAGGCGACCGTGATCACGCCGGATTTCATCTCGCCGGTCGGCGACAGGGCCCGGTAGGTGAACGGGGCCATGGCGCTCAGTCCTCCCGGGTCACGCGAAGGACTTCGTCGATCGTGGTCCAGCCCGCCAGCGCCTTGACGACGCCGTCCTGCAGCATGGTGCGCATGCCGGCGGCCACGGCGGCGCGCTCGATCTCCCGCGCCTCGGCCCGCGCCAGCACCAGCCGGGCGATCTCGTCGTCGACGGGCAGCAGTTCCAGGATCGCCAGACGTCCCTTGAAGCCGCTGTGGCCGCAGGCCTCGCACCCGGGCGCGCTCCACAGCCGGATCGGCGGCGGTCCCAGGCGCTCGGCCGCCGCGCCCAGGGCCGACAACTCCCGGACGTGCGCCTCGTGCGGCGTGCGGCAGGCCGGGCACAGCCGTCGCACCAGCCGCTGGGCCAGGACGGCGTTGACCGTGGAGCTGATCAGGAACGGCTCCATGCCCATGTCGATCAGGCGCGTCACGGCGGCGGAGGCGCTGTTGGTGTGCAGGGTCGACAGGATGGTGTGGCCAGTGAGCGCCGACTGGACGGCCACCTGGGCGGTCTCCAGATCCCGGATCTCGCCCACCATCATCACGTCGGGATCCTGGCGTAGGAACGAGCGCAAGGCGGCGGCGAAGGTCAGGCCGATCGTCGGGCTGACCTGGGTCTGGTTGACCCCCGCCAGGCGGTATTCGATCGGATCCTCGATGGTCAGGATCTTGCGGGTCGGCGCGTTGAGCGCCGCGAGCGCCGCGTAGAGCGTGGTCGTCTTGCCGCTGCCGGTCGGGCCGGTCACCAGGACGATGCCGTGCGGGCGCGACAGGACCTCGAGGAACGGCGGCAGGATGGTCTCGTCGAAGCCCAGCGCGTCAAAGTCCAGCGACAGGTTCGAGCGGTCGAGAAGGCGCAGCACCACGCTCTCGCCATGCAGGGTCGGCGCGGTGGCCACCCGAAGATCGATGTCCTGCCCGCGCACCGCCAGGCGCATGCGGCCGTCCTGCGGCAGACGGCGCTCGGCGATGTTCAGGTTGGCCAGCACCTTGACGCGTGAGACGAAGGCCGCCTTGACCTGGGATGGCAGGGTCTCCTGGTCGCGCAGGACGCCGTCGATCCGGAAGCGCACCTTCAGCCCGTCCTCGGAAGGCTCGGCATGGATGTCCGAAGCGCGCATCTCGGCGGCCCGGGCGATAAGGGCGTTGACCGCCCGCACCACGGGGGCGTCGCTGGCGAGATCCTTCAGGCGTTCGAGATCGGCTTCGTCGGCCCCGTCCTCGCCCGTTGACGTTTCGCCCTGGTCGGAGCCGTAGAGGCGATCGAGCGCGGCCTCCACGTCGCCGGCGCGGGCGACCATCGGCCGGATCGGCTGGTCGAAGGCGTAGCCCAGGGCGCGAACGGCATAACCGTTGAGCGGATCCACCAGGGCCACCTGGAGCGCTCCGCCATCCACTCGGATCGGCACCGCGCCGACCTCGCGCAGGAAGCGTGGCGAGACCCGCTCGGCGCCGATCGGCGCGGCCGGGAAATCATCGGCGCCGACCTGCGGGAGGCCTGTGACCTTGGCCAGGGAGTCGGCCAGAGCGCGTTCGGAGACGAGGCCCAGCCTGGTGAGCACCGCGTCCATACGCTCGCCGCTCTCGCCCTGAACGGCCCATGCCCGCGACAAGGCTTCAGCGGCCACCAGACCGCTACCTTCAATAAAATCCCTGAAATGGTCGCGCTCTGTACTTGTCATTCCGAAATCTCTGCCAGAGCACATTTCGCAAGATGACGTTTATAAGGAAACACAACCCAGTGTGTAACAAGAAAATAGTGACAATCTTGAGACGATATATTTATCAAGAAAATGGCAATTCGATTTTATCTTAGGCGGACGACTTCAGGATGGCAGTGTGCTTTTGTGCAGTCGGCGCATTGGAATTAGGCGGCATACGGATTTCACAGCTTGATCAGGTTGAGCTGCAGCGCGATGACCACGGCTCGGAGCTTGTTGGCCGCGCCCAGCTTGCGCACGGCGTTGCCCAGGTGGAACTCGACGGTGCGTTCGGAAACCTGGATCTCGCGCGCGGTCTCCCCGGTGGTCAGGCCGCGCGCGGCCAGACGTATGCATTCGATCTCGCGGGCCGTGAGGCTCGGCGCGTCCCGCGTCCGTCCCGAAGCGTCGGCGCTCACGGGGCCGGTCTCGAGGCGTCGGCGTCCCGCGCCGGCGGCGCGATGCGCAGTTGCAGCCGCATCGGAAACGGCAGGCCGGCGGGCGGCGGCTGCGGCAGGCGGCGGCCGACCAGCACCGCCCGCAGGTCGGCGTTCGGCTCCGGCTGGGCGAAGACTGGAAAGACGATCCGCGACACCGTTCCGTCGGGGGCCACCCAGACGCTGAGCGGCAGCACCACGTCCTGGCCTCGCTGATCGGCGCGCAGGCCGTCGAAGTATTCGCGCAGGCGCGCGGCCTCCGGCGTCTGTTCATCCAGCCAGGCCGGAAAGGCGTGTCCCGCCAGATCGGCGTAACGCACCCACGCGGCCGGCGGCGTCGCCGACGGAGCCGGCGACGCGAGGCTGGACAGACCCAGGGCCGCCAGCAGCGCCATAAGCTTGCGCTTCACCCCGCCCTCCTACTTCGCCTTGGGCGCGGCGGGGGCCAGGGGCGCGGCGGCCGGGGCTTCGTCCGGCAGGATCTCGCGCTGGAAGGTGATCGTCGTGATCTTGGCGTCCAGCCCCGCCGTGATGGCGGCGGTCAGGTCCGCCGCGGGATTGCCGCCCAACACGGCCTCGCGCGCGAACAGAATTCCGCACTTATGGCTGGCGTAGACCTGGGCGATGATCGGCTGGGCCTCCTTGCCGATCGTCGCCAGCGCCTTGGCCCGGGTCGCCTCGATCTCGCGCGAGCGCAGGTTCGCCTTGCGCTGAACGGCGTCCCAGCGCGCGGCCAGCGGCTTGCTGCGCGCTTCGAACTGGGCCGCGGGCAGCGAAGCCTTCTGGGCCTCCAGCGCCTTGACGTCGGTCACGATCGGCGAGCGTTCGTCGTCGATCTCCGCCTGGGCCTGGGCGGAAAGCTGCTGCAGGCGAGCGCTGATGGCCTGGCCGACCTTGGCTTCGGCGAACACCGCCTCGCGGCTGAGCAGGCAGACGCCGGGGACCTCCGGGCCGACCAACTCGTTGGACGGCGAAGCCGGCGCCGGGGCCGACGCCTTGGCCTGGGCCTGGGCCTGGGCCTGGGCGGAAGCGGCCGGGATCGCGCCGGCCAGAAGGGCCAGGCAGATCGGACCAACGAAAACGGGCGAACGGGTCATGGCGCACTCTCGAATGAAATCGCGCCCCGTCCGGCCGCTTCGGCCGATCGGGAGGCGCAGGAAGCCTCGTCTTGCTTAGAATTCGCCGATCGCGTCCGAACCTGTGGATTTCAACAGGACGTTGAGGTCGCGCCACCCTGTGGGAACCCACAGGGGCAGAGCTGTCGTCAATGTGGCAATGCCCACCGATCCGCTCCGTTTTCGGGCCTCTCGAGCCGCCATGCCTTCCGCGCCGATCTCCACCGCAGAGCCGCGAGACGGACCGCCCATCGCCGCCTGCGTCGGCGTGGCCGCCTGGAAGCGCGCCGCCGTCGCGCGCCTGATCGGCGACCGGGGCCCGAACCTTGTCTTCGTCGAGACCGCGGAAGCGGCGGTTCGTGCCGCTCGGGCGCGACGTGGAGCGATCGGCGTGTGGCCATCGCGCGCACCCGTCGACCTGGCTGAGCGCGCCAGGGCCGCCGGAACGCCGCTGGTCTGGATCGAGGACGGCTTCATTCGATCATCCGGCCTGGGCGCGGAATGCCGACCGCCCGCCTCGATCGTCCTGGACCGGACCGGCCCTTATTTCGACCCCGCCCGCCCCAGCGACCTGGAAGACCTGTTGAGCCAGACGGCCTTCGACACGGCCCTGACGGATCGCGCCGAGCGCCTGGTCCGCAAGATCGTCGCTCTGGGCGTGACCAAGTACAACCTGCCCGGCGTGGCGGCGCTGGCTTCCGAGGGACGACGGACGGTCCTGGTCGCGGGACAGGTCGAGGATGATCTGTCGGTGCGACTGGGCGGAGCCGGCGTGGCCGGCAACCTGGACCTGCTGCGTCGCGCGCGGGCGCTGGAGCCCGAGGCCCACCTCCTCTACCGCCCCCATCCCGACGTCGAGGCGGGGCATCGCCGGGGCGCCGTCCCCGACAGCGATGCGCTTCGCTGGGCCGACCGCGTCGTGCGGGGCCACGCCCTGCCCGCGCTCCTGGACGCCGTCGACGCCGTCCACGTGCTGACCTCGCTGACGGGCTTCGAGGCGCTGTTGCGAGGCCGCGAGGTCGTCACGTACGGCCAGCCGTTCTATGCGGGCTGGGGCCTGACGCGTGACCAGGCGCCGCCTCCACGGCGCGGCCGTCGCCTTTCTCTGGTCGAACTCGCGGCCGGCGCGCTGATCGTCTATCCGCGCTACATCGACCCGCACTCCGGCGCGCCCTGCACGGCCGAAGCGCTGGTGGACAGGCTGGCGGCGCAGCCCCGCCCGCGCCCGACCCTGCTGTCG
>FTCT01001716.1_pt1 | contig 11102 bp, 7 predicted proteins | sample 1658881 | NCBI WGS metagenome assembly FTCT01 (sample SAMEA3914864, study PRJEB12502) | metagenome | biome: forest; material: soil | place: USA | collected 2012-03-12 | depth 0.3 m | reverse complement strand
CAAGCTGGTCGAAGCGCTCGGCGGAGCCACCGTCATCGGCCCGCTGCTGCTCGGCCTGTCGAAGCCCGTGCAGATCTGTCAGCTGTCCGACAGCGTGTCTAAGATTCTCGCCATGGCCACCTTTGCCGCCTACGACGTGCGCTCAGCCGTGCACAGAAGCTAACCGTCGAGAGCCGCAGGCGCGTCCGTCGTCTGCGGCTTATAACGCACGAACAGCCAGATACTCATGGCGATGGCCGTCTAAACGGCGTCAAAAGCCTTCGACGACTATTTTCCCCCTGGCCTTGCCGGTCTCGATCAGGGCGTGCGCGCGCTTCAATGTTTCGGCGCTGATCGGCGAGAGTGTTTCGGTCAGAGTCGATCTGATCTTGCCGGCCTCAACCAACCGCGCCACTTCGTCCAGCAGTCGTCCTTGCTCGCCCATGTCGGACGTCGCGAAAAGCGATCGAGTGAACATGAATTCCCAGTGGACCGAGACGGACTTGCGCTTGAAGCCCAGTATATCGAGGCTTTCGGGATCATCGATCAGCCCGAAACGGCCTTGCGGGGCAATCAGCGCCTGGATGTCGCCAAGGTGGCGATGCGTTTCGGTCGTGGAGAAGACGAAGGCCGGCGCACCCGCGCCCAGCGCCTCGACCTGCGCGGCCAGGGGTTTTGAATGATCGATGACATGGTGCGCGCCGAGCGCCTTGACCCACTCTGCCGTTTCCGGGCGTGAGGCCGTCGCGATGACCGACAGATCGGTCAGGGCGCGAATGACCTGGATGGCGATCGAGCCGACGCCTCCGGCGCCCCCGACAATGAGGATCGCGTTGGCGGCACCGGGAACGGGACGGTGAACATCGAGCCGGTCGAACAGCATTTCCCAGGCTGTTATGGCCGTGAGGGGAAGTGCCGCCGCTTCGGCGTTCGACAGGCCGACCGGCTTTTTGCCGACGATCCGGCTGTCGACCAGGTGGAACTGGCTGTTAACGCCCGGACGATGGATCGCGCCGGCATAGTAAACCTCCTGACCGACCGAGAACCCGGTAACCGCCTGCCCGAGTTCGACGACCCGGCCGACGGCGTCCCACCCGAGAACCCGGTATCCTCCGTCGGCGGGAGTCGCACTGGCTCGAACCTTCGTGTCCGCCGGATTGACCGAAACGGCGAATACTTCGACAAGGATGTCGTGGCCTTCGGCTCTTGGGCGGGGCAGATCGACGTCTTCAAGCGCATCGGCGCGGTCGATCGAACCTGGAGTCTTGTAGGCAACGGCTTTCATGAACTTGCTCCATCGGATGAATTGCGGCGATGGAGATTTGCGCCCATGGTTCCCCATGCACAATATGCACAAAAAAAGCATATAGTATCAAAAAGGATACTGTGATGGCCAAGATAAAGCACGCTCGCCTCGACTGCACGCCGGGATGTTCCGTCGAGGCGGCCATCGGCCTGATCGACGGAAAATGGAAGGCCATCGTCCTTTGGCACCTTCTTTCGGGAACGCTGCGCTTCAATGAGCTCCGCCGCCATGCCCAGAACTGTACGCCACGTATGCTGACAAACCAGCTCCGCGAGCTGGAGCAGGACGGACTGATCACGCGTACGGTCTATGCTCAGGTCCCGCCCAAGGTCGAGTACGCGCTGTCCGACCTCGGGCGAAGCATGGAGCCCATCCTGCGCGCCCTGAAGGCGTGGGGCGACGTGAATATCGGCCTGTATGGCAAGCCGGACAGTCGCGTGCCCGGCGAATGACGGGAATAACCGGCCGCGGCGCTACTTCCTGAAATCGCCGATCCGGATATTGTGGCGCGCCAGCTTGTCGTAGAAGGTTTTCCGCGCCAGCTTCAGTTCATGCATCGCGGTCTGGACGTCGCCGCGGCACAGCGACAGGGTCTCGCGGATGATGTCCGCCTCATATTGGCCGACGCGATCGGCCAGGCCCAGCGCCGTTTCCGTCCCCGGTAAGCGTCCTTCTTCCAGGCCGAGCGCGAAACGTTCGGCGAAGTGCTCCAGTTCGCGCACATTGCCCGGCCAGTTGTGGCTTTGCAGCCACGCAGCCACCTGGGGGGTCAATTTCGGGATCGGACGTTTCAGGCGGGCGCACGCCCCGACCAGGAAATGCTGAAACAACAGGCCGATATCGCCGCGCCGGTCCGACAAGGGAGGGACACGCAGCGTGATGCCGGACAGCCGGTAAAAGAGATCGGCGCGAAACGCGCCCTGCCGGACGGCTTCGCTCAGGTCGACCTTGGTCGTGGCGACGATCCGGACTTCGAGGGCCCGGGGTTCTTCCGCTCCGACCGGCCATAGCTCGCGCGCTTCGACCACGCCCAGCAGCTTGGCCTGCTGCGGCAACGACAAACCATCGACGTCGTCGAGCAGCAAGGTCCCGCGATTGGCCTTCTCTAGCCGGCCGTAAGTGCGCCGCCCGATGCCGCCATAAGGGCCGAACTTTGCGCCGGGCTCGATGCCGAACAGTTCGACCTGGAAGGTCTCTTCCGGCAGCGAAGCGCAGTTGATATGCACGAAAGGCCGGTTCTTGCGCGCGCTCAGCCGGTGCAGTGTCCGCGCCACCGTCTCCTTTCCCGAACCGGTATCGCCGGTGACCAGGATATCGACCTCGGCCTCGGCGACCTGGGCCAGGGTCTGGCGCAGATGGACCATGACCGGGCTGTTGCCGAGCAGGGCGGTTTTCACTTCCGACGCGTCGGCGTGCAGCTGCCGCAGCGCCCGGTTTTCCAGCACCAGTTGCCGCTGTTGCAGGGCACGCCGCAGCGAAGCAATCAATTCGTCCATAGGGTAGGGCTTTGCCAGGAAATCCCAGGCTCCGTCCTTGAGCGCCTGCACGGCCATCGGCACGTCACCGTGCCCGGTTAAAAGGATTACCGGAATGTCGGGGTCGATCGCCTGAACCTGACGGAAGACGCTGAGCCCGTCCATCTGCGGCATGCGCACGTCGGACATGACGACGCCGTCGAAGGCGGCGGTAACGTGCTTCAGCGCCTCGGGTCCGTTCGAGAAGGCGCGCACGGCGAAGCCCGCGATGTCCAGCCCCTGGGTCTGGGCTGCCAGCAGGTCGGTATCGTCGTCGATGAAGATGACGCGCGGCGGGGTGGCCGGTGCGGGAGTATGTTCGAAACTCATGATTTCACCTTGCGCAGCTTCAACGTGAATACCGCGCCCTGTTCAGACGTATGGGCCAGGAGTTCGCCGCCGAAATCGCGCAGGATGTCGTGGGCGATGACCAGGCCGAGGCCAAGTCCATTTTCCTTTGTCGTCACGAAGGGCGTGAACAGTTGTGCGCGCACTTCGGGCTTCAGGCCCGGCCCATTGTCGGCGACGCGCAGCCACACCCAGTCGTCGTCCTGGTCGAAACCGAGGCGAACCTCCGGATCGGCCGCGTCCTCAAGCGCCTCGAAGGCGTTCTGCAACAGATTGACCAGAACCTGTTCCAGGCGGATGCGGCCGCCCATGACGCGCAGTCGAGCATCGATCGCGTCGCGCACCAGCCTGACCTTGTTGTCGCGTAGCCGCGAGCGGTTGAGCAGAACCGATGAATCGACCGTATCTTTCAACGACACAGGCTCGGGATCGAAACTGGCCTTGCGCGAAAAGGCGCGCAGCTCGCCCGTGATATGACCGATGCGCTCGGACATCCTTACGATATTGCCGAGATTCTCGTCGACCAGGGCGGGCCTTGAGGCACCGACAGCCAGGCTGTTTTCCGCCAGCACGCGTATGGTCGCCAGCGGTTGGTTGATCTCGTGCGCAACGCCGGCGGTTATCTGACCCAGTTGCGCCAGTTTGTTGGCCTGGACAAGGTCGGCCTGCAGGATATTGAGACGCCTTTCCGCTTGCTGGCGCTCGTGGATCTCGTTGCGCAACTCGGCAGTGCGCGCGGCGACATCGCGTTCGAGATTTTCACGGTAGACGATTTCGGCGGCGGCGCGTTCGCGGCTGATCACCCGGCGGCGCCACAGCCAGGCGACAAGGATGATGAGCAACAGCTCAGCCATGCCGGCCATGGCCGTCCCGGCCGCGGCGGCGCGGTCGGCATCGCGGCGCAGGGTCATGAGGTGCAATTGCCAGCCGTCGGCCGGGGCCGGCAGGACGGTTTCGATCCGCCGGTTGCCCGGCGGCGGGCCCGTGTGGAAGCGCAGGCGGGGGTTAGAGGTCAGGAGGACCTTGCTGGTGGCGTCGGTGACGAAGGTCGCGTGGCCGGAATGGGCCCAGGCGGCCTCCATGGCGTCGAATTCCACCTTGACGACGACGACCCCCAGGGGGCGGCCGTTCTCTTCAACGACGTGCGCAAGGTAAAGGCCCGGCCGCCGCGATACGGTGCCCAGCGCGAACTGTTCCGCCTGGCCGGACCTGAGCGCGTTGCGGAAATAGTCGCGAAAACTGTAGTTCGAACCGACGAAAGAGGTCGACAAGGCATAGTTGGATGCCGAGACGGCCACGCCCCTGGTATCAAGGATATAGATGACGGCGCTCTTGGTCTCGTCCTGAAGCTTCTCCAGTTTTTTGGAAATCGCGAGCCCCCGGGCCGCCGACGGCTCGGCCAGGGCGTCAATTACGTCGCTATCGTCGGCCAGGATGACGGGCGCGGACCGCTGCTTGTCGAGCTCGCTTTGCAGGACGGAAACCTGAAGCTGTGCGGTGATGCGGGCGTCGCGGGCCAGATCCGACAGGGCGCGCGTCAGGATAAAGGCATGGATGACGATCAGGCTGAGCGCGGCGACGGCAAGCATCGCCGCGATGATCAACCGCGGCCAATGGGCTCTCAATGTCGGCGTGACCGCACTCATTGTGTGATATCCAGCACAAATACTAAGGCGTGGTGTGTGGAAAAAGTGACAAATTTAATCCTCATTTTCGGCCATATGGTAATTTTCTTTTGTTTATTCAAATGATTAACGTTCGCTTCAAAAAGACGTTGTTGTCGCAAGCTCGCTCTATATTCTCGAGATTAAGCGCGAAGGGAAAAGTGCGCAAGGAAATGCTTTGAGCAGGAAGGAATCGAGTCATGGCCCATGCCGTGTCCGCCGAAAGCCACCAGAAATCCGGCAAGGGCGGAGGGTGGCTCTATCTGTGGGTCATCCTGGCGATCGCCGCCGGGGTGGCTCTGGGTCACTACCAGCCTGACATCGGCGTGCAGCTCAAGCCGCTGGGCGATCTGTTCGTCAAGCTGGTCAAGCTGATAATCGCCCCGGTCATCTTCCTGACCCTGGTCACCGGCATAGCCGGCATGAGTGGGCTGAAAAGCCTGGGTTCTGTGGCGGTGAAGGCCTTTGCCTATTTCCTGTTCTTCTCGACCCTGGCGTTGGTCGTCGGTCTGGGGGCGGCGCATTTGCTGCACCCGGGCGACGGGATGAATGTCAATGTCGCCACGCTGAATACCGACGCCATCAAGGACTATGTCGAAAAGGCGCATCATACGACGATCGTCGGCTTCTTCACGGACATCATTCCGTCGTCACTTGCCGGCGTTTTCGTGGACGGCAATATATTGCAGGTCCTGTTCGTCTCGATCCTGTTCGGTGTCGGTTTTTCTCTGGCGGGCGAGCGGGCGCGGCCGGCCCTCGCCTTCCTCGAAGGTCTGTCGCACGCCGTTTTCCGCGTCGTCGACATATTGATGAGCCTGGCGCCGATCGGCGCGTTCGGCGCCATGGCCTTCACTATCGGAAAGTTCGGTATCGGCGCCATCGTCAACCTGGCCTCGCTGGTCGGCGCCTTCTACCTGACCTCGGCTGTGTTCATCTTCGTCATCCTGGGTCTTGTCGCCGCCCTGCACGGCTTCAACCTCCTGCGCCTGCTGGCCTATATCCGCACTGAGATCTTCCTGGTCCTCGGCACGTCCTCGTCGGAATCGGCCCTGCCGGGCCTGATGGAAAAACTCCAAGACGCCGGCTGCGCCCGCCCGATCGTAGGGCTTGTCGTCCCGACCGGTTACAGCTTCAACCTCGACGGCACCAATATCTACATGGCCCTGGCGGCGCTGTTCATCGCCCAGGCGACGAATACCCATTTGACCCTCCAGGACGAACTGCTGCTGCTGGGTGTCGCCATGTTGTCGTCGAAAGGGGCGGCGGGGGTCACTGGCGCCGGCTTCATCACCCTGGCCGCCACCCTTTCGGTCGTGCCTGCCGTGCCAATTGCCGGCATGGCCATCATTCTTGGGGTCGACCGTTTCATGTCGCAGTGCCGGGCCCTGACCAATTTCATCGGCAATGCGGTGGCGACGATTGTCGTCAGCCGCTGGGAAAACGGTCTCGATCGCGCGCGGCTGAAGGATGCCCTGGCCGGGCGGATCAAGGGGACCGAGGCGGATCTGCCGATCGCTGCGGATCCAGCGCCAACCCAGTCTTGAGTGCCATCGTCAAGTGCGCGGGTTTCGGCTCGCATTGCGTGAATTAAAAAATAAACACGGGAAATAAAAGGGAATAGAGATGAAACATGCCAAATGGATGAGCGGCGCGGCCCTTCTGGGTCTGATGACGGCCGCTGCGGCGCATGGCCAGGCGACGGTCGTCACCGACTCGTCCGCGAATACCCCCAAGGCCAGGGACGACACCCAGACCGTCATCGTAGTCGGCACGCGAATCAAGGGCGCCAAGACCACAGCGGCCCTGCCGGTCACTGTATTGTCGGCTGACGAAATCAGTGCCACCGGCGCTGTAACCGGCGACGACCTCTTGCGGACGGTTCCGGAAATGGGAAACGTTCAGTTCAATGCCGCCAACGGCCAGCAGACTAACAACTCTGCGCGCGGCGACATCGCCTCGATCGACCTGCGGTCGGCCGGGCTGGGCGATACCCTGGTCCTGGTCAACGGCCGCCGTATCGTCAGTTCCCCGACGTCGCAGTCCAAGGGTAACGTACCTCTGATCAGCTACAATGCCCAGTCGCTGCCGACAGTCGGCATGGAGCGCATGGAAATCCTGCGCGACGGCGCCGGCGCCATCTACGGCTCGGATGCCGTGGCCGGCGTGGTCAACGTCGTCACGCGGACCAATTTCGACGGTGTCACCATCAATGCCCAGATGGGCCAGGCCATGGGCACGCACCGCCGCGAATATAACGAAAATATGTTTATCGGGCACAATTTCGACCACTTCCGGGGCAACGTCTCGTTGTCAGTCGACTTGACCCAGCGCACGGCGCAATTGCCGTCGGACGAGTGGTACACCGCCAACCAGGACCTGCGTTCGTATTTCGCCTCCAATCCGGACTATGCCTCGTCGACCGCGCCGGATAGCCGCGGCAACCAGGGCGGCTGGCCGGCATTGACGGCGCTGGGCGTGACCGCCGCGCTGAAGCAGGGCACCAAGGCGTTTACCACTGCCGCCGGCGCATTCCACGTCCAACCCGACACGCTCGCCAGCTGCGCCATTTCCATCGGCAACGGCCTGTGTATCGGTACCGGATCGACGCCGTTCTCGACCACGGCGAACGTCCTGAAATACAATTCCGTGGCCAACAACATGGTCACCGTGGCGCCGGCGGTCAGCCGGCAGAACGTATCGTTCAACGCCCATTACGACTTAAGCGACACGCTGACAGTCTATACCGAGGTGGACTATTACCACGCCACCTCGCATGGCCTGACGACCCAGCCGACGGCCCTGGTCGCCATCGGCGTGCCGGCTTCGAACTACTACAATCCCCTGGGCCCGGTGAAGTTCGCCGACGGTTCGACCAACCCGAACCGTCTTCCCAACCTGACCAATGTTCCGGCGGCCGGCCTGCCGGTAACCTTCGGTACCTACCGGTTCAACGACCTGGGGCCCGATCACGTCGACGTAGACAGCTATCAGTCGCGCTTCCTGGTCGGGGCCAAGGGTCACAAGTGGGGCTTCGATTGGGATTCGGCATTGCTCTACGGCCGTTCCGCGGCGACGGACATGTCCGACGGTGTGGACAGCAACAAGCTGGCGGCACAGTTGGCGCTGTCGACGCCGGATGCCTACAACCCATTTAACGGGTCCTGCCTCGACGGCGCCGGCGGGGGCGATTGCAAACCTTCATCTCAGACGGCCCTCGACGCCATCCGCATTCGCCTGCGCCGCCATTCGATGAGCGACCTGTGGAACGCCGACTTCAAGGTCTCGCGTCCCGACCTGGTCAAGCTGTGGGCCGGCAATGTCGGTGTCGCCATGGGCGTGGAAGTTCGCCGCGAAAGCCACGAGGATATCCGCGACCCGCACGTCAACGGTTCCTCGCCGTTTACCGATCCGGTCTCCGGCCTGGTGTCGCTGAGCAGCGCCACCGGCGTCAATGTCACCCCGTCGACATCCGGGCAACGGAGCGTCTTCTCAGCCTATACGGAATTCGCCGTGCCGGTCGTTTCCCCGGCCATGCATATCCCGCTGGTGCGCTCGATAGACGTGCAGATTGCCGGCCGCTATGAGCACTATTCCGACTTCGGCGACGTCGCCAAGCCCAAGGTCGCCGTGGCCTGGGACGTGGTCGAAGGCGTGCGGCTGCGCGGATCGTGGCAACAGGGGTTCAAGGCGCCGAACCTGGAAACCACAAACCCCTTCACCTTTGCCCGCGCCCAGACGGTCACCGATTTCTATCGTTGCGAGGCCAGGCTGCGGAGCCATCAAATCGCCAGCTTCAGCGCGTGTAAGGATACTTTCGGGATCACCTATTTCGAAAGCGGCAATCCCGACCTGAAGCCGGAAACCAGCGAAAGCTACGATTACGGCCTGGTGTTCCAACCGACCTTCATTCCGGAAAACTTCGGCCGCTACACCCTGACGCTCGATCGCTGGCAGCTCAAGCAGATTGGAATCGTCGGCGTCATCGGCTTCACCAACATCGCCGTCGAGGACTATTTCAGCCATATGAACGGTGGGTCGGGCAGCGCCTCCCTGGTGCGCGCTGCGCCGACGGCTGACGACGTCGCAGCCTTTGCCGGCTCGGGCCTGACCGCGGTCGGTGCGCCGACGGCGGTCAATGACAAGTTCCAGAACCTGCAGCCGCAGGTGATGAGCGGTCTCGATATCGGCTTCAACTGGCACAAGCGCTACGATCACGCCGGAACCATCGATTTCAATATCGACGCGACGCACCTCGACAGGTTCTACCAGCCGCCTGCACCGGAAGTGCAGGCCCTGTTCGACGCGCGCAGCGCCGGCACGATCAACGCCGCTACACCCCTGACCAATCCGGGGAACCAGCTCCAGGTGCTGGGTAATCCGCAATGGAAAGGGTCGGCCTCACTGACGTGGAAGCTCAAGCATTGGCAGGTCGGCACCTCGGTGCAATATACGTCCGAAACCCAGGACACCAATTTCCTGTCGACGGCGGGCGTGCCATGGACGGTCAAATCGTTCACGCAGGTGAACCTCTATGTGCAATATGCGTTCAAGGGGGGACCGCTCGACGGCATCCGCACCAAGTTGGGCGCGCGCAATCTGTTCGACCGCGACCCGCCGATCGAGTCCGACGGCTACAATGGCGCGCTGTATCAGCCGTACGGCCGCTACCTGTACCTCAATATCGGCAAGTCGTTCTAGTGCGTTCCCGATTTCGAAGTTCGTCTCGGAGTATGGTATCAAAATCGTACGAACTTCGAAATCACGACACTAGGGTGGAATGACGTAAACGGAATCGTCACTCCGCTCTAAGCTCGCGTCCCTAACTTCGGAGTTTCGTCATGGCCAGGCTGTGTGTTTTTCTTCCCGTTCTGGCGGGTCTGGTCATGGTGGGCGCTTTACCCGCGGCGGGGCACGCTCAGAGCGCTGCCGCCTGCCCGAAAGAACTGCCGGCGGATACCGCGTGCTGGTCGGGCCGGGACGATAACGGAGCCTGGTACTGGATCGCCATACCCAAGAACTGGAACCGGTCGCTCGTCGTTCACACCCATGGCGGACCCAGCCTGAAGACGCCGAAACCCGACGATCCGGTCGCCGACCTCCAGCGTTTTGCCGTTACGGTGCAGGAAGGTTTTGCCTGGGCCGGTTCGTCCTATCGCCATGCCGGCTTCGGCGTCCGCGACGCCGCCGAAGACAGCGACACGCTTCGCCGAATCTTCTGGACCCGTTTCGGTCGGCCGAAACACACCATCCTGCACGGCCAGTCGTGGGGCGCCAATGTCGCTGCCAAGACCGCCGAACTGTATGGACAGAACTATGACGGGGTAATCCTGACCTCGGGGGTGCTCGGCGGCGGTACCCGTTCCTATGACTTCCGCGCCGACCTGCGCGCCGTCTATCAATACTATTGCCATAACCTGCCGGCGCCGAACGAACCTGACTATCCGCTATGGGAGGGCCTGCCGGCCGACAGCAAGCTGAAGCACGATGACGTGCTCGACCGCGTCAATCACTGCACGGGCCTCAGCCTGAGCCCGGGCAACCGGACGGCGCAACAGCAACGCAACCTTGCCAATATCCTGAACGTCATCCGCATACCGGAGCGTACCCTGGTCAGCCACCTCGACTGGGCGACCTTTACGTTCCGCGACTTGGTGCAGCGTCAGTTGCAGGGAAACAATCCGTTCAGCAACGAAGGCGTGGTTTACGAGGGTTCCGACGACGATATGGCGCTGAACCGAGGCGTAGTCCGGTTTGCCGCCACCCGAGCCGGGATCGATGCCCTGTCCCATGACGCCGACCTCAGCGGTAAACTGACGCTTCCCACCCTGACCCTGCACGCCGAGGACGATCCCACCGCCTTCGTCGAGCTCGAAGCCGCCTTCCGCGATCAGGTGGTCCAGGCGGGATCGCAAGCCCTGTTGGTACAGAGCTTTACGGACGAGCACGAGCATTCCAAAGAAGCGACGCCGGAATACGCCGCCTTGTTTTCTGCGATGACGGCCTGGATCGAAAAGGGGAAAAGACCAACGGTCAAGGCCCTGGCCGCACGGTGCGAGGCCGCGCGGCAAACCTATGGCGAGGCCTGCCATTTCGATACCGGCTTCACGCCGAAGCCGTTGAATACGCGCATCTATGATCGGATCAAGCCGGCCTCTTGAAGAGATGTGCCAAACGGATTGGAATTGTGGCTCTTATGCCAAGCGAAAAACAGACTTTCAGCGACGAAGAAGCGCTTAACCTCCATCAGTTTCCCGCTCCGGGCAAGATCGCCCTGGCGCCGACCAAGCCGAT
>FTCT01004508.1_pt1 | contig 11134 bp, 8 predicted proteins | sample 1658881 | NCBI WGS metagenome assembly FTCT01 (sample SAMEA3914864, study PRJEB12502) | metagenome | biome: forest; material: soil | place: USA | collected 2012-03-12 | depth 0.3 m | reverse complement strand
GTCGAGGGCATCGGCGAGGACTTCATCCCGGCCAACGCCCAGATGGACCTGGTGTCGAAGGCCTATTCGATCAGCGACCGCGAAAGCGTCGAGACCGCCCGCGAACTGCTGCGCAAGGAGGGCATCCTGGCCGGCTCGTCCTCGGGCTGCCTGCTGGCGGCGGCGCTGAAATACTGCCGGGAGCAGACCGAGCCGAAGCGGGTGGTGACCCTCGTCTGCGACACCGGGTCGAAGTACCTGACCAAGATGTTCAACGACCTGTGGCTGGCCGCGCACGGCTTCGACGGGCGCGAGATGCACGGCGACCTGCGCGACCTGATCGCCAAGCGCTATGCCGAGGGCGGCGTGATCGCCATCGGCCCCGACGACACCCTGATGACCGCCTACAACCGCATGCGCTCGTCCGACATCAGCCAGCTGCCGGTCGTCGATCGCGGCCGGCTGGTCGGCATCCTCGACGAGAGCGACGTCCTGGCCGCGGTCGAAGCGGGCGATGAGGCCCCGCGCTTCAAGACCCTGGTCGGCGCGGCCATGACCCGGGCGGTCAACACCCTGCAGGCTCACCAGAGCGTCGATGATTTGCCGGAGGTGTTCGATCGCGACGAGGTGGCGCTGGTCTGCGACGGCGAAGAGTTCCTGGGGGTGATCACCAGGGTGGATCTGATCAATCACCTGCGGCTGAGCGCCTGACACCCTGCCACATCAACCTCGTCCTTCGACAAGCTCAGGATGAGGTTGTTGAATGCGGCGTTCGCAATAGACCTCACCCTGAGCCTGTCGAAGGGCGAGGTCGGCCCAAGGACCATCCATGACCGACACCCCCGGCAAGAACCGCCTGGACTTCGCCACCCGCACCATCCACGGCGGCCAGTTCCCCGACCCGACGACGGGCGCGGTGATGGTCCCGATCTACGCCACCTCGACCTACGCCCAGACCAGCCCCGGCGAGCACAAAGGCTTCGAATACAGCCGTAGCCACAACCCCACGCGCTTCGCGTTCGAACGCTGCATCGCCGACCTGGAGAGCGGCACCGCGGGCTTCGCCTTCGCCTCGGGCCTGGCGGCGGCCTCGACGATCCTGGAGACGCTGGACAGCGGCGCGCACGTGATCGCCAGCGACGACCTCTATGGCGGTTCGTTCCGGCTGTTCGACAAGGTGAGGAAGCGCTCGGCGGGCCTGACCTTCAGCTTCGTCGACATGGCTGACCTCTCGGCCGTCGAGGCGGCGATCACCCCGGCCACGCGGATGATCTGGGTGGAGACGCCCACCAACCCAATGCTGCGCCTGGCGGATCTGGCGGCTATCGCTGCACTGGCCAAGAAACACGACCTGATCACCGTCGCCGACAACACCTTCGCCAGCCCCTACGTCCAGCGGCCGCTGGAGCTGGGCTTCGACATCGTGATGCACTCGGCGACCAAGTACCTGAACGGCCACTCCGACGTCGTGGCTGGCGTGGCGGTCGTCGGCGACAACACCGCGCTCAGCGACCAGCTGAAGTTCCTGCAGAACGCCGTCGGCGGGGTTCTGGGACCGTTCGACAGCTTCCTGGCCCTGCGCGGCGTCAAGACCCTGGCCCTGCGGATGCAGCGCGCCTGCGACAGCGCCTTGGAGATCGCCCGCTGGCTGGAAAAGCATCCGGCGATCGAGCGGGTGATCTATCCCGGCCTGGAAATTCACCCTCAGCACGACCTGGCCAAGCGCCAGATGCTGGGCGGCTTCGGCGGCATCATCTCGGCCGACGTCAAAGGCGGCCTCGCCTCCGCGCGCAAGATGCTGGAGCGCACCCATCTCTTCACGCTGGCCGAGAGCCTGGGCGGGGTCGAGAGCCTGATCGAGCATCCGGCGATCATGACCCACGCCTCGATCCCAGCCGATCAGCGCGCGGCGCTGGGCATCACCGACGGCCTGATCAGGCTTTCGGTGGGGATCGAGTCGACGCGGGACCTGATTTCCGACCTCGACGCGGCTTTATCAGGCTGAGCAGGTGATGCTCGCCCTCGCCCGGCATGGCCGGCGAAGGATCCTTGGCCTTGGTCGGGCGGGGCGCGGGCAGGTCCTCGCGCGTCGGATCCTCGGCCAGCAGGTGGGCGGCCAGCATCAGGTCGGTCTTCACGGGACCGAAGTCGGCCGCTGCCGTCCAGACGCGGATCGCGGCCTGGGCGTAGGCTTCGGAGAGATCGACCACCTCGATCATCACCGCCGGGTCCTTGCGGATGCGCGGATCGCTTTCCGCGCGCTCGCGCAGGCGGCGCAGCACCATCACCAGATCCGTCTTCAGCGGCACCTTGAACAGCACGTCGGCCCGCCGGTTGCGGTGGGTCGAGTAGTTCAGGATCACGTCGCCGAACACCTTGCTGTTGGGGATCATCACCTTGACGTTGTCGGGCGTGGCGATCTCGGTGAACAGCAGGTCCAGCGACTTCACCGTGCCCTGGCGGGTCGAGGTCTCGATCACGTCGCCGACGCGATAGGGCCGGAACAGCAGGATCATCACCCCGGCCGCCACGTTCGACAGGGCGCCTTGCAAGGCCAGGCCGATGGCCAGGGAGGCCGCGCCCAGCACGGCGATGATCGAGGTCGTCTGCACGCCCAGCTGCTGCAGCACGACCACCAGGCCGATGGCGATGATGGTGTAGCGGGCCAGGGACGCGCTGAAGCTTTCCAGGGTCGGATCGGGCGCGCTGCGATGCACGCGGGCCAAGGTGCGGCGCATGAACCGCGCGGCCCAGCCGGCGATCCAGAAGGTCAGGATCAGGATCAGGCCGGCGACCACCAGGTTCACCGCCAGCCTGCCGGCCCAGTCCAGGAAGTGTCCGAGCATCGACTCGTCGGCTTTCAGTTTGGCCAGGGACGGCAGGTTGGCGTCCGCCGGAATGACGCTGGGTTTGGTCTGCATAAGGGTCTCGATAAGCGCCCCCGCGCCCTGCGGTCAACGTAAGCGCGACCGGAACTGTTCCATGGCCACGCTTGTGGCGGGAAACAGTCGGTTACATCAATTGGCTCGAATTCGTCACGAACGATGACTAGGAAGCCGCGCCATGAGCATGCCCTTCATCGACCTCGCCGCGCAGCAGCGCCGGATCCGCGACAAGATCGACGCGGCGATCGCCAAGGTTCTGGACAGCGGCGCTTATGTCATGGGCCCGCAGGTTCGCGAGTTCGAGGCCAAGCTGGCGGATTTCGGCCAGGCCAAGCTCGCCCTGTCCTGCGCCAACGGCACCGACGCCATCGCCCTACCGCTGATGGCCTGGGGCGTCGGGCCGGGCGATGCGGTGTTCTGCCCGTCCTTCACCTTCGCCGCCACGCCCGAAGTCGTGCCGTGGGTCGGGGCGACGCCGGTGTTCGTCGACGTTCTCTCCGACACCTTCAACCTCGATCCCGCCAAGCTGGACGCCGCGATCGCCGAGGTGAAGGCGCAGGGCAAGCTGACCCCGAAGGTGGTCATCGCCGTCGACCTGTTCGGCCAGCCTGCGGACTATCCCGCCATCAAGGCCATCTGCGACCGCGAAGGCCTGAAGCTGATTTCTGACAGCGCCCAAGGCTTCGGCTGCACGCTGGACGGAAAGCATCCGCTGCATTGGGCCGATGTGGCCACCACCAGCTTCTTCCCGGCCAAGCCGCTGGGCTGCTACGGCGACGGCGGGGCGGTGCTGACCAATGACGCCACCCTGTGGGACCTGATGGACAGCTACCGCGTCCATGGCAAGGCGGTGGGTCCGGACCTCGAAGGCAAGACCTTCAACCATGACCCCAAGTACCTGAACACCCGCATCGGCATGAACTCGCGCCTCGACACGATCCAGGCGGCGATCCTGATCGAGAAGCTGGCGATCTTCGCCGAGGAAATCGCACTGCGTCAGGTCGTGGCCGATCGCTACGCCGAGGGCTTGAAGGGCGCGGTGATCGCGACCCCGGCCGTGATCGAGGACGGCGTCTCGGTCTGGGCGCAGTACGTGATCGAGCACGAGAACCGCGACGGCCTGGCCGCGCACCTGAAGACGCAGGGGATCCCGACGGCGGTGTACTACCCCGTCCCGATGCACGTGCAGGCGCCCTATGCCGACTTCCCGCGCGGCGCGGGCGGCCTGCCGGTCACGGAAGCCAAGGCCGAAACGGTGCTGGCCTTGCCGATGCACCCCTATCTGGGCGAGGCCGACCAGCAGAAGATCATCGACGCGATCCGCGCTTTCAACGGCTAAACGGGCAACGGCTAGGCGGCCTTCAAAGCCCGGCGACGCAGCAGGTTCACCGCCTGCAGCGCCGTCGCCACCGCGGTCAGGGTCACGCCCAGGGCGCAGACGCCGGTCCAGCCGGCCGAGTGCCACAACGTCACGGCCACGCCCGAACCCGCCGCGCCACCAACGAACATGCCGCCCATGAAGACGGTGTTCAGCCGCGCCCGCGCCTCGGGCCGCAGGGCGTAGACGATGTGCTGGTTCGAAACGAGGACGCTCTGGACCGCGAAGTCCAGCAGGATCACGCCGGCTACGAGCCCCGGCACACCCGGCCACAGCCCCAGCAGGATCCAGGACGCCAGCGCCAGGGCCGCGCCGGCGGCGATGATCGGGCGGGGCCCGCGCTTGTCGGCGATGCGCCCGGCGATCGGCGCGGCCAGGATGCCGACGGCGCCGATCACGCCGAACAGGCCCGCGATGTCCGAGCCCAGGTGGAAGGTCTGCAGGTGCAGGGCCAGGGTCGTCCAGAAGGCGGTGAAAGTGGCGAACAACAGGGCCTGGGTGGCGACGGCCAGGCGCAGCGAGCCGAACTCGCGCCACAGCTGGACCAGCGAGACCATCAGCGTGCCGTAGGACAGCCCGGCGTTCGGATGGCTGCGCGGCAGCTTCAGCGCCATCCAGCCGCCGGCGGCCAGCACCATCGGCGCGGCCAGCCAGAACATGGCCCGCCAGCCGGCGTGGGCGGCGACGAAGCCGGCCAGGGTGCGGCTCAGCAGGATCCCGCACAGCAGGCCCGACATCACCGTCCCCACCGTCGCCCCGCGCTTTTCGGGCGGCGCCAGGTGGGCGGCGAACGGCACGATCTGCTGAGCCACCGTGGCGGCCGCGCCCAGCAGCAGCGAGGTGACGATCAGCAGACCCGGAGTCGGCGCCAGGGCGGTGGCGACCAGGGCGAGCGCCAGGGCCACGAACTGCGCCACGATCAGCCGCCGCCGCTCGACCAGGTCGCCCAGCGGCACCACCAGGAACAGGCCCGCCGCATAGCCGGCCTGGGTCGCGGTCGGGATCATGGCGGTCAGGCTGCCCGGCATGTCGCGCAGCATCAGGCCCAGCGTCGGCTGGCTGTAGTAGATGTTGGCGACGGCGATCCCGGTGGCGGCGGCCATGGCCAAGGTCAGGCCGCGACGCAGCGCGCCGCCGGGTTGGGAAGACTGGGTCATCTGGGCTCCGGACTGCCGACGTCGGACGGGCCAGGCCACGGTCCTCGACGTCGAGTCGGCGCCTATATAGGGGTTTCTCGCGCGGATGCGACCCGTAAGTGGTTGGCGCACCAACGTTCCATGACTATATGCGCCGCAATACGTCTCGCGGGCTCGGGGCGACAGCCTGCGGGAAATTCATGTCTGACACTGCTCCCTCGCCGCACCCCGGCATGGGTTTCGGCCAATTCGTCGCGCTGATCGCGGCGATGATGGCGACCAACGCCCTGGCCATCGACTCGATGCTACCGGCCCTGCCGCACATCGGCGAAGCGCTGGGCGTGCATGATCCCAACGCCCGCCAGTGGGTGATCACGTCCTATCTGCTCGGCTTCGGCGTCGCCCAGTTGGCCTATGGCTCGCTGGCCGACCGCTATGGCCGCAAGCCGGTGTTGATGGTCGGCCTGTCGCTCTACACGGTGTTCGCCGCGCTCTGCGCCTTCTCGACCTCGTTCGAGATGCTGCTGGTCGCGCGCTTCCTGACCGGCCTGGGCGCGGCTTCGACGCGGGTGCTGTCGGTGTCGATCGTCCGCGACTGCTATTCCGGCCGCCAGATGGCGCGGGTGATGTCGCTGGCCTTCATCGTCTTCCTGGCCACGCCGGTGATCGCCCCGTCGCTGGGCCAGGCGATCATGCTGTTCGCCTCGTGGCGCTGGATCTTCGGCGTGCTGTCGATCTTCGCGCTGATCGTCATGGCCTGGGCGGCGATCAAGCTGCCCGAGACCCAGCACCCGGAAGACCGCATCCCCATCTCGGTCGCCGGCGTCAGTTCGGCCTTCAAGACCGCCCTGACCGACCGGATCGCCATGGGCTACACCCTGGCCGCCACCCTGGTGCTGGCCGGCCTGTTCGGCTTCATCAACTCGTCCCAGCAGGTCTTTTCCGAGGTGCTGGGCGCGGGCGACATCTTCCCGCTGATCTTCGCCGCCATCGCCGGGACCATGGCCGCCTCGTCGCTGCTGAACTCGCGGATCGTCGGCAAGCTGGGCATGCGCAAGGTCTCTCACTGGGCCCTGATCGGCTTCGTCGCCTTCGCCGCCGCCCACGCGGCGGTGGCCGCGGCCGGCCACGAGACCCTGCTGACCTTCTCGCTGATGCAGGCCGGCATGATGTTCTGCTTCGGCATGACCATGTCGAACTTCGGCGCGATCGCCATGGAGCCCCTGGGCCACCTGGCCGGCGCCGCCGCCTCGATCCAGGGCTTCATCACCACCATCGGCGGGGCGCTGTTCGGCTTCTTCATCGGCCAGCTCTACAACGGCACCACCGTGCCGCTGACCCTGGGCTATACGGGCTTCGGCCTCGCCGGCCTGCTGGTCGTGCTGGCCACCGAGAAGGGCAAGCTGTTCCAGACGGGTTCCGGTGCGCCGGCGGCCGAGGCGATCGCGCACTAGTCCAGCATCGCCTCCAAGGTGGCCAGCTCGTCCGCCTCGCGGGCGGGCTTGTCCCAGCGGATGCGGTTGATGCGCGGAAAGCGCATGGCCACGCCGGACTTGTGCCGCGTCGAGCGCTGCAGGCCTTCGAACGCGACCTCGAAAACCAGGCCGAAGTCGAGATCAGCGCGCACCGAACGCACCGGCCCGAAGCGCTCGATGGTGTTGTCGCGGACGAACCTGTCGATCTGCTTCAGCTCCTCGTCGGTGAAGCCGAAATAGGCCTTGCCGACGGGGGTGAGCGCGCGGCGGCCCTCTTCGTCCTGTCGCCAGACGCCGAAGGTGTAGTCGGAATAGAAGCTGGACCGCTTGCCGTGGCCGCGCTGGGCGTACATCAGCACCGCGTCGATCAGGCGGGGGTCGCGCTTCCACTTGAACCACGGACCCTTGGGTCGGCCGGGCTCATAGACGCTGTCGCGGCGCTTCAGCATCAGGCCCTCGGACAGCTGGGCGTCGCCCTCCGGCGGGTCGGCGCGCAGGGCGGCCAGGCCTTCCCAGGTCTCGAACGGCTGGATCGGCGAGAGGTCGATGCGCGGGGTCGACAGGCGCGCCACGAACGCCTCCAACCGAGCGCGTCGCTCGAAGAACGGCAGGCCACGTAGGTCTTCCTCGCCGTCCAGCAGCAGGTCGTAGACGCGGATACCCGCCGGGAAAGTCGCCAGCTGCTTGCCGTCGACCGTCTTGCGGTTCAGCCGCTGCTGCAGGTCGCCGAACGGGGCCAGGGCGCCATCGCGCAGGACCAGAAGCTCGCCGTCGATCGCGCCCTCGAAGTCCATCGCCTCGACCACGTCGGGAAAGGCGGCCGAGATGTCGTCGCCGGTGCGGGTGTAGAGCCGCCGCTCGCCGCGCTCGCTGACGGCCTGGACGCGGATGCCGTCCCACTTCCATTCGGCGACGTATGCCGCCGGATCCAGCTTGGCGAAGTCGACCGCCTCGTCGATCGGCTGGGCCAGCATCACCGGCCGGAAGCGACCCGGCGCGTCCGGCGAAGGACGCTCGGAACGCCCTTCCAGCCAGGCGAAGAGATCGCCGTAAGGCGGTTCCAGCGCGTGCCAGACCTCCTCGATCTCGCCGATCTCGACCCCGCCGAAATTGGCGCAGGCCTGCTTGGCCAGGCGCGACGAGACGCCCACCCGCAGGCCGCCGGTCATCAGCTTCAGCAGCGCCCAGCGGCCATCGGGATCCAGAGCGTCCAGCCAGCCCTCGATCAGCCGCTGCACCTCGGCGCGCGAGGCCGAGTGCAGGGCCTCGATGACTTCCGATAGTTCCGGCGGTCGGTTGGCCCCAGGCTTGGCCGGCCAGACCAGGGCGACGGTCTCGGCCAGATCGCCGACATAGTCGTAGGACCAGGCGAACAGCTGGGCGTCCATCCGCGCCTCGACCGCCTTGCGGATGAAGGCCGGCTTGGCGGCGTTGAAGGACAGCGCGCCCGTCAGCGCCGCCAGGGCGTAGCCGCGATCCGGGTCCGGCGTCTGGCGCAGGTGATCCTGGATCAGGGTCAGCTTGGCGTTGCGCGAGGTCGTCAGGGACAGCCGGTCGAGCAGATGGGCGAAGGCGCGCATGGACATGGAACGCAGCCGCTGGCGTTAAGTGGCCTTGGCTTCGTCCAGCTGGCCCAGGATCATGATCTTCTGCCAGATCTTGCGGCCGAGGTCGGAAGCCAGGGTCTCGATGTCGTTGACCGCCGAGATGATCACCGGATCGTCGCTCTCGCCGGCATAGAGCGCGGCCAGCTTGGCGGTCAGGGCCAGCATCTCGGCGCAGTAGTCCAGATAGCGGGCCAGCTGGAAGCGGCTCATCTCGCGACGCGGCGAATGGCGGGTCGGCGCGCCCAGAACCAGGGTCGGGTCCTTGGTCAGCTGGTGCATGTCGATCACGTGGCAGAACGAGCGCAGCTCGTGCAGCGCCTTCTGGACCCGCCGCTGCTTCCAGCGCCGCTCCAGCGAACCCAGGAACCAGGCGGCCGCGCCGGACAGCAGCGCCAGGTTCACGGTCGCTTCCAGACCTTGCGCCATGCCCAGGCCATCGCCCGAACGCAGCACGCCGGTCCAGTCGAGGCGCAGGGCCAAGCCGACCTCGATCGCCGCTCCAACCAGGACGACCATCACGACCAGCAGGCGAAGGAACAGGTAAGGTCGGGCGATGCGATGGGCGCGATCGGCCGTCCGGCGCGCTGTGTCCGCAAGACGTCCACAGACCTCCGCCAAGCCCGAGGCCGGGAAACGCTCGGACACGCGGGCGTACAGGTTGTCGAGCGTGCCGACCACCTTGCCTGCGTCCAGCCTCTGTCGATCTCCGCGCTTGGCCATGCCGCGCCATAGCGCAGGTTCGAGCGCCCTCGCGCAAGAGGCGGAACGATGTTAGGTTCAAACAGCCGTTTGAATCGACGCGAGGCGACCATGACCGACGCGATCCGAGATAATATCCCTGGGGGCTTCGTCCCCCACACCCGGAAAAGTCCGCTCACGGATCCTTGGGAGCCGCTCTACGCCAAGCCCGGATCCGACCGGCTGGTGCTGGGCGTCCGCGTGCGGCCCGAGCATTGCAATTCGCGCAGCATGCCGCACGGCGGCTTCCTGGCGGCGCTGGCCGACAACGCCATGGGCCTGTCGCTCGGCGTCGTCCTGGCCAAGGCTGGACAGGCCGTCGGCGGCCTCGTCACCATCTCGCTGACGCTCGACTATCTGGGTTCGGCGAAGCTGGGCCAATGGCTCGAATTCGACACCGACTTCATCAAGCCGGGCCGGTCGATCGGTTTCACCGAGGCGACGGTGCTCGCGGATGGCCAGCCCATCGCCCGCGCCCGGGCGACCTTCAAGATCCAGGAGGCCAAATCAGCGGCGGCCTGAGCTTAACGGGTGGAGGTCGCAGACGCTGGTAAGCGCCCCCCACCCGTCCCGGATCTGACGTCCGGCTCCTCTCCCCCAGAGGAGTCTCTTACGCCCGCTCGTTGACCGGCTCCTGGGCCGTCAGCGGTTGCGGCAGGCGGCTGATCATTTCCTTCGGGCAGACCTGCCAGAACTGATCGCGCACGCGGTCCCAGTCGCGCAGCAGGGTCGCGGCGAAGACCGAGTCCGTCTCGCGGGCGTGCTCGGCGATCAGCGAGCGCAGCACGCCTTCCCAATAGGGCGAGGCCAGGCGCTGCACGACGATGCTGTCGGGATTGATGTGGTCCTCGAAGCGATCGTGCTGGTCGAGCACGAAGGCCATGCCGCCGGTCATGCCCGCGCCGAAATTGCCGCCCGTCGGGCCCAGGATCACCACTTGGCCGCCGGTCATGTACTCGCAGCCGTTGGCGCCGCAGCCCTCGACCACCGTGGTGGCGCCCGAGTTGCGAACCGCGAAGCGCTCGCCCGCCTGGCCTGCCGCGAACAGCCGGCCCGAGGTGGCGCCGAACAGCACGGTGTTGCCGATCAGGGTGTTGGTCTCCGGGGCCGCTAGGCCACGGGCCGGCTTGATCACGATCGTCGCGCCCGACAGGCCCTTGCCGACATAGTCGTTGGCCTCGCCCGTCAGTTCGATGCGCAGGCCCTGGACCGCGAAGGCGCCCAGGCTCTGGCCGGCCGAGCCCTTGAGCTGGACGGTCAGGTGGCCCGAGGGCAGGCCCTTCATGCCGAACTTGCGGACGATGTGGCTGGAGGTGCGCGTGCCGATGGTGCGGGCGGTGCTGCGGACCGTGTAGGTCAGCTGCATCTTCTCGCCACGTTCCAGTAGCGGCGCGGCGTCGCGGACGATCTGGGCGTCCAGCGTGTCCGGCACCGCGTTGCGGCCGACGACCGTGTTGTAGGGCTTGTTGGCGCCCGGATCGGCGCGGACCAGCAGCGGGTTCAGGTCGAGGTCGTCGAGGTGCTCGCCGCCGCGGCTGACCTGGGCCAGCAAGTCGGTGCGGCCGACGATTTCCTGCAGGCTCTTGAAGCCCAGGCCCGCCAGGATCTCGCGCACTTCTTCAGCCACGAAGGTGAAGAGGTTGATGACCTTGTCCGGCGTGCCGGTGAACTTGGCGCGCAGGGCCTCGTCCTGGGTGCAGACGCCGACGGGGCAGGTGTTGGAGTGGCACTGACGCACCATGATGCAGCCCATCGCCACCAGCGAGGCGGTGCCGATGCCGAACTCCTCGGCGCCCATCATAGCGGCGATGACGATGTCGCGGCCCGTGCGCATGCCGCCGTCGGCCCGCAGGACGACGGAGTGGCGCAGGTTGTTCAAGGTCAGGACCTGGTTGGCTTCCGACAGGCCCATCTCCCACGGACCGCCGGCGTACTT
>FTCT01000431.1_pt1 | contig 11140 bp, 7 predicted proteins | sample 1658881 | NCBI WGS metagenome assembly FTCT01 (sample SAMEA3914864, study PRJEB12502) | metagenome | biome: forest; material: soil | place: USA | collected 2012-03-12 | depth 0.3 m | reverse complement strand
TTCGGACTGGAACCAGCGCGCAGCTACGGAAACCGCGTCGGGCCGCACGAGTGCGACGGGACGTTCCGGTGACCGCTCACGGACCAGGTCCAGGGGAGATTGGTACGTGCGCAATTCACGTAACCCCCTGTTGGAAGTTAAACCCAGGCCGGCGTTAGCAGCGTTTTAGAGGACTTCGGGTCCGCCGGAGCGAGCGAAATAGGGTCATTGTTCGGGGATGTAAAGTCCCTTTTGCGGCCCCGTTTTGGGACGAATTGCTTCACCGGCCGTCACAAATCCATTGCGAACCGCCCCCAAACCGGAGAACGCATTCCCCAAGCCTCGAAACCACGTTAAGGATTCGCCCCGACCATGACGTCGGACCCAGTTCTCTCGATCCGCGCCGCTTCCAAGACCTTCGGGTCTCGCCGCGCGCTGAACGCCGTCTCCCTCGACGTGGGTCGGGGCGAGATGATCGCGCTCATCGGCCCGTCGGGCTCGGGCAAATCCACCCTCCTGCGCTCCATCGACGGTCTCCAGACCATTGACGACGGCGGCCACATCGACGCTTTCGGCGGGCCGGTGCAGGCCAAGGGCCGCGTGTCCGGCGAGGTGCGCAAGGCGCGCATCCGCATCGGCTTCATCGCTCAGCAGTTCAACCTGGTCGGCCGCCTGTCGCTGTTCAGCAATGTCGCGCTGGGCTCGCTGGGCCGCATTTCTTTCTTGCAGGGGCTGTTCGGCCGCTGGCCGAGGGAGACCCGCGAGGCGGCCATGGCGGCCCTGCACCGCGTGGGGGTTTCGGACTACGCCGGCCAGCGCGCCAACACCCTGTCGGGCGGCCAGCAGCAGCGCGGCGCCATCGCCCGCGCCCTGGTCCAGCGCGCCAAGATCATTCTCGCCGACGAGCCGGTCGCCTCGCTCGACCCCGTCTCGGCGCGCAAGGTCATGGAGATCCTCCGCGACCTCAACAAGACCGACGGCCTGACCGTCGTCGTCACCCTGCACCAGGTGGACTACGCCCTGCGCTACTGCGACCGGGTCGTGGCCCTGAAGGCCGGCGAGAAGGTCTATGACGGCCCGGCCGCCGGCCTGAAGCGTGAAAAACTCATCGATATCTACGGCCCGGAATTCGAGGACGTGTTCTGGGAAGGAGCCCCGCAATGATCAGCCGCCGTACGGCCCTCGTCTTCGCCGCCGGCCTCTCGGCCCTGGCTCTGGCCTCGTGCGCGAAGAAGTCCGAGACCGCGACCGCCAAGGACACGATCTCGTTCTCGATCCTGTCGACCGAGTCGGCCCAGAACATGGAGAGCTACTGGGCGCCGATCCTGAAGGACATGGAGAAGCAGACCGGCCTGAAGGTGAAGCCGTTCTTCTCGTCCAACTACTCGTCGCTGATCGTGGCCATGGGCGCCAAGCAGACCGACGTGGGCTGGTTCTCGAACCAGTCGGGCCTGGAAGCGGTGCGCCGCTCGAACGGCGAGGTCTTCGCCCGCACCTTCGATCCCTCGGGCGTCGACGGCTACAAGTCGCTGATCATCGTGCCGGCCAACAGCAAGATCCAGACGATCCAGGACCTGCTGAAGTGCGACAAGACGCTGAACTTCGGCATCGGCGACAAGAAGTCGACCTCGGGCACCCTGGCGCCGATGACCTACGTGTTCATCCCGGCCAACAAGAAGCCTGAAGAGTGCTTCAAGACCGTGATCAGCGCCAACCACCAGGCCAACCTGTTCGCGGTGGCCAATGGCAAGCTGGACGCGGCGACCAACAACTCGACCGCCGTCGGCCTGTCCAAGGCGCGTGGTGAAGGCGTCACCGACAAGATCCGCATCATCTGGGAATCGCCGACCCTGCCGGAAGACCCTATCATCTGGCGCAAGGATCTCGACCCGGTCATCAAGGAAAAGCTGCGTCAGTTCTTCCTGACCTATGCCCAGGGCGACACGCCCGAGGCCGAGCAGCAGCGCGGCTACCTGAAGAAGCTGTCGATCGGCGGCTTCAAGCCGGCGGACGACACCCACCTCTTGGTCGTGCGCGAGATGGAAGCGACCGAGAACCTGGGTCTGGCCCGCGAAGCCGGCGACAAGGCCAAGATCGACGCCGCCCAGAAGGCTCTGGACGGCATCAAGGCCGAACGCGTGGCCGCCGAGGGCAAGGCCGGCGTCGCACCGACGCCCGCCAACTGAGAGCCTTCATGAGCGACGCCCCTATTCCCGCGCCGCCCAAGCGCTCGACCTCGGCCCTGGCCTTCGACGTCGCCCTGTGGGGCGGCGTCATCCTGCTGCTGATCATCAGCTTCAAGCCGGCCGAGATCGACAAGTTCCCGCAGCTGTTCACCGACACCGAGAAGACCAGCGCCTTCGCCAAGCTGTTCTTCAAGCCGTTCACCGATCCCGCGCTGTTCATGTCGATGAGCTGGGGCCTGTTCATCGGCAAGATGTGGCAGACCATCCAGATGGCGCTGTGGGGTACGGCCCTGGCGATCGTCCTGGCCATCCCGCTGGGCCTTCTGGGCGCGCGCAACATCGCGCCGGTGTGGATCCAGCAGCCGGTGCGCCGCCTGCTGGACCTGATCCGCTCGATCCCCGACCTTTTGGTGGCGCTGATCTTCATCACCGCCGTGGGCCTGGGCCCGTTCGCCGGCGTCATGTCGATCATGTTCAACACCGGGGGCGTGCTGGCCAAGCTGTTCGCCGAGGCCGTCGAGTCGATCGACAAGGGCCCGGTCGAGGGCGTGCGCGCCACGGGGGCCGTGAAGCTGCAGGAGATCGTCTGGGGCGTGATCCCGCAAGTGGCCCCGCTGTGGACCAGCTACGCGCTCTACCGCTTCGAATCGTCGAGCCGCGCGGCCACCGTGCTGGGCATCATCGGCGCCGGCGGCATCGGTCAGATCCTCTACGACTCGATCAACGCCTTCCAGTTCGACCAGACCGGCTGCATCGTCCTGGTCATCGTGGTGGCCGTGTCGATGATCGATCTGCTGTCGCAAGTGATCCGCTCGCGCCTGCTGTAACGGCGTTCGTCCTCGTTTTGTGGATAAGGCCGCGCCCTCGAAGGCGCGAACTCGATGACGCAAGGGCGTCCGGCGTCGCGCCGGACGCCTTTTTTGCTGTCCGAAAGCTTCACAAGCGGATGGCCCAGATTTCGACACAATATATCGAGCCTGTCTTCTTCCTGAAATCTTCAGTAAGAATTGCCTCTGCGCATGAGTCCGGTGTGCGGCTGGTCTGAAATTCGTAATTCCGTCACAATGGAATTCGCAAAAGAGCTGATCGAATGCCCCTCGGGTGCATCAATAGCTCAAGATTATACTGGAAAATCACGTATTAAGCGAGCGTGGCGCAATTTTATCACGTCGCAAAACATGCAAAAACCCGTCACTGAACCATCGTCGATCGCCGCGTAATGCCCCTCTCACCAACGAGGGGTTCTATTCAATGCGGAAATATTTCGAAGGCGCGGCCGTCGCTGCGCTCATGATCGCGATGGCGACGAGCGCGCAAGCCGCCGAGACGGCCGCTGAACCGGCCGCCGACTCCACCGCGCTCGACCAGGTGCTCATCACCGCCACGAAGCGTGAAACCAATCTGCAATCGACGCCGATCGCCGTCTCGGTGCTGAGCGCGACGGCCATGGCCGACCGCCACGCCGAAAGCCTGATCAGCCTGCAGGACGGCGCCATTCCGTCGCTGCGCGTCGCCACGTTCGAAGCCCGCCAGTCGGCCCTGACGGTCGGCATCCGCGGCATCGTCCCCTTCGACGCCAACCAGACCGCTCGCGACCAGGGCGTCGGCGTCTATATCGACGGCGTCTATCTGGGCCGTCAGCAAGGCCTCAACACCGCCCTGCTGGACCTGGAGCGCATCGAAGTGCTGCGCGGTCCGCAAGGCACGCTGTTCGGTCGTAACACCGAAGGCGGCGCGGTCAGCATCGTGACCAAGGCCCCGACGGGCGTGTTCGGCGGCAACATCGTGGCCGGCGCCGGCAACTTCGGTTCGTACACCGGCGAAGTTCACCAGAACTTCCAGGAATTCCACGGCCTGTCGGTGAAGGTCGACGCGCTGATCCAGCACCAGGATCCGACCACCAAGAACCCGATGTCGGGCCAGGCGGGCTGGAACCAGTATCACCGCACCGGCGGCCGCGTGACCGGCCTCTACAAGCCGAACGACCAGTTCAGCGCCACGGTCTCGGTCGACTACTCGAAGGACGAGAACACCCCGTTCTTCAGCCAACTGGTCAGCTACAACCCCTACGGCAAGCGCGTGCGCACCCTGGCCGAAGTGCAGGCCGGTCCGGCCGCCGCTCCGGCTGGCACGATCAACCCGCTGGCCGCTCTGATGAAGGTCCACACCGACCGTCAGTCGGTCTCGGACATCGGCACGGTCCAGCAGCCCAGCGTCGACAAGACGGGCGGCGCCTCGGCCACCCTGAAGTACCGCGTCTCGCCGAACCTGGAACTGCGCTCGATCACGGCCGCGCGCGCCGTGGCGACCAACCAGTGGGACAACTCGGGCATCGAAGCCCGTAACGTCTTCGCGCCGAACACCAACTTCGGCCGCTACAGCCTGTCGGACCTCTATCAGTACCAGTACAGCCAGGAATTCCAGGCGGTCGGCGACTTCGGCGACAGCCTGACCTATGTCGGCGGCCTGTACTACTTCAAGGAACACGCCAAGGAATCGGCGGCCACGCCGTTCACCAACGTGTGGAACGCCGACGGCACCGGCTACACGATCCGCTCGTCGAACGGCTCGTACGGCGCGGCGGCCATCGCCTCGGGCACCCAGGGCTGGGAACGCGGCACGCGCTTCATCTCGCGCGCCAGCCAGGCCGACGCCGAGAGCTACGCGGCTTACGGCCAAGGCACCTACACGCCGGAATCGATCAAGCAACTGCACCTGACCGTCGGTGGCCGCTACACCAAGGACAAGCGCAACGGCACGCTCTACGTCGTCAACGGCAAGGCCACGAACTTCAAGTTCGACTACGACAAGGGTCGCTTCGATCCGCTGGTGAACGTGTCGTATGACGCCGCCGAAGGCGTCAACCTGTACGCCAAGTACTCGACCGGCTACCGCGCCGGCGGCGCCAACGACCGCTCGTCGGCCTTCCAGGCCTTCGACGCCGAGAAGGTGAAGGCGTACGAAATCGGCGCCAAGATGGACCTGCTGGAAAACCGGGTTCGCCTGAACCTGGCCGCCTACGCCATGGACCGCGACGGCACCCAGATCGACTTCGACAACGTCGACACCACCCCGGGGAGCCCGACCCAGGGCGCTCACACCGAGGACACCCGCAACGCGCCGGGCACGTCGAAGATCAAGGGCTTCGAAGCCGAACTGACCGCCAAGGTCACCGAGCAGATCATCGTCGGCGTCGCCTACGCCTATACCGACGTGAAGATCCCGGCCGCTCCGTTCCCCTTCACCGGCAACGCGGTCGTTCCGCAAGGCACGCCGTTCCCGGTCAACGTGGTCTACACCCCGCCGAACGCGGCCTCGGCCTATGTCGACTTCAAGCAGCCGGTCGGCTCCATGACCTTCCGCGCTCACCTGGACGCCAACTACGCCGACGCCCAGTACGCCTTCCAGACCGAGTTCGCCGACGTGTCGCCGACCGCTTCGCTGACGCAACACGTCGCGGTGAAGACGGACAGCAGCTTCATCGTCAACGGCAACCTGGCCCTGGCCGACATCAACATGGGCAACGGCGCGGCTTCGGCCAGCCTGTCGCTGTGGGCGCGCAACCTGCTGGACGAGTCGCACATCTACCGGATCTCGGCCGCCAACCGCGGCACGATCGGCGACTACGCCAACTTCAACCCGCCCCGCACCTACGGGATCGAGCTGCGCGTGAAGTACTAGGCCGGAAACGTCCTGAGATGACGAAGGGCGGCTCATCGTCGAGCCGCCCTTTTTCATCCGGCGACGCCTTTCGAATTTTCAGGGAAATCCAATCCGTCGGTAGGCGGATTTTCGACGGGGAACGGCGTTCGAGCCATGTGGCCGGAATGACACAGATTAACGAACCGACAAGGCTTGTCGTCAGCTTGTCTTAAATCGGTAGCCCAACCGTCACACGCCCTCGGTAAGCCCCAAACATCCTGATCCCGTCCGCGACGGGCGAGAGAAGCAGGGGCAACTCAAGGGGATTTCTCGACATGAGCACCAAGACCTCGCTGGTCGCCGGTTCGGCGCTGGGCGTCGCGCTCGCGCTCGGCCTGGGCGTCGCCGCCCAAGCCCAGGACATGACCTACAAGTGGAGCGGCGCTCCCCAGTTCTCGAATGACGACGTGTCGTTCAAGTTCCGCGGCCGGATCCTGGTGGACTACGTCGCTCAGGACGTGAACAAGGAAGGCCCCGGCGGCGACTACAAGACCCGCAACGCGCGCGGCCGCCAGGTCTTCCTCGGCGTCGAAGGCAAGCTGAACAACTACTTCGCCTACAAGGCCGAAGGCGGCTGGGTGAACGGCGGCTCGCCGTCGTGGGATGACGTGGTCATCGAGTACAAGCCCAGCGAGCAGATCTCGCTGATGGCCGGCAACATCAAGGCCGCCGGTCTGGAAAACCTGACCTCGACCCGCTTCACCACCTTCATGGACCGCGGTCCGTACGGCGACTTCGGCGTCGACAGCTACCTGCTGAGCGTCGTGGGCAAGTACACCGGCTACAACTACTCGGCGACGCTGGCCATCCAGGGCAACAGCATCAACAGCGCCGACGTCAGCAACGCCAGCGCCGACTCCAAGGAGCGCATCGGCATCACGGCGCGCGGCCACTACGCCCCGATCAACACCGACACCGACAAGCTGCACCTGGCGCTGTCGTACCGCTACCGCCACCGCGGCGACGAGACGGCCTTCGCCTATACCGGCCGCACGACGTCGAACTACTCGAACGCCACCTACTACACGACCGGCGCGATCGGTAACCGCGACAAGACCCTGGCCGCCGAAGCCATGTTCATCCACGGCCCGTTCTCGGCCCAGGGCGAGTTCTCGAACATCGACGTGACCCGCGTCGGCGGCGCCGCCGTCGGCGGCAACCCGACCGTCAAGGTCGGCTACGCCTTCGTGTCGTTCTGGCCGACGGGCGAGACGCGCAACTACGACGCCACCGCCGGCGAAGTGAAGCGTCCGAAGATCCTGAACCCGGTCACCGCCGGCGGCATGGGCGGCATCGAGCTGGCCGTCCGCTACGACTATGCGGACCTGACCGACGCCTACAAGACGCTGAACGTGAAGCCCGCCACCTCGCAGGCCGGCAAGTACACCAGCTGGACCCTGGGCGTGAACTACTACCCGACCTCGTACGTCCGCCTGCAGGCGAACTACACGGACGGCAAGGCCGACAACTACGGCCTAAACCAGGACTACGACATCAAGCAATTCCAGCTGCGCGCCCAGCTGGACTTCTAAGACGTCGCGACCTTTCCCGGGCGGGCCGCGATCGGTCCGCCCGACCCCCAATTCTCATGCCTAGGAACTTGCCATGAAGAAGCTCCTGTCCTGCGCGGCCGCCGCCGTCGCCCTGTCGGGCCTGGCCGCCGCCCCCGCCCACGCCGCTCGTGACTACGTCTGGGCCGCCGGCTCCTCGACCGTCTTCCCGTTCGCCACCCGCACCGCCGAGAACTACGCCAAGAAGTCGGGCAAGAAGGCGCCGAAGGTCGAAAGCCTCGGCACCGGCGGCGGCATCAAGCTGTTCTGCTCGGGCGCCGGCGAAGGCTTCCCGGACATCGCCAACGCCTCGCGTCCGATGAAGAAGGCCGAGTTCGACGCCTGCGCCAGCAAGGGCGTCAAGGACATCATCCAGATCAAGATCGGCTTCGACGGCATCGTCATCGCCACCGACAAGGACGGCGCCAACTACAACTTCAAGACCGAGAACCTGTACATGGGTCTCTCCAAGACGGTCGTGAAGGGCGGTCAATTCGTCGCCAACCCGAACAAGAACTGGGACGACGTCGCCCCGGGCCTGCCGGGCAACCGCATCCAGGTCTACGGCCCGCCGCCGACCTCGGGCACCCGCGACGCCTTCGTCGAACTGGCCATCGAGGCCGGCGCCCGCAAGTTCCCGACCCTGGACGCCATCCGCTCGGACAACGAAAAGAAGTTCAAGGGCCTGGTGGATCCGCTGCGTAACGACGGCTGGATCGACGCCGGCGAGAACGACAACGCCATCGTCCAGACCCTGACCAAGACCCCCGGCTCGATCGGCGTCTTCGGCTGGTCGTACCTCGAAGAGAACATGGACAAGATCAAGGGCGCGACCGTCAACGGCGTCGCCCCCTCGCCACACTCGATCGCCGACGGTTCGTATCCGCTGTCGCGCACCCTCTTCATCTACGTGAAGAAGGCCAATATCGGCGTGACCCCCGGCCTCGAGGACTTCCTGAAGGAGTTCACCTCGGACGCCGCCACCGGTCGCGGCGGCTACCTGCAGGGCCGCGGCCTGATCCCGCTGCCGCAAGGCCAGCATGACGGCCAGAAGCAAGTGCTGAGCAGCAAGCAGACCATGGCTCGCCCCGCCAACTAAGACCGGACGGCTCTAGAAATGAACAGCGCCGTGGTCCTATGGGCCGCGGCGTTTTTCTTTGTATAGTGTACGGGCCGGGCCGCTCCCCAAGCCCCGCCGCAGTCGCCGTCCGGCGACGCGTCCTTGACCCTGCAGGGCCATGATCCTCGTCGCGCTCGCCGTCGTCTTCCTCCTCGTTCTTCTGAACGGGGTCTTCTCCATGTCCGAACTGGCCGTCGTCTCGGCCCGCAAGGCCCGGCTGCAAGGCTTCGCCGACCGGGGGGATCGCGGCGCCAAGCTGGCGCTGGAGATGGCCGAGCATCCGACGCGGTTCCTGTCGGCCGTGCAGGTGGGCATCACGCTGATCGGCATCTTCGCCGGCGCCTATGGCCAGGCCACCGTCGCCGGGGCGCTGAACCAGTGGCTGGACGCCAGCTTCCCGGCCATCGCCAAATATTCCGAAGCCATCGCCACCGGCATCGTCGTGGTGGGCCTCACCTACGTCTCGGTGATCGTCGGCGAGCTGGTGCCCAAGCGCCTGGCCCTGATCTTCCCCGACACCATCGCCCGCCGCATGGCCCCGTTCCTGGCCATCGTCGCCACCGTGCTGCGCCCGTTCGTCACCCTGCTGACCGTCTCCACGGCCGCCGTGCTCAAGCTGATGGGCGTGCGCGACGAGCGCGCCAACGGCGTCACCACCGAGGAGATGGAAGCCGTCCTGGCCGAGGGCGCCGACGCCGGCCTGATCGAGCCCGAGGAGCGCTCGATGATCCAGGAAGTGCTGCGCCTGGGCGACCGTCCCGTCCGCGTGGCCATGACCCCGCGCCGCGACCTCTTCTGGGTGTCGCTGGCCGACGAGCCCGACACCATCCTGACCGAGATCCGCACCAGCGCCCACTCGCGCATCCTGGTCGCCACCGAGGGCGACCTGGACGGCGATATCGGCGTGGTCATGAAGAAGGACCTGCTGGACGCCTGCCTGTCGGGCGAACCGCTGGACCTCAAGGCCCACGTGCAGCAGCCGGTCGCCATCCCCGAGACCATGTCGCTGCTCAAGGCCCTGGCGGTCTTCAAGCAGACCAGCCTGCACATGGCCCTGGTGGTCGACGAGTTCGGCTCGCTACAGGGCGCGATCACGCCGCTGGACCTGCTGGAAATGATCGCCGGCGACTTCCCCGAGAACCACGAGGACGACGAGAAGCGCATCATCCGCCGCGAGGACGGCGGCTGGCTGATCGACGCCCGCCTCGACATCCAGGAACTGAACGATCACCTGGGCGAGAACTTCGAGGCCGAAGGCGGCTACCACACCGTGGCCGGCCTGATCCTCGACCGCCTGGGCCGCCTGCCGGTCGAAGGCGAACACGTCGAGATCGGCGCGTTCGATCTGGAGATCGTGGATATGGACGGCTCGCGGATCGACAAGGTGATCCTCAAGCCGTGCAAGCGGAAGAAGGATGTGGCGGCGGAGGGGTAGGGGCGCGAGCGGGCGGTTGGAGCGTTTGCGAGGGGGATGGCAGAAGTTAGCCGTGCGGCCCGGCGGTTGATCGCCTTGGTTAGACAAGGCGCTTCGTCAGGAAGAACTTTCGATGTCCGGGAGGAAAATTCTCGATTTCTCCAGCCACCGCGTAACCGCGCGCCAGATAAAAGTCCCGGGCCTGGAAGCTATAGGTCTCTGTCGCCGATCCGATGCAATCTCGCCGCCTTGCCTCGGCTTCCGCGAGACCAATCAGCTGTAGCCCGAGACCGGCCCGCCGAAACTCTTCAGGGACGAAGAGAGTCCCGACGTTAAGCCACCGCCAGCGGACATCACCCCAAAGACCGCCGACCACCCGATCAAATCGATCCAGCAACACGGCAGTTATGGATGATACGTTCGCTGAAAGGCCGGCCTTGTCCTCATTGAAGGCAAACAGCTGGCTGACTACCGTGCTCCGCTCCGCGCGAAATTCACCGTCCGTCAGTTCAATCCTGATTGCTGGTGTGCTCATGTCGCGAGGTTAACATCGTCCCGTGCAGTGGCAATTTGCCCGCTGTTCGAAGAGCCCTTTGAGTCGGCCAACGTCCGCCTAAGGTCGAAAGCCGACCGACCTTGGTCGGTGCGATCCTTAAATCTCTTGGAGGCTGCAGCGTGCAGGGCTGAGCAGGTCGGTCAAGGACCGCCGCCGGCGGCCGCGTCGCGGCGACGCGGAGCGTCGTCCTTGAGGGACCTGATCAGCCCTGCGATCGTCTCGCCGTGAGATTTAAGGATGGCGCTCTTGCGGGGCGGAAGGACGGTTTCACCGAGGGGGGGTCCAGCACGCGGAAACCCTCTCCCAGAGGGAGAGGGCGGGGCCCGCCGCGTAGCGGTGGGAGGGTGAGGGGCTTCGCCGGCGGCCGGGAAATCCCCGTCGTCTTCGTCGGCGTCTTATTCGGAGAGGGCTTACCCCCTCACCCTCCCGCGCTTTGCGCGGGTCCCTCCCTCTCCCTCTGGGAGAGGGTGATCCCACGGGCGTTCGGTGCGCTGTGTCCTCGGCGTTCGCGGATTCGAGCTCAACGAAATCAACCGCTTCTCACTTTTACGCCCCCGCCAATCCTCCGCGTTGAGCGCCGGCCCATACTCAATGCATCCCCGTCGCAAGGGGAGGGCGCTTGGATCCGGCCCA
>FTCT01001425.1_pt1 | contig 11154 bp, 7 predicted proteins | sample 1658881 | NCBI WGS metagenome assembly FTCT01 (sample SAMEA3914864, study PRJEB12502) | metagenome | biome: forest; material: soil | place: USA | collected 2012-03-12 | depth 0.3 m | reverse complement strand
CCCCCCCGCCGTGCTCGCCGTATCCGTCGTCGTCATAATCGAAGACCGGTGACCCGTTGGAGGCGCCGAACAACTCAATCCCGTCACCATCCAAATCCAGGACCAATGGATCGACACCCGCCCACATGCTCACGCCGGCGTAGGCTTTGAGATAGTGACCCAGGAAGAATGCCCAGGTTTCCATATCCGAGAGGTGGGAGGGTTTGGGGGCGACAACATTGTAGGCACCGATTTCGACTTCCGCGACGTAGAGCCCGGCTGGCCCTTGGTGGCCGAGCTCAAAGTTCTTGCGGAAGTCTTTGACGAACATTTCTTCGCGCGTGGCGTTGTCGCGAATTACAAGATCACCTTCTCGCGTGAAGGAGAAACTGTACGCCCGATTTTCATCGGTCCACGGACTTGCGGAATTTTTGTTTCGGATTCCCCCGGTGATGAATCCCCCAGAAGCGCTGACAATGCGGTCGAAGCGTTCGGCGTCCATGAAGCGGGTGTTGGCGGAGAACCCAATCGTATCAACTTCGCCGTCCGAACCGCCCCAGATTTCTGATCCGGCTCCGGCATGGACCAGCACGTCTGTACCTGCGCCCAAATAAATCGCGGAATTTACGGCATCGATGCGGACTTCGTCGGCGCCAGTCCCAAAGCGATACTCTTCGAAACCCTTGAAGCTGATATGGGTGCCCTTCAGCTGGCCGTTGTCGAAGTGAGCATTGGATAGGTTGCTCAGATCCAGGATGTCCTGTCCGGTTCCAGCATCTCCACCATCGATGACCAGAGTGACGCCGGAAAGGCCAGCCAGCGACACCACCTTCAGGGTATCAACCGAGGCGGAAAGCTCGACGTGCTCAATATCAAAAAGCCCGTCGCTGGACAGGCTGGCTGAGGTCAATCGCGCGCCCGTACGGCCATAGGCGGTTGCTCCGTCGAGGTTGAGCACGACACCGGATATCTGCGAGTAGTCGGCGACATCTCGGCCCGAGCCGCCAAACAAGAAGTTGGTCCCCTCGCCACCACGGAGCGTGTCGTTACCCGCACCACCGAACAGGAGATCGTTCCCGTCCCCACCATCCAATATGTCGTTGTCATCGGCACCCGCATGCGCGGGTCCGCTTTCAGTTCCGCCCTTCTTAACACGATCGTAGTCGGCAACTGAGAGATCCATAGCGCCCAGGCTGCCGAGCACAGCGTTTGCCTCAACTAAGGCGTCTTCCCCCGCAGCGATGAAATCGTTGCCTTTCCCCCCACGCAGATCATTTCCGAAAGCGTTGCCGACTATGAAATCGTCAGCATCTCCGCCGATGGCATTTTCGATGTAGGTGCCGAACGCAATTGATAGGTTCTCCGAACCAATTGCGGACAGAACTCCCCCGGCTATTGTTGCGCCCGCCCCCACCCCGATCGACGAGAAAAATCCTGGCCTTAGATCAATAAGGGCGGACTCGCCTAGGCCAGCCGCGCTGATTGTGTCAGTCCCCCCGCCGTCCCATAGCGCGAGCCGGCGCAAGCTACCGTCTCCGTTTTGAAAGCCCGAAGCACTGTAGAGCGTCGCCCCGTTGTTGAATGCGTCGTTTCGGCCATAGAGATGTTGGATTGCAGCAATGTCGTAAATCTGCAAATCGGTTGCCAGCCGAGAGCCTACAAAGTTGTAGGACATGATAGAGAACTTCTGGCTGTCCTCATCAGCAGCTAGCCCGGCAATGGGGACATTGGTGCCGCCCACGGTATTGTGCGTATGAATAAGCCCGATTGCGTGCCCGATTTCGTGAACCGCAACCAACGTTGAGGCGCCAGCGGCAGGGTGACCCCCAACCTGCCCCGGCAGGGGTACCCAGATGTCCCCAGGGTGCGTGCCTGAATTCCCCTCAGAAGCCCAACCCGCTACGTTTCCGTCAGGCGTATAGTTGAGAGACCCGACTCCGATATTGCTCGGCCCGCTTGTAGTTTCTGTGAAGAGAAGCGAACTAACAGAAGACCATAAGCCGAAGCTCGCCCTGAAAACATCTGCCGTTGCATTGGGCGTAGCCATGAACAGAGATGAAAATGTAGGGAATACGCCGCCTGCAGCCCAAGGAACTGTTGCCGTCGGATTATAATTTGTCGGCATCGCGCCGTAGAATTGGTAAGTTAAGTTTGTAGACGGCCAAACAGGGTATCCAGCAATTTTAATTGCCGCAGCGATTGTCGCTCGGGTCATGTCAATCTCCGAATATTAATCGGCCCAAAGAATTCGGTCAGATAGCTGACTGAGAAGAATTTCAACATCTGTCGTGGGACTCCACGGCAGACTCCCGTCTGGTAGCTTCACGCCCGGGTCAAAGAATCCTTCAGGGGAGAGATGGAACCACCCTGCCCGCTCGATCCTGAACTGGACGACAGCAGCGCCTCGTTGTGCCCGGAGGCCCATTGCGTAGGGCTCACCCGAAGATTGCGGCTCAAGGCTGATGCTAATCACAACGTTGGCAGCGTGCTCGCACGCGGAGCGCCTCACACGAGGCGTCGAGGGCGTCCCAACATATTGCAGTTGCCCCTTCGCAACCAGACGCTGCACTATCCATTCGTTCATTAGAAGGCCAAGCTTGTCTGCATCGAGGAAGTTCACGCCTGCTGCGGCAGGCGGCTCAAGTCCGATGACAGGGACGAGGCAAATGGTCGTTGAGGGTTCGATTAAAATTCGATCCAAGATTTCGCCCCCGTTCGGCACTGCCTTCTGCTCCGAAGGCGCGCCCGATTCCATGACGACCGGTACTTTCGGAGGCACGGCTGATGACCCGTCGAGGGGATTGTCCCTCATCGAGCTCTGGTAACCTCCCCGATCTTCCGGTCGAAACTGGATGAGCGAGAAATCACGCCGATACTGCGACGGCAGCGCCTGCTTTGCGGGCTGGGCATGACACGCCTGGATCAGAAGTAGCGAAGACAATGCACTGAGAAGCACCGTTCCAGCACCCTTCGCCGATGCCGCGTTGGAGGCGTTTGTCCGGTCGATTCTATTCAACTTCACAGCGACCCCATGACACGCCTACCGCGATCAAACTGACATAGACACCTCAGCCTGCAAGCGAACTTTTCGCGTCAAAGTCGTTTCCGGCAGCTCAGTACAATTCAGTGCCCAACGAAATCAGGCGTTTCACATTGGTAAGCCCCGAACTGCGGCAATCCGCCACAGCGAGAGCCGAGCGAAAAGCCACTCCCCTTGCGGCCCCACCACTTGCTGCCCTCTTGGCGTGAGAGGCGGCACGAATGTTCAGAGCGTACCAACTGCATCACCACAGCGAGACGGCGCACAACTTAATCTGCGCCCACAGCCCGCAAGCAAAAGGTTTCGCGGGCGCCTCGGAAGCCCCGAGCACGCATTCTCGCAACTTGGTGATCCAAGGTCGCATATGTGCGGCAGCTGGCGGCGTCGTCCAAGATCGTTGCGTTTCAAATCCGACCTATTGCTCGCTCCCCGACCGCCATAGAGTCCGCATCAGCGGTTCCATCAGATAGGTCAGCGCAGTCCTCTTCCTGAGCACGATCACAACTTCTGCAGGCATTCCGGGTCTTACCTCGGATGCGGCTCCGCCCAGCCGGCTCATCTGGCTTTCCGGGACGATGACTTCGGCCCTGTAGTGGCTGCGCCCGGTGGCTTCGTCGGTAAAGCTGTCGGCGGAGAGGCGAGTAACCCGTCCCCGTACGATCGGCGGGCTTCGCTCCTGAAGGCCGGGGAATTTCACTTCCGTCTCCAGTCCGACCTTCACATTGTCGATGTCCGAGGGGCTGACGTTGGCGACGATCACCTGGGCAGCGTCGTCCGGCACGACCTCCAGCAGGGTCTGACCGGGCTGGATCACGCCGCCTGGGGTAAAGACCGTGAGGCCCACCACTTGGCCCGTTGCGGGGCTTCGGATCTGGGAACGCGCCAGAGTGTCTCGCAGAGCCGTCAGCTTCGGTTGCAACTCGTTGAGCCGGACCTCTATTTCGCGAAGCTGATCGGACACATCCTCGTTCATCTGGGTGGTGACGCCGAGCATCTGCAGCCGCGTCTGTCCCATCTGCTCGCCGGCTCCGGCGACCTGCGCGCGAAGCGATCCCTGTTCGCCTTCAAGAGCCGCCGCTGTCCTCTCTAGGGCCCGGACGCGGTTCTGGGGTGCATAGCCCTGGCGGGCGAGCGAACGCATGCCCTCAAGCTCCTCGGTGATGAGGCGCTGCTGCTCCGCATTGGAGGCGATCTGCCGATTGAAACCATCGACCTGATCCTGAAGCTGTCCAATACGTTGGCGCAGGACGCCGGTCTCGGTGGACCTTCCAGCGCCCCGTGCAGCCAACTGAAGCCGCTGAAGCCTCAAGGCGCCTTCGGCGACGATGCGGTCAGCCCCCTCGAGCCCGGCGAACTCCGGCGGAACGGGCACGATGTTGAGGCCATCCCGTTCGGCGGAAAGGCGGGACCTCTGGGCCAGCAGGGCATAGACCTGCCCCGCCAGGCCGCGTTCCTCGGCGGCCAGATCTCCGGTCGCCAAGCTGATCAGAACCTGGCCTTTGATGACCCGGTCCCCTTCCCCCACATGCAGGGCGGCGACAGTCCCGCCCTCGCGATGTTGCACAGCCTGTCGGTTGCCAGAGACCGCGACCTGGCCTGGCGCGACGGCTCCGGCGTCGAGGGGGGCGAAGGCCGCCCAACCGAGAAAGCCTACGAAGAAGGTCGCCGCGAGGATGGACCCTGCCATCAGCTCAACGCGCGGGGATCCTGAAGGTCGGGCCTCAGCACCCATCGCCGTGTCTGCGATACTCATTTCGTCGCCCCCGACTTCACTGAAGGACCCTTGTCCGCTGGTTCCCCTCTAAGGCGGGACAGGACTTCCTCCCGGGGGCCTTCCAGTTGCACAGCGCCGTCGCGCAGCGCCAGCAGACGATCGACGCGGGCGAGGACACCGGCCCGATGCGCGACGATCACGACACAGGCTCCACGGGCGAGCGCCACGCCAATCCCGGCCATAAGCGCGGTCTCCCCTTCTTGGTCCAGGCTCGCGTTGGGCTCGTCGAGAACGAGGAGGACGGGATCGCCATAGAGGGCCCGGGCCAGTGCGAGCCGCTGCGCCTGACCGGCGGAGACTCCAGCCCCTCCCGGCCCGAGGACCGTGTCATAGCCTTGAGGCAAGCGCTGGATCAGGCTGTGAACCCCGGCCTTTTGCGCGGCCGCCACAACGGCCGCGTCGATCTCGACCGGATCGCCGCCGTTCGCCGTCCCGAGCCGCGAGATGTTGTCCCGGATCGTACCCGCGAACAGGGTCGGGCTCTGCGGCAAATAGCCGATGTGACGGGCAAGATCGTCGCCGTCCCGAGCCTGGTATTCGTCACCGTCGAGGCGCAGGGCGCCGACGGTCGGAGCCAGGCCTCCTGCGAGAACCCGCGCCAGCGTCGTCTTGCCAGAACCCGACGGGCCAATCACGCCGAGCGTCTGTCCGGGCGAAAGGGAGAAGCCGACGCCCTTCAGGGTCCAGGCCTCCGATCCCGGCAAACGCACGCCCAGCCCATCGACCGACAACCGGCCCGCCGGCGCCGGAAGCCGCATACGGGGCCGCTCTGGGTCCTGTGTCTCCGCAAAGAGATCGACGAGGGCAAGCCAGCCGGTCCGGGCCTGGACCAGCCCGGGCCAGGCACCGACAAGCTGTTCAATGGGAGAGACCGCCCGGCTGAGAAGCACGGAGGATGCGATGATCGAACCCGGCGACATCTCGCCCTTGACCACGAGCCAGGCCGCCAGCCCGAGAGCCGCGGATTGAAGCGCCAAGCGGAAGAATTTGATCGCGCCGGAGTAACGGCCGCCGGTGAACTGGGCATTGACCTGCTGGTCGATGGCCGTGCGCCGGCCAACAACCTGAATACTGATGCTGGCTCGGCGCATGCCCAGCGCCCGCACGACCTCGGCCTGGCTGATCAGCCCCTCCTGGAGCGCGTAGGCGCCGGTGGTCGAGCGGTTAGCTCTGACGAGTTTCCCGCGCGCATCGCGTTCATTGGCCCAGGCCAGGCCGAACAAAACCGCGCCGCCGAGCAGGGTCAAAACCCCGATCGTCGGGTGTAGCAAGACACAGCAGGCCAAATACAGCGGCGTCCACGGCGCATCGAACACGGCCAGAGTGCCTTGCCCGGCCAAAGCGGCGCGGACCTGATCAAATTCTCGCAAGATCTGCGCGCCTTGGGGTCTTCCTATACTGTCCATGGCCCGGCCCAGAATGCTCGGTGCCAAACGGTCATTGAGCTCAAGCCCCAGCCTCACGAGAACCCGCGTCCTGAGCCAGTCCAGGCCCGCGAGCGTCGCCAGTGCGAAAAGGGCGACCGCACTGATCAGAGCCAAGGTCATCAAACCGCCCGTGGGCACGACGCGGTCGTAGACCTGCATCATGTAAAGGGTCGGGGTCAGATAGAGGAGGTTGACCAAGGCGCTGAACACCGCGGCCCCAGCCAAGTGGCCCCGACAGGCGCGCAGGGCGTCGACCAACGGTTCGGTCCCCGGGCGTGTCGGCAGAAGTCCATCAAACATCAGGCGACCGATCTGGATACTAGACACCACAATCCCACAGCACCGATGTCCGGCTAGGGCGGAGCTCGCGCTTAAAGGTGCAGGGCGTCCTCTGTCCTAGTCGCAGGTATCGTCAGGTTGCAAGATCGTTACAGCCGAAGGCTGTCATTCGAACTAGCGCGGCTTTGTGACAAAGGGCATGCAAGTCCCCCAAACAGTCTGACGCCGTGTCCAGACGTCGAGGATGGGCAAGACGCCTCGCCTGAGAGCAGACGTTCCGAATTGCCGCTATCCACCCATGTCCGACATTGATGATGTCCGCTCACCGCCTGAGTGGATGGGGAGCCGCCACTGAAGTCGAGGAAGTTGTGACGGCGCTCTGAGGCAATAGGTGGTCTCGGACAAGATTGAGCCGACCTTGGTTGGCCCGACAACTTTGTCGCCGCTTCGAACCTCAGTGGCTGTCAGGTCGAGGCGAGCCACTGTCAGGTGGTCCGACAACCGGCGAAACGGTCGGCGAGGCCGCGCCGCTCCACAGCTTCAAGGGTAACCCAAGGGCGTTGACGGCTCTGCAACCACGCCGCCCCGGAAAGCGCGACCATGGGAACAGGATGCGGATTGCGTCGTTTCCGCCTCCCTGTCGGAGACCGTCGCTTGCGTTCCTACTACTGCATCCTCAACACCCCGGGCGTTCCCACGCGGGAGATCGCGGTCCTGAAGGCGACGAATGATGCAGGGGCCGCCGTCGAAGCCCGGCGCCTCGCGCATCGGTGGCCGGGGTTCGAGACGGTTGTGGTCTATGAGGGCGAACGCCTGGTCACGGTCCTCTCGAACCCTCTGCTCGGCTTCGCCGCCGAGCCCCTCGACCTCCCCGACCAGGCCGCCTGACCCCCGCGGCGCCGATCCGTCCGCCTGCCCGAGAGCCTGACGGCCGGCCGGAGCACCTCACGCCGCTCCGCCCGGCGCGTCCAGGCGACGCATCCGGTAGCGATCGCCGTCATGGCCTTCGACCGCCAGGATCGTCTCGACCCGACGACCGAAGGGGGTCCGGTCGATCTGGACGATCAGATCCACGGCCTGACCGATCATGGCTTGGGGCGTCCGCGCCGAGACCTCGGCGATGAGATCCTCGACCCGTCTCAAAACATCCTCCGCCGAGTTGGCGTGCAGCGTTGACAGGCCGCCGGGATGACCGGTGTTCCAGCTTTTCAGGGCCTCGAGGGCCGCCGCGCCATCCCGCATCTCGCCGATCACGATGCGGTCCGGACGCATGCGCAGGGCGTCGCGCACCAGATCGCCGACCCCGATCGGGACAGGTGCGCGCCGGGTCAGGACCGCAACGACGTCCCAGGCCGCACACTGCAACTCGGGCGTATCCTCGATCAGAAAGACGCGGTCGCCGGCGAAGGCTTCTTCGGCGAGCACGGCGTTGGCCAGGGTCGTCTTGCCGGAGCCGGTGCCGCCCGAGATCAGGATATTCTGCCGCCTCTCCACCGCCCGCCGCAACAGTCCGGCCTGGGTCGTCGTCATGACCGCGTCGCGGACATAGTCGTCCAGGGTCCAGATCACCGCCGGCCGCTTGCGGATCGACCATGCCGGCGCGGAGACCAGGGGCGGAAGCAGGCCGTGAAAACGTTCCCCCGAACCCGGAAGGACGCCGGACAGCCGTGGATGTTCGCGCGCCACGCTTTCCCCGACGTAGTCCGCGACCAGTTTGATGGTGCGCTCGCGTGCCTCGGCCGATGTCGCCTCGCCCGTATCCGCTCGTCCGCTGCCGATCCGATCGACGATCAGCCGCCCGTCGGGGTTGGCCAGGATCTCGACGACGGCCGGCTCGACCAGGGCGGTCAGCACCGTCTGACCCAGGGCGTGGCGCAGGGCCTCCAGCTTGCGCTCCGCGATCAGGGGATGTGCCGACATCAGGCGGACGGATCGAAGGAGCGATCCTCAGCCGCGACCGGTCCGGCCGCGGGTCGGTCGGGCCGACCGGCGACGATGCGGGCGGCCGTCGCATCCAGAAGGCTCTCGATGCGCCGGTCGACCGCCGCCTGGACGGTCGGATCCTGATCGACGATGGCGTCGGGCAGTCGCAGGAAGAACGCCCGCGCCACTTCCACAAGGAGTTCCTGCACGATCTGCACGTCGCGCGCGGTGGCCCGCATGTGATCCCGCAACGATCGCTCCAGCTGCAGAAGACGGTCGCCAGGGTCCCCGTGCGGCGCCCCCTGCAGGCCGCGCGTGATCGCTCGGCCGGCCGCCTGGCTGAGTGGCACCTTGCCGATCCGGGCTTCGCGTTCAAGCGCCCGGGCGACCTTGGGGTCCGTCAGATAGACCTGCACACGGCAGGCCGGGCTATGGGTCCTTGGCATCGGCCAGTCCTTTCAGGTGATCGAGCGCCGCATCCTGCGCGGCCATCTCCTGCGCCACCCGCCCGTAGATATCGGCCGCTCTGGCGGCGACCTTCTTGTCGTCCATCGCCGCGACCACCTCCTTGAAGAGGGGCAGGCTCGCCTCCGCATCCAGGCCGAGACTGCGGCGTCCCGCCCACGGATGGGGACGGACCGGCGGCGCGTCCATGCGGGCGGCCTGATCGGGCGCCGCGAGGCCGGCCCGGCTTCGGAACGGCTCGCGCTGGTCGTACAGGAGCTTCTCGGTGCGAAGCGGTCTCTGACCGGCGACGAACAGCAGTTGCTGGTTGTCCGGCAGGGCGCGGATTTCTCCGGGCTCGAGCAGGGGCCGCTCCATGTCTCCGCGCGAGACCGAGCTCCGACCCGCGCCCAGCATGGCCGGACCGCTGCGGGTGGTGCGCTGCTCGGTGACGGTGCCGGTGAGCTTGGAGACCTTGTCCTGGGTCAGGGGATCGAGCGCCGAGAAGGCGACGTAGACGAAGCAGTTGTCGAGGATGGTGTTGTGGGGGCCGTAGGTCTCGACGATGTCGTTGAGGCTCTGGGCCACGAACATCGCCTTCACTCCGTAACCGCTCATCAGCCGCAGCGATTTCTCGAAGAAGGCGAGCCGCCCCAGCAGGGGAAACTCGTCCATCACCATGAGAAGCCTGTGCCGCTTCGTCCGTCCCGTCGCATCGCGCGCCTCTTCGGCGGTCAGCGACTGGGCGGCGGCATAGAAGAGGAGCCTGACCAGAGGCCGCAAGGCCGCCGCGTCCGCGGGTGCGACCTGGACATAGAGAGACACGGGCGCCTCGGCGCACATCAGGTCGCCCATGGCGAAGTCCGACGCTGACAGAACCCGTTCCAGATCCTCTCCCGCCAGCCATTTGAGATAGGAACGGGCCGTGCCCTGGACGGAGGTTCGAAACCGGTCGTGCATGGCGGCGTAACCCTTCACCGCCGTCCTGATGAACGGGTGGGTCTCCGGCTCGCCGTTCGCCCCCTTCCGGTGCAGGGTCTTGACCATGACATCGGCCGCGTCGTCGAGGTCGGCGAGCAGCTCCCGCACCTTGAGCAGGGTCTTGTCGGCGTTCTCGGCCGTGTAGAGAACGTGGAGCACCACGGCCTCGAGGATTTCGGACGCGGCCTTGTCCCAGATCGCCTCATCGTCGCGCGCGCCGCCGGGATCCGAAAGAATGGCCACCAGCCGCTGCACCTGGGCGAGTTCTCCCGGCCCGCGCTGGATCTCGGCGAGAGGATTCCACCGCGCGGACGCCGGGTCCCGGGGATCGAAAAACAGGGCGTGAGAGAAGCGCGAACGCCACCCCGCGGTCACCGACCAGAGCTCGCGTTTGGGATCATGTACGAGAACACTCTGGCCCCAGGACAGGAGGGTCGGCGTCACATGCCCCCTGCCCTTCCCGCTCCGCGTGCCGCCGGTCACGAGGGTGGGCCTCAGATCCGTCGTCGCGAGAATGCGATTGCGAAAGACGCCCAATACCGCGCCGGAGGCGGTCAGGAGGCCTGCGGCGCGAAGCTCCTTCAGGCCGCCCCAGCCCCGGATGCGCCTGGCTCCCCGGTCTTCGGCGAGGGTCCCCGCCGCGAGGCCGCCGACGCCGCCGAGCAGGATCATCGGGGCGCACCGCGCCAGAACCTCGCGCGCCTCCTCCCCGAACTGCGCCCGCCAGATGAACAGGGCCCACGGCGGATAAACCACAAGAGTCTCCTCCAGGCGCCAGCCGCGTCCCAGAGCGTCGGACCAGCCATAGGTCCAGGCGAAAAGCTCCGTCGCGACCTGCAGGCCGATCACGAGCCCCAAACCCAAGCCTGTGAGCCGTGCGCGCATCCTCTAGTCCGCCGGCCGGGGGGCGCCGCGCTCGGCTTCGGCCTCCAGAACCAGGAGGGGGCCGGCCTCCACCCTTCGATGATGGTAGGCCGCGAGGCCTTCCGGCAGACCGGCGCCGCTCGGCGCCTCGAACAGGGCGACCAGATCCGCGGCCTCCTGATCGAAGTCCTTGAACAGCCGCCGCTCGGCCGAGGCGAGCTGGACCAGCTGACGGCAGACGCGGAGATAGGCGTCGATGAGGGCGCCATTCCCCGTACTGCGCACCGCGCGCAGCATGTGCTCGGAGGGACCGAGCTCCGCCCGTCCCGATCCGTTGAGACCCTGTTCACGCCCCTGCGTCCGGCCGGCCCCCTCCTGGTTCTGGAGGCCGAAGCCGAGCGCGGCGCCCCCCGGCCGGCGGACTAGAGGATGCGCGCACGGCT
>FTCT01002879.1_pt1 | contig 11201 bp, 10 predicted proteins | sample 1658881 | NCBI WGS metagenome assembly FTCT01 (sample SAMEA3914864, study PRJEB12502) | metagenome | biome: forest; material: soil | place: USA | collected 2012-03-12 | depth 0.3 m | reverse complement strand
GTCATGCTTTGGGACCGCGGCTTCTGGGCGCCCGAGAAGGGCTTTGAGTCCGTCGGGGCTGCGCTTCGCAAGGGCGAACTCAAGTTCGTCATGGAGGGCGAGCGCATGCACGGCTCGTGGGTTCTTGTGCGGCTGAAGAAGGACGAGGGCTCCAGGGGCAAGCCCCCCTGGATGTTGATCAAACATCGTGACGACGGCGCTCGCGAAGGCAATCCGACAGGCCCCGACGAGGCGGATCAGTCCGTTGCGTCAGGCCGGACCATGACGGAAATCACCAACGGCAAGGGCCGGAAGGTCAAGCCCTTCATGACCGCCAAGGGGCCCGACGCCGGCGCGGTGTGGCGTAGCAACCGCGCCGCGACGCCCGAGACGGTCGCCGCGAACCGCACTGCAGGCCGCAAACGCAGTCTTGCGCGAAAGGTGAGTTCGCTCCCCGCCTTCGTCGAGCCGCAACTGACGAAGTCGGCGGAAAAGCCTCCGGTGGGCCCCAACTGGGCGCACGAAATCAAGTTCGATGGGTATCGCATGCAGCTGCGAACCGTCGGCGGCGAGGCGACCCTCCTGACCCGCAAAGGGCTCGACTGGTCAGCGAAGTTTCCCGAGATCGTCGCCTCCGGGGTCCGGCTGGGCGACGGCATCATCGATGGGGAGGTGGTCGCGCTTGACCACACGGGCGCGCCGGACTTCGCCGCCCTTCAGGCTGCGATCTCGGAAGGCAAGACCCGCGATCTGGTCTTCTTCGTCTTTGACCTGCTCTTCTCCGGCAAGGAGGATCTGAGACCGCTGCCGCTGTCCGAGCGCAAGGCGCGCCTGGAGGCGGAAATGACGGAGGCGCCCGCCAATCTTCGCTACGTCGATCATTTCGTCACGGCGGGCGATGCGGTCCTGCTTTCGGCCTGCCGCATGGACCTGGAGGGCATCGTCTCCAAACGCCTCGACGCGCCTTATCAATCTGGCCGCAGCGAGACATGGACCAAGTCGAAATGCCGTCAGGGGCACGAGGTGGTCGTCGCCGGCTGGACCACCACGGGTGACGCCTTCCGCTCCCTGATCGCAGGGGTCTATCGCGAGGGCCGTTTGGTGCATGTCGGACGTATCGGCACCGGGTTCGGCCGCGCCACCGTCGACCGGATCATGCCCCGGCTCAAGGCGCTCGAGACCAAGACGAATCCCTTCGAAGGAAAAGGCGCGCCCCGCAACGCGAAAGACATCCACTGGATCAGGCCGGAACTGGTGGCGGAGATTGAATACGCCGGCTTCACGGGCGACGGATCGATACGGCAGGCCAGCTTCAAGGGCTTGCGAGAAGACAAGCCTGCGCGAGAGGTCGAGGCGGAAACGCCGGCCCCCGCCGCCCGGACGGCCCTGGCCGAACCCTCACCAGCGACCATACAGACCCGCACCGTCGCCCCGCGCGGATCGGCGGTGGTCAAGGGGGTGACGATCTCGAACGCCGGGAAACCCTTGTGGCCGGACGCCGGCGACGCCCGTGCGGTCACCAAGAAGGATCTGGCCGAATATTACGCTTCGGTCGGGGAGTGGATGCTTCGCCATATCAAGGGCCGGCCCTGCTCGATGATCCGAATGCCGGACGGGATCGAGGGCGAGCAGAAGTTTTTCCAGCGCCATTCCGGCAAGGGACAGTCGGCTCTGATCTCCGAGGTCACGGTCTGGGGAGATCGTCAGCCCTATCTCCAGTTCGATCGGGTCGAGGCGCTAATCGCCGCCGCCCAGGTCGGCGCGGTCGAGCTTCACCCGTGGAACAGCGAACCCTTTGCGCCCGAACAGCCGGGACGCCTCGTGTTCGATCTCGACCCCGCGCCCGACGTTCCGTTTGAAGCGGTTATCGATGGCGCACGCGAAGTGCGGGATCGTCTCGAAGAGCTGGGGCTGATAAGCTTTTGCAAGACCACCGGCGGCAAGGGCCTGCATGTGGTCACGCCGTTAAAGGCCAAGGGGGTGGATTGGGACACGGCCAAGGCTTTCGCCCGCGATGTCTGCAAGGCCATGGCCGCAGATTCGCCCGACCGCTATCTGATCACCATGGCCAAGAAGGATCGGGGCGGCCGGATTTTCCTCGATTATCTGCGCAACGACCGCATGGCGACGGCCGTCGCGCCGCTGTCTCCTCGAGGTAGACCGGGCGCCCCCGTCTCGATGCCCCTGACCTGGAGCCAGGTTCGCAAGGGTCTGGATCCGCTGCGCTACACAGTCCGCAGCGCTCCGGCGCTCGTCCGCAAGCTGACGGCGTGGGAGGATTACTGCGAAAGCGAAAGATCGCTCGCGGCGGCCATCAAACGTCTCGGAAAAGTCTGAGCGGCGCTTGCGGATCGCGACCTACAACATCAACGGCGTCAACCTTCGCATAGACAACCTTCTGTCCTGGCTTGAGGTGGCGAGCCCCGACGTCGTCTGCCTCCAGGAGTTGAAAGCCGAGCCAACCGCCTTCCCCGTCGAGGCCATTGAAGCGGCGGGATATGGCGCCGTCTGGCAGGGCCAGCGGAGCTGGAATGGTGTCGCCATCCTCGCCCGCGGGGCCACGCCAGTGCTGACCCGGCGCACCCTGCCCGGCGACCGGTACGATGCGCAGGCCCGCTATATCGAGGCGGCCGTGAACGGGGTCCTGATCGCTTCCCTTTACGCGCCCAACGGCAATCCCAGGCCGGGCCCCAAGTTCGACTACAAACTCGCCTGGATGCAACGTCTGATCGACCATGCCGGCGGTCTGCTCGCTGCGGGCATCCCCGTGGTTCTCGCGGGAGACTACAACATCATTCCCGCGGACGAGGATATCTATCCGGGCCATCACGAGGCGGACAATGCGTTGCTGCAACCCGAAAGTCGGACAACGTTCGAGCGTTTGCTGGCCCAGGGGTGGCTGGACAGCTTGCGGGCGGTCCACCCGCATGGACCACTGTGGACATTCTGGGGCTATCTTCGACATCGTTGGAGGGATGACAAGGGCATGCGATTGGATCACCTCCTTCTCAGTTCCGCGCTGCAGCCTCGCCTGAGGGCGGCGGGCGTCAGCCGCGAAGCCCGGGGGGCGGAGGGCGCCAGCGATCATGCGCCTGTGTGGATAGAACTCGCACCCTTGCGCACGCCATCCGCCTCCACGCGCGGCCCGTCACGATCGCGCAGAACCGCACGATCCGGCGGCCGCGGCACCTGATTGCGCTGGACAGCTGCGAGCGCTCCCGGAGCCCGGTGGGGGCTCAGGCCTGGGTGGCCGAGACCGCTCCACCGGCTGGATCGGCGCGTCAGGTTTATCGCGGACCATCGCGGAGCCTTTTGGACGGGCGAGGCTGCCCGGCTCCTAACACGCCACGCCGGTTCGGCGCTGGTGGGGGTAGCGCCCCTCGCGCGTCACCTCGACCAGGAACGTGGCGTTCAACTGAACCTCGCCGATCTGACCTTGCTGCCGGCGATCCGCCTGGCCGCGACCGCGGCCTCGGCGTCGTCCACAACGCGGTGTTCGTACTGGGGGACCCGGGCCGGTGTCAGAGTGTCGGAATGTGGCGTCCGACATGAGGTCTCTCCTGCCGACGGAAGTCCGCAGGTTCGCGCGGCGTTGTGTGGGAAGGACGCTCGCTGGCGGAGTTTTCACGACGGGCCGTCAGCCACCCGCCCGATCGGAGCGGCCGCCGATGAGATACGTTCAGACGGGCTCGCGGTGGAGCCTGAGATAGGTGGGATCGAACTCGGCCACCCTGACCAGACCGTCCCAGTCGGTAATCCTCACATTAGGGTGGACCCACTGGACAAGCCCGCTCTCGCGCAGGTCCACGACGAGACGACTGACGTGCACGGCGGAGAGTCCGAGAGCGTCGCCGAGGACGGCTTGGGACAGCGGAAGCTCGAAGACGTTTTCGCGCGCGAGATCAACCACTTCAAGCCGCAGATAAAGCTCGGCGAGCAGGTGGGCGAGTTGGGCAAGGCCCGTGCGGCGTCCCATGGCCGCCATCCACTGCCGGTGAATCGCCGCATCGACGATGGTGTCCAGCCACAACACACGCGTCAGATGGGGATGATCTTGGGTGATCTTGCGCAGGCCTGCGTGGGGCGCGTTCGCCACCACCACGTCAGTCAGGGCGACGACCCCGTGATCCATCTGCTTCATCAGAAGGCTGTGCAGATCCACGAAATCGCCGGCCACGCCAATCTGGGTGATCTGTCGGCGCCCGTCGGCAAGCGTGACGTACCGGCCCGCGAACCCGCTCAGAAGCAGCGTGCTGTGGTCAGGCCGCGAATGCTCGGAGACGATGTCGGACTGCGCCTTGACCTGCCGGGGCGGCTCCAGAAGATCGGCCAGGGTCGCCCTCTCGGTATCGGTCAGGACGTCACGGCGCTCCAGTTTCTCAGTCAGAAGGCTCATGGGGGGCTCCGGTGTTTTGGACATCGGCGGCTTCGACGGCGTGGGCCGTGAGGGTGACGATGCGCTCCCTGGCGGCGTTGGAGACGATGACGCGGAACTGCGCCGTTTTCCAGAATTCCTCCCCCTGGTAACGGAGGATTTCACCCAGGATCGAGAGGCCTTCCCGTCTGGCGGCCTGGACGTCGGAAAGTTCTGTGCCGTCTGGATCGCGAACGCAACGCCCATCCTCCGTGTCGAAATAAAAGCGTGGCATTGGACGTCCTGACACTGGCGCCGGGTCTGAAAGCGTTCCACCCCGATCGGTTCATGAAAAGCGCTGATGAGCGGCAGTGACCCGGCGTTCCTCTCAAAGAGCAACGACACAGGTTGGGTGAGCCGCCGGGGGGCGGCTGTATCCGACAGAGCGACCGGCCGCGAGGTCAGAAACGATGCAGGCGGCATGACACCTGCACGCTTCAAGGGCGAGGGCGTGCACGTCTTCAATGACGATCCGGCCTCGCATGACCCTGAGGGCGCCGGCCCGCTGCAGCTTCGCCATGGCGGCGCAGGCGCTCGTGCGCTGGAGCCCGCTGAGGCGGGCGAGTTCCACCTGGGTCAGATGGATCGCATCTCCCGGGGCGGCGAGAGGGAGAAGCCAGCGAGCGAACCGTCGCGATGCCGTATGATGGACGAAACAGGTCAGCTCGGTCTCCACTGCCGACCGGGACAGGTCTCCCGCCCGCATCCAGACCGCCAGCGCGGTCGCCGAACCGAAGGCGCCACACAACTGGTCGAAGGGGATGTCGGTATAGGCGCCATCCGTCAGCCAGACGCCGGTGGGATCTGACGGGCCTATGGCCGACCCCTCGGCGACCATAGCGGTGCAAAGCCCTGACCCGGCGTGGGTCAGACAGACGTTACCCCGAGTCACGAGCCGCAAGCCGGGACCCGGGCGAGTACGCGACAGGGCCTCACCGCGCCAGGCCGCTTGCTGGAACCCCAGCGCAGCAAGACCCGGCGCGAGGTCATCGAACGGGGTCGCAAGCACAGACGGGGGAGTGGAGGGCGTGTCCTCGACCGGCGACTCACGCATGGCGCTTCCGGTGCTCATGCTTTGCGCATGCCCCCGCGACCGGTCGCGATCGCGTCGCACGAGGGACCCGGCGCCCCGGCCGCAGAGAGAATGGTTGCGCCCTCCTGGCCAACACGGACGATTTGCACGCCGGACCGGACGATCGCAACCCTGGCGACGCCTTGCGAGAGGAGAAATCGGATCTCGGCGAGGCTGCGCGCCTCCTCATCATCCACGGCGTCGACCGCCTCGAACAGCGGCGTGGGGGCGTCATGAGCCATAAGACGGAATTGATATTCGGGCATACCCATCCTCCATCGCGTCCGGGCGACAGTGGCGCATGTCGCGGGGGCGCGCGTCATCACAGGTTAAGCGTCCGAACACGCGCGCCTACCGCAGGTTCCCGACCGAGCCGGGCTGTGAGTCACAGCCTCGCCTGGGGAGCTTCGGTCATGGCCCTAGCGACGGCGCAGCGCGGTGACGACAGGATGATTTCTTGCGACGGCTGTCGCGGCCCAGACGAGGCCTGTGGTCGACACCAGGATCCCGCAGACAAGACCGCCGATCGCCACGAGTGCGCCTGTGGTCACCTCCACCTTGAGAACGGCCGAAGCCTTGCCGACCTTCAATCTCGCCACGGCGCGATTGCGGTGCGCGCCTTCTTCCATTGGGGATCTCCTGTGCGAAGAAGGCCAACAGCCCGAGCCGGCGCGGGTTCCAGTGTCGGGCAGGGATCCTAACAGAGCGCTCCAGCTCGTTTTGCGGCGTTTCGGGATCGACCTTCTACGGCGGGCGTTGGTGATGAAAGGAGAGATGTCATGGGAATGGTTGACCAGGTCTGGAAGACGGTCGAAACGGCGCCGCTCAGCGGAAAGCTCCTCGAGATCGACGCCATTCTCACCAGGGTCAGCGATCCGAAGGACGAGTTGAGCGAAGAGGACGCCTTGCGGGCGATCGCCGCCATCGTCGCCCCGGCCCGCGGGGGCGACATCTACCAAAAGCCGCTCGGCTAGGGTTCGGTGAGGACGGCACCGACCGCGGCGATCCGTTCGACCGATCGGTAGGCGTCCTGTCGCAGACTTGAGCCGAACACATCCGGATCCAGCTCCTCGTACTCCAGCCGGAGGTTCTGTTCGGCGCTGAGAACCGTCAGGGCGTCATGAACGATGTCGCGCCCGGCAATAACCGGCGCCCCGGTGTAGAGAACAAATCGGCCGCCTGCCGCCAGTCGCCCCACGCTTGAACGCACCCATCTCAGGGCCAGGGCTGTTCCGTAGTCCTCGCCTCCATCCCGGTAAGTCTTGCCGACATCGCCCGCGATATAGGGGGGATTGGCGACGATGAGGTCAAAGGTCGTTGGCGCTGCGGGCAATCCGGAAGCCTGCTGGAAGCGGATGTCGAGCCCGGCTGCAGCGGCGTTCAACGCCGCGAAACGAAGGGCTGCGGGGTTGAGATCCGAAGCGTGGACCTCGCTTCGGGGAAGACGGGCCTTCAGGGTCACGGCGCCGACCCCCGCCCCCGTTCCCAGATCGAGCGCGCGTTCCACGCCGCGATCCACCCTGAGAGCCGATTTCAGAAAACGCGCAAACCGGTAGCTGTCAGGCCCGAGAAAAACCGCGTCGTTCTCTCGGGTCGGCGCCGAGTGCAGGAAAAGGGTATCGTCGAGCGTGCTGACGCGCACCGTGCTGCGGAACCCGCCCTCGTCCGGGACAAGGATTCCGGCGGTGTGCATCAGGCTCACGAAGGGTGAGGGCAGTTGGTCGAGCTGGAACAGACGGCACCAGCCGAAGACGTCGCGCAGCACATCCGCGCTCGTCGCCACGGAACGCCGGCGAACCAGAGAATGGGTCGCGGGCGTCGGCGTGACAAAAACGTAGCGGGCCGACCGAAGCGCGGCGAGTAGCGCGAGGAAGGCTTCGTCGGCGTCGGCGCCAAACGTGATCGGGAGCGTCATGCAGACTGAAGCAGAGGCGTCGTTTCCCAGAGGTGGGCGCGGTAGGACTCGTAGCAACGAGCGCCGGCCGCCAGGCGCATGACGGCGCCTTCCGCGAGGCTGCGGATACAGTCGGGATACTCCGCCGCCAGGGGGCGCAGGACCTCTTCATTCCAGGTCCGCGAATGTTCCACGTCCAGGGTCGCATGAAGGGCGAAGTACTTCCGCTCGGAGCCAACGCCCAGTCGCTTCAGCCCCGCCGCCACATGGCCGGCGCGCCAGGGGGCCGTCAGCTCGACTGCGCCCAGAGCGCCCAGGGCATGAAAGGCGTATCGTCGGCTGGTGGAGAAGGCGACCAGGGTGTTGCCCAGGGCCAGCGACGGCCAGACCGTCTCCTCAATGGTGGGTCTGAGGTCCAGCGCATCAGCGAGCCGCTGAAGCATCGGTCCGTGCATGCCGCCCTCGGAACCCCGTCCCATTTCGTCCCAGTAGTTTCGGGCCAGTTCGAGCTTGGGCCGCGTCGGCATCTTGACCTGCGCCATTGCGACGAGGTCCTCGAACCCGGCCTCGCCCGCGACCTCCTGAAGCAGAAACCAGCGCATCTGCTCAAGGTTCGCCGCTTCCGCCAGCCACGGGAACAGGGGATCGCCTTCGCCCGGACCTTTCCCCTTCAGCCCTTCAAACCAGGCGATGAAGCCGTCGACGTCCGTCGGAAGATCGCCGAGCATGCCCGAGATCTCCGCGCGGGCGCGCTCGACGAACCCGCCTTCGATCAGGGTCATGTCCGCATCTTCTGCAGCCTGGAGACGCCAGTCGTCGGTTGGAACGCCCGGCGCCAGTCGACGATTGTTCCACCGGGCCAGCCGCTGATGAAACGTGGCCGGATCGGAAAACTCTGTGGCGGGCTGACCGCTGTGGAAGGGCGTAATCATGGAAACTCCGGACACTTGCGGACAGCGAATACGCCTGCGCACCAGAGCCGGTTCCACTTCAACATCCTGACGCTGCTTGCGAATCTGCGTCGGGTCCACGACTTAGGAACTCCTGTGGCGCCGTCGGGTTTGGAGTCTCCCGCACGAGGAGGACTCAATGACCGAGACCGGATGCAACTGGTCCATCACGGCCGCAGATGACGGATGGGCGTGGCGCCTGACGGACCGTGAAAGCGGCCAGATCCTGATCGCCGACGTCGCCCCGACTCGCGCCCTCGCCGCAGCCCTCGTGGTGCGCGCGATCGCGCGCGGCATGACGGCCGGCTTTTCGCGGAGCCTGGCGGCGTGACGGCTGAGGATGAAAGGGATGTGCGTCTGCTGGAGTGGGGCGTGTACCGCGGGCCTCACCGATATGGCCAAAGGCCCATGGTGCGGCTGCAGGTCGATCTTGGGCGTCTCGAAGCCTGGCCGAGTGACCGCCTGGAGGGATTTAACGCCGCCTTGCTGAGTGCTCTCCCGGGCCTGGCGCGACACGGTTGCTGCTATGGCGAGCCTGGCGGATTTGTGCGTCGGCTCGAAGCGGGCACCTGGTTCGGGCACATCGCGGAGCACGTGGCGCTGGAACTGCAAACCCAGGCCGGCGGCAGAGCCACCCGCGGCAAGACGCGCTCCGTCAAGGGTCGGCCGGGCGTCTACAATGTGATGTTCACCTATGCGGACGAGCAGACCGGGCTTCTTGCGGGTCGGCTCGCCTTTCAGATCCTCGACAGGCTTTTGCCTGAGCCCCTGCGCGGCCAACGCGGGTTCGAGGGGCTGTCTTCGTCTGATCCGGGGACCGACCTGTCGCAGATTGCGAGCGTGGAGGCGGCCTTGCCGGTGCTGCGCGCCTCGGTGCGTCGGGGAGCGCTGGGCCCCAGCACCCAGGCGCTCGTCAACGCGGCGCGCAGGCGCGGCATTCCCGTCACCCGGCTGAACGGACAAAGCTTGATCCAGCTTGGCCAGGGCGCGAACCAGCGCCGGCTGAGGGCGAGCGTCACGGACCGGACGGGCCTGGTCGCGGCCGAGCTGGCCGGCGACAAGGCGCAAGCCAAGGCCCTGCTCGAAGCGATCGGCTGCCCGACCGCTCGCGGTGTCGTCATTCGAAGCGCCGATGAAGCCGTTGAGGCCGCGACGCGCCTCAAGCCACCCCTCGTCGTCAAGCCGCTCGACGGCAACCACGGACGCGGCGTGACCACAGGTCTGGTTGAGGCGGACGCCATCCGTGCGGCGTTCGATCTCGCGGCGATGCACAGCCGCAGGGTCATTCTCGAAGAACAGCTTCCCGGTCGCGACCACAGGGTGCTGGTGGTCGGTGGGCAGATCGTCGCCGTCGCCGAACGTGTGCCCGCCCATGTCATCGGCGATGGTCGGCGCTCGGTCATGGCTCTCGTCGAGGCGGCCAACGCCGACCCCAGACGCGGCGATGGCCACGAAAACGTCCTGACCCGGATCCGTATCGACGATCCCGCGGCCCGCGCCGTGCTGGCGCGGCAGGGCCTCGACGCGGACAGCGTTCCCGAGGCGGGTCGCTTTGTCACCCTGCGCACCACGGCCAATCTGTCCTCGGGAGGCACGGCGATTGACCGCACCGACGACATCCACCCGGACAATGCCTCGATCGCGCGACGCGCCGCTCTTGCTGTGGGGCTCGACGTGGCGGGGATCGACCTTCTCGCGCCGGACATCACGCGGTCCGTTCGCGAGACGGGCGGCGGCATCGTCGAGGTGAACGCCGCCCCCGGACTGCGCATGCATCTGCATCCGTCGGAAGGGGCGCCGCGCGACGTGGCCGAGCCGATTATCAGAATGATGTATCCCGCCGGATCCCGCGCCCGCGTTCCGGTCCTCGCCGTCACCGGCACCAACGGCAAGTCGACGGTGGGCCGAATGCTTTTCCGAATCTTCCAGTGCGAGGGAAAGACCGTAGGACTGACCAATACGAGCGGCGTCTACATCGGAGACGAGCGCGTCTATGCCGGAGACGCCAGCGGCCCCAGGAGCGCGCGGCTGGTCTTGCGCGATCCCACCGTGGAGGTCGCTGTGCTGGAGTGCGCCCGGGGCGGGATCCTCCGCGAAGGCCTGGCCTTCGACCGTTGCGATGTCGGCGCGGTGCTGAACGTGCAACCCGATCATCTGGGTCTCAAGGGCATCGATACCCTGGAAGATCTGGCGTCTGTGAAGTCAGTGGTGACAGAGACGGTGTCGCGCCGCGGCGTTAGCGTCCTCAATGCCGACGACCGGCTGACCGTCCGGATGGCCCGTCACGCCGGCGGTCGGGTTTGCTGGTTCTCCATGCGGGGCGGCGCTGAAATGCCCGACCTTGTACGCAGGCATATCGCCGCCAAGGGGCTCGCGGCCCTTTACGATCCCGCCGACGGCTGGTTGACCTTGTACGAAGACGGACAGCCCCGCCGCGTGTGTCGCGCTGCGGACATCCCTGCAACCCTCGGCGGACATGCGGCCTTCAACGTCGCCAATGCGCTTGCGGCCGCTGCGATGGCCTATGGCGCCGGCGTCCAACCCGAACGAATCGCCGAAGCGCTCGGCGGCTTCGCCTCGACCTATGAGCAGAACCCTGGACGATTGAACGTTCATGACGCCCACGGCGTCCGGATCATCATGGACTATGCGCACAATCCCGAGGGCTTGCGCGCGTTGGGCCAGCTCGTTCAGGCCGCCCGGCCCGACGCCGGGCGCACCATCGCCATGCTCAGCGTTCCCGGGGATCGGCGCAACGAAGAGATCCTTGCGATGGGCGGCATCGGCCCCGAATATTTCGACGACCTCGTGTTCCACACACCCGGCATCGAATCCGAAATCGCGCTGCGCCTCGGCCAGGACGTGACACCCGCACAGGCCGCGAAGCTCGAT
>FTCT01000327.1_pt1 | contig 11239 bp, 10 predicted proteins | sample 1658881 | NCBI WGS metagenome assembly FTCT01 (sample SAMEA3914864, study PRJEB12502) | metagenome | biome: forest; material: soil | place: USA | collected 2012-03-12 | depth 0.3 m | reverse complement strand
TGATCATCGGCGACAGCCGCAGCCAGAAGACGCCGGCCCTGTTCGAGGCTTTCGGCCGCGCCGTCGACAGCCTGGGCGGCCAGTACTGGACCGCCGAAGACGTCGGCGTCTCGCCCACCGATCTGGAAAACACCCGCAAGACGACCCGCTTCGTCGCCGGCCTGGAAGGCCACGCGGCCGCCTCGGGCGATCCGTCGCCGGTCACCGCCGAGGGCGTGTTCCGCGGCGTGCGCCTTTGCGTCGAGCGTGCGCTGAAGCGTGACCTGAAGGGCGTGCGCGTCGCCATCCAGGGCGTCGGCCACGTCGGCGCCTATCTGGCCGAGAAGCTGCACGCCGCCGGCGCGGTCCTGACCATCGCCGACGTCAACCAGCAGGCCCTGAACGAGGTGGCGGCCAAGACCGGCGCCACGATCGTGCCGACCGACGCCATCTTCGACGTCGAGGCCGATGTCTTCGCCCCCTGCGCCCTGGGCGGCGCGATCTCGGCCGCTACGCTTCCGCGCCTGAAGGTCAAGGTCATCGCCGGCGGCGCCAACAACCAGCTAGCCGACGCCATGATCGGCCAGACCGTGTTCGATCGCGGCATCCTCTACGCCCCGGACTACGTCATCAACGGCGGCGGCATCATCAACGTGGCCGCCGAGATCCGCGCCCTGGAAGCCGGCGGCGCCTTCGATGGCGACTGGGTGGCGACCAAGCTGGACCGCCTGGCCCAGACCCTGGGCGAGGTGATCGACCAGTCGATCGCCGAGAAGCGTCCGGCCAACCTGGTCGCCGACGAGATCGCCCGCGCCCGCATCGCCGCGGCGCGCGCCTAAAGCCGACTTCGCGCGTTCTCCTGGGAGCCATTCCCGGGAGAACGCCATGTCGCACCTCGACGCTCTGAAAGAGCAGATGGAAGACGCCGTCGCCGCTCAGGATTTCGAGACGGCGGCGAGGCTGCGCGACCAGATCGGCGGCATCCAGCACAGCGCGCTGGTGCGTGACGTCGAGGAGACGCCGCAGGCCTCCTACTTCCAGCGCCAGGTTCCGGGGCGGATGGGCCTGGGCACGGACCAGCCGGTCCCCAAGACGCCGGACGGCTGGGCGCCGCCGCGCAAGCCCGATCCGATGACCGCTGGACACAGCCGAGGCGGCCGCCGCAAGGCCTACGCGACCTTGCGGGTCCGTCCGCTGATCGCCGAGCCGGCGTCCTTGTCCAGCGACAGGTAGACGGGCAGGGCCAGCAGGGTCACCAGGCCGATCGCGGCGAACGGGATGACGAACCGGTCCGGCGTCAGGACGCCCCCGGAGCCGCGCGCCAGGTGCAGCATCATGCCGCCGAAGCTGACGCCCAGCGCCAGCCCGACCTGCTGGGTCACGGCCGACAGGGTCGAGGCCGCCGCCGTGGAGGTCTCGGGCACGTCGGCATAGGCGATGGTGTTGGCGGCGATGAACTGGTTGGAGCGGCAGAAGCCGGCCAGGGTCAGGATCCCCATCATCAGCCACACCGGCGTGCTGTTGCGGAAGAAGGCCGGGGCGGTGGTCAGGATCGCCGTCAGCACCACGAACAGCGCCAGCGAGGTGCGGAAACCCGCCCGCCGCAGCAGCGCCGCGCCGAACGGCCGGGCGACCAGGATGCCGAAGCCGGTGGCGATGGTGACGAAACTGGCCCGTAGCGGGCTCCAGCCCAGGGCCACCTGCAGCAACAGCGGCATCAGGAACGGCGTAGCGCCGATGCCCAGCCGCACCAGCGTCCCGCCCAGCAGGCTGGCGCGATAGGTCGGATAGCGCAGCAGGGTCAGGTCCAGGATCGGCCGGCCGGTGCGTCCGGCGATGCGCAGATAGGTCCAGCCGCACAGCAGCGACACGGTCAGCAGCAGGGCTTGGACGGGCAGGGGGAGGAGGTTCACGCCCGCCGTCTCGGCCACCACTACCAGGCCCGTGACGGCCAGGGCCGACAGGATGAAGCCGGGCGTGTCGAACCGCCCGATGTCGCGCCGGGGCTGGCTCTTGGGCACGAAGCGCAGCACGGCGGCCATGCCCAGGATGCCCACGGGCAGGTTGATGTAGAAGATCCACGGCCAGTCGGCGACGCTGAGCACAAGCCCCGCGATCGGGGGACCGATTAGGGGGCCAACGAGCGCGGGCATGGTGAACCAGCCCATGGCGGCCAGCAGCCGCTCCTTGGGCGAGGCGCCGACCACGATCAGCCGCGCCACCGGCGTCATCATCGCCCCGCCGATCCCCTGGACGATCCGCGAGGCGACCAGGGTCTCCAGGCTGCGCGACAGACCGCACAGGGCCGAGCCCAGCAGGAAGACGACCATGGCGCTCATGAACACCCGCCGCGCGCCATACCTTTCCGCTGCCCAGCCGCTGGCTGGTGTGAACACGGCCAGGGCCATGATGTACGAGGTCAGGGCCAGCTTCAGGTGGATCGGGTCCACCGAGAAGGCGTGGGCCAGGGTGGGCAGGGCGGTCGACAGGGCCGTGGAGTCGATGAACTCCATCAAAAGCGCGCTGGCCACCGCGATCGAGACGAGACGCGTCGACAGCAACGAAGTGGCGGGAGACTCTGGCGATGGCTCGGACACGGCTGGGCCTTTACGCCTGACGGCGGGCGGGGTCTAGACGGGGCGGCGCCACGGCCTTTCGACTGCGATGCTTTTGGGGCGACGATTGTGAAGGCTCTGCCGAAACCGCCTTCAGGCCAATGGTCGCGCCTGCAATATCGATGTTATTCGAAGGGGGCATAGCTTAAGCTGAACCGTAAATGCCTCTTCGCCGGCCTGACCGACTTTTCCTGGCGCTGCTTGCGGTCGTCCTCGGGACCGTTCTGCCGAACGTCCCGAGCCAGGCCGCCACCAGCCGCCTGTTCACCTTCGACATTCGTCGGCAGACCCTGGTCTCGGCCCTGTTCGACGTGGCCCGGCAGGGCGGTGTCGACCTGATGATCTCGACGCCCGTCGTCGGCGACGGTCCGCCCCGGGTCTTGAAGGGCAGGATGTCGGTCGAAACGGCCCTGGCGCGCCTGCTGGAGGATAGCGGCCTGGGCGTTCGCCGCACGCCGGACGGCGCCTTCGTCGTCTTCGCCCTGGCGCCCGCCGCTGCGTCGTCGCGCGCGGACGAGGTGGTCGCCCTGCCGGAGTTGCTGGTCACCGGCCGGCACAGCCAGAACAGCGACATCCAGCGCACGCAGAACGACATCCAGCCCTACAAGGTCTGGGACTCTCACGACTTGGCCCTGTCGCACGCCGAGACCATCGACGACTTCCTGCGAGGGCGCCTGTCCAGTAACGGCCAGGTCGGCGCGGCGGCCCAGGATCCTGACGGTCAGAGCGGCAGCGCCCGCTCCGAGATCAATCTGCGCGGCATGGGATCCGATCAGACCCTGGTGATGATCGACGGCCGTCGCCTGCCGAGCTTGCCGTCGAACAGCAACGCCTTCCTGCAGCCTGACATCAACGCCGTGCCGCTGGCGGCGGTCGACCGCATCGAGGTGCTGACTGCCACGTCCGGCGGGATCTATGGCGCGGGCGCTGTGGCCGGGACCGTCAACATCGTCCTGAAGCGAGACTATCGCGGCGCGGACCTAGCGATCACCTATGGCGACACCACCCGCTTCGATGCGCCGACCAGGCGGTTGGACGGCCGGATCGGCTTCACGCCGGACGACGGCCGCACCGATCTGATGGTCGCCTTCAGCTATTCGCAGGGCGCCGACCTGCGGATCGGCGAGCGCGACTATCCCGCCTTGGCCCGGTCGTTGCGCAACGCCAACGACCACGCGTCCTTCGCGAAGGAGGCGATCGCCAGCACCTCGATGAATGTCGTCAACGTCGGCAAATACGGCGCGTCGCTGGTTTTCAAGGCCGCCTATGGCGGCGGCTCGCTCGGCGCGAGCTCGACCTTTGCGCCCGCCGGCTATGGCGGCGTCGGCGCGGATGGCGGCGCGCTCCTGGCGGCCAACGCCGGAAAGATCGACGTCACGTTCACGCCCGGCCTGATCGACCCGGAAGGCAGCCTGGTCACCCGCCCGGAAACCTCTTCCGCGCTCCTTAGCGTCCGCCATCGGTTCGGCGACAAGGTGGAGGCCTATTTCGAAGGACTGGCGCTGCGAAACGAGGGCCGCTCCATCGTCCCCATCTCGGTCTACAACGGCATTGATCTGAGCGCAGCCTCCGCCGCCAACCCTTTCACGACCGCCATCGGCATCGGCTATTCGCTGCCGAACCAGACGACCGAACAGAAGAACCGGACGACGACGACGCGGGCCACCGGCGGTTTGATCGTCAATCTGCCGGCCGGGTGGAAACTCAACACCGACTATACGGCGGGTGAGGCCGAAGTCCGCGCCATACGGATCGATCGCCACGTCGACAGCGACTATTTCGCGGCCCTCGCGGGCGCGCCGCCCTCGGGGCTCCCGGCGCTGTTTCCGCTGGGCGACTACCAGACCTTCGTCAAGGCGCTGAGCGCCTATCAGCGCGAAGGCGGGGCCTCCTACACGCGGTCCAACATCTTTCGCGTCGCCTCCGCCAGGCTGGCCGGAACGGTCATGGACTTGCAGGGCGGTCCGCTGACCCTGTCGCTGCTCGCCGAGGATCGCCGTGAGCATGTCCCGACGGCCACCTTGGCGGGGGCGATCAACCTGCTGTTTCCCGATGGCCTGCCCAACACCGTCACTCAGACCTTCCGCTCCTACTATGCCGAGGCGCGCGCCCCGCTGATCCCGCGCGAGGGCGGGCCTTGGCTCCTGTCTGGCTTGGAGCTGCAGTTGGCGGCGCGTCGCGATGCGGTGCGCTCGGTTCTTCCCGCCAACCTCCAGGACTATTCCGAGACCGATGACCAGCCGGTCGACGTCCGCCAGGCGGTGACGGTCTACACCCTGGGTCTGCGGGTCTTTCCGATGCCCGGTGTGATGCTGCGCTCCAGCGTGGCGTCGGGCTTCTTGCCGCCATCCATCGACCAGTTGGCCTATGTGACGCTGCGATACGTCTCGAACGAGGCTCTCTACAACGCCCTGGGCGGCGATGCGGCGGGCTACAGGCTGGCGTCATATCCCTTGCCGCAGGACACCAGGCGCGGCGGCGCGGTGATCGGCAGCGAGCAGGCGTTCAATCTCACCGAAGGCGGATCGCCGGCCGCCGAACGGGCGCGCAGCGTCTCGGTCGGCATGGTGGCGACGCCGAGCGCCTTGCCCGGCCTGCGGTTTTCGATCGACTACACGCACACTGCCAGGACGGACGAGCCCGTGCTGATCTATGGCGGCAGCCTGGTGTACCTGTTCAGCCATGAGGACCTCTATCCAGGCCGCGTGATCCGCGCGCCCCTCACCGACGCCGATCGGGCCAAGGGCTACACGGCCGGCGTGGTCACCGCCGTCGACACCTCCGCCGTCAGCATCGGCGAGACGATCAGCGAGGCGGTGGATTTCCAGCTGGACTATCGGATCACCACCCGAAAGGCCGGCGATCTGCGGTTCTCGAGTTCGGCAACGTGGCAGCCCACCCTGAGGCGTCGTGTGACGTTCGACACGGCGCCCATCAATACGGTCGGCGCCTTGCTGGGGCCGTTGACCTGGCGCGGGACGGCGAGCCTGGAGTGGTCGCGGGGCCCGTGGATGATGGGGCTCACCGCCGAATACTATGATCACTACCGGGTCACGCAGGCGGGCGACCGCCAGGACCGCGTCGACCAGATCGTGCGCTACCAGGGCTCGGCCTGGGTTCCCCGTCAGGTCTATTTCGACCTAGCCGGCGCGTACCGCTTCGACCTGTCGCCGACGGCGCTGGCGCGCTCGATCGAGGTGCGATGGGGGATCCTCAACCTGCTGGACCACGACGCGCCGGTGATCGCGGATCAGTACAGCACGAACTACAGCCCCTATGCCGACCCGCGCGGACGCCGGTTCGAGCTGTCCTTGCTCAGTCGCTTCTGAAGGATGGTCGAGCGCTCGAAGCCCTTCAGCTTCAGCGCTGTCTCTACCGGCCGCGCACCGACACCGTGACGCCCACGACCGTGTCCTTGTCGGAATAGTCGAGGTTGCGGAACTTGCGCTGGGTGGCGCTGAGCGAGATCAGGCTGTTGTTCTTGCGATAGCCCAGGCCGACCTGGCGACTGCCGAAGCGGGCCAGCTTTTCCTCGCTGACGCCGGCGTTGCGCCAGCCGCCGAGCGTGTCGCGGATCAGGCTGAGGCCGTAGGCCTTGCCCGAGCTGGCGGCGAACAGCATCCAGCGGCCGCGCTGCAGGTCGGACGCCGAGGTCGTGGCCTTGGACATGAAGTTGGACGCGCTGAGCGTCAGGCGCTTCACGGCGCTGGACTGCAGGCCCATCGGCGTGAAGGGCAGGGGCTGGTCGTTGACTTCCATCTTCAGCACCTTGCCGTAGGGGCGGTGCGGAACGCTGTGGGTCAGGGCCAGGACGGGGCGACGCGTCGTGGCGGGCGCCTCGGCCAGGGCGCGGCTGGCGACAGGCTGCTCGGCCGTACGGGCGGGCGCGGCCTTCAGCGTCGCGGCGGCTGCTGCGGGCGGGGGACCGCCGGCCAGGGCGACCTGTGTCGAAGGCGCGCCGGCCAGGGCCACCGTCGCGGCGGTCGGGACGGCATAGGCTTCGGCGGAACGTGCGCGCTCACCGCCGTAACGGGCGGTGGCGATCGGCGCGTCGGGATCGTCGACCGACGCGGTCGCAGCGGGCGAGCCGCCGGCCAGGGTCAGGGTCTGGTTGAATTCCTCGGGAGCATGAGTCGACAAGGCAGTGGCCGTCGTCCCCGCGATCGCGAGGCCGGCCGTCGCCAGCAGACATCCGAGCGCGACACGTCGCATGCTCGTTCAGCTCCCCATTCCCCTGGCGTCAAGGTTAATGACACCTTGCGTGCCTGTATAGCCGTCTCGCGTGACAGGTGTTGCAGGACGAGGAAGGATGTCCGCGCGCTAGGCGCCTCAGTGGCCCGGTTTGGGTTCGAAGGTGCGTTTTTCCTTCACTTTCAGGCATTCCTCGTCGGGCTTGCGGCCGTGCTGGGCCTTGGGCTCGGACTTGGGGAAGCTGAAATTCTTCATCGGGTCTTGGTTCTGGAAGCCGCTTGTCATGGCTTTTCCTCCCGCACGCTATGCTTGCACTCTATCACGTTATGGCGCCGCCATCGCTCAGCAACCGCACATCCACGGAGACGTGAAGTCGGGACGAGCCGGGGTTGCCGATGATCGCGCCCGACACCGGTAACGCCTGAGCCGGGGTTCGGGTGGCGGCGACGCGGATCAGATCAGGGGACTCGGCCAGGCCGTTGGTCGGATCGAACTCCAGCCAGCCCAGGTCGGGTAGGAACACCTCGCACCAGGCGTGGGTCGCCCCGGCCCCGCGGATCGTGGTCCCGGGCGAGTGGATATAGCCCGTGGCGAACAGGGCCGCGTAGCCCAGGCGGCGCAGGCCCTCGACCATCAGCCAGGCCAGGTCCCGGCAGGCGCCGCTGCGCTTCTGCAGGGTCTCGACCGGGGTCTGAACGCCTTCTTCGGTGCGAGTACAGTATTCGAACTGCTGGTGGATCAGCTCGTTGATCCGCAGCAGGAAGGCCAGCGCCGGCTCGTCGTGATGCACCTGCAAGCCGCGCAGCCAGCGCAGCAGCACCGCGTCCTCGTCGTCGGTGACGGGCGCGATGAACGGCTCCAGCGTCGCGCGGTCCTCGCGGGAATAGACGATCGGCGTCAGGGTGTCGGGGTTCTCGATCCGCTGCGGGACCAGGGGGGCGGGATAGCGGTCGATGATCAGCTCGCTGGCCACCCGCATGGCGTCGGCCTGGCCGTTGGGCTGGAAGATGCAGACGCAGTTGCCGTTGGCGTCGTAGCTCCAGCGCGTCACGCCGGGCGGGAACAGCCGCAGCGAGGCCTCGACGATGCGCAGGGCGTGGCTGTCGCGCGGGCGCAGCAGCAGGCGATGCGGCCCGAACTTCACGGGGCGCTCGTAATAGTACCGGGTCTCGTGAAGGATCCGCAGCCGTCCCATGCCGAAGCGCAACGCACCGGCATGGTTGAGGTTCCGCCTTAGCTTAACCCCGGAAGCCGGCCTCGGCGAAGGCCAGCATGCGCTCCAGCAGGGCCACGACGTCGGACTCGCTGGTCTGGCCTTCCGACAGCACGTTCAGGCGGTCGAACTCGGCGAAGCGGTTGTTGTGCAGCATGCCCAGCGTGAAGTGCAGCCGCCAGTAGACCTCTTCCGGCGACAGGTCGGGACGGGCGCGCAGCAGGGCGTCGGAGAAGCGGCGCAGGTGCGAGACGTCGGTCTTCAGCACGGTGCGGATCTCGTCGGTGCCCTCGCTGCGGGCGCGGATCAGGAACTGCAGCGAGATGCGGCGCTCGTGGTCGGGGGCCAGCCAGCGCAGGGGCGGGGTCAGGAGGGCGGCCAGGATCTCGCGCACCGGCGGGGCGCCGGTGTTGCGGTCGTTGGCCTCGTGCAGCATCTTGGCCCGCTCGCGATTGAGTTCGGCCGTGCGGCGACGGAAGATCTCGAACAGCAACGCGTCCTTGGACCCGAAGTGATAGTTCACCGAGGCCAGGTTGACGCCCGCCGCGGCGGTGATGTCGCGCACCGACACGTTCTGGAAGCCATGCAGCGCAAACAGGCGCTCGGCGGCGACGAAGACCAGGTTCTTGGTGGCGGCTTCGGTCTCGGCGGCCTCGACTTCGTGAGAAACGGCGGCGTCGGTGGTCGGACTCACTTGGTATTCCCCTTTACCCGTGGGGAAGTCTTACGACCGTTCGAATTTGGCGCAAGCGTCAAGATCGAGGCTATGGCGCGTAACGACGTTCCTGGTTAGGTTTTACACCGAAAAACAAAAAAGGGAGCGCTAACATGATCGGCATGCTGACGGCCTTGCTGCTGTTGAGCGGACAGGCGGCCGTCCCGACCCCGGCGTCAGCGGCGCCGACCGCGCCCTCTAAAGACGACGCCGCCAAGGTCGACTCCGTTACCGTGACCGCCACGGCCAAGAAGGCCGCGCCCCTGCCGCCGTGGTCGCGCAAGATCGAGGGGATCGGCTGGCCGTTCCTGGGCGTGGGCGCCGATCGCACCGTCATCACCTTCGCCAAGACCGGCAAGACCCCGCCGGACGATCAGCCCTATCAGCGCGTCTGGGTCCGCCACGAGTTCCGCCTGCCGCAGACCGAGGCCGGCCTGACCTACCGTTCCGAGCGGCTGGCGCAGGACGTCGACTGCCAGGCCAAGGCGTTCCGCAGCCTGGCCGTCTATCGCTATCCGGACAACAACCTGACCGGCGCGGAAACCGCCTTCAAGTTCGACGACACCGCCTGGACCAAGCCCGACGCGGGGGCCTTCGACGAAAGCGTGGTCGAAGCCGCGTGCATGAAGCCGGAAGCGGGGTAGGGGAAACAAAGGGCGATTTATCTACGTGTCATCCCGGCCGGAGGCGCGCGTAGCGAGCCGTAGAGCCGGGACCCAGGGGCCGCCACAGCGGGCTTGGCCCCTGGGTCCCGGATAGCCTCTGCGAGGCTTCCGGGATGACACGGGTTTATAGTTTTGCAATTCGAGACGATTTCAAACGGCCAAATGAGCCCGCCCTATCGCGCCGTCGGCACGCCTTGCCGCCTCTGCACCCCCGCGTCGACCGACAGCCGCCACAGATAGACGTTCCGCGCCCTGGTTCCCCGAAGGCAGCGCCTTGAGATCCTGCATCTGATCCTTCGTCAGGCGGAAACGGTGGTAGCCGCGATCGGTCAGGCAGCGGGCCAGGGCGGGCTGGACCTGGGCCACCGTCTTGCGCCATTCGGGCGTCATGCGGGCCTTCGCGGCGTCGAACATGCCGATCACGGCGATCTGATAGCTCTCGTCGCTATAGCCCACGCCGGGCGGCGGATCGGGTACGTCGACCGGAAAGGTCAGGTCGACCTTGGGGATCTTCACCGGCGCTTCCTGGCCGACCTTGTAGGCGCACTCCACTGCGTCAGTGCGGTACTGCAGGTACGAGGCGTCCGGCCGGCTCCAGCTTTCGTCGGCGCGTGCGTACTGGGCCAGGGCCGGCAGGGGCGCGGCCACGGCGGCGCAGGCCAAGACTGCTCGGATCAGGGCGGCCGTGGTCAAGCGGGCGGGTGTCGTCATGGCGGATCAACCTTCGGCTGATCCGATCTGGCGCTCGCCCTTGCGCGTCGTCAAGCCTAGCGGCGCGCGACCGGCGCGTTCAGCGACAGGTTCCAGAGATAGACCTGTCGGGCGCGCGAGCCGGCGGGCAGGCGTTTCAGCTGGTCGCGCTGCGGGGCGGTCAGACTGAAGGGGGCGTAGCCGCGGCCGCGCAGGCAGTGCTCCAGCGCCGGCTCCAACTGTTCGGCGACCCGCCGCCAGGTCTTGTTCATGTGCATCTGGCTCTGGGCGGCGTAGTCGACCAGGACGCCCACATCCATGTTGGGCTGGGTCAGATCGGTGCTGGGCTGGGCGTCCGGCTGGGCCGCGTCGGTCATGTAGGTGAGGTCGACCCGGGGGATCGAGACCGGCGCCTTGGTCTCCGCCTCATAGGCGCATTCGACGGCGTCGGTGCGGTACTGCAGGTAGGAGGTCCCGGGCTTGCCCCAGCTATCCTTGGTCGAGGCCAGCGCCGGCGTGGCGACCAAGGCCAAGGTCAGGACAAGGGCGATCGAGGTGCGGGACATGGGCGCTCTTCCGGCGGTTCGTGCGCCAGTGATAGCGGTAACGTGGTTCGCCGGGAAGAGGCTTCGGAAGACCCGAATGTTCAGCCGTGGGCCGGCGCCAGGCGCGCGCTCATCCGGCCCTTCAGCGCCTTGCGCAGCAGCGGCCGGGCGATGGCGGTGGCCAGGATCAGCGGGGCCAGCAGCAGCGCCAGCGCCTTGCGCTGCGGCGTGTCGGCGCGCTTGAGGAAGTAGCGGACCAGGCCCTTGCCCTTGTGCCATTCGACGACCAGCGGGTTTTCGCGGCTGGTCGAGCCGACGTGGACGATGCGGGCGTTGGGCTGGAACATCACGCAGCCGCCTTGCCGGCGAGCGCGCCAGCACAGGTCGATGTCCTCGACGTGCAGGAAGAAGCCCTCGTCGAAGCCGCCCAGGACGTGGAAGTCGCGCGCCGTCATGTAGAAACAGGCGCCCGAGATCGTAGGGGTGTCCACCGGGTAGGACGGGGGGGGCTCGTCCTCCCGGTGGATCTCGAAGCGGCGCAGCGGGGGCAGGGTGGCGCTAAGCTTCGAGAGGGTGAGCAGGGTCGTGACGGGCGTGATCTCGCCGCGCCGCGCGCCCCGCTGTTC
>FTCT01003021.1_pt1 | contig 11246 bp, 9 predicted proteins | sample 1658881 | NCBI WGS metagenome assembly FTCT01 (sample SAMEA3914864, study PRJEB12502) | metagenome | biome: forest; material: soil | place: USA | collected 2012-03-12 | depth 0.3 m | reverse complement strand
GGCTCGGCCTGACCGGCGACCGGCTGAAGGCGGCGGACATGCTGGCGATCGGCGCCGCCGACGCCTTCGTGCCGAGCGCGAAGCTCGCGGCGCTGATCGACGACCTCGCCGCCGGTACCCCGCCCGACGAGGCGGTCGCCGCCGTCCGCGAACCGGCCGGCGACGCGCCGGTGACCGGCGATCGGGCGGCGATCGACCGCTGTTACCGCTTCGACACGGTGGAAGCCATCGTGAAGGCGCTGGAAGGTGAAGGCACCGAATGGGCCGCCGGCCAGCTCGCCACGCTGAAGCGTGTGTCGCCGACCAGCCTCAAGGTCACGCTGACCGCGATCCGTCGCGGCGGCAAGCTCGATTTCGAAGGTTGCATGACCCAGGAGCTTCGCCTCAGCCTGGCCTGCCTGGCGGGCGATGATTTCTACGAGGGCATCCGCGCGGCGCTGATCGACAAGGACAGGAATCCCCGGTGGAAACCCGCCGATCTGGCCGGCGTCGGTCCGTCCGACGTGGAACGGCACTTCGCCGAGCCGGCCGGCGGCGACCTGCGCTTCAAGGACTGAGCCGGCTGAAGGGGCAGGACCTCCGGGTGCGGCCCGCCCCTTATCGTTGCGAGACGTGTGCCGTGGTCAGCGGTTGGAGAGAGTGGTGAAACGCGGGGGGAAAGCGGGGGAAAGCCGTGGCAACCAAGAGGGGCGGGCCGCTCCGTCGGGTCAACGGTTTGCCCCAAGCGCTTTAAAGAACGGACAAAAGACGGATTGTCCGTGGCTTTTTCCGGAATTATTAGGATGATTGCCGACGAATGATCGGTTAATCTCGCCTTAAGGTCCCGGGAATGTCCTTGCGCGGGGATTGTCCGGTTTAGAGCCAAAGGAGACCGCGGTGCGCAAACCCTATTACGAAAGCATCCTGTTGATCGAGCGGCTTCACCGCCATTTTCTCGAGGTGCTCAAGACCGAACTGGACCGGTTGGGGATCCAGGACATCAACAACGTTCAGAGCCTGATTCTCTACAATATCGGCGAAGACGAGATGACGGTCGGCGAATTGACGGCGCGCGGCTATTACCTGGGATCGAACGTCTCCTACAACGTCAAGAAGATGGTCGAGAACGGTTATCTCGGGCAGGAGCGTTCACCGCATGATCGCCGGTCGGTCCGCGTCCGCCTGTCGGAAAAGGGCCTCGATCTGCGCGAGAAGATCAGCCTGATGTTTGAACGTCACCTGACCGCCCTGGAAAAGGCCGGCTTCAGTGACGAGGAGCTGACCAAGACGAACGAGACCCTGCGCAAGCTTGAGCGTTTCTGGTCGGCTTCGCTCGATTACAGCGGCTTTCCGATGACGTCCGCGGCCTGACAAGTTTGACCAGGACCGTGGTGCGTGAATTCCACGGTCGATTGTGACGACGCTTCCCCTTGGTGGTTTCCGCGGTTTGGGTGATCCTTGCGGGAAGCGTTTCCATGGCCGTGTCCCGTGGACCGGCCGGCGGTTGCCTCCGGCGCCGCCTTATTCTTCCCCGGCTTTTCTTCCGACGATGATCGGCAGGATGCGACCCATTCGTCCCGCCGGGCCGAATGACGGCTTTCCGTGTTGAAAAGGAGCGGCCGTTTCGAATCGGCCGGTCTGGATCGGGCGGTTGATGTCCTACGTCGTCATGCTGGTCGGATTGGGCACCCTGGTGCTGTTGGTGGCGTGGCTGCCGATGGTGCTGAAGGAATTGCCGCTGTCGCTTCCCATTCTCTGCGTCGGATTCGGTGTTGCGGTGTTCACGGCGTTCCGGCTGGACGCGCCCGACCCGATGGCTTTTCCCAAGGCGACCGAACGGCTGACCGAACTGATCGTCATCGTCGCCCTGATGGGGGCGGGGCTGAAGCTGGATCGGCCGCCGGGTTGGCGGTCCTGGATGGTCACCTGGCGGCTGCTCGGCATCACCATGCCGCTGTCGATTCTGGCGATCGCGCTGATCGGCTGGCTTGGCCTCGGGCTGCCGGTCGCCGCGGCGATCCTGCTGGGGGCGGCGTTGGCGCCGACCGATCCGGTGCTGGCCGCCGACATCCAGGTCGGCCCCCCGCAATCGGGGGAAGAGGATGAAATCCGGTTCAGCCTGACGTCGGAAGCCGGGTTGAACGACGGGCTGGCCTTCCCCTTCGTTCATCTGGCGATCGCCGTCGCCCTGATCGCCACGGAACCGGCGGGCGGATCGGCGGACGGGGCAACCGGTGGATCGATGGCCTGGGCGCTGCGTTGGTTCGGGTTCGACGTGCTGTGGAAGCTTGCCGCCGGAGTCGGGATGGGATGGCTGGTCGGCAAGCTGCTGGCGTTGGCCACCTTCCGGGTGCCGAACCGGGCCAAGCTGTCGCGCAGCGGCGACGGTTTCGTGTCGCTGGGGATTACCTTGATCGCCTATGGCGTGACCGAACTGGTCGCCGGCTACGGTTTCGTCGCCGTCTTCGTCAGCGCGCTGGCCCTGCGCGACGCCGAGCGGACCCATCGCTATCACGAGACGCTGCACGACTTCGTCGAACAGACCGAGCGGCTGTTGACGATGGTCATGCTGGTGCTGTTCGGCGGCACGCTGGCCCATGGCCTGCTCTATTCCCTGAGCGGGCCGGCGGTGGCGGCGGCGGTGGCGATCCTGTTCGTCGTGCGGCCGCTGGCCGGCTTGGCCGGCCTGTGGGGCATCCGGATGCCGGCCGGCGAGAAGCTGGCCATCGGCTTCTTCGGCATTCGTGGGATGGGAAGTTTCTATTACCTGGCGTTTGCCCTGAACGCCGCCGATTTCGGCGTGCCCAACGAATTGTGGGCCCTGACCGGCTTCATCGTGCTGCTTTCGATTCTCGTGCACGGCACCACGGTCACACCGGTCATGCGGCGGATGGACGGCCGACGCCGCAGTACGGCCGCTACCCATACACCAGCGGATGGAAAAAAAACACCTCCCGCTTGACCCAGCAGGAAAATTGTTCCCCACACCGAAATTCCGCTTCGCTTACAAGGTGATGCGCCTGCATAGTGGGGCGCGTGGGGAGGGCGGCGCTCGCGACGAACCCGTTTCGCCTGAAACCGAATGGGAGCGTCCTTCCACCCGTCCCGGTGTCTTCGTCGATTACGCGATTGATCACCCAAGAATTACACCCGAGAACCGCTGAGGGGGAGGATTTCACCCATGAACGCACGACTTCTGGCTGGTGTCGCGCTCGCCGCACTGACCGTCGGATCGATGGCTGCCGGTCCGGCGCAGGCGCAGCTTTCGGGCGACACCGTGAAGATCGGTGTGCTGAACGACCGTTCCGGCCTGTACGCCGATCTCGGCGGCGAAGGGTCGGCGGTCGCCGCCCGCATGGCGGCGGAGGAGTTCGGCAACAAGATCCTGGGCAAGCCGATCCAGATCATCACCGCCGACCATCAGAACAAGCCGGACATCGGCGCCAGCGTCGCCCGGCAATGGATCGACCAGGAGGGCGTCGACGTCATCGTCGATGTCCCGAATTCCGGCGTCGCCCTGGCCGTCCAGGAAGTGACCCGCGACAAGAAGACGATCTTCCTGATGGAAGGTCCGGCCACCTCGCGGCTGACCGGCGACGCCTGCTCGCCCACCGGCTTCCACTGGGCCTACGACACTCATGCCCTGGCCGTCGGCACCGGCCGCGCCATGGTGCAGGAAGGCGGCAAGAGCTGGTTTTTCCTGACCGCCGACTACGCCTTCGGCCACCAGTTGGAGACCGACACCGCGGCCGAGGTGAAGAAGGCCGGCGGTACCGTGATCGGCAACGTCCGGCATCCGCTGAACACGCCGGACTTCTCTTCCTTCCTGCTCCAGGCGCAGGCGTCGGGGGCGATGATCGTCGGGCTGGCCAACGCCGGCGGCGATACCATCACCTCGATCAAGCAGGCGTCGGAGTTCGGCCTGACCCAGGGTGGCAAGCAGAAGCTGGCCGGCCTGCTGCTGTTCCTGTCCGACGTGCACGCGTTGGGATTGGCGGTGGCGCAGGATCTGGTGCTGACCACCGGTTTCTATTGGGACATGGACGACGAGAAGCGTGCCTGGTCGAAGAAATTCTTCGAGAAGCACGGCAAGATGCCGACCATGGTGCAGGCCGGCAGCTATTCCGCCGTTCGCCACTATCTGAAGGCGGTCGAGGCCGCCGGCACCGACAACGGCCCGGCGGTTGCGGCGAAGATGAAGGAAACGCCGGTGAACGACATGTTCGCCAAGAACGGAAAGATTCTGGCCAACGGCCGGATGGTCCACGACATGTATCTGGCCCGCGTCAAGAAGCCGTCCGAATCGAAGGCGGCATGGGACTATTACCAGATCCTGCGCACCATTCCCGGTCCGGAGGCCTTCGCGACGCTTGAGGAAAGCGGCTGCAAGATCGCGGCGAAATAAACCGGCCGCTACTATGACGAGACGGCGCCCGCCCGTCGCAGCCGCTTTGGCGGCGGACGGGTGCCGCGGGGGAGATTGACGGTTATGATGGGGACCATATTCGGTATTCCGCCCCAGGCGCTGTTCGGACAGCTTCTGCTGGGCCTGATCAACGGGTCGTTCTATGCGCTGCTCAGCCTCGGGCTGGCGGTGATCTTCGGCATGCTCAACGTCGTCAACATGGCGCACGGTGCGCTCTACATGGTCGGCGCCTTCGTCGCCTGGCTGCTGCTGACCTATGTCGGCGTCGGCTATTGGGGCGCGCTCGTGCTGGCGCCGGTCGTCGTCGGTGCCGTCGGGCTGGCCCTGGAACGCACCATGCTGCGGCGGCTCTACAAGGTCGACCATCTCTATGGCCTGCTGCTGACCTTCGGGCTGGCCCAGATCTTCGAAGGCGCCTTCCGCCACCAGTACGGCGTTTCCGGGCAGCCCTATCCGATTCCCGACCTGTTGAAGGGCGGCAACAATCTGGGCTTCATGTTCCTGCCGACCTATCGGGGCTGGGTCGTGGTCTTCTCGCTGATCGTCTGTTTCGGCACCTGGTTCGCCATCGAACGGACCAAGCTGGGGGCCTATCTGCGGGCGGCGACGGAGAACCCGACGCTGGTGCAGGCCTTCGGGATCAACGTGCCGGTGATGGTGTCGTTGACCTACGGCTTCGGCGTCGCCTTGGCCGGTCTGGCCGGCGTGCTGGCGGCGCCGATCTACCAGGTCAGTCCGCTGATGGGGGCGAACCTGATCATCGTGGTGTTCGCGGTGGTGGTGATCGGCGGCATGGGGTCCATCATGGGGGCCATCGTCACCGGTCTGGGGTTGGGCCTGCTGGAGGGGCTGACCAAGGTCTTCTACCCGGAGGCCTCCAACATCGTGGTGTTCATCATCATGGCGGTGGTGCTGATGATCAAGCCCGCCGGTCTGTTCGGACGGGAGAAATAATCACATGAGCGCTCCATCGCACAGCGCGTCCGTTCCGGGCGCGGGTTCCATCCCCGCCGGTGGCATGGCGCTGACCAGGCTGCTGGGGCTGGTCGCTCTGGCGGTTCTCGTCGTCGCCCCCTTCCTGCTCTACCCCGTCTTCCTGATGAAGGTGCTGTGCTTCGCGCTGTTCGCCTGCGCCTTCAACCTGCTGATCGGGTTCAGCGGCCTGTTGAGCTTCGGCCACGCCGCCTTCTTCGGCAGCGCAGCCTACGTCACCGCCCATACGGTGAAGGTCTGGGGCCTGCCGCCGGAGCTTGGGATTCTGCTGGGGGCGGTCTGCGCGGCGGGCATGGGGGTGATCTTCGGCGCCATCGCCATCCGCCGCCAGGGCATCTATTTCGCCATGATCACCCTGGCCTTGAGCCAGATGGTGTTCTTTCTAGCCCTGCAGTTGCCCTTCACCCACGGCGAGGACGGCATCCAGGCGGTGCCGCGCGGCACGCTGTTCGGCCTCTTCGACCTCAGCCAGCCTTTCACCATGTATTACACGGTGCTGGCGATCTTCCTGTTCGGCTTCGCGGTGATCTGGCGGACGGTGCATTCGCCCTTCGGTCAGGTGCTGAAGGCGATCCGCGAGAACGAGCCGCGTGCCGTCTCGCTCGGCTACCGCACGGAACGCTACAAGCTGATGGCCTTCGTGCTGTCGGCGGCGCTGGCCGGTCTCGCCGGCGGGACCAAGGCGATCGTCTTCCAGTTGGCGACGCTGACCGATGTGCAATGGCAGATGTCGGGCGAGGTGGTGCTGATGACCCTGCTGGGCGGCATGGGCACCTTGTCCGGGCCGGTGGTCGGGGCTGCGCTGGTCGTCACCCTGGAAAATTATCTCGCGGCGACCAACCTGCCGGTTCCCGTCGTCATCGGCGCGATCTTTGTCCTCTGCGTCCTGCTGTTCCGGCGCGGCATCGCTGGTGAAATTCTCGCCCGCCTCGGTAATGGCCGGCGCTGATTCGCTCTTCCGATACCATTGCTTGGCGGTGCATCGGCCTGTTCGATGCACCGCAGCGTGGACGCTGTAAAATTATATTCATGGTCTTTTCAAAGCAGAACCTACTCCGAAATATTGGGTGGGTGCATATTACTTTGCGCTTTGGATGGTTTTGATTTCTGCGTGTTATACCCTCGACGCGTGCGGCGGTGCAGCATAATGACCCGCGCGGGATTTTTGGGAGAAGCGTCCAGTTCGGACGAACCAAAACGAGGAGCATTGTCATGGCTACGGACAAGGATACGCAGACCGCCACCCGCGAGGCGGCGACCCGCGGCCGCGGAGCGGCCGAGGAAGCGGCGCGCATCGGAGAAACGACGACCCGCCGGGCCGCCGACGCCGCGCGGTCCATCGCCGACGACACCGCACAGACCGGCCGCCGCGCGGCCGAAGAAGGCGCGGAAACCAGCCGCAAGGTGCTGGATGCCGGGGCCGAGATGGCGCAGCGCAGCGCCGAAACGACGCGCGACCTGATCGGCAAGGCGTCCGAGGTCGCGGGCCGTACCACTGACCAGTTCAAGCGGGCGTTCGGCCTGTCCGGCGAAGCGCAGGGCGAGGTGGTCCAGCAGACGCGCGAGAACATGGATGTGATCGCCCAGTGCGGCAGCGTGCTGGCCGATGGTTTCCAATCGATCTGGCGCGAATGGATGGGCTTGGCGCAGGAAGTGGCCTCGCGCAACGCCGACGGTGTCAACGCCCTCCTGCGCAGCCGCAGCGTTCCGGACTTCTACGCCACGCAAAGCACGATCCTGAAGGACAACGTCGAGCTTGTGCTGAGCCGCAGCGTGAAGGTTTCGGAAATGTCGGCCCGCACCGCCAACGATGCGGTCCGCAAGCTGACCGCCCGGGTGGAGGATGCCGCACAGGAAACCCGCCGTCAGTTCTGACGGCAAACCGGTCTTATGTCGTCAAGCAGCCCTCGGTTCAAAAGACCGGGGGCTTTTTATTGGCACCGTCAGCGCTCCGGTGCGAGCCAACTCACCGACGAACCGCCGCCGGTGGTGGGCAGCGCCGCATGCAAGGCCGGCAGCAGGTCGCGCAAGGTCTCTTCCAGCTTCCACGGCGGATTGACGATCAGCAATCCGGAACCGTTGAGGCGCAGATGGGTGTCTTCCGGATGCCAGGTCAGTTCCGCCAGCAGGATCTTCGGAATCGCGGTCTTCTCGACCGCATCCTGAAAGCGCCAGACGGCGGCCTGTTCCTTGATCGGGTACCACAGGGCATATATCCCCGTCGGCCAGCGACGATGCGCCGCCGCCAGCCCTTCGGCCATGCGGGCGAACTCGTCGGGCTGCTCGAAGGGCGGGTCGATGAGCACGAGCCCGCGCTTCTCCCTTGGCGGCAGACAGGCCTTCAGGGCGACATAGGCGTCGGTCTGGTGGACGGCGACGCTGCGGTCGCCGGCAAACTCGTGCTTCAGGGTGTGGGCGTCGTCCGGGTGGAGTTCCGCCAGCAGCAGCCGGTCCTGCGCGCGCAGGGCGGCGCGGGCGAGGCGCGGCGATCCGGGGTACCAGCGCAGGACACCATCGGGATTCATCGCGGCAACGGCGCCGGCATAGGATGCGAGGGCCGGATGCGGCAAAGGGACGCCGAACAACCGGCCGATGCCGTCGGCATATTCCCCGGTCTTCTGCGCCGGCTCGGATGCCAGGTCATAGCGGCCGATGCCGGCATGCGTGTCGAGCACGCAGAATGGAGCCGGCTTGGCGCGGAGATGGTCGAGGATCAACGCCAGGACGGCGTGCTTCATCACGTCGGCGGGGTTGCCGGCGTGAAAGATGTGGCGGTAGTTCATGAAGCGGGGTTTACCCGATCACGCACGACCGCGCCAGAAATCTGTATCGGCCGGATTCTTTCGAATCGCCGGAAGCGGCAGGGAGCCCCGGCGTTCGACCGGTGGCGCGGGTTCCAGGACCAGGATAGTCAACGATGGCCGTCAATCGATGGCCGCGACCTGCTGCGCGTTGCGGAAACTGCGGCGGGTCTTGGGGGCGACGCTGACCGGATCGCTGTCCTCGCAACGGGACGAGGCCAGCAGTTTGGCGCTCTGCGCGTCCAATTCGGACAAATGCTGCCAGATCTTGCAGACGTAGGCCTGGGAGCGGCGGTTGGAGCCGCCGTTGTAGCGGGCCAGCGCGGTCTTCCAGTTGCCCTCTTCCCCATGGAAGCGGACGAGAAGCTTGCCGGCATAGAACACGTTGTCGCGCGGTTCGACGATGCGTTCGACGGGTTGGAACTGGCCGCGGTGCGACGCCAGGGAAAGCTGCATGCAGCCGACATAGACGTTGGAGCGAAGCTGTCCGCGATGGTCACGAAGATGCCGGGCGGCATCTCCGACGTTGCGTGCGAAATAGGAACGGCCCTGCAGGCTCATCGCGAAGGGATGGGGCGCACCGTCCTGGCCGCTTTCGACCAGCGCGATCGCGACCAGCAGCCCGGACGGGATATCCAGCTTCTGCTCCGCCTCGACCGCGTGGGTCACGCAGCTTTCTTGTGCCAGGGCCGGCGTCACTGCCAGCGGGGCCATCAAGAGTCCGGCAGCCAGTGCGAAACGGCCACCCAATGTGGCACGTATGCGCTGTTTTCGTCCTCGCATCTCCGACCTCCTCTGTCTGGTGCCCCGCCTTGGACGGTGGCTGTTTGACCCCCTGCGCGGGGTCTCTGTTCCGGTCACCGAGTCGCTTACGGCGACCGCCTCCTACCCGAAGTTCAGCGCCTCCCGATGGGGCGCCGGGGCAACATTTCCAAAAATTTGTCCTATCGTCAACTTAATTACGCCCTGGTAATACCACGCCTTTGATGCATCGAATGTCACAGACCCATCGGACGAGGGGATTCCGGGAGACTGAAACAGGTCATAAGCCTTTGAATCGATGTAAGACTGTACGAAAGAGTCAGGGGCTTCCGGATGGCCGATCCTACCTCTATGAAAAATGGGCTAACGCGACCGCGTGTCGCCCGAATCACACGTCGCAATCATTTTCAGGACCCCCTTGCGCGGTGCAGCATGATCGGGCAATAAGCTCTGCCGCCCCATGACCCACGATTCGGTCGGCGGCCGGCCTGTCGCTCTTCCAACCGGTCGGCGCCATCGCCGGGATGGACCTTCCCCTCGGCGCCCGTCGCGCCGGTTGGTGAGTTTCCTCGTCCTCCCTCCTTTCCCTCGGTTTTTTTGAGGATCCGCAGCGTGTCATCGGAACCGGCCGCCGCCGGCGTTTCGTCCGGCGTCGATGTCGAGAGTCTGTTCGGCCAGGGCTATGACCGTCTCTACGCCGATGATGCCGCCGGCGCCGCCCGGGCCTTCGGCCGGGCGGCCATCGTCGATCCCGGCAATGGCGAAGCCTGGGCCGCCCTCGCCGACGCGCGGGGCGGCGACCCTGCCGGCGACAGGATGGCGGTGGCCGCGGCCTATGCCCGGGCCGTCGCGGTCGACCCCGGCGCCTGGATCTGGCGAGTGGGTCTGGCGGAGGCGCTACGGCTCTCCGGCGCGGTGGCGGCGGCGGTGGATGCCTATCGGGCCCTGGCGGCCGAACGCGGGGATTCGGCGGCGGTCCGTCTCGGCCATGCCCGTGCCTTGAGCGCCGCCGGCCACGCCGACGACGCGCTGGCCGAATACCGGGAAGCCGTCGCCCTGCGTCCCGACGATTCGGCGGCGGTGCTGGAACTGGCCGGGGCGTTGACCACGGCCGGCGACGCCCTGGCGGCGGTCGAACTTCTTCAGCCGCTGTCCCGCCGCTGCCCCGACGATGCGGCCTTGCATCACGCCGTCGGACAGGCCTGGATCGCGTTGCGCGAACCGGACAAGGCGCTGGCCGCGTTGCAGCGCGCCCGCGCCCTCGATCCGGATGACCGGCTGGGGGGGATGGCGTTGATCGCGGCGCTGGAGGCCGGGGCCGGAACGGATTTGTCGGCGGCCTATGTTCGCGCCCTGTTCGACCGCTATGCCGACCGGTTCGACCAGGATCTGCTCGGCAAGCTCGGCTACGCCGCCCCCGACCTGCTGCGGGCTGCGGTTGACCGGTTGGTCGGGCCGGCGGCCGGGCTGCGTGTCTTCGATCTGGGTTGCGGAACCGGGCTGGCCGGCGTGAGCTTCCGTCCGCTGGCCGGCTATTTGGCCGGGATCGACCTGTCGCCGCGCATGGTGGAGAAAGCCCGCGAGCGGGCGCTCTACGACGCCTTGCAGGTCGGCGACGTCGCCGCCGCGCTGGCGCGGGCGCCGGCCGCCTGGGACCTGCTGGTCGCCGCCGACGTGCTGGTCTATATCGGCGACCTCTCCCCGGTCTTCCGGGCGGCGGCCGGGGCGCTGGTGCCCGGCGGGCTCTTCGCCGCGACGGTCGAGCGGTTGCCGGAGGAGGGCTTCGCGCTCGGCCCGACTCGGCGCTACGCCCATGGCGAAGGGTATCTGCGCAGGACGGCCGAAGCGGCCGGCCTGACGGTCCGGCTGATGGAGCCCTGCACCCCACGCCGGGAAAAGGGGATCGGTGTGCCCGGCTTGCTGGTCATCCTCGGCCGGTAGGGGCCGCGGCCGGCGGACCGCCTCTCCGCCGGAGCCGCCCTCTCAGATGGCTTGGCTGTAGCGCGTCGCGTCCCCCTCGGCCGACCAGCGCGCGTGCAACTGGCCCTTGCCGTCGAAGCTCAGCGACAGCCAGCCCCGCTTGGCGATGATCCGGCGCCCGGTCTCGGCGAAGGGCGGCATCTCGAAGGCATGGCCGGGCAGGGGATGTTCCCGCCGGGCGGCCAGGCGGCCGGCGGCCTCGGCCATCCAGCGCCGTGGTGGTGGACCGCTCAGCGAAGGGCCGAGCAGTTGCCACAGCTCGATGCCGCCGCCGCGCAGGACGCCCCGCCCCCCCAACCCGCCGC
>FTCT01003658.1_pt1 | contig 11258 bp, 5 predicted proteins | sample 1658881 | NCBI WGS metagenome assembly FTCT01 (sample SAMEA3914864, study PRJEB12502) | metagenome | biome: forest; material: soil | place: USA | collected 2012-03-12 | depth 0.3 m | reverse complement strand
TCAATTCCAGCCTGGAGGGCGCCACCCGCCGGGCCATCGATTTCCGCGAGGGCGAGACGATCGACGCCGAGGCCTTCAAGGCCCTGATCCGCGCGGCCGCGGCGCTGAACGCGTCCAAGCCGCCCAAGGCGGCGAAGAAGAAGAGCGCCTGAGGTACGACGCCCCGATGTTAGACCGAGGCTCCCTCCCCGTTTCCCCGGCGAAGGCCGGGGCCCAGGTGAAACCCACGAGCCGCTCGGGATGAATCTGGGTCCCGGCCTTCGCCGGGAAGACGGACGTTTGAGCTCCTCAGCAGATGGGGAGTGATCGCGGTCCGAGGCCAAAGAGCCTGGACCCGCCGATGTGACGCGCGGGCCCAGGTCGTCTTCGCTGAACGTTACGCCAGGGTGGTGACCACGTCGATATTGCCGTGGACCGCCTTCGAGTACGGGCAGATGCCGTGCGCGGCTTCGATCAGTTCCTCGGCGATGTCGCGATCCACGCCCGGCAGGCCGACGCTCAGGCGAGCCCGCAGGAAGAAGCCGTCCGCCCCGTTGGCCAGGTCGATCTCGGCGTCGACCGACGGATCCGTCAGGGTGATCTTGCGCTGACCGGCCGCCAGCTGGATCGCGCCCAGATAGCAGGTCGACCAGGCCGCGCCGAAAAGGTTCTCGGCGGCCGGGTGGGGCTGGGGCAGCTTGATGTCCAGGAAGCCGTCGGCGCTGGTCGCCGCGCCGTTGGCGCCGGCCGTGGTGTGGGTCTTGCCGGTGAAGAGGGTCTTGGCGGTCATGGGAAGGCTCCTTGCCTTGAATTTAAATCGTATCCGATCTAATCGGACGAGATGCAATTAGCCACCCCTCGACACCGAGTCAAGCCCTTCCGATTTAATCGGATACGATTTATATAGAGCGGGACCGAACGCCCCTGGACAGCCCCATGACCCAGACCGCCTCGAACGCCGCTCCCCAAGCCGACAGCGACGACCGCAAGCTTCCCAAGTTCCTGTGCTTCGCCGTCTATTCGGCGAACCTGGCGTTCGGCCGGGCCTACAAGCCCCTGCTGGACGCGCTGGGCCTGACCTACACCCAGTTCATCGCCCTGGTGGCGCTGAGCGACGAGGACGACCAGACCGTGGGCGCCCTGGGCGAGAAGCTGTTCCTGGAGTCCAACACCCTGACCCCCATCCTCAAGAAGATGGAGACGATGGGCTACATCCAGCGCCGCCGCGATCCCGCCGACGAGCGCCAGGTGCGGCTGAGCCTGACGCCCGCCGGCCGCCGCCTGGTCGAGGCCGATCCCAGCGCCTCGCTGGTGGACGCCACCGGCCTGGGCGACGACTTCGCCACGGTGCTGGCCTCGGTCGCCCAGCTCCGCGACAACCTGCTGAGCGCCGGCAAGGCCTGAGCGCCGCCCCGGCTCGACGCTGGTCGCGACGCGGACTAACACTGCAACCTCTTGGCGGGGGGGCCGACATCATTCCAGGGAGCGGCGGCATCACGACGGCCGGAGGGAGCCGGGGGCGGAGCCTGCTTCGCGCGCTGGTCCTGGCGACCGTCCTGCTGTGCGCGTCGCCCTCGCCCGCCGAAGAACCCCAGCAGCAGCTGCCGAAACTGCGGCACACGGCCTGGAGCCAGGAGATGGGCGCGCCGCCCAACATCTGGGCGATCGGCCAGGCGCCCCAGGGCGACCTGTGGCTGGCGACCAGCGCGGGCCTCTATCGCTTCGACGGCGTGCGCTTCGAGCAGTTCCGGTCCGACGGCGTCACCACCCTGCCCAGCGAGATCCTGGGCGCCATGCTGGTCACGAACCGGGGCGACGTCTGGGTCGGCTATCACGCCGGCGGCGTCTCGCGGATCCACGACGGCCGGATCACCAACTATGCCGAGGGCCCGCCCAGGGGCACCGTCAAGCAGTTCGTCCAGACGCGCGACGGCGCGGTCTGGACGGCCAGCTTCGGCGGGGTCTCGGTCCTGCGGGGCGACCGGTGGACGCCCGTGAGGTGGGACCCCGCCTACGGACGGGCCTACAACATGCTGGCCACGCGCGACGGGAGCATCTGGGTCGCCACCGAGCACGCCCTGGTCCGCATCGATCCGACGTCGCTACGCACCCAGAGGACCAACGAGCCGGTCAACGGATCCTGGGCCCTGAGCGAGGGCCCGGACGGCCGCCTGTGGTTCTCGGACGCGGGCCGGGGCCTGCGCGTGCTGGACCCGGCCCGGCTTCTGCGTCCCGACTACGCTCCCCCGCGCTCGCCGCCCCCGCCGGCCGATCTGCTGGTGACCCGGCGCCTGGAATTCGACGGCGCGGGCGTGCTGTGGGGCGCGTACGAGGACGGCCAGGGCGTCTTCCGGATCCTGGATCCCGCGCACGCGCCCTCGGGCCGGATCTTCGCCAAGGCCGACATCGACCAGACCTACGGCGCGGCCCAGGGCCTGACCTCGGACCTGCCCGGCGCGCTGTTCCAGGACCGCGAGCGCAACATGTGGGTCGGCGGCTCGCTGGGGCTGGACCGCTTCAGCGTGGCCGACATCGTGACCGCGCGCGCCATCCCGTCCAGCACGCGCGACGGCTATCGCGGGGTGGTGACGCCCCAGGGGCGGCTCTACCTGGCCGACGCCGACAACCTTTACCGGCTGGACGACGCGGGGCGGCCCGAGGTCCTGCGGCGGCGCCTGGGGTTCACCAACGAACTCTGCACCGGTCCCAGCGGCCGGATCTGGGTGGCGTCCGACCTGGGCCTGTCGCGCCTGGAGGGCAAGCGCCTGGTCTCGGTGGCGCGGCCGCCCGCCGCCCGCCAGCACAAAGTCCTGGCCTGCGCCGAGGACAGCGCCGGCGGCCTTTGGGTGTCGATGGATCGGGTCGGCCTGTTCCGGCATGACGGCGAGACGTGGCGCGGCCCGATCGCCGCCCATCTCCCCGCGGGCTTCTTCCCCCGCATCCTGGTCGCCGGGCCCAAGGGCGAGGTCTGGGCGGCCGAGCCCGGCTTCGACCTGTTCGCCATCGGCAAGGCCGGGGTGCGGCGCTACACGGCCAGGGACGGCCTGGACATCGGCGAGATCAAGTTCATCAAGGCCGACGCCTCGGACGGCGTCCTCGCCGCCGGCGAACGCGGCCTGGCCCGCCAGATCGGCGGCCGCTTCCAGTCGCTGACCGTGGACCGGCATCCGGCCCTGAGCCTGGTCTCGGGCCTGGACCAGGACGGCCTGGGCGACACCTGGATCGGCACCATCCGGGGCGTGCTCAAGATCCCGACCAGCGTCCTGGACAAGGCCTTCGCCGACCCCGCCGCGCCGCTGGACATGCGCCAGTTCGACGTTCGCGACGGCCTGTCCGGCGCCCCCCAGCAGCACTGCTGCCACGGCACGGTCTTCGCCGACGGCCGCCACCGGGTCTGGCTGCTGACCAACCGGGCCGTCGCCTGGGTCGATCCCCGCGCCCTGACCCACAATCCGATTCCGCCGACGGTCAGCATCCTGGGCGTGACCGCCAACAACGAGCCGCGCCCCGTCCAGCCGGGCATGCGGCTGATGAGCAATGTCCGCGACCTGCGCATCGACTTCGCCGCGCCCAGCCTGGTGGCCCCCGACCGGGTCCGCGCGCGCTACCGGCTGTGGGGCGTGGACGCCGACTGGGTCGATCCGGGCGCGCGGCGCCAGGCCTTCTACACGCGGCTGCGGCCGGGCCGTTATCGCTTCTCGGTCATCGCGGCCAACAACGACGGGGTCTGGAACCGGACGGGCGCCAGCCTCGACTTCGTGATCCCGCCCACCTTCGTCCAGTCGCGGGTCTTCCTGGTGCTGGTGGTCCTGGGCGTGGGCCTGGTCGGCGGGGCGGCGTTCTTCCTGCGCCTGCACTTCGCCGCCCTGCGCATCGAACAGCGCTTCGAGGAACGGCTGGCCGAGCGCGAGCGCATCGCCCGCGAGTTGCACGACACCCTGCTGCAGACCGTCCAAGGCCTGGTGCTGAAGTTCCACGGCCTGGTCGCCGCCCTGCCCCGCGACGCCGTGCGCGGCCAGATGGAGCAGACCCTGGACCGGGCCGAACTGGTGGTGACCGAGAGCCGCGACCGGATCAAGGACCTGCGGACGGTCCGCTCCAGCGAGGACCTGATGCGCCGGCTGCGGGGAGCCGCCGACCTTTCGGCGTCCAAATGCCGGCCGGACCTGCGGGTGACCAGCCAGGGCGAGATCCGGCCCATGACCCCCTCGGCCCTGGACGAGATCATCCAGATCGGGTCCGAGGCGATCCGCAACGCCGTCGTCCATTCGGGCGGCGACCGGGTCGAGGTCGAGATCGCCTTCGCGCCGTCGGTCTTCCGGCTGGTGGTGCGCGACAACGGCGGCGGCATTCCGGCCGGGCGGCTGGAGCACGCGGCGCGCCAGGGGCACTACGGCTTCGTGGGCATGCGCGAGCGGGCGCGGAACCTGGGCGGCGAACTGACGGTCGAAAGCGATAATGGCGCGCGCGTCGAACTGACCGTGCCGGCCCACTGCGCCTATGAGCAGCGACGCTGGTCGCTCGGGCGCCTGCTGCGGCTGGAACGGGCCGAGGCCGGCTCCAGCCGCGATAGTCGGCTTGGTCGCGGACGCGGGCGAGAGCCCACATCCGATGGTCCGGAATATACGGGTGAGATCAGAACCCTAGTTCGTCGTCATCCCGGCAGGCGCCTGGCGCTTGTCCGGGATGACGACTGAAAATCAGCGGTCCTGTTGAGCCCAGACCCTAGAGGAAGAAGTCCGCCCCCGTGAATGAGGTGACGCCGAGGACGCTGATGTAGAAGTCGGCCACGCCGTCCCCGTTCATGTCGCCCTGCAGCACGCTGTCTCCGCCCACCACCTCGTAGCGCAGCTGAGCCACGGCGCCGGTGAAGGCCGCCGTCCCGATCAGGGTGAAGCCCTGGTCGAGGCTGACGGCGGGCTGGGTGTCGATATTGGCGAAATCGATCTTGTCCACGCCGTGGGTGAAATCGGTGATCACGTCGTGATCGATCTCGGCCACGTCGTTGAAATCGAAGTTGTCCAACCCGCCGCCGCCGGTGATCACGTCATGGCCCAGGCCGCCGATGATGCGTTCGTTCGCGGACGAACCGATGAAGACGTCATCCCCGGCCCGCAGATCGGTGAAGGTGATGCCCGACACCGCGATGGCCGAGAAATCGAAATTGTCGGCCCCGTCGGTAAAGCCCATGCCGGTGTGGCTGGTGCCGTTGGCGCTTTCGGCCGTGACGGCCTCGATGCTGGTCATCGAACTGATGTTGATGACCGCATAGTCCGTGGCCGCGACCAGGGTGTCGTAGCCGCCGCCGCCGTCGACCGCGGAGATGCCCGCGCTCTGGTAGAAGCTGATCTTGTCGTTGCCGCCGCCGGTGTAGATGAGGTCGTTGCCGCCGTTGCTGACCACGTTGTCGGCGCCGGCCGAGCCATAGACGATATCGTTGCCCAGCCCCGCGTCGATCATGCCGACCTGGGTGACGGCGATGTTGCGCAGGTCGATCACGTCGACCTTGTCGGGGCCAAGGTCGGAACCGATGATCCTGGTGTCCGAGAAGATGTTGCCCTGGATCGCTTCGATGCCCTCCAGGGTGCTGAAGATGATCCAGACGCCGCTGTCCTGCGCCATCACCGTGTCATAGCCGGCCCCGCCGTGAACGACGTCCAGGCCCTGGTTGTTGCTGACCCGGATGATGTCGTTGCCGTCGCCGGTGTCGATGTAGTCGTTGCCCGTGCCGCCATCGACGATGTCCGCGCCTGCGGTCCCGTAGAAGGTGTCGTCGCCGGCGTTCATGTGGATCAGGCTGAGGCTGCCCGTCACGGTGATGTTGCGCAGGTCGAGGGTCTCCGAGCCGGCGGCGCTGACGAACTGGACGTTGCTGAAGCCGCCGGTCGAGATCTCCTCGATGCCGGTCATCGAGGCGATCTCGAAGGTGGCGCCGTTGGCGTTGGCCTGCAGCTTGTCCCAGCCCGCCCCGCCGTCGATGATGTCGTAGCGGTTCTCGGCGCCTCCCGAGATGAAGATGTCGTTGCCCGCCCCGCCCGAAAGGGTGTCGGGGCCGCCTCCGCCGACGATCACGTCGGCGCCCGCGCTGCCGATGATGGTGTCGGCCTGGTTGCCGCCGGCGATGTAGCCGATGCCCTGGAGCTCGATGTTGGTGAAGTCCCAATTGGCGACGGCGAGCAGGTTCTGCAGGCCGATCCAGGCGCCCGCGTAGCCGCCCGAGCTGATCTTCTCGATGCCGGTCAGCCCGCCCAGGAGAATGGTCGCGCCGTTCTCGTAGGCCCGGATCTCGTCGTACCCCGCGCCGCCGTCGTAGCTGTCCTGGCCGGTATATTGGCCGACCTGGAAGATGTCGTTCCCGCCGCCGCCGACCAGGAGGTCGTCTCCGTAGCCGCCCGCGAGGATGTCGTCTCCGTCCAGGCCGTAGAGGGCGTCGTTTCCGTCCTGGCCGATCAGGAAATCCTTGCCGTTGGTGCCGGTGATGCTGTCGTGCCCCGTACCGCCATAGACATAGATCACGCCGACGCTGGTCATGGCGCTGAAATCCAGGACGTCATTGCGGTCGGTCCCCTGGAAGCCGACGTTGGTGAAGCCGCCGCTGTCGACGAATTCCATCCCCGCGATCGACGTGACGTTGATGATCACGTTGCTGGCGGTGAACCGGATGGTGTCGACGCCGGCGCCCCCGTCGAAGCTGTCGGTGTCGGATCCGGGACCGATCAGGAAGGTGTCGTTGCCGCCGCCGCCGGACATATTGTCCCAGCCCGGGCCGCCGATGATGATGTCGTCGCCGACGCCGCCGTTGAGAATGTCGTGACCTTCCCCGCCGTTGATCTGCCAGTCCTGGACGTCGGGCACGGCGAAGACGTCGTTCCCCGCCGTACCGTTCCAGTAGCTGTCGATCTCGTCGACCAGGTTGATGACGATATTGCCCGTGCTGGCCAGCGAGCCGTCCGACGCCTGGACGGTGATCGTGTGGCTGGCCTGGGTGTCGGCGTCCAGCAGGCCGGCGTTGGCCACGGTGACCACGCCGGTCGTGGCGTTGATCGCGAAGCGGCCGCCCGCGTCGTTGGTCAGGCTGTAGGTCACCGCGCCGCCGTGCGGATCGGGCGCGACGATGGACAGGCCGCCGACCACGGTTCCGTTCGTGGCGTGTTCGGACACCAGGGTGGGCGCGCCGTTGGCGTCGGTCGGCGCGGCCGGGGCGGCGTTGAGCACGTCGATGGTGAAGGCGGTGTTCGCGGACTCGGTCCCGCTGGCGGCCTGGACGATGATCTGGTGAGAGGTCGCCGCCTCGTAGTTCAGCAGGCTGGCGTTGGCCACGGTGACCACGCCCGTCGCGGCGTTGATCGCGAACCGGCCGCCGGCGTTGTCGAGCAGGCTGTAGACCAGCGGGCCGCCGTTGACGTCGGCGGCGCTGATCGACAGGCCCGCGACCACCGCGCCGTTCACCGCGCCCTCGGAGATGGTGTTGGCGGCGGCGTCGCCGTCGACCGGCGCGTCGTTGGCGACGTTGGTCACGGCGATGGTGAAGACCTGGCTCGAGACGGCGCCATGGTCGTCGGTGGCGTGCACCGTGATCTGGTGCGAGGCCGCGGACTCGAAGTTCAGCTTGGCGGCGTCGGCCACGGTGACCACGCCGGTCGTGGCGTCGATGGCGAAACGGCCGCCCGCGTCATTGGCCAGGCTGTAGGTCACCGAGCCCGTCTTCGGCTCGCTGGCGAAGGCCGTGACGCCGACCAGGTCGCCGTTGGCCGCGCCTTCCGAGATGGTGTTGACCGCCGTGTCGGCGTCGCTCGGCGTGGTCGGGGCGGCGTTGGCGACGTCGATGGTGAAGACGGTGTCGGCCGCCGCGTTCGTGGTCCCGTCGCTGGCCCGCACGGTGATCTGGTGCGAGGCGGCGACGTCGTAGTCCAGCAGGCCGGCATCGGCCACGGTGACCACGCCGGTCGCGGCGTTGATGGCGAACCGGCCCCCCGCGTCGTCGACCAGGCTGTAGGTGATCGCGCCGCCGTGCGGATCGGCGGCGGCGATGGCCAGGCCGGCCACGACCGCGCCGTTGACGGCGTCTTCCGACACGGTGTTGGCCGCGGCGTCGGAGTCCTCCGGGGCGCCGGGCGCGGCGTTGGTCACGTCGATGGTGAAGCTGGCCGACGAGACGGCCGTCCCGTCGCTGACCTGCACGGTGATCTGGTGCGAGGTCGCGTCCTCGAAGTTCAGCTTGGAGGCGTCGGCCACGGTGACGACGCCGGTCGCGGCGTCGATGGCGAAGCGGCCGTCTGCGTCGTCCAGCAGCGACCAGGTCAGGGTCTGGCCGGCGTCCGGATCCAGGGCGCCGAGCGCCAGGCCCGCAACGACCGCGCCGTTGACGGCGTCCTCGGAGACGGTGTTGGCGGCGGCGTCGTCATCGCCCGGCGCGCCGGGCGCGACGTTGGGCGCGGGCAGGTCGATGATCGTCGAGCCGAACTTCAGATGCTCGACATTGTAGAGGATGTCGGTCCCGTCGGGACCGGTGATGGTGGCCGAGACGTTGTCGCCGCTCCAGCTGTAGTCGCCCGCCGCGCCGGAGAAGACCGCCGTGTCGTCGCCGTCGCCGCCGTCCAGGATGTCGTCCCCGGCGCCGCCGTTCAGCAGGTCGTCATCGGCCTGGCCGTTCAGGGTGTCGGCGTCCTGGCCGCCGGACAGGTCGTCGTTTCCCGCCCCGCCATTGACCAGGTCGGCGTAGTCGGGCGCGCCTTCGTCGCCCGCGTAGAGATCGTCACCGGAGCCGAGATTCGTCACATACATAACCACTCTCCCACGCCGAGGGCGTCGCGCCCCGGTTGCACATCTTGAGATTGCATGGGCGCTTGGAGAATGCCTAGGCCGTAAAGGCGCCGCTTGGGCAAAGGCCTGTGGACAGCTTGTCCCACGGCCGTTTCACGCGATCAGGCGACCTCGGCCGCCAGCGCCTGGGCGACTTCGCCCATCACCCCGCTCCAGTCCTCGTAGTCGGACGAGGCGAAGCAGCGCGCCTGCGGGTACCAGGGGTAGCCCTTGGAGCCCAGGCGGGTCCAGGCGGCCGCGCCGGAGAGCAGCCAGACCGGCGCGCCGCACGCGCCAGCCAGGTTGAAGGTAGCGTTGGAGAAGCCGATCACCAGGTCCATGGCGCGGCACAGCGCCGCCACGTCGTCCAGATCGTACTTCAGGTCGATCCCCGGCGGCCGCCAGATCTCGACGCCGAACGCCTCGCGGGCCTGGGCGATCTCGGCCTCGCAGTCGCCGTACTGCAGGTTGACGAAGGTGACCCCCGGCGTCTGGAGGACCGGCCGCCACTGCTCGAAGGGCGAGAACTGCCGGCCCCGCTCGGCCTGCAGGCTGAGGCTCTTCCACAGCAGCCCGACCTTGCGGCCGGGGGCCGAGGCCAGTTGCGCCCGCCAGTGGGCCACCCGCTCGGGATCGGGGACCAGGAACCCCGGCGCCGTCGGGAACGACGCCTCGCTGGGCCGGAACGTGCTCAGCAGCGAGGCCATCGGCGTCCACAGGTCGATCGCCGACCAGTCCTGGATGAACGGCGCCGACCAGTAGACCCGGCCGTCGTGCCGCACCGTGCGGTGCGCGGTGACCGAGGCCTTCGGGAAACTGCGCTTGAACAGCGGGACCAGCCGGTATTCCACCGCCAGGCTCAGCAGGCTCTCGTCGCCCAGGGCGGCGACGACGTCGCGCAGGACGTTGGCGAACAGCACCTCGTCGCCCAGCCCCTGCTCGCCGCAGACCAGCAGGCGCTTGCCGGCCAGGCTTTCGCCCGGCGCCCAGCGCGGCCGGTCGACCACGAAGGTCGCCACCGACATCAGGTCCGGCGACAGGCGCGCCTCGTAGGCCTCCCAGCCCTCGCGCACGCGCCCCAGGGCCAGCAGCACCGTCGCCCGCGTGAACCGCATGGTCGCCAGGTCGGTGACGTCGGAGCTGGCCTCGCAGCGCAGCGCCGCGTCGCAGTCCTCCAAGGCCCCGGCGACGTCGCCCAGGTCCAGCCGCGCGAACGCGCGGTTGTGATAGGCCTTGCCGTAGTCGGGCCGCAGCCGCAGCGCCTCGTCGAAGAAGGTCAGCGCGGCGGCGCCGTCGCCCCGGCTGACCAGCACCGTGCCCAGCGTGTTCCACAGCCCCTCGACGCCCGGATGCTCCACGATGGACGCGCGCAGCAGCTCGATGGCGTCGTCGTAACGGTTCAGGTCGCGCAGCGCGCAGGCCAGGTTGTTGACGGCCTCCAGGTCGCCGGGCCGGCTTTGCAGGAAGTGGGCGAAGAACTGGGCCGCCAGCTCGGGCATGCCCAGGCGGAAGGCCAGGCGACCCAGGTCGCCGGCCACCGGCCCGTGGTCGGGCAGCAGCGTCAGCGCCGCCTCGTAGCAGCGCATCGAGCTGCCGAAATCGCCCAGCTTCTCCCGCGAGACGCCCAGCACGTGCCAGGCGACGCCGTTGCGTTCGTCGCGGCCCAGCGCCTCCAGCGCCAAGGTTTCTCCGCCCGCGTAGTCGCCCGCGTGCAGCGCCGCGATCGCGCGATTGAGCAGGCCGGCCGCGCCCAGGTCGCGCAGGCCTCCGACGGCGGCCCGGATCTCGTCGAGCGCCTCGGCCGAGGCCGCGTCGCCCAGGGCCGGCGCGGCCAGGCCCGCCCGCGCGACCGGCGCGGCCGTCTCGGGGGCGCCCGCCGGGTCGCTGAAAGAGCGGTCACTGGACATGAATCAGCCTGCGCGTCGAACGGGAAAGCTGTGGGCCAGTATGGTTAAGCGAGTCTGAGCGACGGTGAAAAGCGTCCTTTCGGAAGCCGCGCCTAGATGCCGGGATCGATCGCGTCCTCGGCGCGCTGCAACGCCACCGCCTCGACGATGTGGGCGCGATAGAGGACCCCCAGCAGGTCGGTCTGGGTGATGATGCCCAGCAGCACGCGGTGCTCGTCCACCACCATGGCCTCGTGCGCCACGCCGCTGGACAGGATCGGCAGCAGGGCCTCGATCGCCGTGCCCGGGCGGACCTTGTGCACGAACGGATCCAGCACCGCCTCGACCAGGCCCTCGCGCCCCGTCTGCAGCTCGGCCCGACGGACCATGCCCACCACCCTGCGCTCGGCGTCGACCACGGGGGCCGCGCGCAGGTCGTGCTGACGCATGTAGGCCAGGGCGCTTTGCGCGGTCTGGCGCAGGTCCACGCTCAGCACGTCGCGGGACATGATGTCGCTGCACAGGATGCGGGCGTGGATGCGGCGGTGGGCCTGCAGCTCGACCTCGCGGAACAGGGCGTCCAGGTCCTCG
>FTCT01004379.1_pt1 | contig 11262 bp, 10 predicted proteins | sample 1658881 | NCBI WGS metagenome assembly FTCT01 (sample SAMEA3914864, study PRJEB12502) | metagenome | biome: forest; material: soil | place: USA | collected 2012-03-12 | depth 0.3 m | reverse complement strand
GCGCGGGGGCGCTCACGGGAGGCGGCGGAGGCGGCGGGGGCGGCGGCGGCGGTAGCTGGCGCGTCAGGGCGAAGGCGGCCAGCGGCGCGGCGACTGTGGCCAGGGCGGCCAGGCTCACGACCACGGTCAGCGGGCGGCGGCGTTCGGGCTTGTCGGTCATGATGTGGGCGATCCTCGTCTTCAGCGTCTTGGCGTCGGCGGCCATCGCGGTGGCGCCGTACGGGGCGGGGGAGGCGGCCAGACGCACCAGCGTCCGGGCGTAGAGGGTGCGGTCGACCTGACCCAACGCAGCGGCGTCGGCGGCCTCTTCCGAGCGTTCGGCCAGGGCCGTGTGCAGGCGCCAGACCAGCGGGTTGAACCAGTAGATGGCCAGCACGGTCCGCGAGAGGATCAGGAAGATCCAGTCGTGCCGGCGCAGGTGGGCCAGCTCGTGGGCCATGATCGCCGGGGCGGTGTGCGGCTGGGCCAGGGTGGCGGGATCCAGCAGGATGGCGCCGGGTGCGACGCCCCAGCTGAGCGGGCCGGAGACGCGGTCGCTGGCCACCAAGCCGGGGCGGTCGAAGGTCGGAAGGTGCTCGATCGGCGCCAGCCAGGCGGGCTCGGTCACCGGCGTTCCCTGGCCGGTCCAGCGTTGCAGGGTGCGCAGGCCCAGGGCCAGGCGCCCGCCGATCAGGGCCGCGCCCAGCAGCCAAAGGCCGCCGACGATCGCGCCTGGCGAAGTCCACCAGGGTGGCGGGGCGGGAGCGGCGGGCAGGGGCGAGGTGATGACCGGCAAGGCCGCTGCCGGAACCGGAAGCGGTGGCAGCAGGGCCAGCTCGATCGGCGGCAGGACGTTCATGATCACCGGCAGGGCCAGCAGCAGGCAGACCGTGCCGCGCAGGATGTCGACGCGCTCGACCGGCCGGCGGGTCAGGAACCGCGCGCACAGCAGGCCCGCGCCCGCCACCAGGCTGGACTTGGCCAGCAGGGAGATCAGCAGGGTCCAGGTCATTGTTTCCCCTCCACCGACTTGTCGATCATCGCTTCCAGGGCCGCCGCCTCTTCGGGCGTCAGGCGCTGGCCCATGCCCAGCAGGGCCGAGGCGGCGCTGGCGGCCGAGCCGGCGAAGAAGGTGTCGATCACCCGCCGCAGCGCGCTGGTCGCCACGGCCTGGGTGCCTTGCACGGGCCGGAAGCGCACGCCGTCGGCGCCGCTCGCCCGCTCGATCAGGCCCTTGGCCTCCAGGCGCGAGAGCATGGTGCGCACGGCGGAGTCGCTGAGCGGATCCGAAAGGGCGGCGCGGACCTCGGCCGTCGTCCCGGCCTCCAGCCGGCACAGGGTCTCGAAGACCTCGCGTTCGCGTCGTGGCAGCGCGTCGATCACGGCGGCTTTCCTCTCTCTGGTTCGCTACGTGTGTAGCGCTACACGTGTAGCGATGGAAGTGAACTCGGCGTAATGCGCGAAAAGGCCTGAACCGACATCGATCACAGGTATTGATACGGCGGCGCGGTCACGCCGGCCGCGCGCCCTCCAATCCGGAAGATCCATGCTGCTCGAGGTCGAAGCTTCGCTGACCTATGACTTCGCCGCGCCGTGCGAGGTGCTGCTGCTGGTCGAGGCCGCCCACGGGCCGGACCAGTTCGTCCAGTCCGAGGCCTTGACCTTCTGGCCCAATGTCGACGCCGTCCGGGTCGACGACCCCGTTACTTTCGAGCGCCGGACGGTGTTCGTCGCCAAGGATCGCGTCAACGCCCTCTACCGGGCGCGGGTCGAGATCATGCCGCGCGCCCACGACCTGGAGGACGCGGCGGCCGTGCCCGTGCGCGACCTGCCCAGCGAGGTGCTGCCCTTCCTGCGGGCCAGCCGCTACAGCCCGTCCGACCGCCTGGAGCGCTTCGTCGACCGCGAGTTCGGCGCCCTGCGCGGCGGGGCGCTGGTCAGCGCGATCCTGACCTGGATCGCCGAGCATGTGGATTACCGCGCCGGGGTCAGCGAGACGACCACCACGGCCATCGACACCTTCATCGACCGGGCCGGCGTGTGCCGCGACTTCACCCATCTGATGATCGGCCTGTGCCGTGCGGCCGGGGTCCCGGCCCGAGCGGTCAGCGCCTATGCGTGGAAGCTGGAGCCGCCCGACCTGCACGCCATCGCCGAGGTCTATCTGGGCGGCCGCTGGCGGCTGGTGGACGCCACCGGCCTGGCGCCGGTCGAGGGCCTGGTGCGCGTGGCGACCGGCCGAGACGCCGCCGACATCGCCTTCATGACCATCTTCGGCCAGGCGACCCTGGTGGAGCAGAGTTTCTCGGTGAGCCGGCTGCAGGCATGACTAGTTCGGCGCCAGCGCGCCGTACCACCAGGCGGCCGTCACCCCGCCGTCCATCAGGATGTCGCTGCCGGTGATGAAGCCGCCGTCGGGACCCATCAGCAGGGCCGCGACCGCGCCGACCTCGTCGGGCGTACCGGCGCGGCGGGCGGCGCTGGCCTCGATCATCTTGCGATAGCCCTCGCCGCGGGGTCCCGACAGCTCGTCGCGGGCCAAGGGCGTCATGACGATGCCGGGGCTGATGGCGTTGATCCGCGCGCCGCGCTCGCCCCAGACCACGGCCTGGGCCGCCACGCGCAGGGCGTTGCCGCGCTTGGAGAGTTGGTAGGCCTTCAGCGGATCGCTCACCTGGTCGGGCGCCAGGAAGGGCAGGGCCAGCAGATCCCCGGTCGGCGTCGTGGCCAGGGCGTGGCTCTGCTCGACGGGCAGAGGCGGCAGGCGGTGGCCCGACTGCGAGGCGATGACGACGCCGCTGCCGCCCGGCGCGATCACCGCGCCGAAGAGGTCCAGCACCAGGGCCGTCCCATAGAGGTCGACCTTCAGGATCGTCTCCGGCGAGGCCTGGCTGGGCGAGACGCCGGCGGCGTGGACGAGGCCGGTGACCGCGCCAAGGCCCGTGGCCGTGGCGACCAGCGCCGCCACCGACGCGCGGGAGGCGACGTCGACCTCGGCCACGCTGGTCTCATAACCCGCATTGGCCATGACATCCGCCGCCGCCTGGGCGTTTTCGAGACGGTTGTCGGCCAGCAGCACGTGCTTGCCGATCCCGACCCGGCGGGCGATGGCTTGGCCGATCTGGCCCGCGCCGACGACGACGATCACATGCGGCATGAGGGGTCTTTCCTGACTGAAGCAGCCCTCTGATAACGCCTGGCGATCGTTCTGATTAGACGTTGGCCCATCCACGAGTTGATGAGCTTCATTCATCAATGGCGGGGGCGGCCGCTCGCGACGCCGCCCCCGCCGGCCTAGGCGTGTTCCAGCGTGCGGGCTTGCGGCTGGTGGCTGTCCAGCGCCGCGTTCGGATCGGGCAGGTCCGTGATGGCGTTGGCGAAACCCAGGTACTCGGCCGAGAAGGCCGGGGGCAGCACCTCGACCAGCCAGGTGTTCTCGACCCACACCTCGACGACGTGGAAGTGGCCGCCGCGATCGCAGACGAAGGCGTCCCAGCCCTTGGCGGCGGCGCGGGCCAGGATCTCGGCTTCCGGCAGCGCGACGCTCAGGGCGAAGTGGGTGGGCGAGCGGCGGTCGGCGCCCTCGGGCTGACGGACGAACACCGCGCCGGGCTGACCGTTGGGGATCATGACGCTGCCGGCCGGATAGATCTCCAGGCCGGTGCCGTTCCCGTCGGCCTTGAACACCATGTAGCTGCCGGGATTGGGCGGGAAGTCGACGACGACGCCGCCCATGATGTCGGCGAAGAATTCGGCCGCGCCCTTGGGATCGACGGCGCTGACGGACAGGTGATGGATCATGTGTCTTGCTCTGTTGTTCAGGCGCACGCGGTCGTTCGGCGCGCAACGACTGTCACGCGCCAGGGCCGGGTACGCTTTTGCTGGAAAAATACCGGCGTTACTTCGCCGAGGCCGCGCGATGTACGGGCGGTCGGCGTAAGGAACAACTTACAAGATTGTCATGAGGCAGATTTAACCTTCGAGGGCGCGGCGGCCCTCGCGATCACTCCCGATGCACGGTCAGCGCGCCGAAGCTCTGGCTGACGGGCATCAGTTCCAGCGCATTGACGTTGACGCGCGCGGGCAGGGTGGCGACCCAGAAGACGCTTTCGGCGACGTCGTCGGGCGTCAGGGCGTCGGCCCCGTCGTAGAGCTTGGCCACCCGGTCCTCGTCGCCCTTGAAGCGGACGTTGGAGAACTCGGTGCCGCCCACCAGGCCGGGTTCGATGTCGGTGACCCGCACCCGCGTGCCGGTCAGGTCGGCGCGCAGGTTCAGCGAGAACTGGCGCACGAAGGCCTTGGTCGCGCCGTACACATTGCCGCCCGGATAGGGATAGCTGGCGGCCACCGAGCCCAGATTGACGACGTGGCCGCGATTGCGGGTCGTCATGCCCGGCAGCACGGCGCGGGTCACGTACATCAGGCCCTTCACATTGGTGTCGACCATCTGGTCCCAGGCGTCGAGATCGGCCTTCTGGGCGGGCTCCAGGCCCAGCGCCAGGCCGGCGTTGTTCACCAGCAGGTCGATCTCGGCGAAGTCGGCGGGCAGGCCTTCGATCGCGGCGGCGACGGCGTCGCGGTCACGCACGTCCAGCACCAGCGGATGCACCGTGTCGCGACCCAGCTCGTCGGCCAGGGCGTCCAGGCGATCGGCGCGGCGGCCGGCGGCGATGATCTTGTGACCCGCGCCGTGAAAGCGACGGGCGATGGCGGCGCCGAAGCCGGCGGTGGCGCCGGTCACGAGAACGATCATGGAAAGGTCCTTCCGGGAGACGAGGCGGGCCAAATGGAGGCGGGGTCGTCGTATCGCGTGTCGCGCGCCGGGTCACCTGGGATCGAGGCCGGCCGGGGCGCGCGTGTCGCCGGCCGTCAAGTGTCCTGCTTGGTCGCCACGAAAAGATCCTGACCGCCGGCATATTGGCTCGGCGGCAGCCAGCATCCGTACAGGACGCCGTTGGTCAGGCTGAAGCCGGCTTCCAGCACCGCGGCCTCCAGCGCGTCGAGCGGGTGGGCGATCGCCCGCTCTGGGGATCGGACATCGATGACCATCGAGCCCCGTTCCCAAGGCTTGAAGTCCAGGTCCGAGCCGCCTTCGCCGATCCGGGCCACGCGGTCGGGCGTCAGGGCGAAGGCGGTGAACATGAACCGGCCGCCAGGCTTGAGCAGCCGATGGGTTTCCTTGAGGTAGTGGCGGATGGAGTCGAGCCTCATATGGCTGAAGACCGACGTCGCCATGGCGACATCGATTTCACCGCCCGCGCCCGGGAAGACCAGTTCGGTCTCCTCGATGGCGCCGGACGAGCGATATTCGGTGTTGCGAACGTCGACGTGGACGAAGTGAAAGTCGGACCGCCTGGCGCCGAAGCGACGCCTGCAAGTTCTGATCGCCGCGGGCGACACGTCGAAGCCGACATAGTCGGCGCCTTCGTCGAGAAACTCGAGCAGCGGCATGGCCATTCGCCCCGTGCCGCAGCCGATGTCGAGCACGCGCATGGCTGGCGTCAGACCGGCATGCTGGATCAGCAGGTCGAGGTTCTCACGACCGGCGGCCGCGAAGTCTCCGCCGCCGACATTGTGCACGGCCTGCCAGGGCTCGTTCCAGCGGCCGGGCGTCCGCACCCGGTCGGGCAAGCCCACCAGGTCGAGATAGGCCCCCGACGCGACCCGACGAAGCGCGGGTGGAAAGAGGCTGGACGCCCATCTCAAACTCATTGTCGTCAACTCAAGCGGCCGTGCGGACGCTGGAGGGCTACTAAAAATTGATCCGCATAACCAGAGGTGGTTTAGCGCGATGGCTTGGGCCTGCCAGTTTTTAGGCGCGGACGTGTCGTCCAGGCCTTCGGGCCGCGTCGCGTTCAGCCCTGAGAAGCCTCGCGCTCGTCGTGCGCGTCCCGTCCCTCCAAGGCCCGGGTCACGGCGGCGATCAGGGCCTCGCGGCGGATGGGCTTGGCGACGTGGTCGTCCATGCCGGCGGCGCGGCATCGGGCCACCTGCTCGGGCAGGACGTCGGCGCTGAGCGCGATGATCGGCGTGGCGGACAACGGAGCGGGCAGGGCGCGGATGGCGCGGGCGGCGGCCAGGCCGTCCATCCCCGGCATGTGGACGTCCATCAGCACGAGGTCGAAGCCGCCGGCCTGGACGGCCGCGACCGCCTGGGCGCCGTCCTCGGCCGTATCGACCTCGCAGCCGGCCAGGGTCAGCAGGGCCTTGCCCAGCTCGCGGTTCATCGGATGGTCGTCGACCAGCAGCACGCGGGCGGCGCGCTCGATCGGGGCTTCGGGCGCGCAGGATGCGGACGGGCAGCAGCCTGCCGCCTTGGACGCATCGTCGCAACGGGGCGCGGTCAGCCGGACCCAGAAGCGCGCGCCTTGGGCCAGCTGGCTGTCGACGCCGATCTCGCCGCCCATGCGGGTGACCAGCGCCTTGCTGATCGCCAGGCCCAGGCCGGTGCCGCCATAGCTGCGGCTGATCGAGCTGTCGCCCTGGCTGAAGCGCTGGAACAGGCGCGCCTGCACCTCGGGCGCGATGCCGATGCCGGTGTCGATCACCTCGAAGCGCAGGTCTTCCGGACCGGGTCCCAAGGTCAGGCGGGCGGTGACGCCGCCGTGGGCGGTGAACTTCAGGGCGTTGGCCAGCAGGTTCAGCAGCACCTGGCGCAGCCGGGTGTCGTCCAGGGCGTGCAGCGTGTCGAGGTCGCCCTCGCCGGTCGCCTCGAACGCCGTGCGCAAGGCCAGGCCCTTGGCGGCGGCCTCGGGGGCGATGATGGCCACGGCGTCGCGCAGCAGGGCGGCGGGCGAGCAGGGGGCGAGGTCGAGATCCAGGCGCCCGGCCTCGACCTTGGCGAAGTCCAGCAGGTCGCCGACGATCTCGGTCAGGGAGCGGCCGGCGCGGCCGACGAGGTCGAGCCGGCGGCGGTTCTCGGGCGACAGGCTCTTGTCCTCGGCGACCAGCGCGGCGAAGCCGAGGATGCTGTTCAGGGGCGTGCGGATCTCGTGGCTGATCGTGGCCAGGAAGTCGGACTTGGCCTGGCTGGCGGCCTGGGCGCGGCGCTGGGCGGCGCGGGCGGCGGCCTGGCGACGCACCAGCAGGGCCTGCAGCCGCGCCTGGCGGGCCAGGGCCAGGGCCGAAATCAGGCTCACCGCATAGAGCACGACGTGGAAGACCTGGGCGTGGCGCAGCGGGGCCATGGCGATCTTCAGATCGAGGCCCGTGTGAGCAAGAATGGCGGGGATGGCCATGGCCATCGAGGCGGTGACCATCACGGCCACGGCGCGCGGCCCGCCTCGGAACGCGGCCAGCAGGGCCGGGGCGAACAGCATGACCTGGAACGCCGCGTCGCTGGAGAACACCCAGGCCGAGGCGGCCAGAACGAGAGTCAGGGTCGCGGCCTGCTCCAACGGGCGGACGACGAAGCCCTCCCGGTGACGGCGGTCGGCCAGGATCAGCACCACGGGCAGGACGATGGCCACGCCCAGCACGTTCGAGGTGGTCCACTCGCTCCAGCCCAGCAGGAACGGTCGGCCAAGGGCCATGGCCACGACGCCATTGACCAGCACCGCGCTGATCGCGGTCAGGGCCGAGGCCAGGCCGGTGACCATCAGCAGGTCGCGCGGATCGCGCACCCGCGCCGGCGCGCCCAGTCGGCGCAAGAGATAGGTCGTGGCGATGACCTGGACGGCGTCCAGCAGGGTGACGACCACGACGAAGCGCGGCGGCTCGCCGATGGCCAGCTCCAGCAGCAGATGCAGCACGGTGGTGGTGGTCAGGAACGCCGCGCCCTGGCGGCGGCCCAGCACCATCAAACCGCCGATCGACACGGCGTTGGCGGTCCAGATGGTGGGGATGTTGTGGGTCGCCCCGGCCAGGAACAGGCTATAGGCCATGGCCGCCACGAACGCGCCGGTCAGGACGGCGGGCCGTTGCAGGGCCTTCCAGTCTCCGATGCGCCAAGCGGTCGCCAAAACCGATCCCCTCCCAACGATCCTCGAATGCGACCATGCGCCGCAAAACGTCGGTGTTTCGTTAAGTTGGAGAGGGAGGGGCGCGGGGCTGGACTCGATAGGAAGCGCTCCATCCGCGTGTCATCCCGGCCGTAGCGAAAGCGGAGAGCCGGGACCCAGGGGCGGCCTCACTGCGCTTGGCCCCTGGGTCCCGGATAGCCTCTGCGAGGCTTCCGGGATGACACGGGTTTATTTCAAGGCGCGATGGTGTGCGGACCTAGTCTCGGATGGCGATCAGCGACTTGGTCAGGAACAAGAGCTTCTCGTCGACGTGGCGGGCGTCGGGATAGAGGAAGCGGAACTGGGCCTTGTCCAGCAGGCGGGCGTGCTGGACGTCGCGCATGGCCGTGCCGACGTCGGGCGCGATCTCCGAGAAGCCGTGCTTGCGCTTCATCAAGAGCTTGGCCCGCGTCTGCTCCGAGCGCCAATGGAAGAACGGGCTGGAGAAGTGCGGCTCGACCGGGAACCAGAAATAGGGTGTCTGGACGTAGTAGCGCGAGGCCAGGCGCCGGCACTCGCGGGCGAAGGCCTCCATCCGCACCCAGTCGCCGACGTGCTCGACCACCGAGTTGGAGTGGACGAGGTCGAAGCTGTTGTCGGCGTGCTCGTGCATGTCGCAGGCGTCGCCGACGGCGGCCGTGAACAGCGGGTCGTCCACCGTGAACGGCTGGGGGTTGAACAGGCTGATATGGACCTTGTTCGCCTCCAGGAATGTCCGGTCGAACAGGATGTTCCAGTAGGTGGGCTCACCGCCCAGGTCGGCGATATGGACTTGGCCGCGTTCGGCGAAGGTCTTTTCGATCAGGGCGACCACGTGCGCGGCCCGCGCCCGACGGAAGCGCGCCGACAGCGAGTTCTCGCTGTCCATGTCCTGGAGGGCGTGGATCAGTTTCATGCGCCAACCTTGGCGCGAGCGGCTTGAGATTTGGTGTATGGCCGTTCTTTGGAACACCGACCCCGATTTCCCCGGCGAAAGCCGGGGCCCAGATTCAGCCTGAGCGGTTTGGGATGATCCGGGATACGGCCCGCCAGGTCGTCAGGCGTCCCTGGGTTCGACCTGGGCCCCGGCTTTCGCCGGGGAGGTCGGAAGAAAGCTAGCGTGACAACGTCTCAGCCAGCGCCTGGAACATCGGCTTGGGCCGTCCGGCGCCGTCGAACGGCAGCGGCTGGTCCGACGGCCGCTGGCCCGACTGCCCGTGCAGCCAGGTGTCGCTGTCTCTCAGCCCCCAGACCGTGAACGCGAACCGCTGCTGGCGCGGCAGGTCCATATAGGCCCCGGCTAGCTCGCGGGCGAGGTCGGCCTGGCGCTTCAAGAGGTCGGGCAGGCGGGCGAAGTCGGGCTTGTCGCCAAGGGAGACGTCCAGCTCGGAGACGTGGATCGGCAGGCCGAAGCTGGCCAGTTCGCGCATCGCCGCGCGGCACAGGCCGGGGCGGGTGAAGTCGAGATCGAGGTGGCTCTGCGTGCCGATGCCGCCGATCGGCGCGCCGGCCTTCAGCAGCCGCTCGACCGTGCGCATGAAGGTGGCGCGCTTCGTCGGATTGTTCTCGAGGTGGTAGTCGTTGATGAACAGCACCGCGTTGGGGTCGGCTTCCTTCGCATGATGGAAGGCCAGGACCATGTGCTCGTCGACGCCCAGGTTGCGGGTCCAGATCGACTGGCGCAGGTTCACGCCGTCGTCGGCCACCGTCTCGTTGACCACGTCCCAGCCCACGGCTTGGCCGCGATAGCGCCCGGCGACGGCCAGGATGTAGTTGCGATAGGCGTTGGCGAAGGCCTTGCCCTGGCCGTCCAGTTTAAGGAAGGCCGGCATGGCCTGATCGTACCAGACTAGGGTGGTGCCATAGAGCCGGATGCCGTGACTGCGGGCGAACTCGGCGATGGCGTCGGGCCGGTCGAAGCGAAAACGCCCGTCGTCCTGGAGGATATATTCCATCTTCATCTCCCACTCGGGCGTGAGCTGGGAGTAGTGACGGGCGAACAGCGCCGCGTAGGCCGGGTCCTGCAGGAAGGCGTGCTGCACGCACGCGCCCACCGGCGTCGAGGCGATCGATTTCAGGGGCGTGTCGGTGATCGGCTGGCTTTTGACGTCGCGCGCGCAGGCGCTCACGGCCAGGGCCGAGGCGATCGCTGCTCTTCTCGTGAGATCCAATTTCCGTGTCATCCCGGACGACCCGAAGGGGCGATCCGGAACCCAGGGGGTGACGAAGCGCCGTGCGCGCCGCCCCTGGGTCCCGGCTCTTCGCGCTGCGCGCTGTGGCCGGGATGACAAGGGGAGGTGGCGTTCATGGCGTCTAGGTCAGCGTCCCGCCATCGCCGCGCGGCGGATGCTCAGTTCGTCCAGCTGAGCGGACTCGTAGGCGCCCAGCTTCTTGGCGGCGACGACCTTGGCCTGTTCGGCGACGTGCTCGTACTTCTTGAGGTTCTCGAAGGCTTCCGAGAGCGCGTCGCGGGCGCCGACCTCTTCGGCCTGGCACTGCTCGATCTGCACCAGCATGTCGGCGCGGCGGCGCTTGTAGCCCTCGCGATAGCCGATCATGTACCAGCCGGCGCTGGCGTCGCCCTCGGCGCTCTTGGCCTCGGCCTCGGCCTCGGCGTCCAGCATGGTGATGCGCAGTTCAGCGGCGGTGCGTCGCTCGGTGATCTCGGCGAGGCGTTTCTGCAGGGTCTCGACTTCGTGGTTCGAGATGCGGATCAGCGAGGCGGCCCACTTGGTCATCAGTACTCACTCGCCAGGATCTGCCCCAGGTAGCCGAAAGAGTCGTCCAGAGAGGTTGCTTCTTCCTTATCTTGGCTAAGGAAAGCTTCGATCGCCGGATTGAGGCGGATCGCTCGGTCGACCGTGGGGTCGGCCCCGGCGCGATAGGCGCCGATGCGGATCAGCTCTTCCATGTTGGCGTAGGCGGCCATCACCTGGCGCGCGCCCTTGACGATGTCGCGCTCGTGCGGGTGCTGGCAGCCCGGCATGGTCCGGCTGATCGACTTCAGGACGTTGATCGCCGGGAAGCGGCCGCGCTCGGCGATGGCGCGCTCCATGACGATGTGGCCGTCCAGGATACCGCGCGTGGCGTCGGCGATCGGCTCGTTGTGGTCGTCGCCGTCCACCAGCACGGTGAAGAGGGCGGTGATGGGGGCGGCCGTGGTGCCGTCGGCGCGGATCGGCCCGGGGCCGGCGCGCTCGAGCAGCTTGGGCAGCTCGGTGAAGACGGTGGGGGTATAGCCCTTGGTGGTCGGCGGCTCGCCGGCGGCCAGGCCGATCTCGCGCTGGGCCATGGCGAAGCGGGT
>FTCT01005450.1_pt1 | contig 11293 bp, 10 predicted proteins | sample 1658881 | NCBI WGS metagenome assembly FTCT01 (sample SAMEA3914864, study PRJEB12502) | metagenome | biome: forest; material: soil | place: USA | collected 2012-03-12 | depth 0.3 m | reverse complement strand
TTCCGCGAGGAGGTTGAGTACCTGAAAGCCAACTGGCCCGCCGACCTGCCGAAGGGCGCCATCCACGCCGACTACTTCACCGACAACGTGCTGATGGACGACGACGGCCGCGTCACCGGCGTCATCGACTACTATTACGCCTGCACGGATTTCTACGCTTACGACCTGGCCGTCGCGCTCAACGCCTGGGGCTTTACGCCGGGCGGCCAGCCGCTGCCAGAGATGATCTCGTCATTTGCCCGCGCCTACCAGGCGGTGCGCCCCCTGTCCGAAGCCGAGATCGCCGCCCTGCCGCTGTTCGCGCGCGGTTCGGCCATGCGCTTCACCCTGACGCGGCTCTACGATCTTCTGAACCACGATCCGTCCTGGGTAGTGAAGCCCAAGGACCCGGAAGCCTTCTATCGCCGGCTGGAATACCATCGCGGCATAAGCGACGGTCACGCGTATTTCTGAGACTGAAATACCACACCTGTTGCAATTGCAACGGTGTCCCTTGACCGGTGTACGCGCCTCGACCATAAGGCGCGCATGTTTACGAAACGCAACCCTTCCCCGATGACAAGCGCGCAGGTCCTGGAGACCGGCGTGCGTCTGGTTGCGCGCCAATCCCAGGTCGATTGCAGCCGGGGCTGTACCCGAAAACCCTAAATCCCCCAGGGATTTCCGTTTTCGCGCAGCCCTTTCGACCCGGTCGAAAGGGCTTTTTTCATTTCGAATTTTCCAAGAAAAACTAAAGAAGGAGAAGACAATGCAAGTCTTTCAAGGCGCTCGTGGCGGGCTGATCAAGGCGTGGATCGACGGCGTGGCCGTCGAGGATCAGGCGCGCCAGCAGCTCGACAATATCGCGGCCATGCCGTTCATCCATAAGCACGTCGCCATCATGCCCGACGTCCACTGGGGCATGGGCGCGACCATCGGCTCGGTGATCCCGACCAAGGGCGCGGTCATCCCGGCGGCCGTGGGCGTGGACCTCGGCTGCGGCATGATGGCGGTGCGGACGACGCTGAACGCGCGCGACCTGCCCGACGACCTGTCGGGTCTTCGGACCGCGATCGAAGAGCGCATCCCGCACGGCCGGACCGACAACGGCGGGTCGAACGACCGCGGCGCCTGGGGCGAGGCCCCGGACGCTGCCGACGCGGCCTTCGCGGGCCTGTCCGACGAGCTGAAGCGCATCGTCGACAAGCACCCGAAGATTTCCCAGGCGGCCAACCGCGCGCAGAACCACCTGGGGACGCTCGGGACCGGCAACCACTTCGTCGAGGTCTGCCACGATGAAAACGACGCCGTGTGGATCATGCTGCACTCGGGCTCGCGCGGGATCGGCAACCGGATCGGGTCGTACTTCATCGAGCGCGCCAAGCACGAGATGAAGCGCTGGTATATCAACCTGCCCGACCAGGACCTGGCCTACCTGCCGGAAGGCTCGGAGCTGTTCGGCGACTATATGGGCGCGGTGTCGTGGGCCCAGCGGTTCGCGCGCACCAACCGCGAGCTGATGATGACGGCCGCGCTCGAAGCGCTCTCGGTCACCGTGCCGAAGCGTTTCACGTGCGACTGCGAAGCGGTGAACTGCCACCACAACTACGTGGCGCACGAACACCACTTCGGATCGGATGTGCTGGTGACCCGCAAGGGCGCCGTGCGCATCACGCCGGAAACGCTGGGGATCATTCCGGGCTCGATGGGCGCAAAGTCGTTCATCGTGCGCGGGATCGCCGGCCAGGCGGCGGCCGAGGCCCTGTGTTCGTGCAGCCACGGCGCCGGGCGGGCCATGTCGCGGGCGGAAGCCAAGCGCCGGTTCTCGCTCGAGGACCACGTCCTGGCGACCGCGGGCGTCGAGTGCCGCAAGGACGCCGACGTCATCGACGAAACGCCGGCGGCGTACAAGGACATCGACGCCGTGATGAAGGCCCAGGCCGACCACGTCGAGATCGTCCACACGCTGAAGCAGGTGGTGTGCGTTAAGGGGTAGGAAAGGGCAGTCGCAAGACTGCCCTTTTTTACAGACCCTCGGCCGGGGCCAGGGTGCCGCCGCCGGTCAGTTGCCAGGTCTTGCCGCCGAGATTCGGATTGTCGCGCTGGCTGTAGCTCAGCACATGACCGTTGCCGACGATGTTCCTGATCGTATCGCCGCTCAGGCCCTCGGGATCGATCAGTTGCCCGACGCGCGTATCGGCTGTCAGGGTCCAGGTGCTCGACGCGTCGAGGCTGACGTCGACATTGGCCGTCGTCTTGCCGGCGAACTTCGAGCCGTCCTTCAAATCCAGGCGGATCGAGCTCAGGATATCGGTGGCAAGGTCGCCGTTGAGCGTCTGACGTTCCGCATCGATCCGGGCATAGCCGCCGTTGCGTCCCAGCGGTCCCCACTTGGCCGCGGCCGCTTTGACGATGACGCCCGACTGGCTGGCGATGTCGACGTTGTGGAGCGTAATGACGCCGCGGACATTGCTGACCAGGAAGGCTTCGCGCGCCGAGGTGATCTTGCCGCCGTCCATGCTGAGCGTCGCCGTCGCCACGGGTCCGTCATAGGGTGCGGACGCGGCGCTGGCCGCCGTCACCTTGCCGTCCTGCATCGGAGGCGGGGCGGACTGATAGAGCAGGATGCCGCGGTCGCCGCTGTCGAAGCCGACGCGCGTCAGAGTCGCCGTGTGTTCACCGTCGATCTCCAGCCCGCTGGAAAAGGCGGTTTTGATCGCCGTGCCTGCGGCGTCGACGTCGCCGCGCGCCTCGATCGCCGGCGAAGACGGTCCGGTGGTGCTGAGCGTCCCACCGCTGAGCTTGGCGCGGCTGCCGGGTTTGACCGCGATGGCAGGGGCGTGATCCGACGTCGTGGTGATGCTGGCCGTGTCAGCGTCGAGAACGGCGCCCGCCGCCAGTTCGACACCGTAGGCCTGGGCAGCGCGTGTCGAGATGGTCGCGCCCTTCAGCGTCAGTTTCGACCCCGGATCGGCGGCGAAGATGCCGTCTATGCCGCGGCCGGTGGTCGAAATGCTGCCGCCTGTCACCGTGGCCGTGGTTTGGGAGGCGATGATCAGCGCGGCGCCGAGGCCTGTTTCGTGGGCGTCGTCGGCCAGCGAGACGTCGAGCGTGCTGGTGATCGTGATGCCGTCCATGGTCAGGAGCGCACCGCGTTCGGCGAAGACGCCCGACTGGTCGGGCTTGGTCGGCGTGATGCTGCCGCGGCTCAGCGCCTTGCCCTGGCCGGCGACGGTGATGACAGCGCTGCGGCGCATGGCGGCGGGGATGGTCGCCGGCGCCACCATGGGACGCGGTGCACCTTGTCCAGGACCCTGCTGCCCTTGTCCGCCCCTTCCCTGGCCGCGATGGCCGCCGCGGCCATGGCCACCGCCGCCCATCTGGCCGCCGCCTCCCATGTCGCCGCCCATGCCCCCCATATCACCGCCCATACCGCCCATTTGGCCACCCATGTCCTGGGCCATGGCGATATCGCTGACGCAGAGCGACAGGACGGCGGCGAGGAGACCGCTCGAAAGGTATTTGCGCATTGAATGCCCCTGTGTTCGGAGCATTCGCTAACAACCGAATAGGGCTTCCATGTTTCGCCCCTGAAATATCGCCAGTTAAGCTCAGGTCTCGGCGAAGCCCTTGACGAGATCCAGAGCCGCGGCGCGGTCGTTCTTCAGCTCGGTGATGCGTTCCGGCTGGCCGTAAAGCGCCTGGATGGCGTCGGGCACCTTGGGCGCGAAGCCCAGTGCCCTGGTGACGAAGTCCGGGAACTTGGCGGCGTGCGCCGTCGACAACACGATCTGCGGACGGTCTGTTCCGCGGGCCAGCGCCGCGCTCAGCGACACCGCCGTGTGCGGGCAGATGACCTGGCCATAGGCCTTGTAGGCATGCGCGATCGTGTCGGCGGTCTCGGCCTCGCTGACCGTGCTGGCTGTGACCTCGGCTTTCAGCGCCGATTGCAGGTCGGGCGACAGCGTGACGGCGCCGGTGGCGCCAAAGGTATCGAACAGGGCCTTGGTCGTCGCGGCATTGCGGCCGGAGGCCTCATAGACCAGGCGCTCGAAGTTCGACGGCGCCTGCACGTCCATGCTGACGCTGGCCGATTCCACGGCCTGGCGGCGAATATAGCGGCCGTCGTTGATCGCCTGGTTCAGCGCGTCGTTCTGATTGACGGCGGCGTGCAGCTTGCCCACATTGCCGCCGACGCGGCGGGCGACCCAGCCGGCGAAGGCGTCGCCGAAATTGCCGGTCGGCACGACGAAGTCGGGCGTGTCAGCCCCGCTGGCGGCGGCGGCCGCGAGATAGTAGGGGACCTGTCCGAGCAGACGGCCCCAGTTGATCGAGTTGACCGAGCTGATCAGGCCGTTTTGCTTCAGGCTGGAGTCGCCCAGCAGGGCCTTGACGATGGCCTGGCAGTCGTCGAAATCGCCTTCGACGCCGACATTCATCACGTTGTCGGCCTCTACGGTCGTCATCTGCAGGCGCTGCACCGGAGAGACGCGGCCGAGCGGATGGAAGACGACCAGGCGCACGCGCTCGGAGCCGGCAAAGGCGCGCACCGCGGCCGCGCCCGTATCGCCCGACGTGGCGGTGACGAGCGTCAGGGTTTCGTTGCGCTGCTTCAGCGCCGCATCGGTCAGCGGCGCCATCATCTGCATGGCCATGTCCTTGAAGGCGAGCGTCGGGCCGTGCCACAGCTCGAGCATCCAGAGATTATCGTCGAGCTGCGTCAACGGCACCGTTCCGTTGTTCAGGAAGGCGGCCTTCGTGCGCGCGGCGGCGGCCTTGACGGCGTCCGTGCCCAGAACGTCGACGCCGAAGAGCGTCAGCAGGTTTTCGGTCAGCGTACCGTAGTCGCCTTCAAGCGCGAAACCGGGCGTCGGCCACTCAGCGGGTACATACAGGCCACCGTCGGGCGCCAGACCGTCGAGCAGGGCGCCGGCGAAGGTCTTGTCACCGATAAATCCGCGCGTGCCTACATAGTTCATTTTGTTACCAATTCCGCTGAAACCGTAAGGCCTTGCGTATCCGTCGCCTTATCCATTACAAGCGCGCGGATAACACTTTCACCTGGCTGGGAAAAGGCGAAACATGGGCGGCAAGACGGAATCTGGCGGAGCGCCCGCTGTCCTGCCCGACGTCCTGGCGTCCGCCCGGCGGATCACCATCAAGGTCGGTTCGGCCCTGGTTGTCGACGCCAGGACCGGCGCCGCCAATACCGCCTGGATGGCCGGGCTGGCGCGCGATATCGCAGGCCTGGTCGCTGCCGGCAAGAATGTGGTGTTGGTGTCGTCGGGCGCCGTGGCGCTCGGCCGCCGCCATCTCGGCGTCACGCGCCCGCGCCTCAAGCTCGACGAAAAGCAGGCCTGCGCCGCCGCCGGCCAGCCGCGCCTGATGGCCGCCTGGGACGAAGCTTTTCAGGCCGTGGGGCTGAAGTCCGCCCAGGTTCTGCTGACGCGCGAAGATACCGAAAAGCGCCGGCGCTGGCTGAATGCGCGCGCCACCGTCGAAACCCTGTTCGAGCTCGGCTGCGTGCCGATCGTCAACGAAAACGACACCGTGGTGACCGAGGAAATACGCTACGGCGACAACGACCGCCTGGCGGCGCGCACCGCGCAACTGGTCAAGTCCGAAGCGCTTGTTCTGTTGTCCGACATAGATGGTCTGTATACGGACGATCCGCGCCATAACGCGCACGCGCAGCATATCGCGATCGTCGAAAAGCTAGACGCCTCGATCGAAGCCATGGCCGGCGGGGCCAATGCGTCGGCCGGTGTCGGCACCGGCGGCATGGCGACCAAGATCGCCGCGGCGCGCATCGCCGGATCGGCCGGTTGCGCCACGCTGATCGCGTACGGCGCCGTCATCCAGCCGCTATCGTCCTTGGCCGGACCCGAAGGCGCGCGCTTTACGCTGTTCAAGCCGCAGGCCTCGCTGAGTGCGGCCTACAAGGCGTGGATCGCGGGAACCGTGGTGCCGGCGGGCAAGCTGATGCTCGACGAAGGCGCCGCCCGCGCCCTGCATAACGGCAAGTCTCTGCTGCCGTCGGGCATAGTCGAGGTCACCGGCAGCTTCGACAAGGGCGACAGCGTGTCGATCGTGGCGCCGTCGGGCCAGGAGATCGCGCGCGGCATCGTCGAATATTCCGCCGACGATATCCGCGCCATCCGCGGCCGCGGCAGCCGCGACATCGAGACGATCCTGGGCTATACTTCGGGCGACGAGGTCATCCACCGCGATGATATGGCGCTGATCTAGGCAGCATGAGGCGAGGGTGGCATGGACACGTTTCTCGGTTTGGTCGTTCTCCTTCTGATATTGGCAGCCCCGGGTGTGGTTACGTTTGCGCTCTATGTTTTGTTGCGTGGCTGGGCGCGTAAGGTTGCGATCGCCATTGTTCTGCTTTTGCCGGTCGCACTGCTTGCCCTGACCTGTATTCCGACGCCCCCGGCTCCCGAGGGCGAAGAGGGCAAGGGGTTGATCGTTGCCATATTTCAAATCCTGGCGTTCGTTACGCTCATTTCCATGACGCTGGGAGTGGGGGCCGGATGGTCGCGTCAAACGCATGGTCGCGCTTCGGGATCACCGAACTAACCGCCAACCGCCTGCAAAAACCTGCCAAAAGCCGTGATTTCAAATGAAACCGTCGTTTTTCGACGGTTTTGCGATATATACCGCCTGAAAGACGGAGTTTCGCCATGGACGACCAAAGCACGCGCACGCTGAACGACCTGATGACCGATATGGCTGCCAAGGCCAAACTCGGCGCCGAGGCCCTGCGTCTGGCGGGTCCGGAGGCCCGCACCCGCGCCATCGTCGAAGCGGCGAAATCGATCCGCGCGCGCGAAGCCGAAATTCTTGCGGCCAATCAAAAAGACCAGCAATACGCCCGCGACAAGGGCCTGACCGACGCCATGATCGAGCGCCTGATTCTCAATCCGGCACGCGTCGAGGCCATGGCGAAAGGCCTGGAAGAGGTCGCGGCACTGCCCGACCCCGTCGGGCGCGAACTTGCGCGCTGGACGCGGCCGAACGGGCTCGACATCGCGCGCGTCTCGACGCCGATCGGCGTCATCGCCATCATTTATGAATCGCGCCCCAATGTGACCGCCGACGCCGCCGCTCTGTGCATCCGCTCGTCGAATGGCGCCATCCTGCGCACGGGTTCGGAAGCGCTCAATTCGGCGCTGGCCATCTATGCCGCGTTCGAAGACGGCCTGCGCGCGGCGGGGCTGCCTGAAACGGCGGTGCAACTGGTGCCGACCTCAGACCGCGATGCCGTCGGGCTCATCCTCGGCGGGCTTGGCGGCGCGGTGAACCTGATCATTCCGCGTGGCGGCCGCTCGCTGGTCGAACGCGTGCAGAAGGAGGCGCGTGTCGCCGTCCTGGCGCACCTCGAAGGCCTGAACCACACCTATATCCACAAGGACGCCGATCCGGAAAAGGCGACCGGTGTGACGCTGAACGCCAAGATGCGCCGCGTTTCTGTTTGCGGCGCGACCGAGACCCTCCTGATCGACGAAGCCGTGGCGACCGATCTCCTGCCGCGCGTCGCGAAAGCGCTCGAAGACAAGGGTTGCGAGCTGCGCGGCGACGATGCGGCGCGCGCGATCTATCCGATGAAGGCGGCGACCGAGGACGACTGGCGCACCGAATACCTGCTGCCCATCCTGGCCGTGCGCGTCGTCAAGGACGAGGCCGCGGCCATCGAACATATCCGCACCTATGGCTCGGGTCATACCGAAGCGATCATCACCGAGAACGGCCACGCCGCCGAAACCTTCCTCAACGAGGTCGATTCGGCCATCGTCATCTGGAACGCCTCCACGCAGTACGCCGACGGCGGCGAATTCGGCCTGGGCGCCGAAATCGGCATCTCGACCGACCGCATGCACGCGCGCGGCCCGGTCGGCGCGGAGCAACTGACGACGTTCAAGTATATCGTCCGCGGCAACGGTCAGACACGCCCGTAAGCCGCGCCACAGAACCGTCACACTCGCTTACAGGTGGTTGACGCAACCGTCACGGAACTGTCGTGTAAACGCTTTAATAACCCCGCTCTTTCAGTCATATAAGAGTTGGACGAGCAAGGCGTATGGATCGGCGGCAAACCTTCTGGAATACCGTGCCCCTGGGCACCTGGATCGGCGGTTGCGCGCTCGTTGCGCTGGCGCTGTTCGAGCCCGCGCGCGGGTTGGTGGCGCCGGCCGCCGTCGCCGTCCTGGGTTATACGGTCTTCCAGTTCTGGCTGCGCATCCTCGAACTGCGCGACCGTATAGAGGGCCTGAAGGCGCCCGAGGTCCAGGTCAAGGTCCAGCCCGAGGGGCCCAGCTTCCAGGAAGTGCTGCGCGCCATTCCCGACCCAGTCATGATCGTATCGGGCTTCGAGCCGCACGATATCGCCGGCCGGTGGATCGTCTTCGCCAACGACGCGGCGCGCGACGTTTTTGCGATCGGCGACGACGGCGGGCTGCTGGTTTCCGCCATCCGCACGCCCGAAGTGCTGGAATGCGTCGACGAGGCCCTGTTCGGCCGCATCGGCCGTTCGGTCGTCTTCGACACGACGGGCGGGGCGCGCGACCAGTACTGGCGCGCCTTCACCAGCCCCCTGCCGGTCGAAGGCATGGAGAGTGAAAAGCATCCGCGCCTGGCCCTGCTGGTCATGCGCGACGAAACCGATGTCCGCCGTATGGAACGCATGCGCGCCGATTTCCTGGCCAATGCCAGTCACGAATTGCGTACGCCCCTGGCGTCGCTGACGGGCTTCATCGAGACCCTGCGCGGTCCGGCCCGCGACGACGACAAGGCCCGCGACAAGTTCCTGAGCATCATGGCGACGCAGGCCGAACGCATGGGCCGGCTGATCTACGACCTTCTGTCGCTGAGCCGTATCGAGATGAGCGAGCACGTGCCGCCGTCGGGCGAGGCCGACCTGGTGCTGGCCGTGCGCGACGTCATCGAGGGGCTGACGCTGATCGCCCGTGAAAAAGGCGTCGCGCTGAAGGTTACGGCGCCCAAGCCCGGCCTCTATCCGATCATCGGCGACCGCGACCAGATCCTCCAGGTCGTGCAGAACCTGGTCGACAATGCCCTGAAATACGCGCCGCGCGGCTCGGACGTGACGATCGACGTCCAGTTCGACAAGACGCTGAGCGAGGCCATGATGGCGAGCGACCAGCAGGCCGCGAAGCTGGTCCTGCTGCGCCCCGACCGCAATGTCCACGACTATTACGCCGTGGTACGTGTCCGCGACAACGGTCCGGGTATCCGCCGCGAATACCTGCCGCGCCTGGCGGAACGCTTCTACCGCGTCGAAGGCCAGAAGAGCGGCGACCGTCTTGGCACGGGGCTGGGGCTGGCCATCGTCAAGCACATCATCAACCGCCACCGCGGCGGGCTGGTCGTCGAAAGCATCGGCGGCATGCCGGCCGGCGACGACCCCATGCTGCGCGAGCCCGAATCCGAGGGCGGCAAGGTCACGCCGATGCCTGTTCCGGGGTTGCCGACCTTCACGGCCTTCGCCGCCTGCTTCCCGCAGACCCGCGCCTATGGCGAGGCCGGCGTGCCGCGCCTGGCGGCCTCCGAGGGCGTTGCGCTCAAGGGCGTCGGATAGGGTATTTGTCAAAATATGACGGTTTTTGTGCGGAAACGTCCTTAACGCGGGGCGCGGCTTATAAAACTGTCACAAAATTCCCCTAAACGCCCCGTAAAATTCCGGTTACGCTTTCGCCATATACTCGCGAATCAAAGTCGCAATTCGTGTATAGCGATGTCCCCAGCCGGAATTTGAAGGACAAGTACAGTGGCCCCGTTCAAGATGAACCCTCATATTGTCAAGACCTACGAAGAAGAGCTGGATCAGCTGAGCGCCGAGGTCGTTCTGATGGGCGGTCTGGCCGAAGCGCAGGTCGCGGACGCCGTCGAGGCCGTCGCCCGCCGCGACGTCGCCCTGGCGCAAAGCGTCGTGCAGCGCGATCACAAGCTGGACGAGCTCGAAAAGGACGTCGAGCGCAAGTGCATCCGCCTCATTGCTCTGCGCCAGCCCATGGCCGACGATCTGCGCAAGACGGTGGCCGCCATGAAGATCGCGACCTCGCTGGAACGTATCGGCGACCTGGCCAAGAACATCGCCAAGCGCGCCCTGGTCATCGCCGAGGCCGAGCCGATGTCGCCGCTGACGCGTTCGATCGAGCGCATGGGCAAGCTGGTGTCGTCGCGTCTGCGCGACGTGCTCGACGCATACAAGGGCGGCCGTCAGGACCTGGCGCAGAGCGTCTGGGCGTCGGACACCGAGGTCGACGAACATTACAACGCCCTGTTCCGCGAACTGCTCACCTACATGATGGGTGACCCGCGCACGATTTCGGCCTGCACCCACCTTTTGTTCATGGCCAAGAACCTGGAACGCATTGGTGACCACGCCACCAACATGGCCGAGCACATCCATTACGAACTGACGGGCGAGGACTATGTCGAAGACCGCCCGAAAGGCGACACCCTAAACGCAAACTGACTTCGCCGGGCGGCGCCCCTTCGACTGACGACGCTCTGACCCGGACTTCCCTGTAACCGTCCCGATACGGAACCCTTGCATGAAGCCCTATATCATCGTTGCCGAAGACGAAGACGCCCTGGCGACCCTGTTGAACTACAACCTGGAAAAGGAAGGCTATGAGGTCGGCGTCGCCACAGATGGTGACGAAGCGCTTGTCATGATCAAGGAGCGCCAGCCCGACCTTCTGGTCTGCGACTGGATGATGCCCAAGGTGTCGGGGATCGAGGTCTGCCGCCGCCTGCGCGCCCAGGGCAATACCCGCAACCTGCCGATCGTCATGCTGACGGCGCGCTCGGAAGAAAGCGACCGCATCCGCGGGCTCGACACAGGCGCCGACGACTATGTCGTAAAGCCCTTCTCGATGGTCGAGCTGATGGCGCGCATCCGCGCCGTCCTGCGCCGTATCCGTCCGGGCCTGAGCGAAGACCGCGTCGAATTCGGCGAGATCAGCGTCGACCGCCTGTCGCACCGCGTGCAGCGCGGCGGCCGCGACATCCATCTGGGGCCCACGGAATACAAGCTGCTCGACCACTTCATGCAGTATCCGCGCCGTGTCTTCTCGCGTGAGCAACTGCTCGACGCCGTGTGGGGCAACGACGTCTATGTCGAGGCGCGTACGGTCGACGTCCATATCGGCCGTCTGCGCAAGGCGCTGAACGACGGCCACGCCTACGACCCGATCCGCACGGTGCGCTCGGCCGGCTATTCGCTGGATATGCAGGGTTAGGCTTCACTACGGCTTCGGCTAATTAGCCTTTCGGCCCTCCC
>FTCT01001250.1_pt1 | contig 11304 bp, 15 predicted proteins | sample 1658881 | NCBI WGS metagenome assembly FTCT01 (sample SAMEA3914864, study PRJEB12502) | metagenome | biome: forest; material: soil | place: USA | collected 2012-03-12 | depth 0.3 m | reverse complement strand
TGGCGTCGCGCATGGCGGCCAGGTCGACGACGGCGGGAACGCCGGTGAAGTCCTGCATCAGCACGCGCGCGGGGCGGAAGCTGATTTCGTGCTCGACCGCGCCCTTGTTCTGCAGCCAGGCGGCCACGGCCTTCAGGTCTTCTTCGGCGACCGAGACGCCGTCTTCGTTACGCAGCAGGTTTTCCAGCAGCACCTTCATCGAGACCGGCAGCGACGAAGTTCCGGCCAGACCGGCTTCCTCGGCGGCGCGAAGGCTGTAATAGACGTAAGACTTGCCGCCGACGGTCAGTTCGCGACGGGCTTTCAGGCTGTCCACAGACGCCATATGGAGATTCCTTCTCTGTCCACGGTCGCCCGAAAACCTCTCCCGGGATCACGCGCTGATCGGAAGGGACACACAGGTTCCACCTCCGCGCCGCGTACCACCCAAAACGACTGGAGGGGGACGACCGCGCGCTTCTTAGCGCTGCCGGGCGACAACGTCCATGTCGCGCGCGGGGTCTTCGCGTGTTGAGAGCTGTTCTCATTAAGGAACTGGCGATTTCGCGGGGCGAACGCCTGCTGTTTTCGGGCCTGGATCTGGCGCTGCAGGCGGGCGAGGCCGCCGCGCTGATCGGCCGCAACGGCGCGGGCAAGACCAGCCTGCTGCGCGCCGTCGCCGGCCTGCTTCACCCGGCCGAAGGAACCGTGAGCTTCGAGGACGCCTCCGGCCCCGTCGAGGCCGACGCCGCTCGGGCCGAACAGCTGCACCTGCTGGGCCACCAGGACGGTCTGAAGTCCAGCCGCACCGCCTGGGAAGAACTGCGCTTCCAGACCTTGTGGACCGGCGGCGCGGAAGCCTCCGCCCGCGCCGCGGCCAAGCGCTTTGATTTGAACCGCCTGCTCGACCTGGAAGTCCGCCGCCTGTCGGCCGGCCAGCGCCGCCGCCTGGCCCTGGCCCGGCTGGTCGCCAGTCCCCGGTCGCTGTGGCTGCTGGACGAGCCGATGGCCCCGCTGGACGCCGGCCAGCGCGAGGCGTTCGGCGCGGTGATGGCCGAGCATCTGGCCGGTGGCGGCATGATCCTGGCCTCGGTCCACGACCCGCTGCCGATTCCCGCGCGAACGGTGGAGGTCGGCGCATGAAGGCGTTCGGCGTCCTCCTGCGGCGCGAGCTGGCCCTGGCCTGGGGCCGGGGCGGCGGACCGCTGCTGGCCCTGACCTTCTACGCCTGCGTCGTCGTGCTGCTGCCGATGGCCTCGGGCCGCGCGCCCGAGCGGCTGGCCGCCATCGCGCCGGGCATCGCCTGGCTGGCCTTGGCGCTGGCCGCCCTGCTGTCCCTCGAGCGCCTGTTCGAGCGCGACTACGAGGACGGGACCCTGGAACTGCTGGCCTTGGGCCCAGCGCCGCTGGAGGCCGTCTCGGTCGCCAAGTGCCTGGCTCAATGGTTGGCCACCGGCGCGCCGTTGGCCCTGGCCGCCCCCGTCGCGGCCCTGATGCTGGGCGCGGATCTGAAGGTCATGCCGCTGCTGGTGCTGTGCGCCCTGGCCGGCGGCCTGGCCTTCGCGTTCCTGGGCGGCCTGGGCGCATCGCTGGCCCTGGGCAGCAAGCGTGGCGGCCTGCTGGTGGCGGTGATCGTCCTGCCGCTCTACGCGCCGCCGGTGATCTTCGGGGCTGGAGCGCTGGACGGCTACAACGCCGGCCTGCCCTGGACCGGCGGGCTACTCTTGCTGCTGGCCTACTGCGTCGGCGCGGTGGCGCTGTCGCCCCTGGCCATGGGCGCGGCGTGTCGGAACGCGCTGGATTGAACCAACTCTGTCATCCCGGGCGAAGCGCAGCGAAGACCCGGGACCGCAACAGGCTCCGAGCTTCCGGCGGTCCCGGCTCGGCGCGCTCCGCGCTTGGCCGGGATGACAGAATTTAAGGCGTCGGCGCGACCGTCGCCTGTAGCTCGCCCGGCGCGGCGTGCTTCTCGCCCAGCACCACCGCCAGGCTGCCGCCGATGATCAGGCAGCCGCCGGCCAGCAGGAACGGCGTCAGGCGGTCGCCGAACAGCAGCACGCCGCAGCAGGCGCCGATCAGCGGCTCGATATTGATGAATACCCCGGCGCTGGCGGCCCCGACCCGCGCGGCGCCGAACTGCCAGGCGGCGGTCGCCAGCAGGGTCGCCAGCACGCCCTGGGCCAGGATCGCGGCCCAGACTGGCGCGCTCAAGGCGAGCTTCGGCGGACCATGCATGAAGAAGGCGATCGGCAGGACGGTCGCGGCCGCCACGATGATCGACACCGCCGGAATGGCCATGGCGTTCGGCGCTTTCGGCGCGCGACGCAAGGTGAGCAGCCAAGCCAGGAAGAGGAAGAGGGCGCCGATCGACAGCGCCACGCCCAGCGGGCTGCTGGCCCCGTCAGGCTTGCCCGCGATCAAGGCCGCGCCCAGGGTGGCGGCGGCGACCCCGCCCCACGAGGCCGGCGAGACCTTCTCGCCCAGCACCTTGGCGCTGACCGCGATCAGGGCCGGCATGGCGCCGACCAGCAGGGCCGCGACCGTGACGCTGACATGGGCCAAGCCTTCGAACTGGACCATGAAGGCCACGCCGTACAGCACGCCGGCCAGCAGCACGACCGGCGAGCGGAACAGCGCCCTCACCTCCGGCCGGCGAAGGGCAAACGGCGCGGCGGCCAAGGCCGCCACGACGAAGCGCAGCAGCACCATGTGGGCCGCATCCATCTGCGTCAGGATCAGCTTGCCGGTCGGGAAGCCCAGGCCCCAGCAGAGGCCGGCCATGGCCAGGGCGAGGAAAGCGATCGACTTCATGCAGGGCCCCGCGCCGTTGAAAAGGTCGGCCGGGTCGCGCCGCGCGGCTGGGCCGTGCGTCTTCTAGCGGATGGTCTGTCCCGGAACTGGCAGCTGACATAGCGGCAAGCGGGGCCAGCGCAACCCCGGGCCGCGTCTCCGCTGTTGGGCAAACGTGTAACAATGGTCACGAATTTCGACATCTTGACGCCATATCCGCGTGGCCAAGCTCCCCGCCTGAACCGCCCCGGAGCACACTCCCATGCGTAAATCGCTTTCCCGCCTGGCGCTCGCGGGCGCCGCCGTCACCGTCCTGGCCGCCGGCGCGGCCCTCGCCCAGGTCCCGGCTCCGCCCGCGCCGCCGGAGTCTCCGATGCCGCCGCCGCGCGGTCCGATGATGTGGCGTCACGCCCCCGACCCCGCCAAGCGCGCCCAGCACCTGCGCGACGTCCTGCAGCTGCGCGCCGACCAGGACGGCGCCCTGAAGGCCTATGTCGACGCCACCACGCCCAAGATGATGGAACACGCGGCGCACCGGCCCGAGGGCCCCAAGGACGGCGCCAAGCCCGAGCACGCCGACCGCAAGCCGCCGACCACGCTGGAGCGCCTGGACCGCATGAGCAAGATGGCCGAGGCCATGGAAAAGCGCATCGCCGCCACCCGCGCCTTCTACAACGCCCTCTCGCCCAGCCAGCAGAAGGCCTTCGACGCCCTCGACCTGGAAGGCGGCCCGGGCGAACACATGCATGCCCGTCGCTTCGAGACCCGCGGCGCGCCCGTCTTCCACGGCGACCACAAGCCCGCGGACGCCCAGCGCAAGGTCGGCTGACCCGGCCCGCGCGAAGGGGCGGCGCGCCTGCACGCGTCGCTCCTTCTCCCCTCCGTAGACACACGACCATTGCCGGCGCCGCTTCGCCGCTCTAAGCAGCCGATATGGACGCGCGCCACACGTTCGACTTCCTGACCAATCCCGAGCGGTTCATGGCCTTCTCGCGATGGGCCGCGCCGCTATTGGGCGCCCTGTCAGCCATTGCGGGCGTCATCGGCCTGATGCTGACCTTCCTGGTCCCCGAGGACTATCAGCAGGGCGACACGGTGCGGATGATGTTCATCCACATCCCGGCCGCCTCGATCTCCCTGTTCATCTATCTGTGCCTGGGCATCGCCAGCTTTCTGGCGCTGGTCTTCCGCCAAGCCCTGGCCGACCTGGCCGCCCAGGCCTGCGTCCCGCTGGGCGCGGTCTATACGGCCCTGGCCCTGATCACCGGCTCGCTATGGGGCAAGCCGATGTGGGGCACCTGGTGGGTGTGGGACGCGCGCCTGACCTCGGTGCTGGTGCTGCTGCTGTTCTATCTGGGCTACCTGGCCCTGCGCGGCGCGATCGAGGACGAGCAGAAGGCCGCGCGCGCCGCCGCCATCCTGGCCCTGGTCGGGCTGATCAACCTGCCGATCGTCAAGTTCTCGGTCGAGTGGTGGAACACGCTGCACCAAGGCTCCTCGACCCTGTTCGCGCGCAAGGGCGACGCCCTGCCGCCGGTCTATGCCTGGCCCGCCCTCTTGATGGGCCTGGCCTATCTGGGCGCGTTCGGGTCGCTGTGGCTGGTGCGCATCCGCGCCCTGATCTGGCGGCGCAAGGCGCGGACCCTGTCGCTGAAGCTGGCGGAGGGCGCGCGATGAACTTCGATTTCGACGCCGGCAAGTACGCCATCTATCTGTGGCCGGCCTTCGCCATCACGGCGCTCGGCTTCATCTGGCTGGTCGCCGACAGCCTGGCCCAGTCGCGCCGCTGGCGCCGCGAGACCGAACGCCTGCAGGCCGAGCTGGACGACCTGGCGAAATGAAGCGCTGGATGGCCTTCGCGCCGCTGGTGGTGCTGGTCGCCCTGGCGGCCCTGTTCGCGGGCTTCGCCCTCAAGCGCGATCCGCACGTCCAGCCCCACGCCCTGGTCGGCAAGCCGGCCCCGGCTCTCTCTTTGCCCGAGCTGACCAGCGGGACCACCACGCCGATCCGCGCCGCCGGCGACGGCCCGATGCTGGTCAACTTCTTCGCCTCGTGGTGCGCGCCTTGCGAGGTCGAGCACCCGCAACTGATGGCCCTGAAGGCCCAGGGCGTGAAGATCGTCGGGATCGCCTACAAGGACGCCCCGGCCAACACCCAGGCCTTCATCGGCCGCCTGGGCGACCCCTTCGCCGCCCGCCTCGTCGATCGCGACGGCCGCGCGGGGCTGGAGTTCGGCGTCACCGGCGTGCCCGAGACCTATCTGGTGGGCTCCAACGGCGTGATCCTGGCCAAGCACACGGGCCCGCTGACCCCGGATGCGGCCGAAGAGCTGCTGAAGAAGGCGCGCTAGCTAGCGGATGCAGGTGTGGGGCGAGCCGGCGCGGCGCTCCAGGCTTCCCATCAGCTTGAGGCCTTCCGGCGTCGAGATCGGCTTCGGCTCGTTCGAGGACGCCGTCAGCAGGTAAGAGCAATCCTCGTAGTCATGAGATCCGCCGCCGCGCTGGGGCCGGCGCTCGATCAGGATCTGTTCCGGAGACGTCCAGACGCCGGTCACGTCCGTCACCAGCGTCCGCCGGTCCGTCGACTGAATCCAGGTCTCGCCCTTGTCGCCCATGGACAGTCGATAGCCGAAAGGTAGGGGCTGTCGAGCCGTGAACATCGAGCCCGCGATGGCCGCCACGAACAGCGCCGCGACGCCCAGGACGATCAGGAACAGGATCTTCTGACGGGTCACGAGGGTCTCCGGCCAAGCCAGGCGCGTACGGGTGCGCCCACAGGTCGCTGAGCTATCGCGTTAACGCAGCGTTGACCATACTCGCCGAACTTCCGTTAACCATGTTAGACTTCGAGTCATGAGTAACGTCCGTCCCGCCGGTTGGCCGTCCGTCCCGTCGAAGCCCGCCGCCACGCCGTCCAACGGCGCGGGCGCGCAGACGCGCGCGGCGTTCTTCCAGTCGGCCCTGGGCGACGCGGCCCCGACCCGTCCGGCCGCCGCGCCCTCGACGGTGCAGATGCAGACCATGGCCCAGCCGCAACAGCGCCAGGCCCCGCAGAAGCCCTTCGTGCAGCCCGATGCCCAACCGCAGAAGACGCTGCGCCCGGGTTCGCTGCTGAATATCTTGGTCTAGGCTCGAACTGAGCCCCAACAACCGCCGCCTTCCTAGGCCTTGTGCCTAGGACCCAGCGTTCCGGTTTGCCGAGATGCCGGGCGCGCGCCAACACTGGCGGCACCCCTTCTGAATTTCCGAACCATGGAGAACCCATGGATCCTCGCCACAAGGGCGAGGAAGGCAGTGGCGTGCTGCAGAAGCGCCTAAGCCGCCTTCTTCGCGGCCTTGTCCTTCTTGGGCTTCTTGTCTTTCTTCGGCTTCTCGGCCTTCGGCGCCTTGAGCTTCTTGACCTTGGGTTCAGGCTCGGCCGGATGCAGTTCGGCGCCGGCCATGTCGGACAGCAGGTCGAGGAAACCCTCGCGCTTGCCGGGCTTCAGCAGGGCCAGGATGCGGGCGTCGGCCATGCCGACCATCGGGCGGATGGCTTCCAGCGCTTCGCGACCGGCTTCGGTCAGGCGCACGCTGTTGGCGCGGGCGTCCTCGCTGGAACGCTGGCGCTCCAGGTGGCCCTTGGTGATCATGCGGGCGACCATGTCGGCCAGGGTCGAACGGTCGATGCCCGTGGCGCGGACCAGGGCCGTCTGGGTGACGCCCTCGTTCTCGGCCACCGCGGCCAGCACGGCGAACTGGCGCTGGGTCACCCCGGCTTCACCACATTCTTCGGCGTAGATGTCGAGCGCGAGCTGCAGGACCCGGTGCAGCAGGTGGCTGGGCGAACGCTCCAGCGCGCCCCCGGTCGCCTTATCGCCCTTGGTCTTGGACATGCTTCGCGCCCCTTTCCGCACGACCGTGATCGGCCGACGGACGAACGCTACCACCGATACGCGTCGATTTGACGACAGACGGTCCGTGGACGGTGGAAGCCCAGCCTGGAACCGGAGCGTCTAGAAGCCCGAGTCGGGCGGCTCGACCGCCGAGGCCTCGTCGGCCTTGGACATGTGCTTCATGATGAAGGGCACCTGGGTGGCGACGAACACCAGAGCCAGGGGCAGCAGGCCCAGTCGGAACTTCACCCAGGTGTCGGTCGTCTGGGTGTTACGGACGATCTCGTTCAGCACCGCGACCACCGCGAAATAGATCCCGTAGCGCACGGTCAACGTCTTCCACGCGCCATCGGCCATGTGCAGGGCCTCGCCCATCACCAGCTTCAGCGGCTGACGACCCGTCAGCACGCCGCCGAACAGGAAGGCGGCCAGGGCGACGTTGATCACCGTCACCTTGATCTTCACGAAGACGTCGGAGTGGAAGATCAGGCCCAGCGTGCCGAACACCAGGGCCATGGCCCCGAAGAACAGCGGCATCAGCGCCAGGCGCCGCTCGACCGCGAAGCCGATGATCAGGGCGGCGGCCGAGGCCGCGACCAGCACCCAGGTCGCCTTCTGGAAATCCTTGGTGATGAAGTAGGCCGCGCCGAACGCCAGCGCCGCGCCGTAGTCGACGACCGTCCGGACCCAGCCGTTGCTTTTCTTGGCAGGCGTGCTCGTCGCTTCGCTCACGGATCAGTCCTTCAGGCCGACGAGGGAGCGCGAGAAGGCGCGGGCGTCGAACGGTTGCAGGTCTTCGACGCCTTCGCCGACGCCGATCAGCTTGATCGGGCTGTCGGAGGCGCGCGCCACCGGCACCAGCACCCCGCCGCGCGCAGTGCCGTCCAGCTTGGTCATGACAATCCCGGACACGCCGACCTGGTTGCCGAAGATCTTCTCCTGGGCCAGGGCGTTGCGGCCGACCGTGGCGTCCAGCACCAGCAGGGTCTCGTGCGGATAGTCGGGATCGACCTTCTTCACCACACGGATGACCTTCAAGAGCTCGTCCATCAGGCCCTGCTTGTTCTGCAGGCGGCCGGCGGTGTCGATCAGCACGACGTCATAGTGCTCGGCCTTGGCGCGCTCGACGGCCTCATAGGCCAGGGCGGCGGCGTCCGAGCCCGTCGGCTTGGCCATGAAGTCGGCCCCGGCCCGGTCGGCCCAGACCTTCAGCTGCTCGACGGCGGCGGCGCGGAAGGTGTCGCCGGCGGCGATCAGCACGCGCGCGCCCTTCTCGGTCAGGTCGGCGGCGATCTTGCCCAGGGTCGTGGTCTTGCCCGAGCCGTTGACGCCGATGAACAGCACCACATAGGGGCGCGGACCGGACAGCGGGTCGAAGCTGCCCTGGCGGTCGCCCAGCTCGCTGGCGATCAGCTCGGCCAGGGCTTCCTTGACCTCGGCGTCGGTCGACGACTTGCCGAAACGCGCCTTGCCGAAGGCTTCGGTGATGCGGCCGGCGATCTCGGGGCCCAGGTCGGCCTCGATCAGCATTTCCTCGAGGGCGTCCAGCTGCTCCTGGTCCAGGGGCTTCTTGGTGAAGACCCCCGTGACCTGCTCGGTCATCTGCTGGGACGACCGGGTCAGGCCCGACGTCAGGCGCTGGAACCAGCCTTTTTTCTGCTCGGGCTTGTCGCTCATCCGCGCCCCTTTAGTGGAACGGGCGAAAGTGTAAATCGGATATTACCGCCACAGGGTTCGCGGAACCTGCGCCGTCATGTCATGAGAGGGCATGGACGTGCACCTAGACCCCCTCGGGACCGCGCTTTTCTGGCTCGACTACGCTGCTGCGGCGGTTTTCGGGGCAACGGGCGCCCTCGCGGCGGCCCGGCGCAAGCATGACATCATCACCTTCGGATTCTTCGCGGCGATCACCGGCGTGGGCGGCGGGACCCTGCGCGACCTGCTGATCGGCGCGCCGGTCTTCTGGGTGCAAAGGCCTGGCTACATCCTGGCGTGCCTGGCCGCCGCCACGGTGGTCTGGCTGCTGGGCAAGCGCGGCTGGCGGTTTCGGGCGCTGCTGTGGCTGGACGCCCTGGGCATGGCCGCATACGCCGTGGTCGGCACCGCCAAGGCGCTGAGCCTGGGCATCCACCCGTTCAGCGCCGTCGTCATGGGCGTGCTCACCACCGCCTTCGGCGGCGTGATCCGCGACGTCCTGGCGGAAGAGCCGAACCTGCTGCTGCGGCGGGAGATCTACATCACGGCGGCGCTGCTGGGGGCCAGCGTGTTCGCCGTGCTGAAGCTGCTGGGCGTGGCCTTCTGGCCAGCAGGGATTGCGGGGTTCGCCGCGGCGTTCGGGCTGCGGGCGGCGGCGATCAAGTTCGGGTGGAGCCTGCCAGGATTTTCGGGCGGCGAAGAGAAGGTCTCGGACTTGCCCCCTCCGCGCTGACGCGCTCCTCCCCCGGAGGGGGAAGAAGGGTGACTACCTTCCGCCCGCCTTTGGGGGCGGACGACCCGCGAAGCGGGTCAGGTGGGGGGAGTGTCGAAGTCCGGATGCTGCCGCGACACCACCGCCCCGCTCGGCCCCATCGGCGGCCGCACGGGCATCTCCGCCAGATGCTCCATCCACACCGGCCGGCTCTCCACCGCCAGCTGCACACCCGGCTCCACCGCCGACGGATCGTCGAAGGCGAAGACCGAGAGGTCGATTTTCTCAGCGCTGTATTCGAACGTCAGCGGCGTGCCGCAGGCGGCGCAGAAGCCGCGGCTGACGGCGTCGGAGCTCTGGAAGGTCGAGCGCTGGCCGCGCGTCCAGGTCAAGTCGGCGACATCGACCGTCACCAGCGCCCCGAACGGTCCGCCGAACGCCTTCTGGCACATGCGGCACCAGCAGATCGAAGCGCGGCCTGGCTGGCCTTCGACCCGAAAGCGCACCGCGCCGCACTGGCAGCCGCCGCTGAGCGCCATCGTCAGTTCCTCGACGTGAGCTTGAAGGTCACCCGATAGCCGTCGTGGTCGGACAGCACCGGCTCGTCGGCGCCGTCGAAGGTGGCCTCGACGGCGGTGGGGATCACCTCGACCTTGTCGCCGCTCAAGAAACCGATCAGGTCCTGGGTGTTCAGCCACGGCGCGTCGCCGTCGTACGAGATCTGGGTGTCGCAGGCCTTGGGACGCTCGTGGCACCAGCGGCTGGTCACTTCGAACGGATATTCCCGCATCACATAGTCGAAGCGGTCGGGCGCGTTCATGACGTTGAAGTCGCCGCCGACGATCAGCGGCGCGCCGGGCGTGCGATCGGTCTGCATGAAGTGCTTCAGCTCGTCGGCCTGCAGGTGGTGGGCGTCGTTGGCGCGGCTACGCGGGACGCCGGAGGCCTTGCGGGAGTTCAGATGCGTATCGGCGATCTCGACCGGGACGGGCAGGCCCGGCACCGTCAGGCTGACCAGCATCACGCCCTTGTTGGCCAGGCAGTCCATGCCGGCGCAGTAGTGGTAGGCGTGCGACTTCACCCACTCGATCGGATAGTTGCTCAGCACCCACAGGCCGCTGGAGCCCAGCTTGCCCAGCCCCTCGCCCTTGGTGCGATACTTCACCCGGCGATAGTCGGTCTTCTCGCCCTTCAGGTAGTTGGCGTCGCGCTGGCCCTTGCGGGGCCCGCGCGCCACATAGGCGTAACCGCTCTCGTCGATCAGGTCCCAGACCTCGTCGCGGAAGCCTTCCTGGAGCAGGACGACGTCGGGCTCGATCCCCTTGGCCCGCATCTTGGCCAGTTCGCGACCGATCTTCTTCAGCGCCTCGCCGCGTCCCGAGCGGACCGGCCAGGGCAGGCCTTCGACATTGTAGGTCATGACGCTGAGCGTCACGGACTTGGAAGCAACAGGCGTGTCGTCGGCGCGCGCCGGAGCGACGGTGGTCAGAGCCAGCGCCAGGGCGGCCCAGGCTGTCGCAAGTCGGTTCAGGCGGCCCGCTCCTCGGCAAGGTCTGCAATCACGCGAGCGCCATCGTGCCCCGTCACGGTGAAGGCGACAATCTCTCCCAGCGGGGCGTCGCCGACAAAACGGATCTCGGTGAAGTCCTCAGCCCGGGCGACGCCGTCACGCTCGACCAGGCCCGGCAAGGTTCGGCCGACCTGGCGCTGCAGATGACGCTCCAGCCCCGCCTGGCCCGCTTCGCGCAAGCGGCGGGCGCGCTCCTTGACCAGCGGCCCCTTCACCGCCGGCATCCGCGCGGCCGGCGTGCCGGGGCGAGCGCTGTAGGGGAAGACGTGCAGGAAGGCCAGGCCCGCCTCCTCGACCAGCTTCAGCGTGTTTTCGAACGCCTCGTCGCTCTCGGTCGGGAAGCCGGCGATCAGGTCGGCGCCGAAGGCGGTGTCAGGACGCACGCGGCGCACCTCGGCCACCAGCTTCAGCGCGTCCTCGCGACTGTGACGGCGCTTCATGCGCTTGAGGATCAGGTTGTCGCCGGCCTGCAGGCTGAGGTGCAGATAAGGCATCAGGCGCGGCTCGGTCTCCAGCAGCTTGAAGAGATCCGGATCGATCTCGGCCGCGTCGATCGACGAAAGCCGAAGCCTGGGCAGGTCCGGGACCATGCGCAGGATGCGGCCGACCAGCTGGCCCAGGGTCGGCTGGCCCGGCAGGTCCGCGCCCCACGAGGTGACGTCGACGCCGGTCAGCACCACCTCG
>FTCT01004072.1_pt1 | contig 11341 bp, 12 predicted proteins | sample 1658881 | NCBI WGS metagenome assembly FTCT01 (sample SAMEA3914864, study PRJEB12502) | metagenome | biome: forest; material: soil | place: USA | collected 2012-03-12 | depth 0.3 m | reverse complement strand
GGACTATGGGGTGTTGACCCGCGCCATCGTGGCGGGCGCCTCCGGCCAGCTGCGAAACAAGGCGACGACCGGCGGCAATCTGCTGCAACGGACCCGGTGCCCCTATTTCTACGATCCCAATCAGGCCTGCAACAAACGCGATCCCGGCTCGGGCTGTTCGGCCATCGGCGGCGTGACGCGGCAACTCGGCGTCATCGGCGTCAGCGACAGCTGCATCGCCACCCACCCCAGCGATATGGCCGTGGCCATGCGCCTGCTGGACGCCTCGGTCGAGACGGTCACCCCCGCGGGCCAGACCCGCAGCCTGCCGGTCGCCGACCTGCACCGCCTGCCGGGTGACACGCCGCATCGCGAAACCAATCTGGAGTCGGGCGAGATGATCACGGCGGTGATCCTGCCCCGGCCGATCGGCGGCAAGCAGGTCTATCACAAGGTCCGGGATCGCCAGTCCTACGCCTTCGCCCTGGTTTCGGTGGCCGCGGTGATCCAGCCGGACGGCTCTGGGCGGGTAGCGTTTGGCGGCGTCGCGCCCAAGCCCTGGCGGGTTGAAGCGGCGGATGCGGCCATGCCGGGCGGCGCCGAGGCCGTCGCGACCGCCGCCTTCGCCGGCGCGCGCACCCGTGAGGACAATGCGTTCAAGGTGACCCTGGCTCAGCGCACGTTGGCCGGGGTTCTGGCGGAGGCCCGGGCATGAAGTTCGATCAACCTGCCGGGCCCAATCCGATCGACCGGATGCGGGTGGTGGGCCGGGCCACGCCCCGTATCGATGGCCCGCTGAAGACCACCGGTCGTGCGCCTTACGCCTACGAGCATCGCGAGGAGAATGTCGTCTACGGCTATGTGGTCGGCTCCGGCATCGCCAAGGGCCGGATCCGGTCGATAGACCTTGCCGCCGCCCGCGCCGCGCCGGGCGTGCGGGCCATTGTGACCGCGGAGAATGCGGGGCCTCTGGGCAAGGGCGACAACAACACCGCCAAACTTCTGGGCGGCCCTGACATCCAGCACTACCACCAGGCCATCGCGGTGGTGGTGGCCGACACCTTTGAACAGGCCCGCGCCGCCGCCGGACTGGTGAAGGTCAGCTATGCCCGCGAACAGGGGCGCTTCGATCTTGAGGCCCGGCGCGCCGGCGCGAAAGAACCGGACGGCGACAATGCCGACAAGAGCCACGGCGACTTCGCGACCGCCTTCGCCGCCGCACCGGTGACGCTCGACGAACATTACGAAACGCCCGACCAGAGCCACGCCATGATGGAGCCCCACGCCTCCATCGCGCGCTGGGATGGCGATCAGCTGTTCGTCTGGACGTCCAACCAGATGATCGCCTGGGGCAAGGACGATGTGGCAAAGACGCTCGGCATCCCGCCGGAGACGGTGCGGATTTCGTCGCCCTACATCGGCGGCGGCTTCGGCGGAAAGCTGTTCCTGCGCGCCGACATCATCCTGGCGGCCTTGGCGGCCAAACAGGTTGGGCGGCCGGTAAAGATCGCGCTTCAGCGGCCCTTGATGGCCAACAACACCACCCACCGTCCAGCGACGCACCAGCACATCCGCATCGGCGCGGGGCGTGACGGCAAGATCGTCGCCCTGTCCCACGAGAGCCTGAGTGGCGACCTGCCGGGCGGCGGACCGGAGACGGCGACGGCCCAGACCAATCTCATGTACGCCAGCCCGGCCATCGTCACCCGGCTGCGGCTGGCCGAGCTGGACCTGCCCGAAGGCAATGCGATGCGTGCGCCGGGTGAGGCGCCGGGCCTTATGGCGCTCGAGATTGCCATGGACGAGATGGCCGAGAAGCTCGGCATGGACCCGGTGCGCTTCCGCATCCTCAATGACACCCAGGTCGACCCGATGCATCCGGAGCGGCCCTATTCGCAGCGGCAGCTGGTCCGGTGTCTGGAGGAGGGCGCGACGCGTTTCGGCTGGAACCGCCGCAACGCTGCGCCTGGCGCGGTCCGTGAGGGGCGCTGGCTGGTCGGCATGGGCATGGCCGCGGGCTTCCGCAACAATATGAACATGAAGTCCGCGGCCCGGGTCCGGCTCAATGCGGACGGACGGGTGACGGTCGAGACTGACATGACCGACATCGGCACCGGGACCTACACCATCATGGCCCAGACCGCGGCCGAGATGCTGGGCGTAGACCTCGATCAGGTGACGGTCACCCTCGGCGATTCCGCACTGCCCGCCGCCGCCGGCTCCGGAGGGCAGTGGGGCGCCAACAGCTCCACGGCCGGGGTCTATGCGGCGGCGATGAAGCTGCGCCGCGCCCTCGCTGAACGTCTCGGCTACAATCCGGAGACGGCGGTGTTCGAGAACGGCCAGGTCCGGGATGGACGAAGGTCGGCTCGGCTGGGCGAGGCCGCGCGGTCGGGCGAGATCGTCGCCGAGGACACGATGGAATATGGCGATCTGGCCAAGACGTACCAACAGTCGACTTTCGCCGCCCATTTCGTCGAGGCGGCCGTTGACAGCTACACGGGCCAGACCAAGGTGCGCCGGATGCTGGCCGTCTGCGCCGCTGGCCGGATTCTCAATCCCGTCACCGCGCGCAGCCAGGTGATCGGGGCCATGACCATGGGCGTGGGCGGCGCCCTTATGGAAGAGCTCGCGGTCGACAAGCGTTTGGGCTTCTTCGTCAATCACGACCTGGCCGGATACGAGGTGCCGGTCCACGCCGACATCCCGCACCAGGAAGTGATCTTCCTCGAGGAGGCTGACGACAAGACCTCGCCCATGAAGGCCAAAGGGGTGGGGGAACTGGGGCTGTGCGGCGTCGGGGCGGCTGTGGCCAATGCGGTCTACAACGCCACCGGCGTGCGGGTGCGTCAGTATCCCGTTACCCTGGACAAACACCTCGACCGGCTGCCCGCCATTGTGTGAGGCTGGCACATGACCACGGTCTATGCCGCCAACCATTTCCGGTCCTTGGCCGCCGTCCCGCCCTTGATCGATCCGTTCGGGCGGCGGATCGACTATGTGCGCGTGTCGGTGACCGACCGGTGTGACCTGCGTTGCGTCTACTGCATGGCCGAACGCCAGACCTTCCTCCCGCGCGCCGATGTGTTGAGCCTTGAGGAGTTGGACCGGCTGTGCACCGCCTTCATCGATCTGGGCACGCGTCGGATCCGCCTGACCGGCGGCGAGCCTTTGGTGCGCAAGGGCTTCATCGATCTGGTCGAGGGGCTGTCGCGCCATCTGAGATCGGGCGCCCTCGAGGAACTGACCCTGACCACCAACGGGACGCAGTTGGTCCAATATGCCGAAGCGCTCGCGCGTCACGGCGTGCGGCGGATCAACGTCTCGCTGGATACGCTGGACCCCGACGCCTACCGCCGCATCACCCGCGGCGGCGACCTCAGCAGGGTGATGGACGGTCTGGCCGCCGCGCGTGCGGCGGGTCTAGAGGTCAAGATCAATACGGTCGCCCTGAAGTCCGACAATGCCGCCGACCTGCCCGATATGATCGCCTGGGCCCACAGTCTGGGGATGGGCCTGACCCTGATCGAGACCATGCCGCTGGGCGAGGTCGAACAGGACCGGACCGAACAGTATCTGTCCCTGCGCGATGTGCGCGAAAACCTCGAGGCGCGCTGGACCCTGACGCCCCTGGCCGAACGCACCGGCGGCCCGGCCCGCTATGCGCGGGTCGAGGAGACCCGCGGCTTGCTGGGCTTCATCACTCCGCTGAGCCACAGCTTCTGCGAAAGCTGCAACCGCGTTCGCGTCACCTGCACCGGCCAGCTGTTCCAGTGCCTGGGTCAGGAGGACGAGGTTGATCTCCGCGCCGTCCTTCGCGACTCTCCCGACGACGACGCGCCTCTGATCGAAGCCATTCGGGCCGCGGTGGATCGCAAACCCAGGGGCCACGACTTCCGCATCGACCGCCCCGGAACCGCGCCGGCGGTGGCGCGTCCGATGTCGATGACCGGAGGCTGAAGGCGGCGACTGCGGCTCGCGTCTCAGCAAGAGCGCGAGCGCTCCAGGTGGGACGGCGTATCCACGTCGAGGACGGCGCCTGGATTGTTCGAGGGGATCAGGACAGCGGCGTCCCCGAGGTCGGCCAGAATGCCCTTGGCGCCCTTGTCGCCGGTGATCGCTTTCAGGCTCGCAAAGACCGACCGGGCGAAGGCGGTGGGATGCGCCGGGCCGTCTGGGTGCGAAAGGCGCGCGGCCGGCGCTCCGGCCTGGACGGCGTCGAGCAAGGCGCCCGCCTCAGCGGCGGAGACCTGGGGCATATCGCCGAGGAAGATCGCCACGGCCTCAGCGTCCGGAGGCAGGGCCTCGACGCCCGCTCTCAGCGAGGCCGACAGGCCATCGCTCCAGTCCGGAGCGACGACGACCGTCAGCCGGTTGTCCGACATGGGCGTCAGAGCTGCTTCAACGGCGTCGGCGTCCGAACCGAGCACGACCGTCACCCGGTCGACCCGGGCCGCGAGCGCCGCGTCGACCGCCCACAGGATCAAGGGGCGTCCGCGCCAGTCCGCCAGCAGCTTGCGGCCGCCGAACCGCGTCGCCGCGCCGGCCGCGAGGATGATCGCGTGACGGCCCGTCACACGCGGCTCGCGATGATTTCGCCGATGACGGCGGTCGCGATCTCCTGAGGCGACCGGGCCGCGATCTTCAGGCCGATGGGCGCGTGCAACCGGTCGATGACCGCGTCGTCCAGCCCGACCTCCGACAGCTTCGTGAGCCGGGCCGCCAGTCGGCGTCGTGATCCGAGCAGGCCGACATATCCGGCCCGGCTGGACAAGGCGGCCGGAAGGGCCTGATCGTCCAGGTCGGAATCGTGGGTCGCGAGCGCGACAGCCGTCCAGGGATCCAATTGAAGAGCGTCCAGGGCCGCCGCAGCGTCGGCGTCACGGCGATAGTCTACCGGCAGCGGGGGAGGGGTCTCGGGTCCGTGCGGGCGCAGGAGGGTCACGCGCCAGCCCTGCACCAGGCCCTGCTGGGCGATGGCGAGGGCGAAGGGGTCGGCGCCGACCACGACGAGCCTTTGCGAAGGCAGATAGGCGCGCAGGCGATCGGCCGCCGGAACGTCTCCGTCAAGCACTGAACGCGAATAGCCATCCGAGGTCAGGGTCACGACCCGGCGGTCATCCTCGGCTCGTCTGAGGGCCGCGATCATGGGATCGTCCGGCCCTATCCGCTCGACGAGCAGTTCAAGGCGCCCTCCGCAGGGGAGGCGAGCGTCGATGAACGGGCTGCCGCGGCCATAGACAAGGCGTTTCGGCGCGCCGTCGATCAGGGTTTCGCGGGCGTGGAGCGCCACATCGGCCTCGATGCAGCCGCCTGACAGGAAGCCCGCCATGTCCGAAGCCGTGACCACCATCTGGGCCCCCAGGCCACGGGGGCCGCCGCCTTCGGCCGCTACGATGGTGACCAGGGCGAAAGGCTCTCCTCTGGACGAGAGATCGAACATGCGCGGGCGCAGATCATCTTCCAGGCCTGCAAGGTACCAGTCGTCCATCCCTTGGTCATAAGCGTCCTGGACCGTATTGGAACCCCCGCCCACGCTTTGCGAGACGCGAGCGAGATTCTGCGTCGTGGCAAGCGCGCTTGTGTTGCGCAAGGCCTGTGCAAGACCCCGACCGTCTCGACTGCTATGACCGGCAGGCCCGCCTGGATTCAACGGAACGCCAGAGCTGCAGAGCGGCCAGGGCGTGCGCGGCAGGGAATGTTCGGCTGGAGCCTGTCGATCGGTGAGGCGCCGCCACAGCGGGCGAAGGGCCGGGTCGCCTGTGACGAAGCGGCAGGGCGGGCCGTCCGCGCCAGTGTCACGACAGGGATGAGGGGGCGCGATGATCTCACCGGACCTGTATGGCCCGGTAAGCGGCGGCTGTCCCCAACCAGGACAGGGGGCGCGCTGACACTGGACGCCGCAACACAGGCTCAGGCGCCGGCCCGGACTTCGGGCCCTGGAGCACGGCGTCTCAGGAAGGGCGGCCGACGTTGCGAATCTCGTTGATGTCGTCGGTGGTCTCATCATCCAGGTTCGCGAGCTCGTCGCGCGCCCCTTCCGTCGCATGGATCAGCTCGTCCAGCTTGGCTTGGAGGGCGGCGGTGTCGCGGTTCTGCCCTCTCTGGATGATCAGGGTCATGGCGATGGCGACCAGCGTCGCCACGGCATGGAGATCGAAACTTTCCGGTTCTACCTGCCGCCAGACAAGGGCGCTGACGACGAGGGCGATCAGGCTGGCGGGGTGGCCCAGGGCGTTGACCGCCGAGACCATGATCTTGTGGAGGTGGTGTCGCATTCCGTCGAAGCGATGCGGGGGGTGTCGCCGTTCCTTGACGGGGCCGCGACAAAAAAGCTCGCCCGTGATGAGAATGATCGGGCATGCCTCGCGGTCCGTCACTCTTCAGCCGAGCGCGGGCCGCGCCGCCGAGAGTCCGCCTGGAGCATCGAGGGGCCTTAACCTCCGATCGGGGAAAGGACTATCCCGCCTGAAGCCGGAAGCGGGCGGTGGCGTCCCGTGGGCAGACGGCGGGCGGCCTCATCACACCTTCACTCTCGCTTGGCGGGAGAGAGCCGGCGCCCCACGGGCTCTGCGGGGCCTTTGGAGCCCCCTAACCTCATCGCCCGCCGCCCAAGGGCCCTCTCGATCACGCTACCGGACGCCCATGTCGCCGAGATCCGCGCACCCACCGAAGCGACGACATCTGTGTGGGTCTGCCCCTCCGCCCGGCGAGCGACAAGCGGATCCCCCGGACCGCCCTTTTGGCGTCCTTGGCCGCCGGTCTGGAGATCGTCGCGTCTAGCTCCAAGCTTGGAGCAACTCCGCGCACTCGACCGTCTCGATCTGCTCTCCGTAGCGTTGGTGATAGAGGTCGATCAGGGCGTCATGGGAGGAGTCCGCCGAACTGCACAGGGCGTCGGTGACCACGAGGGTACGGTAGCCGCGATCCACCGCGCCGAGGACGGCGGCCAGCACGCAGACATCGGTCTCAGCCCCGGTCACCACAACGGTGTCGACGCCGCCGGTCCGCAAGGCGGCGTCCAGCCCGGTCTCGATCCAGGGCGAATAGATCCGCTTGTCGAGGATCCGCGCCGGAGGGACGAAGGCGGTCAGGGCCGGGACCAGGTCGACCAGGTCCGGATCCAGCCGGTCCAGCGTCATGGACGGCCACCGGGCCCAGTACCGCGCCCAGGCGCCGGGCGCCGCTTCTGCGGATCGGGCCGGTATGAAGCGGGTAAAGCAGGTGCGGTCCGCCTTCGCCTCGCAAAGACGCACAATGACAGGCAGGACCCGCTCCATCCACGGCGTTTGCCAAGGCGTCGACTCGGCGAACATCCGCTGCATGTCGATGCACAGGTGGACGGCGTTGGGCGCCACAGGCCCCCACTTCAGAGTCTGATCCAAGGCGGTCTCCGGGATGCGCCCTACCGCGTGCCTTCGTCGGTCCCCGGCGCGCCCGGGGGTGTGGTCCTGCGCGCGGCGGGGCTGTCGGGATGGTCGGCGTCGCGCAGCCAAGCGTCCGATCCGGGGCCGGCGGGCTGGCGGGAGCCGTCGAGCGGATCGGGCGTCGGCCGGCGGGTCTCAACCGACCTTAGACCCCCCTTGCGTCCCGCATCGCGCGCCAGATCGCGGTTCTGGGAGAAGGCCCGCTTCTCGTCCGGGACCGCGCTGCCACCGAGGCGGGCGATTTCGCGGCGCTTCTCCGGGGTCAGGGTGGCGAAGCCGCGCCGGCGCGGGCTATTGTCGGGTGTCGCGGGAATATCCATGACGTGCTCCTTGGTGGGAAGGGAAGCCTTGTCCTCGCGAGACGGTTCCTGTGTCTGGAACCGGTCTCAGACGCGCCGGACGGCGGCTCCGCCGCACGCGTCGAGGGCCGGGATCAGTGCGGAATCAGAATGACCTTGGTCCATTCGTTCTGGTTTTCCTTGAAGTTCTTGTAGCCCTCGGCGGCCTGTTCCAGCGGCAGGCGGTGCGAGATCAGGTCGGTGGTGTCGATCTTGCCGTCGAGGATCAGCTGCAGAAGCTGGGGCAGATAGTTCTGCACATGGGTCTGACCGGTCTTGATGGTCAGCCCCTTCTCCATGAGGGCGCCGACGGGAATCTTGTCGGCGAAGCCGCCGTAGACGCCGGGGATCGAGACGGTCCCGCCCTTGCGCACGGCCATGATCGTTTCGCGCAGGACGTGGGCGCGGTCGGTGCCCAGGCGGACGCTGGTCTTGATCGCGTCGAGGATGTTGTCGGGCGAGAAGCCGTGCGCCTCCAGACCGACCGCGTCGATACAGCTGTCGGGGCCGATGCCGGCGGTCATCTCGGTCAGGGCCTCGCGCACCTTGACCTCATGATAGTTGAGCACCTCGGCGCCGTTGGCCCTGGCCAGCTCCAGCCGACGCGGATGGTGGTCGATGGCGATGACCCGGCCGGCGCCCTGCAGGAGCGCCGACTTGATCGCGAACAGGCCGACCGGGCCGCAGCCCCAGATCGCCACCGTGTCGCCGGGCTTGATCTGGGCGTTCTCCGCCGCCTGCCAACCGGTCGGGTAGATATCGGAGAGGAACAGGACCTTCTCGTCTTCGATCCCGTCCGGAATCTTGATCGGCCCATAGTCGGAGTAGGGGACTCGGGCGTACTCGGCCTGGCCTCCCGCATAGCCGCCCGTCAGGTGCGAATAGCCGAAGGCGCCGGTCATGGCGTAACCGTAGGCGATCTCCGAGGCATCGGCCTTGTCGGCCGGATTGGAGTTGTCGCAGGCGGCGGGCATTTTGTGGTCGCAGAAGAAGCATTTGCCGCAGGCGATGACGAACGGCACCACGACCCGGTCGCCGACCTTGAGCGTCGTGTTCTCCTTCCCGACTTCCTCGACGATCCCCATGAACTCATGGCCCAGGATGTCGCCGTTCGACATGCCGGGGATGTAGCTGTCGTAGAGGTGCAGGTCCGAGCCGCAGATGGCGGTGGCCGTCACCTTGATGATGGCGTCGCGGGGATTGACGATCCTGGGGTCGGGGACGGTGTCCACCTTGACGTTGTGTTTGCCGTGCCAGGTCAGTGCGCGCATGCGGAATCCTTCGGGAATGGGGTAGGGGCCGGAGCCTGATTTCAGAGGTGACGGTCGGCGCGGGGCGCGGCGTCGGGCGCCTTGGAGGTCGAGATCTCGCCGGTCTCCATCAGCTGTTTGAAGCGGCGCAGCTCGCGCCGCGCCTGAACCCGCGGTTCGCGCTGGAGGACCTTGGCGACCACCTTGCCGATCGCCCCGGCGGGCGGGTCGTAGCTGATGAACAGCCGGACCTCGGTGCCGCGCCCGAAGGCGTTGTCCTTGAACTCGATCCAGCCTTCATGATCGACGTCTGAGCCCTCGCTGGAAGTCCAGGCGATCCGCTCGCCGGGGACATCTTCGGTGATCTCGGAGACCAGTTCGACGTCCATTCCGCCCGGACCCGCGACGGTCCATTGCGACCGGCCGGACTCCAGGATTTCGACCGACTTCACGTTCTCCATGAAACTCGGCAGGTTGGTGATGTCGCTCCAGTAGTCATAGAGCTCGCGCCGGGGGCGGTTGATCATGGCCGCCCGGATGCTGGTCGCGGCGTGGTCGCCCTCGACATTGTCCTTGTCGATGAAGGCGGGGGAGGCGACCTCGGCGTCGGTCGAAATCGGGTCTTCGGAAGGCATGGCATTCTCCGTCTGTTGGCCTTTCAAATCCCTCCGCGTCCTGCCCGTTCCAGCGCCGCCATACGGAACTTGCGGTCGTGCGGGCTATTACCGCCGCTTCGAACCCGCTGGAGATTCTTATGTCGGATGATGGACTTAACTCGGCGCAAGCCGCGCGCCCGCTCGCCCTGGTTACAGGCGCCTCGTCGGGGATCGGCTATGAGCTGGCCCGACTTTTCGCCTCCGACGGCTTTGATCTGATCGTCGCGGCGGACACCCCGCTGGCCGAGGCGCAACAGGCTTTCGAAGGCTTGGGCGCGCGGGTCGAGACCCTGCAGACGGACCTATCGACGCCGGAGGGCGTCCAGTCCCTCTACGGCCTGACCGCCGGCCGCCCGATCGACGCCCTGGCGGCCAATGCCGGTCACGGTCTGGGGGAGGGCTTCCTCGATCAGGACTTCGAGGACATCCTGCATGTCATCAACACGAACATCACCGGCACGACCCGACTGCTGTATTTGATCGGCCGCGACATGCGGGCGCGGGGCAAGGGCCGGATCCTGTTGACCGGCTCGATTGCCGGTCTGATGCCGGGCAGCTTCCAGGCCGTCTACAACGCCTCAAAGGCCTATGTGGACAGTTTCGCCTTCGCCCTGCGCAATGAGCTTAAGGACACAGGCGTCAGCGTCACGGTCCTGATGCCCGGACCGACCGACACCGAGTTCTTCGCCCGCGCGGGGATGGAAGACACTGCGGTGGGCGAAGGCAAGAAGATGGACCCCGCCAAGGTCGCCGAGATCGGCTATCGCGCCATGCAGCGCGGTGACGGGGACGTCGTTGCCGGTGTCATGAATAAGGTCCAGGCGGCCATGGCCGCTGTCACGCCTCAGAGCGCGCTCGCTGAAATGCACCGCAAACAGGCCGAGCCCGGCTCGGGCGAGGGCTAGCTCTCCTGCGCCTCGTCGGCGTCCTCAGACGGCGTCGGCGAGGCACCGCCTCTGACGGCTCGGCCGACACGCGCCTGTTCCCGGGCTTCTTCCTGGACGTCCAAAGCGTCCGGGGGGGACGTGGTGTCGGGCCTGGGCGCTTCCGTCTTGCCGGAGGTCGAGGGTGCGGCGGTCATTCAGCCGGCCTTCTTGCGTCGGGTTTCCCAACCCTTTTTGGCCGCCGCCGACCGATCCGCCTTCGGACGTGAGGCGGAGGCGGCGCCGCCTTTGCGGCCGCCCTTATGGGCGGCCGGATGGCCGGTGGCCTTGCCCCGGCCGGAGCCGCTCTTCTTGCCACCGCCGTCGTCCTTGTTGACGGTAGCCCACGCGCGGCGCTCGGCCTCCTTTTCAGAGACCCCCCGCTTTTCGTAGCCCTCGGCGATATGGTCCGCCTTGCGCTCCTGTTTGTCGGTATAGGCCGACTTGTCGCCTCTCGGCATGTGCGTCTCCTTTCCGGATCAATGCGGCAAGCGGAGACGGTGTTCCTCTGTTCAAAAGGCGACATTGGATCAGCGACCCACCGCGCCCTCGGGTGCGAGACGCCCGGCGTCGCGCGCTCAAGGGCGCGCGGCTCCATCCAGCCCGGACGATTGGGCCGGCCGGCGCCCACGGCGGGGGAGAATAAAATTGATTTCCACACACGACGTTCGGACGCCGCCGCTGGACGAACCCTGTCCCGGCCTCAGGCTGTCCCAAGAGACAGCGCCGGACGGCTCTGGTGTAAAAGTTGGGCCAGGCGGCCCCTCG
>FTCT01003153.1_pt1 | contig 11345 bp, 2 predicted proteins | sample 1658881 | NCBI WGS metagenome assembly FTCT01 (sample SAMEA3914864, study PRJEB12502) | metagenome | biome: forest; material: soil | place: USA | collected 2012-03-12 | depth 0.3 m | reverse complement strand
TCCCCGGCCTGGCCGGCACCGAGAACTTCGCCCTGAGCCCGGTCGGCGCGACGTCCGTGGACGCGCTGCGGTTCGTCGGGATATCCCCGGCCTATACGCCGCAGTTCCCCCTTCCGCCATCGGACATCAACAACCCGACCAGCGGCAAGGCCCAGCCCACACTGCCGGTCACCAATCCCCCGACCTACATCACCAGCTGGGCGCAGATCGTTCCCGGTCAGGGGGGCGCCCCGACCTACAGCGCCCAGCCGCAGGGCAACGCCCTCTACGGCCCGGGCGGGGCGTTCGGCGGCAACAGCAAGACCGTGGCGGGGGCCCTGCGGCCGACCACGCCCATCGGCGCCGTCGATTTCCCGATCGTCGCCTGGGCCGGCGCGTCGGGGGCCATCCCCGTCGCCGGCTGGGGCGAGTACGAGAGCAAGGTCCTCAGCGCCACGCGCCGCAACGCCCTGCAGAGCCTGGCGCGCGGCCAGGTCCACGCCGCCAAGGCGCTGCGCGCCACCCAGCTGGCGGCGTTGGGCGCGCAGGCCGATCCCCCGCCCATCGTCCCGAACGGCACGACGCCGCAGGGACTGCTGGCCCAGCTGGACCAGAGCGGCGGCCACGCGAACTACGAGGCGGTGATCCTGGCCCAGTCCAACGATCTGGGCCTGTCCGACTCGCAGATGTCGTTCCGCGACGTCGACGCGGTGCTGCAGGGGCTGTTCCAGACCAACCAGCTGTTCGCGGTCATCACCAACCCGGCCCACCTGGGCGAGTTCGCCAACGTGGTCGACATCGCCGGCTGGAAGATGGAGGCCAATGTCGGCGCCAAGTCCGCCTCGTCCAACGTCAGCAACGTCATGATCATGAAGTTCTGCGAGGGGACGTTGAGCGACCTGGTCGACAAGCCCAGCGCCTGGACCGACCCGGACGACTTCTCCAACCCCGATCCCAATATCGGCGTCGCCGTACTGTCCCAGGCCCTGAGACAGTACATCGACATCGCGCTGAAGGCCGCCCAGGGCGGCAACACGCTCTACGCCAACTTCGCCAACATCGTCACCAGCTCCGAATGGCGGGGCATCCTGGTGCTGGGCGCCGACATCAATCCCACGGACCTGCCGCCCCAGCTGGCCGGCCTGGCGGCGGGGATCAACTTCACCAACTTCCGCGCCCACCACTTCGGCGTCTCGGTCAGCCCGGTCAGCTACAACGGAAGCACCCTGACGATACCGGGCGCCAGCAGCCTGTTCGGCCTAGTGGACTATCAGCTGCCCGCCTTCGCCCAGAGCGTGGCCGGCGGCGCGCCGCCGACGCTGCCCCTGGCCCTGCCGTCGTCCGGCCCTTACAACTTCACCGTCCTGCAGCTCCAGAGCCTGTTCGAGAACAGCGCCCTGGTCGATTTCCGCAGCCACGTCCAGGTCACGACCAACGTGCTGTTCGGCTCGAGGGTGACGGCCTCGTTCTTCAACGCCACGCGCCAGGCGGCCAACAGCGTGGTCCTGACCGGCTACTACCAGAGCGAGGGCGGGCAGGGGACGTATCTGTTCGAGAGCGACCTGCCGACCGTGATGGTGACCGACAGCAACGTGCTGCGGTCGGTGCTGGTCTCCAAGGTCGTCTTCAACACCCTGACCAACAACGACAACGGCACGCCGCCCAGCATCCTCAGCCGCATCCTGATCACGGGCAGCTTCAACTTCGCCGTCCTGATGAGCCAGCAGAACACGGCGTTCGACCTGATGTCCTACGGCATGGCGGCCGACGCCCCGGCGGCCACCGCCACGGGCGGCCTGACGTTCTCGAACCTGCACATCGACATGTCGTCACCGGTGGCCAGTCCCAATGTGACGACCTACACGATCGTCGAGGACAATCTGGCGTTCGACCTGGCCAACAGCGTGCTGCGCGAGGGCAGCGTGGTCTCGGGCCTGACCTTGCAGCCCCAGGCCTTCCTGGTGTCTGCGGCCGGCACGACGCCCGCCGCGCGGGGCTTCCTGCCGGTGGTTCTGGACGAGGGTGCGCCGCCGCAGACGGCGGTGACCCAGGTCTGGTACGGCGTCTCGTGCCTGATCAACATGGGCGGTCCGGGGGCGCTGGCCTCGGCGGCGGGCTTCAACTCCACCCTGCTGATGGCCTGGAGCCCGCAGACCCCGCAGAAGGCGACCAGCTACGCCGCCTTCGCCGGCCTGCAACTGCCCGGCGCCGCGCCGGGCGCCAGCGCCTTCAGCCTGCAGGGCGTCGTCAACCTGAAGGTCGACACCATCTCGCTGTCGCTGGGGCCGGTGGCCGGCGGCGGGGTCGACGCCTTCACCCTGAGGCTCAGCGACATCTCGCTCAGTTTCCTGGGCATCGCCAAGCTGCCGTCGGGATCGAGCATCGACCTGTTCGTGTTCGGCTCGCCGGACGGGAAGGGCGCCCTGGGCTGGTACGGCGCCCTGGTCGAGGACCAGGGCAAGTCGACCGCGCTCGTCGAGGGAGTTTCGGCATGACCCGGGTCCTCTACTGGAACATCGAAAACTTCGCGATCAACAAGATCCAGAACCCCAACACCCGCAAGCGCCAGCGCGGCGGGGGTCTCAAGGTCAATCTCGCGTCGCAGCAGCGGTTCACCTACATCGCCCGGCACGTGGCGGAGACAGATCCGGACATCTTCATCATCGTCGAGGTCGAGACGCCCTATAACAACAACCGGGGCGTCCTGTGCGGCGGCGGCGGTGCGCTGGGCCTGAGCACCCTGTTGACCTATCTCCAGGGCCAGAACGCGGCGTGGTGGCTGGTGCCGCCGCTGATCACGGGCAACAAGGAGTCGGTCGGGGTCTTTTTCCGTGGCGACCGCGTGACGTTCGACGGACCGGAGCAGTGGAACGGCGGGGTCGGGCCGACGGTCCCCGGCCTGGCCGCCGTGGCGTCGACACCCTATCCGGCGCCCTGGAACAACAGCCTGCCACCCGGCAACAACGCCGCGGCCCGCGTGCAGTTCGAGATGACGGGCGGCGCCATGCCTCCCGTCAACGTGGTCTTCGGAGACGGCGTCCGCCATCCCTACCAGACGCGATTCACCGATGCGACCGGCCGGACGATCGACATCTTCTCCGTCCACGCGCCGGCCAACTATGTCGGCGCGACCGCCTTCCTGGCCAACATGGCGACGATGGAGGACGTGGCCTCGGCGCCGGGCGGCAACGAGCTGCGCCTGGTCCTGGGCGACTTTAATCTGGCGCTGCTGGACATCGCCAACAGCGTCTACACCAACTGCTATGCGCCCCTGACGAACCTGGGGAACGCCTATACCGTGGCGTTGCTGCCGGCCGGCTCGCTGCCGCTTCCCAGCGCGCCGCCGCCGAACCCGCCGGACGGATTCCGCGGCTACTTCGCCACCCACATGCGGCCCAAGAACAACGCCCGCTGCTGGAGCACCAATCCGTCGATCGCCTACTATCCCGGCTACTACTACACGGGCGACGGCAACGGCCTGGCCAACGAGTCCATCGACAACGTGCTGTACCTGGCCGGGGTCGGCGGCCTGCCAGCGGCCCCTGACCTGACCGTGATCAACGGCGTGGTCGGTTCGCCCTACGCCAATGCGGGGGCTAATCCGGGCGGGGTGTGTCCGCAGGGGACCCAGGCCTTCACTGTCGACATCAACTGGGACTGGGCCGGCCTGAACTTGCAATGGGCGAACGGCGAAGCGCCGAACGTCGCGCCCCAGTACGCCCTGCAGCCGGGCGTTCGTCGCTGGTTCCTGGGCTGGAACGTCTTCGGAATGATCCGCAGCACCAGCGACCATCTTCCTTTGTTCTTCAACGGATAGGGGGCGGCTTTGTCACTCCAGACGCTACAGGCCGCCTTCGCCTCCGCCACCTGGCCGGTGGTGCTGAACGCCACCTATCTGACCGACAACGGCGTGACGCCGCCGACGGGCTTTGACGCCCTGCTCAAGCAGGCCTTCGTCCTGGGCGACGCCGCCGGCCTGTCGGTGGGGCAGGGGCAGGTGGGCGCCGTCGTCGGCGACAGCTTCGCCATCACCGCCTCCAGCCTGCCCAACGGTGTGTTCGGCGCGGTGCAGGCCAATACCGCCGTCACCCTGACCTTCACCCTGCCGGAGGGCGGCGACCTGCTGGTGCAGATCCGCACCGACCTGTCCAACTGGACCTTCGCCACGGGCTTTCCATGGATGGTCGGAGGGGTCTTCGACAACCTGAACTTCAGCCAAGTCAGCCTGCTGTTCTCCACGGCGACCGGCACGGCCAGCTGGCCGGCGGCGGGCGGCGCCACGATCGCCCTGGCGCCGGGGATGACCTTCGCCGGCGCGCTGAAGCTCAGCGTCTACGCCAACACCGTCCTGCAGATCGCCAATCTGACGGGGGCGGCGATCCCCAATCCGCTGGTGATGTCCGGCCCGATCGACGCCTCGGTCGTCAACGAGGACACGCCCTATCCGGTGATGAACCTGACCGCCCCCTTGTCGGCGGCCACCTTCACCTTCCTGTTCCTGGAAGCGAGCGGTCCCTTCTTCGGCTTCGTGATCGAACCCGCGCCGCCCGCCGACGGCCAGGCGACCGACGCCGATCCGGCGACGGACGACGATCCGGCTACCGACGACGCGCCCGAGCAACCGGTCAGCTACGTCTTCGGCGGCGTGGTGACCACCACCACCTCGCCGCCGCTGGCCCTGCAGTTCACCGTGCAGATCCAGAGCGACACCAACAACTACGCCGTCGCCTTGGCGCCGCCCGACGACGACAGCACGCCGCTGACGCCGGCCAACATCGCGGCCATCGCCGGGCTCGACGTCAGCTACATCGTCTATGTCCCCGCGCCGCTGCAGAGTTTCTTCACCGAGATCGCCTTCAAGGGGCTGTCGGTCACGTCGGTGATCCCCAAGGGCAAGACGGTTCCGACGATCAGCTCGACGTCCGTCGCGATCGGCACGCTGGACGGGTTCCAGTATCAGCTGATCAACGACCCCTCGGGCAATTTCGACCTCACCATCACCTCGCTGGACCTGAACTGGACGGTGCTGAACCCGACCGGGGCGTCTCGCCAGCTGCTGCTGTTCGAGACCACCTTCACCTTCATGCCCAACGTCTTCACTGACGATCAGGGCAATCCGGGGGGACTGTTCGCCCTGTCGATCGACCAGGACTTCGTGATCCTGGCCGAATTCCAGGGCCAGGTGTCGCTGGCCAACCTGCTGCCGGCCGTGACCGGCGGCCTGGTGCACATGCCGGACGGCATCTCCGTGATCTTCAGCGACGTGCAGTTGCTGATCGATCCGCCCAACACCAGCTACGCCTTCTCGTTCGGGGTGGACGCCACCGTCGACATCATCACCTGGAACGGCCAGCCGCTTATCAAGCTGGACGGCATGCGCATGGCGCTGTCGGCCCAGACGCCCCAGCCCACCCAGCCGCCGCCGGCCAAGCCGCCGTCCACCACCTACTCGGCCTCGATGACGGGCCTGATGGCGATCGGGCCGATCGCGCTGAACATGGCCATCGCCTACGAAGGGCAGGGGGCCTCGCCGCAATGGCGGCTGCAGAGCGCCCTGGCCGCGCCGCTGGACCTGGGATCGTTGCTGCGCGACCTGTTCGCGGTCACCGACCTGGACAAGTTCCTGCCGGACTTCCTGCCCAAGACCTTGATCGTCGACAGCTTCGCCGTAGGGGCGATCATCCCCACCGCCACGGGCGCGGCGTCGAAGTACAACATCTCCGGGGCCCTGACCTGGGAGACGACCGTCCTGCCGGGCCTGCCGATCGCCTGCACGGCCAATCTGGCCCTGGCCTATGACGGCTCCAGGCCGACGGGCGCCGAGTTCTCCGGCTCGGTGCTGGGCACCATCTCGGTGGCGGCGGTGCAGGGGCTGACCGTCTCGATCGCCTACGCGTTCAACCAGCCCGACAAGCCCGGCGGCTCGACCCTGGCCGTGCAGTGGAACGGCGTCACCGGCACCTATGACAGCACCGCCGAGACCATCACCGTCACCCTGAACGGCTGGAGCCTGGGCTCGCTGATCACCTCGCTGGTCCAACTGACCGGCCGGTCCTACTTCTCGCTGTCCGGCCCGTGGGCGGTGCTGAACTCGATCTCGCTGGACGGGCTGTTCCTGACCTTCCACCTGGCCGCCAACGCGCCGACCACGGTCAGCGCCGGCTACAAGCTGTCGTCGCCGATCAATCTGGGCTTCATGGTGATCGACGGCTTCAACTTCGCCCGCGATCCCAAGACCGGGAAGATCCTGTTCTCGATCTCCGGCACGCTGCCGCCGTCGCTGGCGTCGGACCCCTCGTGGCAGCCGCTGATGAGCAAGGACCCGACCAAGGGTCAGGACGTCACCAAGATGCCGGAGGTGCCCGGCCGCGGGAACGCGCTGTTCGACCTGCGCCTGCTGGCCCTGGGCCAGCACGTGTCGATCAACGCCAGCGACATGAGCAGCACCCAGGCGGTCATCAAGTCGCTGGAGAAGGTCCCGTCCACCGGCACGGGCGGCGCCAACCCCGTGAACCCGACCAGCACCCAGCCGCTGCAGCCGCGCTACAACGCCGACAGCAACTGGCTGATCGCCACCGACATCGGCCTGTTCCGGGTGGGCGACGACAAGAGCAACCTCTATTCGATCGAGGTCATGGTCGTGTTCAACGACCCGGACCTCTACGGCCTGAGGCTGGGCTTCAACGGCGACAAGATCCCCGTCCTCAAGGACCTGGCCATCGACATCATGTACAAGAAGGTGACGCCGACCATCGGCGTCTACCAGCTTGACCTGGTGCTGCCGGGCTCGATCCGGCAACTGAACTTCGGGGCGCTGAACGTCACCCTGCCGACCATCGGCATCGCCATCTACACCAACGGCGACTTCACGTTCGACCTGGGCTTCCCCTACAACATGGACTTCTCCGGATCGTTCACGATCCAGGCGATCGTCGGCCCGTTCCCGGTGATGGGGTCGGGCGGCTTCTATTTCTCCAAGCTCAGCAACGCCACCTCGACCAAGATCCCCAAGACCGACAAGGGCACCTTCGATCCGGTGATCGAGTTCGGCATCGGCCTGCAGATGGGCCTGGGCTATTCGATCGACAAAGGCATCCTGTCGGCGGGCTTCTCGGTCACCTTCTTCGGCATCATCCAGGGCGTGTTCGCGCCCTGGCACCCCTATGACGGCTCCAACGCCGTGACGGTGGCCAACGGCACGGCCCTGATCGGCGCCAGCAAGGAGGTCCAGGCCGACAACTACTTCTGGCTCCGCGGCCAGTTCGGCATCCAGGGCAAGCTCTACGGCACGATCAACTTCGCGATCATCTCGGCCAGCGTGAACGTGTCGATCGTCCTGGCGCTGCAGATCACCTACGAGTCGTACCGCGCCATCCCGATGTCGGTGTCGGCGTCGGTCTCGGTCTCGGTCTCGGTCAAGATCGACCTGGGCCTGTTCTCGTTCTCGATCAGCTTCTCCTTCGCGACGACGATCTCGGAGGACATGACGATCGGTTCCAACAGCACCGCGCCGTGGGACCCGCAGACCAAGTCGCTGATGTTCGCGGCGTTCGACGAGACCCCGGCGCCGCTGCGCGCGCTGGAGCGTCCGGCGAAGGTGACGCTGCAGTTCGGGGGAACGCCGCGCGTGGCCAGCCTCAAGGCCTCCGCCGTCAGCGACACCGACGATTCCAACGATGTGCTGCCCACCCTGACCATCGTGCTGACGCCGCAGTTCACCGTCCTGGCGCCGGACATGAGCCAGCTGAGCCTGGCCAACCAGCAGGGCGCCTTCGTCACCCTGTTCTCGATGGACGCGCCCACCGCGACCGGCGACGGCAACAAGACGGGCTCTTCCTTCGCCGCCCTGTGCGACGCCCTCTTGCCATGGGTCATCGAGTCCCATCCCGCCACGCCCAACGGCGCGCTGGCCGAGACGCCGGTCAGCGTCGCCACGCTCAAGGAAATCCTGGCGGTCCTGGCCGATCCGGACCAGCAGCCGGCGCTGGCGACCTCCGACATCCTGACGTTCTTGAAGTCCAACTTCACCGTCAACCTGGTCACCACGCCCAGCCAGGCGCAGCAGGACGCGCTGAAGGCCGGGGCGGTGATCTTCCCCGTCATGCCGGGCCTGAGCCTGACCGTGCCGTCGCCGACCCAGTCCGGCGCCACGGTCACGATCGACTTCCAGACCTGGACCGCCATCACCCCGGCCTATCGGACGGCGGTGATCGCCGAGTTCAACAAGCTGGCGGCCACGCTGAACAACGAGGTCAACGCGCCGGCGCCCAAGGCCCTGTCGGTGGACGAGGCCCCGGAATCCCTGGCCCAGGTGCTGTTCGAAGACGCCTTCGCCATGATCTCGCGGCAACTGCTGCAGGCGGCGATCGACAGCTACGCCTCGTTCCCCTACCTGCTGCGGCCGGGGGATTCCCTCAATGCGATCATGGCGTTCGCCCAGGCCGGCGTCGAACGCAACCCGCGCTTCACCTACGAGGACCTGGTCAACGGCAACCAGCAGAACCCGCTGAGCGTCGGCGGTGTGCTGTACTTCGACGGCGTCACATCCAGCGTCCAGACCCGGGTCGACGACGCGACCAAGGCGACGATCATCGACTCCCTGTCGGACATCGCGACGCGCTTCAGCGGGACGCAGTACACGACCACCCCGGCGGCCCTGATCGTCAGCAACCAGAACGCCGTCAACCTGCTGCAGGCCGGCGTGACGATCACCATCGGCGCGGCGTCCGTGACGACGGCGCTGGGCGACAGCTTCGCCAGCCTGGCCGCGACGTTGAACGTCTCGATCGACGTCCTGGCGGCCCAATCCAGCCTCTACGGCCTGAACACCCTGCTGCTGGCCGGGGCGCCGCTGATCATCCCGACCGTGGTCTACACCACCGTCGCCGGCGACACCCTGGGCGCGCTGCTGGGCCGGTTTGGCGTCGGCACGACAGCGTTCGTGGCGCGGCCGGAGAACCTGGCCCTGGCGAACATCTTCGACCTCAAGCAGGAGCCCCTGATCCATCTGTCCAACCTGGACCTGTTGACCGGCGACCAGCTGAGCCAGGGCGTGGCGGCGGGCGAGACGATCGGCCAGACCGCCGGCATGGTCTCGCGCTTCATGCTCCAGGGCCTGCGCCTGCCCAACAACACCGGCCTGACGCTGTCGCCGAAGTTTCTCTATCCGAACAACCAGGACCAGTACGGCCTCTATCAGCTGACCGGCCAGCAGTTCCCGGTCACCAGCTACGGCGCCGCCTATACGGTCACCCTGACACGGGACAAGACCACGCTGGGCTGGGTGGAAATCAACGGCGTCGCCAATGACGATCCCAATCTCAGCGGCGACACCGACCTGACCCAGGCGGCGGCCAATCTCAACGTCGTGCTGACCTGGGCCAAGCAATACGGCTACAATCCCAGCGCCCCGACGGTCAGCCCCGACCTGACGCTGGAGCCGGAACCGGCGCTGGCGCTCACGCCCCAGCAGTTCGCGGCCGCCAGCTATGCCCCGTGGAACACCTCGGGGATGGACGAGATCGCCAAGCTCACCGCGCCGCCCGGAACGTCGCAGACGGGCGGTTCGAGCCAGGCCCAGCCCTATCTTTGGCGGCTGGCGCCGGCGCTGCTCAGCCGGATCGAGACCCAGCAGGCCGCCCTGACCGAAGAGATGCCGCTGTCGGAGGCCGTGCAGCACCTGCCGGTGTTCGCCCCGGCCACCCTGACGAACGATCCCGCCACCCAGACGCCGATCGTCACGGCGGTCGACGACTACGTCTTCGCCACCCGGATCGACTTCCAGATCCGCAAGCTGGAACAGGCGGCGGGCGCCCAGACCCCGACGGCGGACTCCAACACCGTGCTGCCGCCCGGCGAGGGCAACACGCCGCCCGTCACCCAGATGGCGCCCAACGTCTATCAGCTGATCGGTCCCACCCCCAGCGACGCGGTGCTGCTCGAGCGCATCCTGATCGAGATGAACACCCTGGGGCCGGACATCGTGAACGGCGTGCTGGTGGCCTATGCCGACCAGGGCTCGAACGTCCCCGGCCTGGTCGGCCACGCGGCCGGCGACGTCTACAGCTTCATCACCCGCTCGAACCTCTCGACCAAGGCCAATCCGCCGCCGCCGCGCCTGCTGGGCGCGCTCGCGGTGGGCGAGGCAGATGACGCGCCGGTGCTGATCAATGATCTGCTGAACCAGCCCTCCGACGCCGTCCGCCTGCTGTGGGAGATCTCGACGGTCCAGTCGGGCGGCTTCAGCTTCTACTGGGACGAACTGGTCAAGGGCGCGGCCCTGCCGCCGGGGCTCTTCGACTCGGCCGGCTACGCCACCCTGACGCTGATGGTCACCTATGTCCGTTCCGCCGACACGCCGGTGGGCGCGCGGCTCAGCAATGTGTGCAATTCGATCCTGACCAGCGCCAGCATCGATCCGACGCGCTCGACCCTGGTCCTGGTCTCGGAGTCGGCCCCCAACACCGCGGTGTTCGACGCGAACGACACCCTGGCCACCTTCGCCCTGCGCTACGGCATGACGGCCGGCGAGGTGGCGCGCGACAACCCGCAGGCCGGGCTGAACAAGAGCGCTCAGATCGTCCTGAACGGCATGTTCCACGAAGTGACCCCGGCCGACGTGGCCAGCGGCGACGTGTGGACGACCGTCGCCAACTACTATTCCAAGAACGCGCTCTAGCCGATCACCGCCGCCCAGCTGCAGGGCTACAATCCCGGCGTCACAGCCGCCCTCTATGCGGTGCTGATGATCCCGCAGGTGACCTATGTGGCGGTCGCCGGCGACACCTTCTCGAGCGTGGCCGGCTATTTCGGCCTGACCCTGGAGCAGGTGGGGGCGGCGGCCCAGGGGCAGGCCGGCCTGCTGGCCGGCACGCCGACCCTGAACGTCGATCCGCAGAGCTTCTCGTCCAACCCGTCGATCGGGGTGGGCAATGTCGGCGTGACCCTGGCCCGCGCCAATCTCGCCCCGCCTGGCGCCAGCACCGACCCGACCTACGGACAGCAGTACATGTTCTCGCTGTACTCGCTGCTGGACGCCGGCTTCCTGGGCAACCAGTTCTTCAGCCTGAGCCAGCCGGGCCTGCCCTTCGGGCCGACCGGCGACGGGACGGCCTCGACGCCCAACGCCAAGAGCGCCCTGATGCGCGCCAACGCGCCCGCCCAGGCCCGGGCCGACATCCGCAACCCGACCTCGCGCAAGGCGATGCTGCAAAGCCAGGCGGCGTCGTCGACCATCGCCTACCAGCAGGCGCTGACGGTCTACAGCAACAGCAAGATCAACGCCGCGCCGGCCAATCCCGCGCCGAACCTGCCGCCGGCCGACATGAACCCCTATCGGGGCGTCGGCGGCGTCGCCCAGCTGAACC
>FTCT01003934.1_pt1 | contig 11347 bp, 9 predicted proteins | sample 1658881 | NCBI WGS metagenome assembly FTCT01 (sample SAMEA3914864, study PRJEB12502) | metagenome | biome: forest; material: soil | place: USA | collected 2012-03-12 | depth 0.3 m | reverse complement strand
GACCAGCGGCGACGAGCGCGGCAGGTGCATCCAGTTGATGAACAGGGCCACGCCCAGCAGGCCGTAGACGATCGACGGCACGGCCGCGAGGTTGTTGATGTTGACCTCGATCAGGTCGCTGAGCCGGTTCCGGGGCGAGAACTCCTCCAGATAGACGGCGGCGCCGATGCCGATCGGAATGGCGATCAGGGCGGTGACCAGCAGCATCAGGGCCGAGCCGACCACGGCGCCGAGCACGCCCGCCAGCTCCGGCTCGGTCGAGTCGCCGTTGGTGAACAGGGCGCCGTTGAAGTGGGTGCGCACCGCGCCCGAGGTCTTCATCCGGTCGAGCCAGCCGATCTGCTCGTCCGACAGGCGGCGCTGGTCCGCCGGCGTCGCCTTGGAAATCTCGCCCTTGTAGTAGAGGTCGGCTTCGTCCGAGGCCGGGGCGGCGATGGTCACCGTCTGGCCGATGACCGACGGGTTGTCGCGCACCATGGCGGCGGCGCGGAACTTGAGCTCGGACGAGAACAGCGACCGCATGGCCGTGGCCCGGGTCCCCTTCTCGTCATCCTGGATTCCGAGCCGCTTCAGCTCTTGCTCGGCGACCAGCAGCTGGAAGTTGGTGCCCTGCGGATAGGTCCGGTCGATCCGGGCCGGGTCCATATAGACCGGCAGGGTGATCTCATGGGCGTAGAAGGCCGTGTGGCCCTGTTCGATGATCCGGCCGAGCAGCAGCAGCAGGAAGCCGATGGCGACCGACACCGCCAGGACGCCGTACAGCTTGAAGCGACGCTCGCGGGCGTAGCGCTTCCTGATGCCGGCCTGGAGCCTGCTGACGCGCGCCGGATCGGCCCCGACGCCGCCTTTGGAGAGGGTGGCGTCAGTCATACTGTTCCCGATAGGCTTGGACGATGCGCTGGGCCACGATGTTGAGCACCAGGGTCACCAGGAACAGCGTCAGGCCGAGGCCGAAGGCGGCCAGGGTCTTGGGGCTGTTGAACTCCTGGTCGCCGGTCAGAAGGGTCACGATCTGGACGGTGACCGTCGTGACCGTGTCCAGCGGGTTGAGGGTCAGCTTGGCGGCCAGACCGGCCGCCATGGTCACGATCATGGTCTCGCCGATGGCCCGCGACATGGCCAGCAGCAGGGCGCCCGAGATGCCCGGCAGGGCGGCGGGCAGCAGGACCTTCTTGACCGTCTCCGACCTGGTCGCGCCCATGGCGTAGGAGCCGTCGCGCAGCGACTGCGGCACGGAGTTGATGATGTCGTCCGACAGCGATGAGACGAACGGGATCAGCATGATCCCCATCACCGCCCCGGCGACGAGGGCCATCTGGTTCTGCACCAGCGACAGATAGAGGCCGATGTCGTTCAGCGGCCCGCCGATCAGGAAGTCGCCGATCGAGTTGAAGAAGACCCGCAGCGCCGGTCCGACGGTCAGGGCGGCGAAGAAGCCGTAGACCACGGTCGGCACGCCCGCGAGGATTTCCAGCACCGGCTTGACGATCGCGCGCGAGGTCCGGCTGGCGTACTCCGACAGATAGATGGCCGAGAACAGGCCGACCGGGGCCGCCACGCACATGGCGATGATCATGATCAGGAAGGTGCCGGCGAACAGCGGCACGGCCCCGAAGGCGCCGGAGGAGCCGACCTGATCGGCGCGGATGGCGATCTGGGGCGACCACTTGGTCCCGAACAGGAACTCGGTGACCGGCACGGACTGGAAGAAGCGCAGGGAGTCCCAGAGCAGGGAGAAGACGATGCCGATGGTGGTCAGGACCGCCACGGCCGAACAGGCGAACAGCAGGGCCCCGATCCAGTCCTCGACCCGGTTGCGGGCGCGCAGGTCGGGCCGGATGCGCAGGAAGACGTACAGGCCGCCCAAGACGGCGGCGATCAGGGCGGCGACGCCCGTGCCGACGTTCAGGAGGGTGCGGATTTCAGCCGAGCGACGGCCCTCGACGGTCAGTTGCTCGGTCAGGGACGCGGGCCAGATCTGCTGGGCCGGCTGGCCGGCGCCGACGAGGTAGGCGTCCGAGAAGAAGGCCTCGCGGCGGAAGGGCTCAAGCTGCTCGACCTCGGGCGAGGCGCCGGCGACCAGGGCCTGATGGGCGATGCCGCCCGAGAAGATCCCGGCCAGGATGAGCACCAGCAGCGACGGCGCGCCGACCCAGATCAGGGCGTAGAGGCCGTGCTGGGCGGGGCGCGAGTGTGCCCTGACGCCCCTGGCCGAGGCCCGGCGCGCGGCCAGTCCACGCCCGCCGAAGAAGGCGAGCGCCGACAGGGCGATAACCACCAGAAGAAAGAACCAGATCATCGCGGTCCGAACAGAATCACAGAATCCCGATGCTGGCGGGGGGCCGGCTCGGTGAGCCGGAAAACTGCCTTTTATTGGCGAGCGGATTACGACGGACTTGCGACAGTTCTGTAACGGCGCCGGTCCCCGCCAATTCGCGCCCTGTTCAGATCACGTCGGACGTCTCGGGACGCACCGCGGACATGGGGAAATAGGCGCTGAAGGCCGCGCCCTCGCCCGGGGCGCTGACGACCGTCAGACCGCCGCGGTGGCGGTTGACGATGTGTTTGACGATTGCCAGGCCCAGACCCGTGCCGGGGCGCTCTCCCCCGCTCTTCTGGCCCTCGACGCGATAGAAGCGCTCGGTCAGCCGCGGCAAATGTTCGCGGGCGATGCCGGGGCCGTGGTCGCGCACGGTCACGGCGGCATAGAGCACCCCCGCCTCGCGGTCCGGCGTCAGCAGCGGCAGCCGGGTCAGGCCGTCGGTGCGCGGCCCGGGCGCGGCGTCGATATTCAGGTCGCGGCGGATGACGATCTCCACCGACTGGCCGGCGGTCGAGTATTTGATGCCGTTGTCGACGAGGTTCTGGATCACCTGGATGATCTCGTCGCGGTCGCCGTCAATGTTGATCTTGCCGCCCTCGGACTGGAGGGTGACGACCACGCCGCGCTCCTGGGACAGGACGCTGACCGCGTCGACGACGTCCGACGCCGCCCGCGCCAGATCGACGCGCCCTGACGGCGGGATGTGCTCGTTCAGCTCGATCCGGCTCAGCGACAGGAGGTCGGCGACCAGCCGGCTCATCCGCTCGGCCTGGGTGGCCATGATGTCGAGGAAGCGGTCGCGGGCGACCGGATCGTCCTTGGCGTGGCCCTTCAGGGTCTCGATGAAGCCGCTGAGCGAGGCGAGCGGCGTGCGCAGTTCGTGGCTGGCGTTGGCCAGGAAGTCGACGCGCATCATCTCCATGCGCCGGACGTCGGTCTCGTCACGCAGGGCCAGAAGCGCCATCGGCGCCTCCCGCGGCGACGGCAGCGGCCGGACCCAGGCCCGCCAGTGGCGCGAACGCGACCCGCCGGCGGAATAGTCGGTGGTCTTGGTGACCCCGCCGAACAGGGCTTCGTCGACCGCCTCAAGCACGCCGGGATCGCGCATGACCGAGACCAGAAGCGCGCCCTCGCGCGGGATGCGGAGCAGGTCCCGCGCAGCCTCGTTGGCCATCAGAACCCGACGCCCCGCGATGTCGTCGGCCTCGCCGCCGCTGACGATCAGGACCGGGTCGTTGAGCGCCTCGAAGACGTTGTCCAGAAGCGGCGCGCCCGCCACGATGGAGGTCGGCGCCGGTGCGGCCCCGGCCAGAGCCTGCCCGCCCGGCCCCTCCACCCTGCGGCTCGCGAACCAGGTGGCGGCCGCCACGACCAAGGCCAGACCGATCAGCCAGGGCGCCAGTTGGGTGCGGAAGGCCGCGAAGATCAGGATAACGACCACCGCCAGTCCGCCGGTCGTTCCCGTCGTCCATAGCCGCGACGACGCCATGGGCGCGACGGGCGAAGGGGACTGGTCAAACGACATGGGGCGGCGTCCTCGCGGAGGAGTTGCATCAGACCGGGCGCCTGATTCGTCGAGTCCTAGCATCGTCCTGACACGTCCGGATGACGACGGCCGTCGCAAGCCGAAAAATGCAATCCGGGGGGCGGTTTCTTTACCTGTTCCGGTGAAGCTGGAGCCACTTGAGGGGGATTCCGCGCCGGTGCATCGCATCATCGACAGCCTGACCGTCCAACACGACTGGCGCTTCGTGCTGCTGGCCGTGGTTGTGTGCGCGGGCGGGATCGCGACGGCCATATCCCTGATCGGCATGGGCCGCGAGGCCGCCCCGCGGGCCATGCGCCTGTACAGACTGTCCGGGGTTCTGGTTCTCGCCCTGGCGATCTGGTCGAGCCACTTCATCGCCATGGTCGGCTATGACCCCGGTTTTCCGATCCGCTATCTGCCGACGGGCGTGCTCCTGTCCCTGGTCGTGACGGTGTCGGGCCTGATGGGATGCGTGGCGCTGAGCCGCCGCAACGCCCCCCTGATCGTTCGTCTTTTCGGCCGGCTGATCGGCGCGTCGGCGATCGCCGCCATGCACTGGATCGCCGTCGCGGGCGTCAGCCTGGGCGGCGCCCGCATCGCCTATCATCCCGTCCCCGTCGCCCTGTCGGTCCTCGCGGCCATGATCTTCAACATCCTGACCATGCTGCCCGGCGAGACCCGGGCCGTCTGGCGGTTGCCGCTCGTCGCGACCCTGGCCGCCCTCAGCGTCGGGGTCCTGCATTTCGGCTCGATCGCCGCCATCGAGATCATTCCGGCGCCCGACGCGGTTCTGTCGTCCGGAATGACCCAGACGGCCTTGCTCGTCTGGCTGGCGACCGGTCTGGCGGCCATCGCGGGCGTGGCGACCTTCGTGGGCGTGCTGTCCGGCTGGTCCCGCAACACCGCCCTCGCCCAGATCCGCGAGGCGGTCGACGCCATGCCCGACGGTCTGGCCTTCTTCGACGCCGACGACCGGCTGGTGGTCTGGAACGCCCGCTACGCCGAGGTGAACCCCGAGATCGCCGCCGCCCTGCGCGTCGGCATGTCGTTCGAGGAGATCATCCGCATCGGCGTCGCCGCCGGCCGTTACACCGAGGCCGCCGGCAAGGAAGAACGCTGGATCGCCGAGCGTCTGGCGGCCCGCAAGCTCCTGTCCAGCACCCTGGAGCAGCACGTCGAGGACGACCGCTGGCTGCGGGTCCAGGACCGCCGCACCGCCGCCGGGGGCATGGTCACCGTCTGCAACGACATCACCGATCTGAAGCGCGACGCCCGCGCCCTGTCGGACGCCCGCGACGCCGCCGAGGCCGCCAACCGCGCCAAGTCCGAGTTCCTGGCCAACATGAGCCATGAGATCCGCACGCCCCTGAACGGCGTCATCGGCCTGACCCAGGCGCTCGCCCGCACCGAACTGACGCCTGAACAGACCGAGATGCTGGAGCTGATCCAGTCCTCGGGCCACACCCTGCAGACCCTGCTCAGCGACATCCTCGATCTGGCGCGCGTCGAATCCGGCCGAATGGAGATCGCCGACGAGGCCTTCGATCTGGGCCGCGCGGTGCGCGAAGCCGCCCAGCTCTATGCCGCCAGCGCCGCCGACAAGGGCCTGTCCTTCTTCGTCGATATCGAGCCCGAAGCCTCGGGCTGGGTTCGCGGCGACGTGGTCCGGGTCAAGCAGGTCCTGACCAATCTGGTCTCCAACGCCGTCAAGTTCACGGATCAGGGCTTCGTCAGCCTGACCGCCGCGCGGGGCCTGCGGCCCGACGGTTCGGCCGTCCTGCGCTTCACCGTCGAGGATACCGGCGTGGGCTTCGACGCCGAGGCGCGCGACCGGCTGTTCACCCGCTTCGAACAGGCCGACGGCACCATCACCCGTCGCTTCGGCGGCACGGGCCTGGGCTTGGCCATCTGCCGTCAGCTGGCCGAGATGATGGGCGGCGATCTGGACTGCGAGAGCGAGCCCGGCGGCGGTTCGGCCTTCATCCTGACCCTGCCGATGATCGAGGCGCAGGAACCCTCGGCCGCGACGGTGATCGAGACCGAGGTCGACGACCTGGAGCCGCACCGCATTCGCGTGCTGCTGGCCGACGATCACCCGACCAACCGCCGTGTCGTCGAACTGATCCTGGCCCAGGCGCCGGTGGACCTGACCTCGGTCGAGGACGGCGCCCAGGCCGTGGCGGCCTATCGCGACGCCGCCTACGACCTGGTGCTGATGGACATGCAGATGCCGGTCATGGACGGTCTGACCGCCACGCGCGAGATCCGGCTGCACGAGGCGGCTCTCGGCCTCGGCCGGGCGCCGATCGTCATGCTGACCGCCAATGCCCTGGCCGAGCACGTCGCCGCCGGTCAAGCCGCCGGCGCCGACCGCCACCTGGCCAAGCCGTTCAACGCCATGGAGCTGCTGGAGCTGATCGGCGATCTGGCTGAACAGCAGAGGGCGCTGGCCGCCTAGGCAGCCAACCCCTCGCCTGCCCGCCTATTCGTAGCCGTGGGCCGCCTCGTTGATGACCTGCGAGGGCATGTTCGAGAAGTCGACGCTGATCGGGCTGGAGGCCACCGCCAGCTTGGACTGGAAGGTCTTGATCACATGCTCCAGACGGCGGCGCGTCTCCTCGACGCCCGTCGCGGACGGGTCGAGGTCCAGCGGGGCCAGACAGAAGTCGATGATGGCCTGGGGGCGGCTGAGCGGTTCCATGGCGGGTCTCCTTTGACGACAGCGGAAGGCCCGCTGTCCTGACCCGACATCAACACGCCGGAAGTCATATTGATACCGGAGAGGCGGTCGACGCGAAGTCATCTTGTCATGATGTGACTCTTGCCTTTCGGTCACAATGTGACATCCTGCGCGGATGGACGCCGCCGTCGATCACAAGCTTTTCCTTGGCGGCCGGCTGAAGCGGCTGCGGCGTGAGCTCGCCCTGACCCAGACGGCCATGGCCGCCGACCTCGGCGTCTCCCCCAGCTATCTGAACCATATCGAGCGCAACCAGAGGCCGGTCTCGGCCCAGCTGCTGCTGCGTCTGGCCGAGACCTATGACGTCGACCTGCGCCGGCTGAACTCGCCCGACGGCCATGCCTCCGAAGCCGAACTGACCGAGCTGCTGGCCGATCCCCTGTTTCAGGGCCTGAGCGTGCCGCGTCACGAGATCCTGCAGCTGGCCGACGAGGCGCCCGCCGCCGCCGACGCCATGCTGCGCCTCTACCGCGCCTTCGCCGACCGCCGCGCCCGCGACCGGATCGAGGCCGAGCGCGGCGGCGCGGGGCTGGAGGACACGCCCGCCGACCGGGTCCGCGACTGGATCCAGGCGCGTCAGAACCACTTCCCGGAGCTGGATACGCTCGGCGAGGCCCTGCACGCCGCCCTGACGGCCAATGCGACCGGCGACAGCGTCGAAATCCTGGCCCGCACCCGGCTGGCCGAGCGGCACAATCTGACGGTCAAGGTGATGCCCGCCGAAGTCATGGTGGAATGGACCCGCCGCTTCGATCCGCACCGCCGCCGGCTGCTGGTGTCCGAGACCCTGGGCCCCGCCTCGCGCGCCTTCGCCGTCGTCTATCAGCTGGTCCTGGCCGAGCATGAGGCTGAACTCGCCACGATCGCCGACGCCGCCGACATGCCCGACGCGGTCAGCCGCGACCTGCTCAAGGTCTCCCTGACCAACACCCTGACCGCCGCCGTCCTGATGCCCTACGGTCCGTTCCAGAGGGCGGCCGAGGAGACCGGCTATGACCTCGCCCGGCTGCAGGCGCGGTTCGGCGTCGGCTTCGAACAGGCGGCGCACCGGCTGACGACCCTGTCGCGGCCCACGGCCCGCGGCGTGCCCTTCTTCCTGATGCGGGTCGATCAGGCGGGCAATATCTCCAAACGCTATGCGGCCGCGGGCTTTCCCTTTTCACGCTTTGGCGGCGCCTGTCCGCGCTGGCGATTGCACTCGGCCTTCCGGACCCCCGGCCGGATCATCACCCAGATCATCGAGACGCCCCCGCAGGACGGAAAGCCCGGCGGCCGCTGGTTCACCCTGGCCTGCACCGTCGACCGTCAGGGTCATGACGCCTTCTCCGAGGGCGCCGACCTCGCCGTCGGCCTGGGCTGTGAGCTGCGCCACGCCCATCGGCTGATCTACGCCCGGGGCCTCGACCTGCAGAACCCGGAGGTCACCCCCATCGGCCCGGCCTGCCGCCTGTGCCACCGCCACCCCTGCGCCGAACGCGCCGCCCCGCCCGTCGACCGGCCCCTGACGGTGGACGACTGGTCCAAGTCGGTCAGTCCGTACCCGTTCTCGGGAGCCTGATCGCTAACCACCGGTTGGTAGATGCGCGGCGGCACATCTGCTAGTCATTCGACATGACCGACCGGCCTGTGACGATCACCCTGAGCGATGACCTGCTGCGACGTCTGACCGCCGCCGCCAAGGCCGCGGGATTGTCTGTCGAGGCCTTCGCCGCCGAAGTCCTCACAGCCGCCCTCGCCCCGGACGGCATGGCTGAGGAGGCTGCGGCTTTTCAGGGCGCCCATGACTGGACCGAAGCCGATCGGCGACTGGCGGAGTACGACAGGACTGGCGAGTCTGTCGCCTTCGAGGACTGGGCGACGGACTTTCGGGCTGACGTCAAGGCGCGGCTTGCCGCCAAACCTTGACGCGGGTCATTCAGCTAACGGCCGAGGCTGCTCATGATCGCCAGCGCCTGTCCGCGTTTCTGGCCGAGAAGCATCCCGAGGCAGCCGTCCGAGCAATGGAGACGATTATCTCCGCCATCGGCGGGCTCGCCCGGTTTCCTTTCAAGGGACGGCCAATCAGCCAGGATCGGCGCGAACTGACCATCCTCTTCGGAAAGACCGGCTATGTCGTCCAGTACCGCGTCGATCCGGACGCCATCATCATAGCCCGCATCTTTCACATGCGCGAGGAGCGCTGAGCCTTAGCCCAGCACGATCTTTCCGCCCACCAACTGATAGGCCACGCCCGTGCGGTCGAACAGGCGGCCGATCGGGATGGTGGGGTCGGCGACGCCCTGGTCCAGCATCTGTTCGATGCTGAGCCTCAGCGACGGATCGCGGGCGACGCGGGTCAGGCCGGTCAGCCATTCCTCACGGGTCAGCATGCCGTCTTCGCCGTAGTCGCGCTGGAAGTCGGCGACGACGTCGATGAAGTCGCCGCCGCGCCCGGCCTTGCGCGCCGCCTCATAAGCCATGCTCCAGACGGCCCCGCAGGCGTAGTAGGCGCGGTTGTCGCCGCGCTCGCCCGCCGTGGCGATGGGCTTGCCGGCGGCCAGACGCACGCAGTCGTCGACCTCGCGCTGCAGCTCGGCGCGGACGTTATAGGTCGGATCGATGGACTGGATGGCGCGCACGGCCATCAGGTCGGCGCCGCCCTCGGTAATCCAGGCCTCGCGCGCGAACTGGTACTTCAGCCCGTTGGAGCCGAGCCAGAAGTGGGCGCTCTCGTGCCCGATGAACCAGCGGGCGCGCGACAGGGCGGCGGCGTCTGGGTCGAGCACTCCCTCCCCTTCGAAATTCATCGAGATCAGCCCGGGCAGGACGCTGCCGCCCATGCTGGAGACATGCTCGGTGGGGCCTGTCCAGCTGACCATCAGGGTCGGCAGACCGCCGCGGCTCTCGCCCAGCCGCTTCTCGTAGACCTCCATCACCTGCGGCGTGAACCGGCCCAGCTCCTCGCCGAGCCAGTGCGGCAGGCCGGGGTCTATGACCGTGGTCACGCCGGGGCTCTGGCGGATGCTGGCCTCGCCGAACAGGACATAGGTGTCGGCCTTGGCCGCGACCGGGGCGTCCACCCGCTGCCCCTTGAACAGGACAGGGCCCGCCGCATCCTTCCAGCGCACCTCGGCCGGATCGCTGTTGGGCAGATCGACGCCGTTCAGGTCCAGCGGCAGGGCCCTCACCGCTTCGAGCGAAGCCATGGGCATGACGTCGAACTGGCCGGAGTAGAGGGCGACCGTGCCGTCGGTGAAGATCAGGGCCGGATCGTAGTCGGCCTCCAGATCCCCGGCGCGCGGGTGCATGACGATGCGGACCTCGCGCGGCACCGGCCCGCCGTTCGCCATGCGCAGGACGTCATAACGACCCTGACGCTCCAGCACGACGCCCGGCGTCTCAACCGACCACCACTGCGGCCGCCAGGGCAGGCGGCCCACGCGCAGCAGGGCCGAGCGCTGGAAGACCCAGACCGGCGCGCTGTCGTTGAACTGATAGTCGACCGTCCAGCGGTCGCCGTCGCGCAGCACCGAGGCCCGAACCGGGTCGGTGATCACACCCTGGGCGGAAGGAACGGACGCGGGCTCTGCTGCGGCGCAGCCGGCGGTCAGCAGGGTGAAAGCGGCGAGAGCGGCGATGGATCGCATGGGGCCTCCGGGGGTCGAAAACGCGGATACCGGCGCGCTGGCGAACCGTCACCTTAAGCTTTGCTAATCCCCGAGGCCGAAACGGGACGGCGGATCAGGGCGCGGCTTCCAAAGCCCGTTGGGCCGCCGCGAGTTCCCCGGCCATGGTCGCCTTCAGCCGCTGGGGGCCCAGGATGGTGACCTGCTCGCCCCAGGTGAACAGATGCCAGGCCAGTTCGCGCATGCCCGAGGCGCGGAAGCGGACGATGACGCCGCCGTCCGGCTGGTCCTCGATCGTCTGGGTCGGGTGCCAGCGCCAGGAGCGGGCCTCAGTGGCCCCCGCAGGCGAGACGCGCAGCACCACCTCCTCGATCTCGTCCTGATAGATGCCGAAGGACTGGCTGGCGAAGACGGCGAGGTCGAAATCGGCGGGCGGCGGGGCGACCCCGTCCTGGGCCTCCACCGCGCTCATCCGGTCCAGCCGGAAGGTCTGGATGCGCCCGCTCTCCCGGTCCGCCGCGACCAGATAGTTGGCGCGGCCGAACATGACGCCGCAGGGGGCGACGCTGCGCCGGCGCGGCTCGGCGCCGGGCCGGGCATAGGTGAAGCCCAGCGGCTGCTGCGCCAGCACCGCGCCGCGAATGGTGGCCAGCACGCTTTCGTCCGCCGAGGGGCGCGGCCCGGCCTGCACCGCGATGGTCTCGGCCCTGACCAGAGCCTCCAGATCGGGCGCCAGCCGGTTCAGGGTCGTCGAGCGCATGGCCGACTTGAGCTTGCGCTCCAGACTTTCCAGCGCGACCGCCCTGCCCGCCTCCCCTGTCGCCCGCAAACCCTGCGACGCCTTGGTCAGCTCGACCAGCTCTGTCGTGGTCGGGGCCTGTTCGAAGGCCGACAGGCCGCCACGGATACGCCAGCGCTTGGTCGGCGGATCGCTGACCTCCTCCACCGCCGGAAACAGCATCAGCACCGCGTCGCGCAGCCGTTCGGCCGTGCGCCGCCCCACCCCGCTCTCGCGCGCCATCTCGTCCAGCGTCAGCCCCTCGGCCGAGGCCGCCATGCGCCGGGCCAGTTCGATGACCATCATCGCCTTGTCGTGTCGCATCGCGGGCCTCCTGAACGATACGTCCGATTTTGGCGCAACGCCGTCGCAT
>FTCT01002582.1_pt1 | contig 11367 bp, 7 predicted proteins | sample 1658881 | NCBI WGS metagenome assembly FTCT01 (sample SAMEA3914864, study PRJEB12502) | metagenome | biome: forest; material: soil | place: USA | collected 2012-03-12 | depth 0.3 m | reverse complement strand
TCAAGGAACAGGCCCTGGCCCTGGCCGATACCGTCGCCGACAGCGCCAAACACTGCGGCTCGGCCAACCTCCTGACCTTCGACGCCGACGGCTATGTCCACGCCCAAAGCACCGATGGGTTCGGCCTGGTCCGCGCTTTCCAGATTCAGGCGCCGAACTGCGACCTTTCGACCGGCGCCGTGGTCATCATGGGCGCCGGCGGCGCCTCGCGCGCCGCGGTCGCCGCCATGCTCGACGCCGGCTGCACCGACGTCCGCATCGTCAACCGGACCCTGGCCCGCGCCGAAGACCTCGTCTTCGAATTCAAGACCGGCGTCACCGCCTATGAACTCTCCGACGTCGACCGCGCCTTCACCGGCGCCGTGGCGGTGATCAATGCCGCCTCGGGTGGACCCCTGCCCCTGTTCGATGCCCTGGGCCGTGACGCCACCGTTATGGACATGACCTATCGGCCGCTGCGCACCGCCTGGCTGCAGGCCGCCGCCGAAAAAGGCTGCGCCATGGTCGACGGTCTCAACATGCTGATCGAACAGGCCCGGCCCAGTTTCGAAGCCTTCTATGGCGCAGCGCCCAATCCGGCCTTCGATATCCGCGGCCTGGCGCTCGACTTCCTGGGGGAAACGGCTTGATCAAGCTGGGCCTCACCGGGTCGATCGGTATGGGGAAATCGACCATCGCCGCCATGTTCAAGGACCTGGGCGTGCCCGTCTGGGATGCCGACGAGGCCGTCCATCGCCTCTATGCCGTGTCGCAACCGGTGAAGACCGCCCTGGCCGCCGCCTTCGGTGACGTCATCACCGGCGATACGGTCGATCGCGCGAAGTTGTCGCATGCGTTAAAGACCGCACCCAACGGCTTTGAGCACCTGAACGCAATTGTGCATCCGGCCGTGGTCGATGATCGCCGGGCTTTCATGGCGGCGCATCCGACGGCCAGGCTGGTCGTCGTCGATATCCCCCTGCTCTACGAAACCCAGGCTGAAAAATACCTCGACTACGTCCTGGTGGTCAGTGCGCCGGCCGATGTGCAGCGCGCCCGGGTCATGGCCCGGCCCGGTATGACGCAGGACAAGTTCACCGCCATCCTGGCGCGCCAGATCAGCGATGCCGACAAGCGTAAACGCGCCGATTTCGTGATCGACACCTCGCAAAGCCTCGAGGCCTGCCGCGCCGAAGTGAAGGCCCTGGTCGACCGGTTTGCGGCTTGATCATGCACGCCAATCGACTCATATTGGGGTCAGTCGCGTCTCACACGAAAATTAGCGGATCATGGCCCTCGAAATCGTTCTCGACACGGAAACCACCGGCATCGATCACCGCAAGGGTCACCGGCTGATCGAAGTCGGCTGTATCGAGATCGAGGACCTGCTGCCGACCGGCCGGATGTTCCATCGCTATATCGATCCCGAGCGCGAAATCGAGCCGGACGCCATACGCGTCCACGGCATCACCAACGAAATGGTCAAGGGCAAGCCCAAATTTGCCGAGATCTGCGAGGAGATGCTGGAATTTATCGGCGACAAGCCGATCATCGCCCACAATGCCCAGTTCGACCGCGGCTTCATCAATATGGAGCTCGAGCGCAACAACCGTCCGGTGACGGCGACCGAACAATGGATCGACACGCTGGAAATCGCCCGGCATCGCTTCCCGGGTATGCCGGCCTCGCTGGATGCCCTGTGCCGGCGCTTCAATATTTCGCTGGCCGAACGCGACCTGCACGGCGCCTTGATCGACGCCCGCCTGCTGGCCAGTGTCTATCTGGAATTGCTGGGTGGCAAGGAACGTGGCCTCGACCTGGGCGTGGCCACCGTCGGCTCCAAGGTGGTCGAGGTCAGCCAGGCGATTGTCTATGGCGAACGGCCGCGGCCCCTGGCCTCACGGATCACGGCCGCCGAAGCCGCCGCCCACCAGGCGTTCGTGTCCAAATACCTGAAGGACAAGAGCCTTTGGAAATAAAAAAGCCCGGCGGATATGCCGGGCTTTTCTTTGGCTCGAACTCTCCGATGCGAAGCATCGGCAAGGGCGACCGCCCGCTAAGCCTGCGCGGCGCTTGAGCGCCAAACAAAGAAGCTTAATCGCTTCGCGATTAAGCCTGACCGGCCGTAGCTTGTTGGGCGAGGATGTTGCCCTTCTGCTGCATATACAGCGAACCGAAGTCGATCGGCTCCAGGAAGAACGGCGGCACGAAGCCACCGTCCGAGGTCGCGTCGGCGATGATGCGGCGGGCGAACGGGAACAGGTAGCGCGGGCATTCGACCAGCAGGGTCGGCTCGACCATTTCCTGCGGAATATTGCTGAGCTGGAACAGGCCACCATAGACCAGCTCGATGGCGAACATCGGACCGTCCGGCGTCGATGCCTTGACCGTCAGCTTCAGATCGACTTCGAACAGGCCGTCCGGACGGCCCTTGGCGCCCATTTCGACACCCAGGTCGACTTCCGGACGCGATTCCATGCGCAGGCTTTCCGGCGCGCGGGGGTTCTCGAACGAAAAATCGCGGGTGAATTGCGCCAGAACCTGCATGTTCGGCACGTTTTGCACGTCGGGCTGGGCGGTCAGTTCGGGGGTTTCGGCCATGCGAAGGCACTCCAGATTCAGGCGGCCGGCTCCCGCCGGCAATGACTTTGGGCGCGTAGCTAACAGATAAGAAAATTTTAGGCAATCAAACGAAGAGTTCCGTTTGACGAAACTTGCTCTATATAGGGACCAGGCATAAGGTAAACGCCTGAAACCAAGCTTGGGCCATCACCACCCTCAGCCGGAAGAGAGAGATCGCCGTGAATATGATCGCGCTCGTCATTTTCGCCATCATTGCCGTCGTTATCCTGTTCCAGTTGTATAACGTCCTGGGCCGCCGCGTCGGTTTCCGTTCGGAAGAAAAGCCGGCCACGCCCAAGCCCGCCGACGGCTTCGAGCTGATGGCCAAGCCGGAGCGCGCCGTCGAAGCGCCGCGCATCGCCAATCTCGACCAGCTCAAGTCGCGCGACGCCAACTTCAACGAAGTCAATTTCGTCGAAAAGGCGCGCGAAACCTACGAGCAAGTCGTGCTGGCCTATCACAAGGGCGACCTGGACGGGATCAAGGACCGCCTGACGCCGGAAGTCTTCACCGCCTTTTCAGGCGCCCTGTCCCGTCGCGACGAGGCCACGCCGGAAACGCTCAGCTTTGTCGATACGCCCAAGGCCGACATCGACATCATCGACTTTCGCGACGATGCGGCCCAGATCCGCGTCCGCTTCCTGTCGGAACTGGCCTATGAGTCCAAGCCCGGTCAACCGGCTGAAGACATGCCGGGGGAAGACCTGGCGCCGTCCACCGTGCCGGTGACCCCCAATCCGGAAAAGCCGCAAAAGGTTTATAAGCGCACGGCCGAATACTGGACGTTCCAGAAGACGATGCGCAACCAGGGCAATCCCTGGGTCCTGGCCAAGGTCGAAGCGGCCAAGGCCTGATGCTGCCCATCACGAGACGGTCTGTACGCGGCACGTTGTCGCTGGCAGCCCTGTGGCTGCTGGCTTCCTGTGCGCCGGCGCCGCAAACACCGCTGACCCCGACGGCACCGGGTACGCCACCGGCTCAGCCGGGCAAGCCTGTCTCCCCGATCACGCCGACCGAACCCGAAACGCCTTATGTGCCCGGACCCAATCCGGTGCCGCAAGCCCTGCGCCTGTCCACCCTGCCCGGCTGGGACCAAACCGATCCGTTCGTCGCCATCGAAGCCCTGCGCTCGACCTGTGCCTATAAAAAAGGCCGGCAATATGCCGATGTCTGCACGGCCATGGCGGCGCAGGACTTTGAATCGCCCGAGCAGATCAAGGACTTCCTGAACAGCCACCTGCAGATCGAGGTCGTTGTGGGCACCGGCACCCTCACCGGCTATTTCGTGCCGGACTACGAAGCTTCACCGATCGCCACTGACGACTTCTCGCAACCCGTTCGCGGCAAGCCGGCCGACCTGACCTATGTCGCGGGCAGCCAGATGCATCCGGCGCAATCGGCCGCCAAGGTCGCCGCCCGCCGCGCCGGCGGCGCCTATGTCCCCTATTACAGCCGCGCCGAAATCGAGCGCCAGCCGGCGACGACCGACTACTATATGCGGCCGTCCGACTATTTCTTCATGCAGATCCAGGGCTCGGGCTTTCTCGATACGCCCGACGGCAAGCGCGTCTACGCCGCCTATGCCGCCGATAACGGCCTGCCCTTCGTCGGCATTGCCCGCACGCTGGTCGACAAGGGGCTGATGACACCGGACCAGACCTCGGGCGACAATATCCATGCCTGGCTCGACGCCCACAAAGGCGCCGAGGCCCAGGCCATCATGAATTCCGACCGGCGCTATATCTTCTTCACGATCAATCCGGACCAGAGCGACCCGGTCGGCGCCGCCGGCCTGCCCCTGCCCCCAGGTTCGGCCGTCGCGGTCGATCCGGCCTATCATGACCTGGGCGACCTGTTATGGATCGATGCCTCGGTCGGCGGCAATGCGCTGGATGGCGCCTTCCCTGTCTATGATCGTCTGGTCTCGGCGCTCGATACCGGCGGCGCCATCAAGGGCAATGTCCGTGCCGATCTCTATGTCGGCCACGGCGATCGCGCCGGCAGCGAAGCGGGCAAGATCAAGCATGTTCTGACGATGTGGAAGATCGTGCCCTATGTCGCACCGGCCGTTCCCGCGACGCCTGCGCAATAAGGGGAGTGCGCGGCGGCTCTCAAAAAAAGAGGGGCCACAGATGGCACAGATGAACACAGATTTCAGGCTGCGTCGAACGATCCAGGCCATCACCAGAATGATTGGGCGCTTCGCGCGGGCAAATACAGAAGCATCTGTGCCATCTGTGGCCCCCCGTTCCTTCGAACGGGAGATCTAAAATCCAAAGACCAGCTTGATCGAGGCCAGGCACAGCAGGGCCAGGACGCCGGACGAGGCCATGAACAGGCCGAAGCGGATGATGACGATATTGACCGTCGCCTGGATCAGCGAGTGCGTGATGCGCAGGGCGACATAGAGCCAGGCCAGGTATTCGACGTCGAAATTCGACTGGCCGCTGAGATAGGTGCCCAGCGCCAGGGCATAGAACAGCGTCGGCTGCTCCATCAGGTTATTATAGTTATCGGCCGGCCATTGCACCTGCGCGCTCAGTGTCCGCGTCGCTTCGCCGTCGGCCAGGCTCGGCCGCGACAGCGCGACGTTGAACAGCATCGGCAGGCGGCGGGCATAGAGCCACACCAGCATGAAGATCGACCAGGCGATAAGGACGAGAACGGGCTGTAACATACCAGGTACGGTAAATGAGAAGGGTGAAAACCGGGTGAATCAAAGGTTTTCCGGAGGTAAACGGCCCTTGGCGTCACACAACTGTGATACGAACAATTCCCCAAAAATGGTATGTGTATATGAGTCGCCGCGTCTCTCTCGCGGTGACAAACCCCTCGGTCGGACGCGATGTCCCCAACGCGCGCCAGGCCGACACGCCCTATACGGCGGCCCTTTCCCCATGAGGGCTGCTGCCTATGGCCGGACGCGGACCCCCTGCGCCCGGCCATATATTTTCCTGCAAATGCGTCCAAATCGGTAAAATTTTGCAAGGCAACCCACACCCCTCATAAGATGAGCAGACAAGTCCTCCGGCCAAGGTCGATTTTATGCAAAACCTTTGCGCGGCTTGCAAAGGTCTCGCGCAGGTCGGCCTTTCGACGCCGGGCGGTATTTGCTACATAGGGCCCATACAGGACCGCGGCTTCGCTCCTCCCGAATGCCGCGTGGAAAAACCACAAAAAGGCAGGATCTCATGGACGAGCTCATTTCCCGTACCGCCCCGGCGCAACCCGCGTCGCCCCTGCACGACGCCCTGGCCGCGGCCTTCGTCAAGAGCCGCAAGGCCGCTTCGCGCCAGGCGCTGGATGCCCCGGAACAGGCCTTTCTCAGCCAGATCCTCGACGATTTCGACGCCGCCGAACTGATCGGTCTCGATCCCGCTGACATCAATGCCGCCATCGCCAACTTCTGGACCTATGGCGAGACGCGAACGCCGGCGCGGACCCTGCGCCGTGTCGTCCCTCTCCTCACCGCTTCCGGCCAGCCGACCGGCTATGACCTGGTCGAGATCATCCAGACGGATTCGCCCTTCATCGTCGAAACCGTGATGGGCGAGCTGATCGACCAGGGCGCCTCGATCCGCTCGATGTTCCATCCGGTGGTCAATGTCGACCGCGATGCCTCGGGCCACCGCGTCGCCGGCGTCGGCGAGCAGTCGCTCAAGGAATCGATGATGCTGGTCTTCATCGAACGCCTGCCGGCCGATCGCCATGACGTCCTGGTCAAGGGCCTGGACGACAGCCTGACCGACCTGCACCTGGCGGTTCACGACTTCCCGCGCATGCAAAAGCTGCTGGCCCAGGAGATCGAGACCCTGGAACGCCTGTCCGCCGCCGGTACCCTCAAGGTCGACAATGGCGTCCTGGCCGAGGACCTGGCCTTTTTACGCTGGGTCGACGCCAACCATTTCGTCTTCCTCGGCGCCCGCGGCTATGCCTATCCGCGCGACAATACCGGCAACTACGCCCGCGAAGAGCCGCTGAACCAGCTCCAGGAAGGCTTCGGCGTGTTGCGCGACGCCTCGCGCGCCGTTCTGCGCCGCTCGTCCGAGCCGGCCGTGCTCAGCCAGCAACTGCTGACGCAGCTCGAAAATTCCGAACCGGTGACGGTGGCCAAGGCCAATATCAAGTCGCGCGTCCACCGCCGTATCTATATGGACTATATCGGCATCAAGCGGTACGGCGCCGACGGCAAGCCGTCGGGTGAAATCCGCTTTGTCGGCCTGTTCACCTCGGAAGCCTATGACCGCCCGGCCTTCGAGGTGCCGCTGATCCGCCGCAAGGCGCAGCGTGTGCTCAAGGCCGCCGAGACGATGGGCCTGTCGACCAGCGGCTATAATGAAAAGCGGCTGAAGAACATCCTCGAGACCTATCCGCGCGACGAACTGTTCCAGATGACCGAACAGGACCTGTTGCGCATCGCCCGCGGCGTCCTGCACCTGGCCGACCGGCCGCGCGTCAAGCTGTTCGCCCGTGACGACTCGTTCGACCGTTTCATCTCCGTCCTGCTGTATATCCCGCGCGAAATCTACCAGTCGCAGATCCAGAAGGCGGCCGGCCAGGTCCTGGCGGCGGCCTATGGCGGGCGGGTCAGTGCGCTGTATCCGCATATCAGTGAAAGCCTGCTCTCCTGCATCCACTATATTATCGGCGTCACCCCGGGCGATCACCTGCATCCCGACCTTGCCCTGGTCGAGGCCGATATCGAAGCCATGACCCGGTCGTGGCCGCAGAAGATCGCCGCCCTCGTCCAGGATGCCGACTTCGCCGCGCGCCAGGGCCTGCCGGCAACCGGTATCGACTGGATGAACTGGGCCCGCGCCTTCCCGGTCGGCTACCAGGAACGCTACGATATCGCCGAAGCGGTGACCGATACGCTGCAGCTGTCGCATCTCAATGAAAACAACACCGTGGCCCTGCGTGCCTATCAGCGTCCGGACGATCCGAAGTCGATCTTCTGCTTCAAGCTCTATACCCGCGCCGATCGCGCCGTGCCCCTGTCGGACGTCCTGCCGGTGCTCGACAATATGGGCCTGAAGACGCTCGAGGAATATGGCTACAAGGTCGTCAGTGACGGCAACTGCTTCTGGGTCCACGAATTCATCATCCAGCTGCCCTCGTCCCACATCAGCGAGTTCGCCGAATTCCACTATGAGTTCGAGGAAACCGCGCTGGCCCTGTGGCACGGCAAGACCGAGAATGACGGTTTCAATGCGCTTGCCCTGACCGGCCAGTCGTGGCGCGAGGTCGCCCTGCTGCGGGCTCTGTGCCGCTATCGCGTCCAGTCGGGTCTGGACTCCAGCCCCGATGTGCAACAGGCGGCGCTGCGCGAGAACCCCGAGGTCGTCGAGGCCCTGATCGCCCTGTTCAACGCCAGGTTTGCGCCCGGTGCCAAGGTCGATGCGCGCACGGCGCCGGTCGAAGCGGCCGCGGCCCAGGTCGAAAAGCTGCTGCAAAAGGTCGCCAGCCTCGATCACGACCGTGTCCTGCGCCGCCTCTATGCGGTGATCGGCGCCATGCAGCGCACCAACTATTTCCAGACGGTCGATGGCGCGGCCAAGGCCTATATCAGCTTCAAGGTGGCCAGCCGCGAACTGGCCGACCTGCCCGAACCCAAGCCCTACCGCGAAATCTTTGTGTGGGCGCCGCACGTCGAAGGGGTGCACCTGCGCTTTGGGCCGGTCGCCCGCGGCGGCCTGCGCTGGTCGGACCGCAAGGACGATTTCCGCACCGAGGTCCTGGGCCTGGTCAAGGCCCAGCAGGTCAAGAACGCGGTCATCGTGCCGGTCGGTTCCAAGGGCGGCTTCTATCCCAAGGCCTTGCCGCGCGGCGGTTCGGTCGACGCCGTGCGCGCCGAGGCGGTCCGCGCCTACAAGACCTTCCTGTCGGGCCTGCTCGACCTGACCGACAATCTCGATGCGCGCGGCAAGGTCGTGCCGCCGGCCGGGGTCATCTGCTGGGATGCGCCGGACCCCTACCTGGTCGTCGCTGCCGACAAGGGCACGGCGACCTTCTCGGATATCGCCAATGGCGTCTCGGCCGACTACGGCTTCTGGCTGGGCGACGCCTTTGCCTCGGGCGGCAGCGTCGGCTACGACCACAAGGCCATGGGGATTACGGCGCGCGGCGCCTGGGAGGCGGTCAAGCGCCATTTCCGCGAGATCGACAAGGACATCCAGCAGGAGCCGTTCTCGGTCGCCGGCGTCGGCGACATGTCGGGCGACGTTTTCGGCAACGGCATGCTGTTGTCGGCCCAGACGCGCCTGGTCGCCGCCTTCGACCACCGCGACATCTTCCTCGATCCCGATCCCGACACGGCGGCGTCCTTTGCCGAGCGCCAGCGCATGTTCGCCCTGCCGCGGTCGTCCTGGCAGGACTATAACAAGGACCTGATTTCGCGCGGCGGCGGCGTCTATTCGCGCAGCCAGAAGTCGATACCCTTGTCCAACGAGGTCAAGGCCATGCTCGACCTCGAGGCGGATGCGGTGTCGCCGTTCGACCTGATGCAGGCCATCCTCAAGGCGCGCGTCGAGCTGCTCTATTTCGGCGGCATCGGCACCTATATCAAGGCGCCGCAACAGAGCCACCTCGATGTCGGCGACAAGGCCAATGACGCCATCCGTGTCGACGCCACCGAGATCCGGGCCCAGGTGATCGGCGAGGGGGCCAATCTCGGCATTACCCAGGCCGGCCGCATCGCGCTCGGCGAACGCGGCATTCGCCTGAACACCGACGCCATCGACAATTCGGCCGGGGTCGACTGCTCCGACCACGAGGTCAATATCAAGATTCTGTTGTCGGGCCTGTTGGCCGCCGGCAAGCTGGAGGCCAAGGCGCGCGACGCGCTCCTGGTCTCGATGACCGACGATGTCGCTTCCCACGTCCTGACGCACAATTACGACCAGACCCTGGCCCTGTCGCTGCAGGAGGCGACGGCCGGCGACGACAATAGCGAAGCCCAGGCCTTCATCACCGGCCTGGAAAAGCGCGGCCGTCTCGATCGCAAGGTCGAAGGCCTGCCGAGCAACGCGGCGCTTGAGGCGCGCAAGGTGCAGGGCAGGGGGCTTTACCGCCCCGAACTGGCGGTGACCACGGCCTATGGCAAGATCGTGCTGTTCGACGATATCGTGGCGTCGACGGCGCCGGACGATGCCGGTTTCGAAGAGGTTTCGGTCCGTTATTTCCCGACGGCATTGGGCGATTTCCGCACCGAGATTCGCAAACACCGCCTGCATCGCGAAATCATCTCGACGGTATTGGCCAACGACATCGTCAACCTGGCGGGGCCCAGCTTTGCCTCGCGCCTGATGAAGAGCGCCGGCGTCGATACCTCGGGCTTTGTGCTGGCCTTTGCGGCGGCGCGCAGCCTGTTCGGCATCAAGAGCCTGTGGGACGATGTCTCGGCGCTCGACAACCAGGTGCCGGCGGCGGCGCAACTGGCGCTGTATAGCGAACTGGCGCGCTTCACCCGTCACCAGACCTATTGGCAGGCCCGGCGCTTTGCCGGCGCGACGTCGGATCTCAAGGCCATGCTGGCGCCCTATGCCGACGGGGTCGAGACCCTGGTGTCGTTGGGCGAGCAGACCCTGAGCGAGCCGGGCAGAGGGCGGCTGCACGCGCGCACCGAACGCCTGGTCCAGGCCGGGGCGCCGCAATCCCTGGCCGGCAAGGTCGCCATGCTGGGCGCTTTCCACCACGCGCCGGACATTGTCGACCTGGCCGCCGGCCCGAAAAAACCGCTCGACAAGACGGCCGAGCTTTACTTCCTGACCGGCGAACGCTTCGGCTTCGACAGCCTGCGTGTGGCGGCCACCACCCTGTCGTCGGGCGATCCGTGGGACCGCATGGCGACGCGCCGACTGATGGAAGACGTGCTGGCCGAGCAGAAGGCGGTGGTCAAGGCGATGATGGCGCGCATGTCGGTCGATGAAACGCCTTTGGCGATCGCCGAGAGCTGGGAGGCCGACAATACGGCGTTGATCGCGCCGCTGCAGGCGATGATGGCCGACATGGAAGGGTCTTCAGGTCAGTTGGGCGGCGGCTGGAGCTTCGCCAAGCTGACCATCGTCAACGCCACCCTGCGCGAGTGGGCGGGGAAGCTATAGCCTGTTCATTCCGCGAAGCGGCCTCCAGGGAGAGGGGCCACAGATGGCACAGATGAACACAGATTTCATGATGTTTGCCGGCGGACGACGTTGCCGGGAATTTTCGAAGCGCTTCGCGCGCTTCAGACGACTAAATATCTGTGTTCATCTGTGCCATCTGTGGCCCCCCTTTTTCTTCCGTCACGTCGGCTGGCGACTCGCCGCACGGCTTTCCCCTTGCCATTTCCGGGACTTGAGCCCATTTACCGGTCAGGAGTATTCAAATGTTTATCCAGACCGAAGCCACGCCCAATCCCGACGTCATCAAGTTCATCCCCGGCCGCGAGGTGCTGGCCCAGGGGACGAAACAGTTCACGGCCCCGGATGAGGCCAAGGCGTCGCCTCTGGCCGAGGCCCTGTTTGCGATAAATGGCGTGTCGGCCCTGTTCTTCGGCAGCGACTTTTTGACGGTGCGGCGCGATCCGGATCAAAGCCTGATCTGGGCCGAGCTGAAGCCGCCGATCCTGGCCGCCATCATGGACTTCTATACCTCGGGCCAGCCGGTGTTGCGCGAGACGGACGTGAAGTCCGAGATCGTCTATGAGGGCGAGCTGGGCCAGATCGTCGCCGAGATCAAGGACCTGCTCGACACCCGCATCCGCCCGGCCGTGGCCCAGGACGGCGG
>FTCT01003912.1_pt1 | contig 11403 bp, 10 predicted proteins | sample 1658881 | NCBI WGS metagenome assembly FTCT01 (sample SAMEA3914864, study PRJEB12502) | metagenome | biome: forest; material: soil | place: USA | collected 2012-03-12 | depth 0.3 m | reverse complement strand
TTGACCAGCCGCATGATCAGGTGGCGTTCGCCCATGTCGTTATTGACGACGGCGTGCTCGGAAAAGGTGACTCGCGCCGTGGGCCGCGAGAACTTGGTGAAGATCAATCCGGTCATCAGGGCATAGAATGTAAAGCCCGTGACCGCCTCAAGCGTCACCAGCAGGTTGGCGACGACGCCTTCGGGGCTCATGCCGCCATAGCCGATCGTGGCCAGGGTCTGCACCGAAAAGAAGAAGTAATCCAGGAACACGCCGTGGCGGGCGTGGGCGATGCCTTCGCCCGGCCACAGGTCCGCCAGGCCGAAATAGCAGATGGCAAACGCCGTGTTGATGACGCCGAAGGTGACGATGAAGACCCAGACCAGTTGCGGCCAGCTGGCGTCCATCAACTCGGCGTAAAGGTCGCCATAGAAATGCTTCTTCCGGCCGTGGATGATGACGCGCGGCGAAGGCTTGCCGGGGCGCGGCACCAATCGCGGCCGGAAGGTCGACGGCCGTTCGGCCTCGGGCGTGGAATCCGGCGCATCCGCCGCGGCAGTCTTTTGGGTCATCGGTTTTCTTGGGCCTGAATCGGCTGTATTAAGGCTGTCGCGCCGATACTTTTCAACAAAACTCTACATTTGTCGGCGCTTTGGCCCTATATAGCGCGCAATGACACGTCCGTTTCTCAAGATGAACGGTCTCGGCAACGATTTCGTCGTCGTCGATGCCCGGAACAACGCCTTCACACCCGCGCCGACCCAGGTCCGTGCGTGGGGCGACCGCGCGTCCGGCATCGGCTTCGACCAGCTGATCAGCATCGAGGGCTCGCCCGATGGCGATGCCTTCATGCGCGTGTGGAATTCCGACGGCAGCCCGGTCGAAACCTGCGGCAACGCCCTGCGCTGCGTCGCCTGGGTACTCAATCCCGACGCTGCCGACAAGACACTGAAGATCGACACGCTGGGCGGGCCGACCAAGGCACGCGTTCTGCGCGCCGATGACAAGAGCGGCACGGCCAGTGTCGATATGGGCCGGCCGCGCCTCGACTGGCGCGAGATTCCGTTGTCGGAGGATATGGACACGCTCCGGCTCGAACTGAAGGTCGGACCGTACGATGCGCCGCTCTATCACACGCCGTGCGCCGTCTCGATGGGCAATCCGCACTGCGTCTTTTTCGTCGACGACGTGTCCAGGGTCGACGTTGCTGCCACGGGCAGCCTGATCGAAAACCATCCGCTGTTCCCCGAAGGCGTCAACGTCGAATTCGTCCAGGTGATCGACCGCGACACGTTGCGCATGCGCGTCTGGGAACGCGGCGCCGGCATCACCCAGGCCTGCGGCACGGGGGCTTGCGCGACGCTGGTCGCGGCCGCGCGCCGTGGACTGTCGAACCGGTCGGCGACAGTCATCATGGACGGCGGTCCGCTGCATGTCGCCTGGGCCGAGAACGACCATGTCATCATGACGGGCCCCGTGGAGATCGAGTTTTCCGGAGAGCTGTCGTGAGCGCCGACGAGTCCGGCATGCGCCCGGCTTCCGGGGTCGACGTCGTCACCTTCGGGTGCCGGCTGAACGCCTATGAGAGCGAGGCTATCCGCAAGACGGCGGCCGACGACGGGCTTTCGAACGCCATCATCTTCAACACCTGCGCCGTGACGGGCGAGGCCGTGCGCCAGGCGCGCCAGGCCATTCGCCGGGCGCGCAAGGAAAATCCTGAAGCGCGCCTGATCGTCACCGGCTGCGCCGCCCAGACCGATCCCGACATGTTCGCCAGCATGGCCGAGGTCGATTTCGTCATCGGCAACGGCGACAAGGCGAAGGCCGGCAGCTATGCCCTGACGCCCGAGACGACGCGGGTCCGCGTCAACGACGTCTTTTCGGTGCGCGAAACCGCCGGTCACCTGATCGACGGCCTGAAGGACCGCGCCCGCGCCTTCGTAGAGGTGCAGAACGGCTGCGATCATCGCTGCACCTTCTGCATCATTCCGTATGGCCGCGGCAATTCGCGCTCGGCCGCCGCCGGCGACATCGTGGCCCAGACGCAGCGTCTGGTCGCCGAAGGCTATAATGAGATCGTCCTGACCGGCGTCGACCTGACGTCGTGGGGCGCCGATCTTCCGGGCACGCCGCAACTGGGCCACCTGGTCGTCCGTATCCTGCGCAATGTCCCCGAGCTCAAGCGTCTGCGCCTGTCGTCGATCGACGCCGCCGAAATCGACGATACGCTCCTGCGCGCCTTTGCCGAAGAGGAACGCCTGGCGCCGTACCTGCACCTCAGCCTGCAGCACGGCGACGACCTGATCCTCAAGCGCATGAAGCGCCGCCACCTGCGCGCCGACTCGATCCGCCTGGTCGAAAGCGTGCGCCGCATCCGTCCCGACATCGCCTTCGGCGCCGACATGATCGCCGGTTTCCCGACCGAGAGCGAAGCGCATTTCGCCAATGCCGTATCGCTGGTCGACGACTGCGACCTGAGTTTCCTGCACGTCTTCCCCTATTCGCCGCGGCCGCAGACGCCGGCGGCGAAGATGCCGCAGCTGCCGCGGCCGCTGATCAAGGCGCGCGCCGAGCGTCTGCGCGCCAAGGGCACGGAAGCTCTGACGCGCCATCTCGACCGCCAGGTGGGGCGGACATTGAACTGTGTCGTCGAAAAGCCGGGTTTCGCACGCGCCGCCGACTTTACCGAGGTGGTGTTCGAGGGATCGTCCGTGCCCGGACAGCTGGCGGACATTGCCATTCACGGCCACGACGGCAAGCACGCGCTTGGCGCAGCGATCCAGAGTGTTTGATCTGCCAGATCAAACACTCTGGATTTTTGCTTTAACGCCCTTTTTAATCCGAAAAGTGCGTCACACTTTTCGGAAAGTGCTCTAGAGGAATCATGGCGGAAGAGAAGAAAAAAGGCTGGTTCCAGCGGCTGACCGACGGTCTGTCGCGCACATCGCAGACCCTGACGGAACAGGTCACCCAGGTCTTCACCCAGAAGGAAGGCCTTGACGCAGCCGCCCTTGAAGAGCTCGAGGACCTGCTGATCGAAAGCGATCTCGGGCCCGCCGTCTCGGCGACCATCGCCCAGAAGATGGCGGACGCGCGCTTCAATTCGGCCAGCGATTCCAGCGCCGTGCGCGCGGTCCTGGCCGATGCCCTGGCCGAGGAACTGGTCGGCCACGAAGGCACCTTCGACCCGCTGTCCGGCCCGCGCCCCTATATCGTCCTCTTCGTCGGCGTAAACGGTTCGGGCAAGACGACGACGCTCGGCAAGATCGCCGCCTCGCTGACCGCCAAGGGCGCCAAGGTTCTGGTCGTCGCCGGCGACACCTTCCGCGCCGCCGCGGTCGAGCAGCTCAAGATCTGGGCGCAGCGCGCCAATGCCGACTTCATGGGCCGCAAGACCGGCGCCGACGCTGCCGGCCTGGCCTTCGATTCCGTGACCAAGGCCAAGGAAGAAGGCTACGACGTCGTACTGATCGACACGGCCGGCCGCTTGCAGAACAAACAACAGCTGATGGACGAGCTGCTCAAGATCGTCCGGGTCATCAAGCGCATCGATCCGGAAGCGCCGCATGAGACCCTTCTGGTGCTCGACGCCACGGTCGGCCGCAACGCCCTGTCGCAGGAACAGATTTTCGGCCGCCAGGCCTTCGTGTCGGGCCTGGTCATGACCAAGCTCGACGGCACGGCGCGCGGCGGGATTCTCATTCCCATTGCGAAAGCTTCAGACGCCCCGATCAAGCTGATCGGCGTCGGTGAAGATATCGAAGACCTGCACGCCTTCAAGGCGCGCGATTTTGCCCGCTCCATGGTCGGGCTGGAGCCGGAAGCATGAGCGATCACGACGACAACCTGCCGAAGGCCGTGGAAACCGCGATAGAGGCCGATCCGGACGCCGGCTTCGCACCCGCCGAGGTGAAGCAGAACTACGTCAAGATGGCGATCGACTTCGGTGCGCCCATTGCTTTCGGCCTGAGCTATTTCGCGGCCTCGAAGTTCGGAAAGTTCGCCGACCACGACATGCCGCTGCTGATTGCCACCGGCGTGCTGGTGGCGGCATCGGCGCTGGCGCTGGCCGCCGGCTTCATCTTCGAAAAGCGCGTCGCCTGGATGCCGCTGATCGTCGGCGTCTTCGCGCTCGTCTTCGGCGGCCTGACCCTCGTTTTCCACGATACGCGCTTTATCAAGATGAAGCTGACCTTCCTCAATCTCGCCTTCGGCGCCGTCCTGCTGGGCGGGCTGTGGCTGAAGAAGCAGCCGCTGAAAGGCCTTATCGGCGATGCCTTGCCGCTCAAGGAAGATGCCTGGCCGAAGCTCACCCTCTATTACGGCCTGTTCTTCCTGGCGGTCGCGATCTGCAACGAATTCATCTGGCGCACCCAGCCCGAAGCCTTCTGGGTGACGTTCAAGTCGTCCCTCTTCATCGTGACCCTGATCTTCTCCCTGTGCCTGACGCCGTTCCTGATGAAGAACATGGTGATGGCGAAGGCGCCGGACGAAAATAAGCCGTCTTAACGGCTTTCATCATCCGTGTGCGGATGGAAACGTCTTAAAAATGTTGTATTGTCATGGCATTGTCCGGCGCTATGAATCAAAGCGTACCGGCCGAAACCCTGCAACAAGGGCTGACCATGAAGAAATCACGCCAGGCTGATGAAACCGCGCCGCGCACGGTGCTCGACGACTCCCCGTCGCACCTGCTGCACCGCGTGCTCCAGATAGCGCTCGATATCTACAATGCCGAGGCCGGAGAGGGGGCGCTGACCCAGCGTCAGTACGCCGTGCTCAAATCGCTTCAGGGTTCGGAAGGTCTTTCGCAGACCGACCTGGTGCGGCTGACCGGCATCGACCGCTCGACCTTGGCCGATCTTGTGGCGCGCATGCTGACCAAGAATTTGCTCCGGCGCGAACGATCGTCGACCGACGCCCGCGCCAATCTGGTGCAGATCGCCGAGGCCGGCCAGACCGCACTCAACGAGATGGAGCCGCGCGTCACGGCAGCCGATGAAAAAATCCTGTCCCTGTTGTCGCCGCCCAAGCGCGACAGCTTCGTCAAGCTGCTGCGCAAGATCACTTCGGTCCGCGAGGAAGGTGCCCTGGCGCCGGAAGACCGTGCGGCGCTGAAGGCCGAAAAGGCGGAAAAAGCCGCCCAGAAGGCCGAGAAGAAGGCGCGCAAGAAGGCTCACAAAAAGGACGATGAGCGCAAGCTGGCGAAAAAACTGCGCAAGCTTCCCATGCCTGCCCTGTCGGAAGGCGTGGTGGGCGAAGAGGCGCCGGCCGAACCCGTGGTCGCGCCGGTCGCGGTCAAAGCCTAAACGACAATATTCAGGAAAGAGCCCGGCCGCCGCAACGGCTGGCTGGCATCCGCTTGCGCGGGCGCGGCCGCAATCGGCTTGGGCGTGGCGGTGGCGGTGGCGCGGGCGACGTCGGCCGCCGTGTAGGTAGGCGGCGTGACCTGTGGTGTCGTGATCTGGTTGAAGAAGGCCTTCTGCGCCGCCAGCGCGCTGGCAAAGCCGCCCTGTGCGCCCTGCGCCGGTTGAGGACGTGGGGGCGCGGCGGGCGCCGCCGCCTGCGGGTTCAACATCTGAGCAAGGGAGGGGCGAATCTCTGTGGCCATGGCCGCAGAATGCACCAAATCAGGTATTTAAATGGTTAACGCGCGTTAGGCTTGGTTAAGTTTTCGCCATCCGCGGGCAATGAAGAGAGACCCTGATGGGGTGCAATGGCCGTGACGTATTGCGGTCTTAAACGCAAACCGATGAGAGACCCTGATGGGGCGCAATGCCGTGACGTATTGCGTCCAAAACGCAAACCGATGAGAGACCCTGATGGGGCGCAATGGCCGTGACGTTGCGGTCTTAAACGCAAAACGGAGACCATTGGGGGGCAATGGTCTCCGTCGCATGCCACCGGTTTCGAGGGGGGGGATGATCCCGGTGACGAACTTGTAAAGCCTACGCTACCTCAGAGAGGAAAACGGTCGGTTAACGACTCGGGCTCTTCAGTCCTTAAATAGTACCTTCACGCCTTTTGGCAAGGTGTGCAGTGCAAAAAAATCTTCACGATTGGTTGAAGAGTTTTGCCCAGCGGCGCTTTTCACGGCCCTGCCAGTGACCGCGGTGGTAGGCGTCCGAGCCGATCAGCGGCACGACGGTGGTCGCTTCGGCGAAAACCATCTGCTCGTAGGTGGTCGAGACCTTGCCCCACGAGGCGGCTTCCTTCAGCGTCGACGACGAACAGGCGCCGTCACGGACGTCGGCGACGGTAATCTGGACCGCGTACTTGTGGACTTCGGCATCGACACCCAGAATTTCGGCGCACACGACCGTATCCTGAGCGAAGTTCTTCGGCACGCCGCCGCCGACCATGAACAGGCCCGTCGTGCCCGCCGCGATCTTGATGTCGGTCAGTTCGCGGAAGTCCGCGATGGCGTCGAGCATCAGGTAGGGCTTTCCTTCCTTGGCGCGTTCTTTCTGGTGCTTGACCAGGCCGAAACCGGCCGAGCTGTCGACGAAGGCCGGGCAGAAGATCGGCACGCCTTCTTCATAGGCGGTCTGGATCAGCGAGCCGGGCTTCTTGGCATTGCCTTCCGACAGCCACTTGCCCATTTCCCAGATGAATTCGCGCGAGGAATAGCCGCGCGGCTCCAGGCGGTTGGCGATCTCGAGGATCGTGTGGTCGCAGGCCTGCAATTCTTCTTCGTCGATATAGGTGTCGTAGATGCGGTCGATATAGTTGTCGCGCAGAACATTGTCGTCGACCGGACCGGCCGCCTGATAGTGCTTGAAGCCGAGCGCTTCGAAGAAGTCCATGTCGACGATCGACGCGCCGGTGGCGATGACCGCGTCGATCATGCCGAACTTCACCATGTCGCGATAGACGTGCATGCAGCCGCCGGCCGAGGTCGAACCGGCCAGGATCAGCCAGGGCGAGCACGCCTTGTCTTCCAGCGCCATGTTGAAAATGTCGGCGGCGCGGGCGGTGTCGCGCGACGAGAACGACATCTTGCGCATCGAATCGATGATCGGGCGGGCGTCGTAGGACGTGATGTCGACGTGCTCGACCGTTTCGGCAAGCAGCGTGGCTTTCATATTGGAAAGGTTTGGGGTGTCAGCGTTCATCTCTTGATCCTTTGAGAAGAGGAAAAGGTGGACGCCCGTCATTCCCCCTTTGGTCCTCAGACGGAGCGATGAGGAGGGGTGAAAGACCCCTCCGCCATTGTCTCTGTTATGGGAAACGCTGGAGGAGGGGCACGATTTGCGCGCGCCCTATAGCCGACAGGGCAGTCTTTGGCAATTCGCTATTGCGGCGAAGCCGGATTTAGTCGCGGCGATAGTAGTTTCTGTCCTTGAAAGGACCGGCTGGTCAGGCAGCAGGCCTTGAACTTCCGGCCCGAGCCGCACGGGCACGGGTCTTTGCGGCCGAGCTTTTCCAGCAGCTCCTTGTCGCCGTGGACGACGCGGTCGCCCCTCTTGACGCGGGTCTCGCTGGGGAAAGCCCCTCCGGCGCTTGCTAGTCGGCTCGAAAGCTGAAGTCGGTGTGGTGTTTGCGCATGGTCGCCTCCTGTTTTGGGTGACGGCCAGCCGGTAAGCCTAAGCCCACCGGCCGTCAAGAGGTATCAGGCCTTGGCCTTGACGCGCTTCTTTCCGCGCTTGCCGCCCTTGGGACGGTTCAGGCGCACGACCTTGTTGGCTTCTTCGATCTCGAAAGCCGAACGCGGATTGACGAGGCTGCGCGGGCCCAGGCCGAAGAGCGACGCCATCGGCGCGTCGTCCAGGAATACGGTTTCCGTCTCGCCATAGCCGTTGAAGCGCGTGCCCATGGTGACACCGTAAGCGCCCAGCATGCCGATTTCGACGTAGTCGCCTTCATCGACATCGGCCGGCAGCCAGAACGGACCCGGCATCGAATCGATCGAATCGCAGGTCGGACCGTAGAAACGGAAGGGCTTTAGCGTGTCGGATTCGATCTCTTCGTCCTGGCGGTGGAGGCGCACGGGGAAGGGCCACTTGGCATGGGTCGCGTCGAACAGATTGCCGTAGGAGCCGTCGTTGAGGTACAGCGCGTCGCCCTTGCGCAGTTCGACCTTGGTCAGGACCGAGGTCGATTCCGCCACGAGCGCGCGGCCGGGTTCGGCCCACAGCTGGGTTTCCTCATGCACCTTCATTTCGTCGAAGGCGCGGTTGATGACGTCCATATATTCCGACAGGGCCGGCGGAATCATGCCCGGATAGACCGACGGGAAGCCGCCGCCGACGTCGACGACGTCGGCGAAGACACCGGCGCGAACGAGGCTGCGCGACGCCGCGGCCATGGCGGCGGCATAGGCCGTCGGGCGCATGCATTGCGAACCGACGTGGAACGAGATCCCCATCAGGCCGCGCGTCGCCTGGCGCGTCGCCATCAGCAAAGACGGGGCTTCGTGCGTCTGGGCGCCGAACTTGTTAGTCAAAGGCAGGTTGGAGCCTTCGCCCGACGTCGCCAGGCGGACGATCAGGTTCAGGTCGCGGGCATTGCCCGTGGCGGCCAGGATTTTCGCCAGCTCCTCGTGCGTGTCGAGGCTGAAGGTGCGCACGCCATAGTCGGAATAGGCGCGCGCGATGGCGGCGCGGCTCTTGACCGGGTGCATGAAGGCCAGCCGCGCCTGCGGCAGGGTCGAGCGGACCAGCTCGACCTCGTTCAGCGAAGCGACGTCAAAGGAGCGGACGCCGGCGGCCCACAGGGTTTCCAGCACCCACGGCGACGGGTTTGCCTTGACGGCATAGAAGACATCGCCTTTGAAATTGGCCTGGAACCATTGCGCCGCAACAGTGACGGGCGCACGACGCACGAGGGCGACGGGGCGTTCCGGAGGCTGCTTGCGGACCAGGTCCAGGGCAGAAGTGTATGTGTCCACTTCGGTTCCCCGATTTTGAAATTGTTAAACCCAGACCGGCGTTAGCAGCGTTACGAGAACTCTTGGGGTCCGCCGGAAGAACGCGTAAAATAGTGATATAGCCCCCCATGTAAAGACTTCGCGGAAAATATTTTGGAACAGGCTGAAGACCGTGGCCGTCATCCCGCTGTCACAAAATTCCCATTGTTAACTGCTAAATCCTGTTGCAACCGCACAGGAAACGTTAATAAAAGTTTCCGATGAGAGTTTGTCCGTGAATTAGCGGATGTGTTTTGTGCGCCTTTCACAGGACGTACGCAAAAAGGATCAGGCATGGCGGCGCCGCTCGTCGAAGTCAAATCGATCAGCAAGACCTTTACCCGCAAGGCCAACGCCGCAGGTGGATCGAACCTCCACAAGGCGTTGGATTCCGTTTCCTTCAGCATGGACAGGCCGGAGCGCGTCGCGCTGATCGGGCCGTCGGGTTCGGGCAAGTCGACGCTTCTGCGCTCGATATCGGGCCTGCACACCATCGACAAGGGCCAGGGCACGGTCTGCGTACTGGGCCGCACGGTGCAGTCGAACGGCCGCCTGTCGGGCGACGTCCGGTCCATCCGCGCCGACATGGGCCTGATCGCGCAACAGTTCAACCTGGTCGGCCGCCTGTCCCTGTTCACCAATGTGGCGCTCGGCTTCCTCGGCAAGATTTCCGGCCTGCGCGGCTTGTTGGGCCTGTGGAGCCGCGCTGAAAAGCAGAGCGTCATGAAGGCGCTCGACCATGTGGGCGTCGCCGCTCAGGCGGGTCAGCGCGCCAATACCCTGTCGGGCGGGCAGCAGCAGCGCGGCGCCATCGCGCGCGCCATCGTCCAGGGCGCCAAGGTCGTGCTGGCCGACGAGCCGGTGGCCTCGCTCGATCCGGTGACGGCGCGCAAGGTGATGAAATTGCTGGTCGACCTCAACGAAAACGACGGCGTCGGCGTCATCGTGACGTTGCACCAGGTCGACTACGCCAAGACCTATTGCGACCGGATCCTGGCGCTCAAGGACGGCCGGATCGTCTATGACGGACCGGCCGCCGGACTGGATCACGGCACACTCAAAGAGATTTACGGGGCGGAGATCGAAGACGCCTACTGGGGAGATAATCATGCTCACTAAGACCGTTTTGAAAACCGCCTCGGTTCTTGCGCTGGCCGCGGCCGCGCTCGTGCTCGGCTCGTGCTCGGACAAGCCCGCCGAATCGACCGACGCGCCGAAGGAAATCACCTTCTCCGTGCTGGCCTTCGAGAAGTCGCAGAATCTCGACAAGATGTGGGCACCGATCTTCACCGACATGGAGAAGCAGACCGGCCTCAAGATCAAGCCGTTCTATTCCAGCAACTATACGTCCCTGGTCGAGGCCATGCGCTTCAACCAGGTCCAGGCCGGCTTCTTCTCCAGCGCCTCGGGCCTGGACGCCGCCAAGCGGGCGACGGGTGAGGTTTTCGCCCACACGACCAATCCGGACGGCACCGACGGCTATCAGAGCATTATTATCGTGCGCGCCGATTCGAAGCTGACGCTCGACGACGTGCTGAAGTGCGACCACAAGATCAATTTCGGCATCGGCGACGTCAAATCGTCTTCGGGTACGATCGTGCCCAAGGTCTATCTGTTCCTGCCGCACAAGATCGATACCGACAACTGCTTCCGCTCGATCCATTCGGGTTCGCACCAGAACAATGTCGAAGGCGTCGTCGCGGGCGTGTATGACGCCGCCACCGCCAATACCGATACGCTGAAGGAGCTGAACGACACGCCGGAGGGCCAGAAGAAGGCCGCCAAACTGCGCGTCCTGTGGTCGTCGGACCCGATTCCGAAGGGCGTCATCGAATACCGCTCCGACCTCAATCCCGCGGTCAAGGAAAAGCTGCGCTCCTTCTTCCTGAGCTACGGTCAGGGCACGGGGGCCGAGGCCGACCGCCAGCGCGCCAATCTGAAGGTCATGCAGTGGGGGCCGATGCAGCCCGCCGACGCCAGCTACCTGCTGCCCGAGCGCATGCTGGAAGCGACCATCGCGGTCGCCGACGCGCAGAAGAGCGGCGATGCCGGCAAGCTGGCCAAGGCTCAGGCTGAGCTCGATGACGTCAAGAAGGCGCAGGTTGTCGCCGCGTCCAAGGCGGTGCCGCAGGCGCCGGCCGACGCACCGTCGAGCAAGTAGTAATGGCCGAAGCGCAAAAAATGAAAGACCTGGCGCCGCCGACGACCGGCCTGGCGACACGGCTGGGTAACTGGCTGATGATCCTGATCGTCGTCGCCATCCTGGCGGTCAGCTTCAAGGGCGCGCATATGCACGACCTGCATAAGCTGATCGACAAGTCGGCCAATACGGGTGACTATCTCAGCGCCTATCTGACGCCCAACTTCTCGGACTGGCAGCGCTATGCCGCGGCCATGTGGGAGACGCTGCAAATCGCGATCTGGGGCACCTTCCTGTCGATTATCGTCGCTGTCCCGATCAGCTTCCTGTGTTCGCGCAATATTGCGCCGGCCTGGGTCGTCCAGCCCATGCGCGC
>FTCT01001459.1_pt1 | contig 11506 bp, 15 predicted proteins | sample 1658881 | NCBI WGS metagenome assembly FTCT01 (sample SAMEA3914864, study PRJEB12502) | metagenome | biome: forest; material: soil | place: USA | collected 2012-03-12 | depth 0.3 m | reverse complement strand
CGGGATGGAGCAGCCCGGTAGCTCGTCAGGCTCATAACCTGAAGGTCGCAGGTTCAAATCCTGCTCCCGCACCCAAACACCCACAAAACGCCCCGCTGATACCCAGCGGGGCGTTTTGCGTTCCACGCCCAAGTCTCGCGCACGGCGCTGCACGCCCCGCCGGCGTCGCTCAGCCGCGCGGGAAAAGGGTGGCCGCGAACGCGGGAATGGCCTCCTGCACCTCCAGCGCTCCCGCCTCGTCGACAAGCACCCGCCGCGCCGCGCCGGTGATCCAGTGCGACAGCAGAAGCGCGTCCATCCGCGTCAGCTGCGGCGCCACCGGCCCCAGGTAGCTGAGTGTCGTGGCGCCCCGGCTGTAGCGCACCCGGGCGGCGAAGTCGGCCAGGGCGGGATCCCGGGTGGCGGCGAAGAAGAAGGTCTCGAAGGCGCGCACCTTTGGCGCCGCCCGGCCCATCTCCAGGAAGGCAAGGATGTGCCGGCCGAGGTCGTCGTGCCCGGCCTTCATCGCCCCCCAACGCTCGGCGCTGCTGAGAATGCCCTCATAGACGCTGGCGTAGCCCGCCGTCATCAGCGCGGCCCGGGTCGGGAAGTGGTGGGTCACCGCCCCCAGGCTGAGCCCGGCCTCGAGCGCGGCCGCCCGGTGGGTCATGGCGCCCTCGCCGCCCTCGTCGACCGCCGCGACCACGGCTCCGGCGATGCGCGCGGCGGCCCCCGCCAGAGGCGGAAAGGCGGTCGTTCGCTGCGACAGGGCCTCGGCGGCCTCTCGCCAGGGCGCGGGGCGGGCGAGCAGTTCGGCGTCGCCGGAGAGGCGCGCCGTCAACCGGGTGCAGACCTCCTCCAGGCCGGCCCGGTCATGCAGCGGCCGCCAGCGCACCAGATGCCCGAAGCGTTCGGATTGCAGGACGGCGGCGGCGACCGGGGCCAGGTCGGCGGACAGGGAGAAGCGCGACAGGGCGGCCGCCCAGAAGGTCTCCCACAGGCCCATCCATTGACCGGCCGTTTCCGAAACCAACCAGGTCGCGACGACGGTGTCGCAGGCCTCGGCCTGGGCCAGGACGCGTTTGCGGGCGCACCAGTCGTCGATCACGGCCGCGGCGAAGGCCGGAAATCCGGCCGGCGTCCAGGGCGCGCCCGCCGCCGCCTCGGCCAGCCGTTCGCGCAGCCAGACCCGGGTCTCACCGATCGCCTGCTGCTGGGCGATGCCGTACAAACGTTCAAGAGACTGAAAATGATAGTTGATCGCGGAAGCGGATGCCCCGGCGCGCGCTGCGACGGCCCGCGCCGTCGCGCCGGCGATCCCTGAGTCCGCCATCTGCTCGAGAAAGGCCTGGATCAGGTCGTCAGCGCGCGAGGATCGCCTGTCCAGCGAGGCGGGATCGACTGTGGTCGGCTTCGGCATCGACCCTCTCTGCCGGGTCTCGCGTCTTCGGGCAACCGCTGAAGGCGCGGCGGGCGTTCCGGATGAGAGACGAAATATTTCAAGGGAACAACCGTTCTACGAGGACGGGTGAGACGATGAAACCTCGCGTCGCTGTCCGGCGAACTCATCCCTGATCCGATCCATGCGCTCTGACGCCCGAGGTTTCATGCAAGGGCCGGAAATGCGATGTCGGTCGGTGTCGGCGCAGGGCGTCGGGCGAAAGGAGCGGAGCATGAGACGAGGAGGGCGATCGCGATGACGGTCCTGTTCCGGTCCGCCGCCGTCCGAGCGCCGGCGCCGCAGGGGCTGATCGATCCGTTCGGACGGCGGATCGACTATCTGCGCGTCTCGGTCACCGACCGCTGCGACCTGCGTTGCGTCTACTGCATGGCCGAGCGCCAGACCTTTCTGCCGCGCGAGGATCTGCTGACGCTCGAGGAGCTGGACCGGCTGTGCGCCGCCTTCATCGGGCTCGGGACGCGCAGGCTCCGGCTGACCGGGGGGGAGCCGCTGGTGCGCAAGGGCTTCATGGATCTGGTGGCCGGCCTGTCGCGGCATCTGCGGTCGGGCGCCCTGGAGGAGCTGACCCTGACCACCAACGGAACGCGGCTGGCCGAACACGCGGAAGATCTGGCCCGCCACGGCGTGCGGCGGATCAATGTCTCGCTCGATACCCTCGATCCCGACGCCTATCGCCGGATCACGCGGGGCGGGGATCTGACGCGGGTGATGGCGGGTATGGATGCCGCGCAGGGCGCCCGGCTGGAGATCAAGATCAACACCGTGGCCCTGAAGGGCGACAACGCCGGCGAACTGGCGGCGATGGTGCGCTGGGCCCATGGGCGGGGCATGGCCCTGACCCTGATCGAGACCATGCCCCTGGGCGAGACCGGGGTCGACCGGACGGACCAGTATCTGCCCCTGTCGGACGTGCGCGCCGATTTCGAACGGGACTGGACCCTGACCCCCATCACGCGGCGCACGGCGGGCCCGGCCCGCTATGTGCGGGTCGAGGAGACGGGCGGGGTGCTGGGCTTCATCACCCCGATGAGCCATCGCTTCTGCGAGGCCTGCAACCGGGTGCGGGTGACCTGCACCGGCGATCTGGTCCTGTGTCTGGGGCGAGAGGAGGGGGCGGCGTTGCGGCCGGTGCTGCGCGACCATCCCGACGACGACGCGCCCCTGCACGCGGCGATCCGCGCGGCTATCCTGGGCAAGCCCGAGGGCCATGATTTCCGCATCGACCGGCCGGGCGCGGCGCCCGCGGTGGCGCGGCCGATGTCGGCGACGGGGGGCTGAGCCATGGCGACGGTGAAACTGTTCGGCGTCTTCCGCGATCTGGCCGGCTGGAGCGAGGCGGAGATCGGCGTGGAGACCCTGGGGGCGTTGAAGGCGAGGCTGGTCGCGGACCATCCGGGACTGGCCGACCGACTGGACCAGCCGACGACCCTGGTGATCAAGAACGCACTCATGCTGCACCGGAGCGAACGCGGCGACGCCCTGCCGCTTCAGGCCTCTGACGAGATCGCCTTCGGGCCGCCGGTCAGCGGGGGCTGAGCCGTGATCCGCATCCAGACCGAACCCCTGTCGCCCGGCGAGGAGCTGGAGGCTTTTTCGCACGGGCGTCAGGCGACCGGGGCGGTCGTCAGCTTCACCGGCCTGACCCGGGGAGGGGACGGGATCGCGCGGCTGGTGCTGGACGCCTATCCGGGCTTCACCGAGACGGTGATGGAAGGGATCGAGGCCGAGGCGCGGGCGCGGTTCGAAGCGCACGACATTCTGGCTGTGCACCGTTGGGGCCCGATCCCGGTGGGGGAGCCCATCGTTTTCGTCGCCGTGGCGGCGGCGCATCGCCGGGCCGCCTTTGAAGCCTGCGACTTCCTGATGGACCAGTTCAAGACCCGCGCCCCCTTCTGGAAGAAGGAGGAGGGGCCGGGCGGTTCGCGCTGGATCGAGCCGCGCGATCAGGACCACGCCGACCTCGCCCGCTGGGAGCTCCCCAAATGACTGACATTCTTCCCGACCTTCCCGCCCCCGCCGGCAAGCTGATCGACGGCCCGCTGACCCCCGTGCGGATCGCCGTCCTGACCGTGTCGGACACCCGCGACGAGGAGAGCGACACCTCGGGCAAGGTCCTCGCCGATCGCATCGTCGAGGCGGGCCACGTCTGCGCCGCGCGGGCCATCGTCCCGGACGACATGGGGGCCATCCGGACACAGGTGAAGGCCTGGATTTCGGCCGGGGCGGCGGATGTGGTCATCACCACCGGCGGCACCGGCCTGACCGGGCGGGATGTCACGCCCGAGGCGCTGGAGCCCCTGTTCGACAAGCGGATCGACGGCTTCTCCGTGATCTTCCATCAGGTCAGCTATCAGACGGTCGGCCTGTCGACCCTGCAGTCGCGGGCCACGGCGGGGATCATCGACGGCGTCTTCGTCTTCTGCCTGCCGGGCTCGAACGGGGCGGTGCGCGACGGCTGGGACAGGGTCATCCGCTGGCAACTCGACAGCCGCCACCGGCCCTGCAACATGGTCGAGCTGATGCCCCGGCTGCTGGAGCGATGATGTCGGACGACAAGCGGGGACTGACCCATATCGACGCCGACGGCCGCGCCCGGATGGTCGACGTCTCCGGCAAGGCCGAGACGGCGCGCGAGGCGACCGCGCGGGGCCGGATCGTCATGGCGCCGGAGACGCTGGCGCTCGCCCTCTCGGGTGGCGGCAGGAAGGGCGACGTGCGGGCGGTCGCCGAGATCGCCGGAGTCATGGCGGCCAAGCGAACCTCCGACCTGATCCCGATGTGCCATCCCCTGATGCTGACTTCGGTCAAGGTGACGGTCGATCCCACCGCCGACGAGGCCGGGCTGGAGGTCACGGCGAGGGTGCGGACAAAGGGGCAGACCGGGGTGGAGATGGAGGCCCTGACGGCGGCGACCGTGGCCCTGCTGACCCTCTACGACATGCTCAAGGCGGCGGATCGCGGCATGGTCATCGAACAGGTGGCGCTGCTGGCCAAGTCGGGCGGCGCCTCGGGCGACTGGACCCGCGCATGAGCCTGCCCATGGTGGAGGAGGCGCGCGCCGCCATGTTGGCCGCAACCCGGCCGCTGGGGACGATCTCCGTGCCTCTGCACGAGGCCGACGGGCGTCGGCTGGCCGAGCCGGTGCGGGCCATGCGCGACCAGCCGCCCTTCGACGCCTCGGCCATGGACGGCTGGGCGGTGCGGGTCGCCGACGTCGCCCGCGAGGCCCGGCTGGAGATCGTCGGCGAGAGCGCGGCGGGACGGCCCGTGGACCTGTCGGTCGGACCGGGTCAGGCGGCGCGGATCTTCACCGGGGCGGCCCTGCCCGCTGGCGCCGACTATGTGGTGGTGCAGGAACAGGCGCGGCGCGACGGCGACCATGTGGTGCTGGAGGCCGCGCGCGGTCCGGCCGGCTACGTCCGTCCCAGGGGCGGCGACTTCCGCGAGGGTCAGGTCCTGCTGGAGCCGGGCACGCGGCTCGATCCCTGGCGGCTGGCGCTGGCGGCCTCGGCCGGGTGGGCGCGGCTGGTCTGCGGCGGGCGGCCGCGCGTCGCCATCCTGCCCAATGGCGACGAGCTGGTGGATCCGGGTCAGGCCGCGGCGCCGCATCAGATCTACAACTCGGCCGGACCCGGCCTCGCCGCCTTCGTCGGGCGTCAGGGGGGAGTGGCCAGACTCCTGAGGCCCGCGCGAGATGACGACGCCGACATCCGGTCCCTGATCGAGGGGGCGGGCTTCGATCTGCTGGTCGCCATCGGCGGGGCCTCGGTCGGCGACCACGACCGGGTCAAGCCGACGCTCCGGGCCATGGGAGCGGCGCTTCACATCGAGGGTTGCGCCATGCGGCCGGGCAAGCCGGTCTGGTTCGCCCTTCTGCCCGACGGGCGGCCGGTGCTGGGCCTGCCCGGCAATCCAGCCTCGGCTCTCGTCTGCGCCGAGCTCTTCCTCGGCCCCATACTGACGGTGCTGCAGGGCGGGACGGGCGAGACGGGGTTCGAGACGGCGGTCTTGGCCGAGGCCCTGCCGTCCAACGGCCCGCGCGACCACTATATGCGTGCCCGCATCGAGACCGGGCGGGACGGAACGCGGCGGGTCACGCCGTTCGCCAATCAGGATTCCTCGCTGGTCTCGGTCATGGCCCAGGCCGAGGTTCTGGTGCGCCGGCCGCCCTTCGCCCCGGCCGCGCCGCCCGGAGCCATCGTCGAGATTCTGCGTCCCGCCCGCTAGGCGGGGGAGGCCGGGGAGCCTAGCGTCGACTTATGTTCCGTCGTGTCCCTCTTCTCGCCCTTGGGGCCTGTCTCCTTGCCGGGCCCGTCTGCGCCCAATCCGGCGAGAGGGCGCTCAGGCTGACCGGCGCCGATGGCGAGGTCCATGCGGTGGCCGCCTCCGTGCTTGCGGCCCTGCCCCGGGTCTCGGTCCCCCTGACCATCCATGGACAGGCCCACGTCTTCGAGGGGCCGCTGCTGATCGACGTCCTCAAGGCGGCCGGCCCGGAGTATGGCGTGGAGACGGGCCCAACCCTGCGCGGCCCGGCGCTGGCGCAGGCCGTGGTGGTGCGGGCGGCGGACGGCTATGCGGTCGTCTTCGGACTGGCCGAGCTGGACCCGGGCACGCGGCCGAACCGGATCATCCTCGCCGACACGGTCGACGGCGCGCCCCTGACGGCGGAGGACGGGCCGCTGCGGCTGGTCGCGGAGGGGGATCTGAGGCCGGCGCGATCGGTGCGGCAGGTGACGGCCGTGGAGGTGGTGCGTTTCCCTGCCGGCCGGGTCGTCGAGAACCATCACTGATGACGGGGATCACGCGCCGCTTCGCCCTGACCGGTCTGCTGCTGACGGCGGCGGCCTGTTCACGGGTCGAGGACGACAGCCCAGCCCCGGTCAGCGTCTTCGCCGCCGCCTCCCTGACCGACGCCTTGACCGAGCTGGCCGGGATCTGGCGGCGCAAGACCGGTCAGACCGTGCGTCTGTCCTTCGCCGCCAGCGGCCAGATCGCGCGTCAGGTTGAGGCCGGGGCGCCCGCCGAGGTCATCATCCTGGCCGATGAGCCGTGGATGGAGCGGCTGGCGAAAGCCCATCTGATCAATCTGGACAGCCGTCAGGATCTGCTCGGCAACCGGCTGGTGCTGGTCGCCGCGCCGGACGCCCGGATCGAGGGCGATCCGCTGGTCTGGCTGAAGCGGACGCGCGGCAAGCTGGTCATCGGCGATCCGGACAGCGTCCCGGCCGGCGCCTATGCCCGCGACTGGCTGAAGGCGCGGGGCGTCTGGGACGGGCTGCAAGGCGCGCTCGTCACCGCCGCCGACGTCCGGGCCGTGCGCGGCTTCGTCGCCCGGGGCGAGGCCCAGCTGGGTGTCGTCTACCGCAGCGACACGGTGGGCGCGGCCGGGGTCCGGGTGGTCGAGGAGCCTCCGGCCGCGGAACAGCCCCGGATCGTCTACCCCGCCGCCATGCGGGCCGGGGCGCCCGAGGCCTCCAAATCCTTCCTGCGCTGGCTTCCGACGGCCGAGGCGGGCGCCGTCTTCCGCCGTCACGGCTTCGAGCCGCTGAACTGAGGAGCCGCCGGTCCTGTTCGCGTCCCTGACCCCGTTTGAAACCGAGGCCCTGTGGCTGTCGCTGAAGGTGGCGGCGGCCTCGCTCCTCGGCGTGGTCCCGGTGTCGCTGGGTCTGGCCCTGTTGCTGGCGCGCGGGCGGTTTCCCGGCAAGTGGCTGGTCGAGGCCCTGGTCAACCTGCCTCTGGTCCTGCCGCCCGTGGTGACGGGTCTGGTCCTTTTGATCGTCTTCGGGGTTCGGGGGCCGGTCGGAGGCTGGTTGCACGACGTCTTCGGGGTGACCCTGGCCTTCCACTGGACGGGCGCGGCCCTGGCCGCCGGGGTCATGGCCCTGCCCCTGGTCGTGCGGCCGCTCAGGCTCTCGCTGGAGGCGGTCGACGGGCGGCTGGAGGAGGCGGCCGCCACGCTCGGCGCCCCGCCGCTGCAGGTCCTCTGGCGTGTCACCCTGCCCCTGGCCGCTCCGGGGCTGGTCGCGGGGGCGGTGCTGGGCTTCGCCCGGGCCTTCGGGGAGTTCGGGGCCACCGTGACCTTCGCCGGCTCCATCCCCGGCGAGACCCAGACCCTGCCGGTCGCCATCTATACGGTGCTGCAGCGTGCGGACGGGGAACAGGCGGCCCTGCGGCTGGCCCTGCTGTCGGTTCTGGTGTCCGTGGGGGCGCTGGTCATCGCCGAGTGGATCAACCGCCGCGCCCTGAGCCGGAGGGGCGCATGAGCGTCTCCTTCTGGGTGCGCGCCCGGCGCGGCGACTTCGCCCTCGACGCGGCCTTCGAGACCTCGGGCAAGGCGATCGCCCTGGTCGGCCCCTCGGGAGCGGGCAAGACAACCCTGCTGCAGGGGCTGGCCGGGCTGATCCCGGCCGAGGAGGTGCGGCTGACGGTCGACGACCGGACGCTGGTGGATACGGCCATGGGTCTGGCGCCGCCCGCCCACGCGCGCGGCCTCGGCTATGTGTTTCAGGACGGGCGGCTGTTCCCGCATCTGTCGGTGGGCGGCAATGTCGCTTTCGGGGCGCGCTGGGCGGCCGACCCGATGTCGGTCGCCGAGGCCCTGAAGCTGGTCGATCTGGAGGGGTTCGAGGGCCGCCGCCCGACCGGCCTTTCGGGCGGAGAGATGCGCCGCGTGGCCATTGCCCGCGCGCTTCTGCCTCGTCCGCGCCTGCTCCTGCTCGACGAGCCCTTCGCCGGTCTGGACGACGGCCGGCGTCAGGCCCTGATCGCCTGGCTGGTGAAGCTGCGCGATACGGTGAAGACGCCGATGATCGTGGTGTCCCACGACGACCGCGACGTCGTCGCCCTGGCCGAGACCGTCCTGACGCTGGATCGCGGGCGTCCGGTCTAGAGGGTTCTGGAAAAGCAAAGGGGGCCGACAGCGATGCTGTCGGCCCCCAGGAAATTGGTGGAGCTTAGCGGAGTCGAACCGCTGACCTCTTGCATGCCATGCAAGCGCTCTACCAGCTGAGCTAAAGCCCCGTTCCGAAGGTTTGATCCCCCGGTGGGTGTCGTCCGGTTCCCTGTGGTCCCCGGCGAGGCGGCGTTAGTATGTCAGGCCGATTTCTCGATCAAGCCCGATTCTGATTTTATTTTCCGCCGCCTTCTGAAGGTCCGGAAACCGGGGCGAACCCGGCTTCCGGTATTGCGTCGTTCGATCAGAGATCGTCGTCGTCGGCGCCGCCCTTGGCGATGTCCTCGTCGAAGGCGTCGTCGTCCTCGTCCTCGATGAAGGGGACGGAATCGTCGTCGTCGTCGGCCAGGACGTCGTCGTCGTCGCCGTCGGTGGAACCCATGCCGGGCTCGTCGGTCGGGTCGGTGACGCTGTCGTCCTCGTCGTCCGGCGTCAGGATCGGCTCATGGCCTTCCTCGTCGATTTCCGGGGTTGCGACGTCCTCTTCCTCGTCCTCGTCGTCCGAGACCTTCTTCTCGTCGACCTGATCGTCGGCGTCGTCGGCGGCGTAACCGCCCGGACGGCCGCGGCGGCTGCGCAGCTTGATCGCCTCTTCAGGATCGAACTCGGTGTCGCATTTCGGGCAATGGGCGGGACGACGGTTCAGGTCGTAGAATTTGGCCTGGCAGTTCGGACAGACCTGCTTGGCGCCAAGTTGGGGATCGGCCACGTGAGGGGAGCCTTTGATTGGGTGTGGGGATTTCGGTCGCGTCCCTTGCCACTGTGGGGGCTCGCTGTCAAAAGCCCTCTTTGGTCCCGGCGGCTGCGGTGCGGTCGCGATCCCGGGGCCCACCCCCTCCATTTTTCTTCTTTCGGAGCCCAAGCGGGTGTCTTCCGCCTCTCATCTGACCTCGAAGCCCGGCTCGGCCCTGACCGGAACGGTCCGCGCGCCCGGCGACAAGTCCATGTCCCACCGCTCGATGATCCTGGGCGCGATGGCGACCGGCGTGACCGAGGTCGAGGGCCTGCTGGAGGGCGACGACGTCCTGGCCACCGCCCGCGCCGCCGAGGCCTTCGGCGCCACCGTCGAGCGTCTGGGCAGCGGCAAGTGGCGCGTGACGGGCAAGGGGGGCTTCGAAAGCCCCGCCTCGATCATCGACTGCGGCAACGCCGGCACGGGCGTGCGCCTGCTGATGGGCGCGGCCGCCGGCTATCCGATCACCGCCACTTTCGATGGCGACGCCTCCCTGCGCGGCCGTCCCATGGGCCGGGTCACCGACCATCTCAGCCGCATGGGCGCGACCTTCGACTGGAGCGGCAAGGCGGGTCTGCTGCCCGCCACCCTGACCGGCGGTTCCCTCAAGGCCATAGACCATGTCCAGACCGTCGCCTCGGCCCAGGTCAAGTCGGCCATCCTGCTGGCCGGGCTGAACGCCGAGGGCGTGACCTCGGTCACCGAGCCGGAGAAGAGCCGCGATCACACCGAGCGGATGCTGCGCGCCTTCGGGGCGGTGGTGGAGGTCGAAGAGGCCGGCGAAGGCTGGATCATTCGTCTCAAGGGCGGCCAGCCCCTGACCGGGACCGCAGTCGCCGTGCCGGGCGACCCGTCCTCGGCGGCCTTCCCGCTGGCGGCGGGGCTGATCGTTCCGGGATCGTCGGTGACGGTCGAGGGCGTCATGCTCAATCCCCTGCGCACCGGCCTGTTCGACACCTGGATCGAGATGGGCGCGGACCTGACCATCGCCAACCGTCGTGAAAGCGGTGGTGAAGAGGTCGGCGACATCACCGCCCGCCATTCGGCGCTCAAGGGCGTGGTCGTGCCGGAAGAGCGCGCCGCCTCGATGATCGACGAATATCCGATCCTGGCCGCCACCGCCGCCTTCGCGGAAGGCGTGACGGTCATGCGCGGTGTGGGCGAGATGCGGGTCAAGGAAAGCGACCGCATCAAGCTGATGGTCGACGGCCTGCGCGCCTGCGGCGTCGCGGTCGAGGAGGAGCCCGAGGGCTTCCTCGTGACCGGTGGTCCCGTGCCCGGAGCTGCGACCGTCCATACCGCCCACGATCACCGTATCGCCATGAGCCATCTGGTGCTCGGCCTCGCCGCCGCCGCGCCCGTGACCGTGGACGAACCCGACATGATCGCCACCAGCTTCCCCGGCTTCGTCGATTTGATGAACGGCCTCGGCGGGTCTATCGGTTAACGGTGACCACGCCCTCCCTGATCATCGCCGTCGACGGACCCGCCGCCTCGGGCAAGGGGACGGTCGCCGCGCGCCTGGCCGCCGAATACGGTCTGCCGCATCTCGACACCGGCCTGCTGTACCGGGCCGTGGGGCTGAAGGTGCTGGATGCCGGCGGCTCGCTGGATGACGCCGCCGCGGCCGAGACCGCCGCCCGGTCGCTGGAGGTTTCGGGCCTTTCCGACAATCCGCGCCTGACCACGGGCGAGGCCGGAGAGGCCGCCAGCCGTGTCGCCGGCCATCCGGGCGTGCGCGCCGCGCTTCTCGATCTCCAGCAGACCTTCGCGCGCCAGCCGGGCGGTGCGGTGCTGGACGGGCGCGACATCGGCACGGTCATCGCCCCGGACGCCACCGCCAAGCTGTTCATCACTGCGACGCCGCACACGCGCGCCACCCGCCGCTGGAAACAGCTGACCGCGCGCGGCGACGCCATCGGTTTCGACGAAATGCTGGCCGATATCGTCAAGCGCGACGAGCGCGACGCCGGCCGCGGCGCCGCCCCCATGGTCCAGGCGGAGGACGCGGTCTTGCTGGACACGACCGATATGGATATAGAGGCCGCCTTCGATGCGGCCCGCCGTATCGTCGAGGCGGCGCGCGCCCGTTAGGCCATCGGCCTTAACGGACAAATCCAACGCTCCATCCTCGGCTTCCGCGGGCGCTCTGGTCTTGAAGAAGACCTCGTGTCCCAGACCGACTTCCCAACTTCTGTTCCACCTCGCGCGGGGCCGTCCGGTCACGCGCCATAACCCATTCGGAAACATCAGAGCTTCATGTCTGACACCCACAACCCCTCGCGCGACGATTTCGCCGCGCTGCTCGACGAACAACTGCAGGGCCGCGACCTCGGCGAAGGCCAGGTCGTTCACGGCCGCGTCGTCGGCGTCGAAAAGG
>FTCT01000802.1_pt1 | contig 11522 bp, 16 predicted proteins | sample 1658881 | NCBI WGS metagenome assembly FTCT01 (sample SAMEA3914864, study PRJEB12502) | metagenome | biome: forest; material: soil | place: USA | collected 2012-03-12 | depth 0.3 m | reverse complement strand
CGTCGCCGCCCCCGCGCGCAAGCTGGTCAAGGCGACCTATGACGCCATGTGGAAGGGCATCCGGGCGGTGAAGCCCGGCGCCACGCTCGGCGACATCGGCTTCGCCATCGAACAGCACGCCAGACGTCACGGCTATTCGGTGGTGCGCGACTTCTGCGGCCACGGCATCGGGCGCGAGATGCACGAGGCGCCGCAGGTGCTGCATTTCGGCCGGCCGGGTCACGGGATGACCCTGCGCGAAGGCATGGTCTTCACCATCGAGCCCATGCTCAATCAGGGGCGCCGCACGGTCCGCACCGAGGACGACGGCTGGACCGTGGTCACCACCGACGGCAAGCTCTCCGCCCAATTCGAGCACACCGTCGCGGTGACGAAGGACGGCGTCCGGGTCCTGACCCTGCGCGCCGAGGAACGGGCGGCGGCCTGACCTGACGGCCAAGCTCTTGACGACACACAACAATCGAGGAACGTTGGTCGCAGAACAGTGATGCGGTCGAATTCATGCCTCGCCCGCACGCGCGGGAGGGGAAGATGAAGATCGGGATTTTCGCCGCTGCGGCGGGACTTTTGCTCGCTGGCTGCTCGGCCTCGGACTGGGCCTATCTGACCGAGATGGACACCTATCCGGACCAGACCATGCCGACCCAGTATGTCGACTGCCCGACGGGACAGATCGAGTTCCAGCGCGGCATCAGCGGCGGCCAGGCCTATGACCGGGCGATCAATCACACCCGCCGCCGCATCGAGGTGAACTTCCAGTCCCGCTTCGGGGGCGGCAACCAGTTCTCCGCCGACCCGGGTCAGGCCACGGAGACGCTGTGGCGCTCGCCCGTCGACGGCCAGGGCGCCGGCTTCAAATACTGGTGCGAACCCGAGTAGGCGGCGAACGGCCTTCCGCGCGTCAGATGGCCGTAGCCGCGCACGGCGCGCCCGCCGCCTCGCCATAGCCCACGACCCAGGCCGGAGGCTCCGCTTCTTCCGCTCCGTTGACGCGGACGCCCAGTTCGCGCGCCCAGCGGTAGCCCCACATCGGCCCGAAGCGGGTGGCGAAGGTCGCGGGCCGGCCATAGGCGGGATCGCTCTGCGCCTCGCTCAGGGAGACGAACCGGTATCCGCGCGCCGCATACAGGCCCAGCAGCCGCTCAAGCGTGTCGACATTGATCCGGTTGAGGTGAAGCAGGGCGACCTCGGCCGGCGCTCGCCCGAGAACCCTGGCGTTCAGACCGGCGTAGTAGTCGATCTCCACGGCGCTGTAGGCGACATAGGCGTCGGCGATGCGGGCGGCGCAGGCTTCGTCCGCCTGACCCAGGGCGCGCTGATAGGCGGCCTCGAACACATAGTCGGAGGTGTCGATGGTGGAGGCCGCGAGCACATAGCCGTGGCGCGCCGCAACGGCCTCGACGCCCTCGCGCTTCCCGGCGGTGTCGCCGGTGTGGTTCATGGGCATTCGCAGATAGCGTAGCGGCTTTCCGGCGCGCGCCATCGCCGGCCGGATCGACGCCTCTCCACGGACGATCTCCGCCTCGACCTCGTCGAGAGAGAGTTGGTTGGAATCGGCGTGGCTCCAGGTGTGGTTGCCCAGTTCGAACCCGCCCCGGGTCCAGCCGTCCAGGACGGCTTCGCGATCCCCCACGGCGAGCGCTTCCAGCGTCTTCTCGACGACGAAGCCGGTCGCCGGGGCCTGATGCGCGCGCAAGGCGTCGAGCAGCTTCGCGTTCAAGGCCGCGACCTCGGCCGAGCTCATGCCGGCGCTGTTCGCCACCTCTCCGGCATAGGGCAGGTCGTCGAAGGTCAGGGCGACCGTTCGCTCCGACCGGGCCACAGCCGGCGCGGCCGAAACCAGCAGCCACAACGCGCAGAGGACCCAGACCACCCTCAACGAACGGCTGCCTCGCGCGACGCCGCCTGCTTCAGCACCGCCAGATAGCCTGGCGCCACCTCCATCCCCTGCGCCTGCGGCCGCTTGCCGATTTCGCGATGCAGGCGCGGCAGGCTCCAGCAGGGGACATGCATGAAGAGATGATGCTCGGCGTGGAAATTGACCCAGTAGGGGGCGATCAGAGCCCGCTCCCACCAGCTGGCGCGCGTGGTGCGGGCGGCGCGGTACGGGTCGGTCGCCGAGCCCTCGACACAGGCGTGTTCGGCGATGTTCCTCAGGCGCGTCACCAGCGGGAACCAGGTCGCTATCGGCAGCAGCCACAGCGCGAACCAGGCCCACCAGACTCCAGCGGCGGCGAAGCCGGCCAGCATCGCCAGATTGAACAACAGGAAGGGCAGCACCGACCGGCCCGTGACGATGGAGTCGTAATCGTGCGCGACATCCTTGTTGGGGCTACCGCGCGTTGCGCTACTTGAGCCCGCCGCCTTCGCCTTGCGCGCCATGGCGATGGGCAGCAGGACGCGCTGCTTGAAGAAGGTCTGGCCGGTCAGGTCGCGGATCATCTTGCGGCGCAGGGAGGCCGGGGTCACGGGGAAGGGCGCCGACAGCATCAGGTCCGGATCCTCGGGCTGCTGGGCGAAGCGGTGGTGGGACAGGTGGTAGGGGCGGTAGGCGTTGAGCGAAGCCCCGATCGGCACGGCGCACAGCCAGTGACCGAGCCAGTCGTTGAGCTTCAGGTTCTTCGCCAGCGCCCCGTGCGCGGCCTCGTGCATCAGGATGGCGAGCCCCAGCTGGCGCGTGCCGATGATCATGATGCAGACCGGGATCAGCACCGGCCACAGCACGCCCGCGACGACCGCCAGAGCGATGACGCCCCAGGCGTGGGCGACCAGCAGCGGCCCCTTCCAGACCGAGCGCGACTGGAACGGCGCCCATTCCCCGGGCGTGAACAGATCGGACGGCGAGACGCGGGGTGCGACTGACATGGGTTCAGGATAGCGCCGTGAGGAAGGCGGGACTAGCGTGTGCCGATTCCGTCATCGGAGACCGGATATGCGCCCGTTTCGCCTGATCGTTTCCACCTTGGCCCTCGCCGGAATTCTTACCGTCGGACAGGCCGTCACGCCGCTTGCCTCGACCGCCCATGCCGCCAGCTTCGACTGCGCCCGGGCCCGTGCGCCCGACGAGCGCGCCATCTGCGGCAACCGGGTGCTGGAGGACCGCGACGTCGAACTGTCGGTCCTCTACGGCCTGATCCAGAAGCTGGTGCCCATGGGCTCGCGTGACGCCATCCGCCGCGAACAGGCCCAGTGGCTGGCGGGACGCGGGCGCTGCGCCGCCGACGTCCCCTGCCTGCGCCGCGCCTACGATCGCCGCATCGCCGCCCTGCGCGCCACCATCGACGAACGGGTGGTTTCGAACGGGCCATTCTAGACGTCAGGCAGGCCTGACGAAAAGTCATGTTGACCTTACACAAAGGTCGTGTCATGTTCACCTGACATCAAGTCAGGAGAACGCGTCATGCTCGCGCTCGGAAAATCGACGACCCCGGCCCACCGGAAATACGTCATCCGGACCATGGCCTTCATGATCCCCTACGCCCTGGTCAATACGGGAGCCATCTTCGGCGCCTTCGACGAGATCATGGGCAAGCCCGCCGCCTGGGTTCTGGCGCTGGTCATTTCGGCGCCCGTCGTCGGTCAGATCTGGGCGACGCTCAGCCTGATCCGCGACTCCGACGAGTTCGTGCGCGCCCTGACCGCCAAACAGTTCATTATCGCCTCGGGGCTGTCGATGGCGGTCGCCAGCATGTGGGGCTTCGGCGAGAGCTACGCCGGCGCCTATCACCTGCCCGCCTGGCTGATCTATCCGCTGTTCTGGTTCTTCTGGGGCGTCAGCGCGCCCTTCATCCGGACCTCGAAATGAAGAACCGGCTGAAGCTTCTGCGCGTCGAACGCGGCTGGACCCAGGAACAGCTGGGTCAGGCGCTGGGGGTCTCGCGTCAGGCCGTCAACGCCATCGAAACCGAGAAACACGACCCCTCTCTCGACCTCGCCTACCGGGTGGCCGTGCTGTTCGCCCGCCCCGTCGAAGACATCTTCGAAAACCCGCACGCCTGACACCGCCTGACCCGAAAGTCAGGATAACCTTACAAGGATATGTGAAATGTTCCACGCGCTTCTGCGTGGCGCCTGCGCGCGCCCGTTCCCCAAGGTCGCCATTCTCGTCGCCATCATCACGGCGATCAGCGTCAGCAGCCACCACGCCCGGGCGGAGACGCCACACCCGCACGCGACGGCCTCCGCATTCACGTCCGACCGGCTGTCGGTGGAGGTGATCGGCTCCGGTCCTGACGTCATCCTGATCCCCGGCCTCGCCTCCTCGCGCGAGGTGTGGCGTTCGCTGGCGACCCGGCTGTCGGCGACCCATCGCGTCCATCTGGTCCAGCTGGCCGGCTTCGCGGGCGAACCCTGGAGCCACGGCGACGGCGCCTTCGTCGCCCCCGAGGTCGAGGAGTTGGCCCGCTATATCCGCACCGCCGGTCTCGACCACCCCGCCGTCATCGGCCATTCCATGGGCGGCCTGTCGGGCCTGCTGCTGGCCCAGGCCCACCCCGAATTGGTCGGGCGACTGATGAGCGTCGACTCCCTGCCCTTCTTCAGCGCCATGTACGGGCCGCAGGTCACGGCGGAACAGGCCCACCCCTTCGCCGATCAGGCCGCCGCCGGCATCCTGTCGGCCGACGACGCGACCTTCCGCACCCAGCAGGTGCAGACGGCCGCAGGCCTCGTCCGCGATCCGGCGACGCGCGCCCTTGTCGTTGACTGGTCGATGGCCAGCGACCGCCACGCCCTGGCCAGCGCCCTGAAGGACGTCATGACCACTGACGCGCGCCCCGGTCTGGCCGGTATGACCACGCCGGTCACCGCCCTCTATGCCTCGGACGCCGACGGCGGCGCGCCCGCGGCCATGGCCGACGGTGTCTGGGCGCGCGAATACGCCGCCCTGCCGGGGGTGAAGCTGATCCGCGTCGACGGCAGCCGCCACTTCATCATGGCCGACCAGCCCGCCCGCTTCGACGAACTGGTCGACGACTTCCTGAAATAGCGCCTAGCTCTTCGGCATCACCGGCGCGCCGGCGAATTCGTCAGCATAGGCGGGGGCCAGCAAGCTGCGGATCGCGGCCTGCGGCACCGGCACCTGATAGGAGCCCTCGGCATAGGGGCCGACCTGATAGGGGCCGACGAGGAAGACCAGGCCGCCCGCCTTGCCCGGCTCGGTGCTGGGGGCCAGGACGATGGGGGTGTCGGCGGCGTGGGGGCAGCTCCAGCCCGAGGCGTCCTTCGGGTTCAGGCTGATCGTCTCGGCCTGCGGGTCGCGCTTCTTCTTCTCGGCATTGACGGCGGTGCAGAGCAGGCCGTCGAGCGCCGACAGGGCGACGCCGGGCTTGAGCAGGCCCGCCGCCGTGACCGGCCGCTTCATCGCCTTGTCCCACAGGACGCCGGTATAGGCCGTGTTGCCGTGCGCCCCGCCGGTGAACTCATAGTCCGAACGGGCCAGGCTGAAGAGCTTGCCGGTCTCGACCGGGGTGTCGAAGGTGATCAGGGATTCATAGGCGGGCATACCCTGATCCCCGCCGGCCTCGGTGCGGTCGGCCTGGGCGCCCTCAAGGAAGGCCTTCAGATCCTTGACCGATTCCGCATAGAGGCGGACGTGCAGGTCGGGCTGGCCGCGCACGGCCTCGGGCAGTTTCAGCTCGACGTTGGCGTAGGGGGTCTTGTCCGAATAGGTGAAGGGCGCGCCGGCCGAGGCGGGGGTCTCGGTCACGGTCGCCGCGGGGGCGGAGGCCGGGGCGGCGGCCTTGTCCTTGTCGCGGTTGCAGGCCGACAGGGTCGCGGCGACGGCGGCGGTCAGCAGCAGGGCCTTGATCATCCGGGCGGAGGTCATGCGGGAGGGCTCCTCAGGCGAAATGGACGGCGCCGAGCGCGAGGGCGCCCAGCAGGATGAAACCGGCTTCCCGGTTCGACTTGAACAGTTTCAGCGCGAGCGTGGCGTTCTCGGGGCGAAGCGTCCGCACCTGCCAGACCAGATGACCGGCGTAGACCAGGACGGCGGCGTAGAACAGCGGCCCCAGTCCCGCCGCCCAGCCGGCGGCGAGGGCGCAGAGGACAGTCAGGACATAGAAGGTCGCGACGCCTTGCCTGATCACCGGCCCCAGTCGCCGCGCCGAGGACTTCACACCGACCATGGCGTCGTCCTCGATGTCCTGAAGGGCGTAGATGGTGTCGTAGCCCAGGGTCCAGAAGACGCCCCCGGCATAGAGGAACAGGGCCGGCAGGGCGTCCTGCAGGCCCCAGACGGGCTCAAGAGCGCCGGCGTCCGCGCCGCTCTGCACGGCTGCCCTGGCGACGAAGGCTGCGGCCGCGACCGTCACGGCGGCGGCGAAGCCCATAAGGGCGCCCCAGTTGAAGGTCAGGCCCAGCCAAGCCTGGGGCCACCAGGTGATGCGCTTCATGAAGGGATAGGCCGCCACCAACGCCAGCGACCCGACGCCGAGCAGGATGGCGGGGAGGTTCAGGGTGAGCAGGATCAGCAGGCTGATCAGGCTGCAGCCGATGACGAAAGCCCAGGCCTGTTTGACCGAGATCCGGCCCGACGGAATGGGGCGCAGGGCGGTGCGCGAGACCTTCGCGTCGATGTCGCGGTCGACGATGTCGTTGAAGGCGCAGCCCGCGGCCCGCATCAGGCACGCGCCAAGGCCGAAGCCGACGAACAGCCACAGGGCATAGAGGCCGGGCGCTTCGGAATAGCGGGCGTGGGCGAGCGTGATCCCCTGCCAGCCGGGCAGGAGCAGCAGCCAGATGCCGATGGGGCGATCGAAGCGGCCCAGCTTCAGCCACGGCTTCAGGGCCTCCGGCGCATGGGCGTCAACCCAGTTGCGGCTCGCGTCAGGCAGCGGAGCGTCGGGAAGCGGGGCAGAAGACATGGCCGCCGTTGTAGCGCTTCCCGGGGGCGGCGGTGAAGGGCGGACGCGGCGGCGCCCGCCCTTTTTCCGGCCTTTAAGGCAGTCGGACCGGGTTGGTCACGCTGACCGACGCGCCGGGCTGAAGGCCCAGTTCTTCGTAGGTCCAGCGCAGTTCGACGCCTTCGGGTACGAGGGCCTTGCAGACGTCGGGCGTACGGCGTGTGAGCGTCAGGCGGGTCGGCCCGTCGCCTTCGGAAACCTCGACCGCGAAGGCCGAGGCGTCGGTGCAGCCGTTCGAATCGGCCCGGACCACAAGGGCGCCCGGTTCGAAACGCACGGCGCGCAGCACCTCCAGATCGTCGCTGGAGGCGATGGTGGTGTGCGACCCGACGCGGACGGAGACCTTGTCCTCTCCGCCGCTGTCATAGATCACGCAGGCGCCCAGCAGCGGCGTGATCGCCGCCGCCAGAAGCAGGCCCTTGACCGCGCGCATTACTGGGCGTCGGCCGGGGTGGTCTGGACGACGCGGGTGGTCGGCTTGTCAGTGGCGATGATGATGCAGCCCGAGAGCAGCGGGGCGGCGATGGCGATGGCGAGGGCGAGACGAAGCATTGGTGAGATCCCCTTACTGAAGCTTGTGATCCTTGATCACCCGACGCCGTTCAAAAGACACGTGAATAATCGGAAAGGGTTCGCGCCCCACGGGTTCGGGACCGCCGCCCCTTGATCCGATCCGCAACCGGCATAGCTACTGAGCATCCTCCCCCACGGACGCCTTTCATGAGCCAGTTGTTTTCGCCCCTCGCCGTCGGCCCGCTGACGTTGAAGAACCGCATCATCGTCGCCCCGATGTGCCAGTATTCGGCCATCGACGGCGTGCCCCAGCCCTGGCACGCCCAGCACCTGGGCAAGCTGGCCCTGTCGGGCGCGTCCCTGGTGATCGTCGAGGCGACGGGCGTCTTGCCGGAGGCCCGGATTTCCTGGGCCGACACCGGCCTGTGGAATGACGAACAGGAGGCCGCCTTCGCGACCCTGATCAAGCAGGTCCGTACCTATTCCGACACCCCTATCGGCATCCAGCTGGCCCATGCGGGTCGCAAGGCCTCGACCAACCCGCCGTGGATCGACCGCGGCGGCCCGGCCGGCGCCGACAAGGCGTGGCAGACGGTCTCCGCCTCCGCCGAGCCCTTCCGAGACGACTGGCATATCCCCGAGGCGCTGGACGAGGCCGGGATGCAGCGCGTCGTCGACGGCTTCGTCCAGGCCGCCCAGCGGGCCCAGCGCGCAGGCTTCGACGTCGTCGAGCTGCACGCCGCCCACGGCTATCTGCTGACCCAGTTCCTGTCGCCGCTGTCGAACCACCGGACCGACGACTACGGCGGTTCGCTGGAGAACCGCATGCGCTTCCCGCTGCGGGTGGCGGCCGCCCTGCGCGACGCCTGGCCGCGCACCCGGGCGCTCGGCGCCCGCCTGAACGGGTCGGACTGGACCGAGGGCGGCATCACCCCGGACGAGGCCGTCGCCTTCAGCCGCGCCCTGCACGACCTGGGCTACGACTATCTGCACCTGACCAGCGGCGGCAATGTCGCGACGGCGAAGATCCCCGGCGACCTGCCCGGCTATCAGCTGCCCTTCGCCGAGGCGGTGAAGGCGGCGATCCCCGAGGCCAATGTCATCGCGGTGGGCATGATCTACGACGCGCATCAGGCCGAGACGATCGTCGCTTCGGGGCAGGCCGACGCCGTCGCCATCGCTCGCGCGGTGCTGGACGATCCCAACTGGCCGCACCATGCGGCGGCGACGCTCGGCCGGCCCGAGGGCCTGCCGAAACAGTATGCGCGGGCGACCGACAGCACCTGGCCGGGCTATGGCCGGGTGCACGCCCCGGCGTAGGTTTCAGGTCTGGGGCAGTTGGTAGGGGTTGTTGACCGAGACGCGCGCGCCCGGCTTCAGCCCCAGCTCCTCGAACGACCATTTGACCTCCACCCCTTCGTCTTCGGGCGTGGAGCACATGTCCTCGGTGATGCGGCGCAGGGTGATGACCGACTCGTCGCCGCGCGCCGCCACGAAGGGACGCAGGTCATCCTTCTTGGTGCAGCCGTTCGAGCTGACCCAGAAGACGGCGGTGTTGTTGACCAGGGCGGCGGCGTGGATCGGCTCCAGCACGCCCAGCATGGGCTGCGAAACCTCGGCCTGTTGCTCCGGCCCGAGGCCCAGCCGCGAGGTCACGGAGGCGCAGGCCGACAGGGCGGTCAGGGCGAGGCCGGAAACCCCACAAAGAATTAATGCGCGGACGGGCGCCATGCCCCTTACCCTCAACAGCCAGACGCCCATTATGCGCTTAATTCGCCCCTGAACGCACCCGAAAAGCGAGTCGCCCCCGATGGCCTTGATGACCACGCCTGTGACGTCTCTCGCGGCCCTCGCCGCCACCGCCCTGCTGGCCTTCGCGCCCGCCGCGACGGCCCAGACAGGGACCCAGACGGGGACCCAAAGCCGCCCCATCCCCTCACCCGCCGCCATCGACGCCGAGGTCACGCGTCTGATGGGCGCGGCCCACTCAGAGGGTCTGGCGCTGGCGGTCATCGACGACGGTCAGGTGACGCTGGTCAAGGCCTGGGGCGACCGCAATGCCAAGGGCGATCCGTTGCAGACCGACACCGTCATGTACGGCGCCTCACTGACCAAGGCCGTCTTCGCCTGGACGGTGATGCAACTGGTCGACGAGGGGAAGATCGACCTCGACAAGCCGATCGCGGAGTATCTGCCCAGGCCCCTGCCCGAGTACTGGAGCGAGGCGCTTTCCGACCGCTACGCCGACTATCGCGGCCTGGCTGACGACCCACGCTGGCGGGCCATCACCCCGCGCATCCTGCTGACCCATTCGGCGGGCTTTTCCAACTTCGGCTTCCTGGAGCCCGACGGGAAGCTGAAGATCCACTACGATCCGGGCACGCGCTACGCCTATTCCGGCGACGGCCTGATCCTGCTGCAGTTCGTGCTGGAGCAGGGCCTGGGGCTCGATATCGGCGCAGAGATGCAGCATCGCGTCTTCGACCGTTTCGGCATGCCCATGACCGGGATGATGTGGCGGCCCGACTTTGCCGCCAACCTGGCCGACGGCTGGACTGCGGACGGCTCGGTCGAGCCGCATGACGAACGCTCCAAGCCCCGCGCCGCCGGATCGATGGACACGACCATCGCCGACCTGGCGAAGTTCGTCGCCGCCTATGTCCGTCGCGACGGCCTGACCCCGGCCTCCGCCGCCGAATTGGTTCGCCCCCAGCTGCCGATCCGGACCGCGACCCAGTTTCCGCCCTTCCAGGACGAACTGCCGGCGGCGGAACAGCACCCCGGCCTGTCCGCCGGTCTGGGCGTCGTCACCTTCACAGGGCCTCAGGGGCCGGGCTTCTTCAAGGGCGGGCACAATGACTCGACCGGCAACAGCTTCGTCTGCGTCGAAGCCAGCCGCCGCTGCGTCCTGATCCTGTCCAATGACGTGCGCTCGGAGGCAGCCTTCCCGACCCTGGTCCGCTTCATCCTCGGCGAAACCGGAGTGCCCTATGCGTGGGAGTACGGACCCCAGCCGGCGCTCTAGCCGCGCCTACTTCAGGACAGCGGCGGTCACGCCCATCCAGATCAGAAGCGAGAAGCCCGCCATCGCGGCATAGGCCGCGAGCGCCCGGCGGGTGCCGGGGTGTTTGTGGCGTGTCGGGGCGTCCCAATCGAACATCGATTTCTCCTGCCGGAGAGAAATGCGCGAACCTAAAGATCGATCCGGAACAGCAGGGCCGCGCCGCCGCCATAGGCCGGGAGTTTCGCGAACCGTTCGACCAGCCGCCCGCCGTTGGCCTCGATCACATGCCGCGAGGACGCGTTGTCCGGCGTGGTGGTCAGTTCGACCCAGGGCAGGCCGAGATCCCGCGCCTGATCCAGCATCGCCGACAGGGCGCGCGTCGCATGCCCCTGCCCGCGTTTCCACGGCACGACATTATAGCCGATGTGCCCCAGGCAGGAGGGCGGCAGCTCCGCCGTCCCCGCCTGCCAGCGGAAGCCGATCATCCCGCAGAAGGCCCCGTCCCACATCCAGCGTACGACGCCCGGCAGACGCGGGACCGTGCTGCCGTCCGGCAGTTCCACGGGAGCGCCGCGCGCTTCAGGATCGTCGAGCGAGGCCAGGAACCCCGCCGGGTCGGACCGGATCAGCGCCAGTTGCTGGTTCGCCACCTCTTTCCCTCGGGTGCTGTCGGGCGACCAGCCCGTCTCCAGCGCCCGGACATAGCTGTCCAGATGCGGGGCCGCAGGGACGACCAGAACCATCTCGGGCATCTCCATTCCTCCAGCCCCGCGGGCGACCGGCGGGCCAAAGAAAAAGGGCCCCGGATCGCTCCGGGGCCCTCTCCATTTCGAACGGATCGAACTTAGGACGCGTAGTATTCGACGACCAGGTTCGGCTCCATCTTCACCGCGAACGGCACGTCGGCCAGTTCGGGTTGACGGACGAAGCGGACCGAGAAGCCGCGGTCGCCCTGTTCGATGTAGTCGGGGATGTCGCGTTCCGACGACTGCTGGGCTTCAAGCACCAGAGCCATGTTGCGCGAGGCTTCCTTGACGGCGACGACGTCGTCCGGCTTCACGCGGTAGGAGGCGATGTTCACCTTCTTGCCGTTGACCGTG
>FTCT01000678.1_pt1 | contig 11522 bp, 7 predicted proteins | sample 1658881 | NCBI WGS metagenome assembly FTCT01 (sample SAMEA3914864, study PRJEB12502) | metagenome | biome: forest; material: soil | place: USA | collected 2012-03-12 | depth 0.3 m | reverse complement strand
GGCCAGCACCGCATCGGTGGGATTGGGCGGTTCGGGCTCGTCGTCGGCGGCGATCCAGGGCCTGATCGCGGCGGATTCGTCCTGATCCCGTAGCCGGGCGGCAAGGCCATGGGCGAAGCCGCAGAGACCCAGCAGCAGGGGCTCTCGGACCTCGGCGTCGAGGGCGGTGGTCTGGCGCGCGAAGGACCGGGCGGCGATGATCAATCGCCCCCAGAGCTTGCGCGCTTCCCACCAGCGATCATAGCAGGCGTTGTTGCGGAAGCTCATGAAGATCGACAACGCCAGGCCGATCAGGGTGAAGGGCATGGCGCCAAGGTGACCCATGGGCTCGGGCAAGGTGCGGTGGAGTAAGACCGCGCCGACAGAGATCGCCGCCAATATCAGCAGGCGGCCGGCGATCTTGGGAACGATGGAGCCGTGCATCGCCGTCAGGACCTCGCCCAGCCCTGGTCTGTCTCTGACGATCATCGACGCTCACCCTCTCGATCGATCGTGCCTTACGCGAGCAATGAGGCGCGGGCTAGGCGTCAGCCTCGGGACGGACGCCAGCGCCTGTGAGGGCCGTCGCGTGCGCGGGTGCTTGAATAGGGCGCCGGTTTTCCCTGATCTCGATAGTGTGGTGCGCTGCGCGCGCGACGCTATTTAAGAGCCTCAGTTTGGAAATGGCTGATCGTAGTGTCGTGATCATTTCGAGAAATGGCGGAAATTAGTGGGCTCTTTATCGAAAATCGCCAAGCGCGGTGATTGACGGAGGCGCCGGCTTGGCACTACCCGTGAGACGCGCCGGCGCCAAGGATCGGACGCATAGAGGTCACAGATTGGGGAGTGTGATGTCAGAAGCTAAATCCAGCCTCGACACCGAGGGTTACACCGTCAGAGACGCCTATTTCGGCCGGCCATACATCGATCGCGACGAGCTTCGCCAGCAGCCCTATCCCCACCGCAACGTCCACGGCGGGTTCGAAAACACCGACACGCGCTTCACCTTCTATTTTCCGGACGCGGGCGAGTGGGGCGGGCGCATGTACCACCCGCTCGAGGGCGCGCACGCGGGCCATGAGGAGGCGTTCGCCGGCGCCATGGGCGCCATTCTTGGCGGACTGGAGATGATGACCAAGCTGGGCGGCTACATGGTCGAATCCAATTCGGGCCATATCGGCGACGACGTGGATCCCAGGGCCGGCGTCGATCCGGGCCTCTATGGTTATCGCGCCAGCGTCGAGAGCGCCCGCTTCTCCAAGCATATCGCCAAGCAGGTCTACGGTCGGGAGCCGGATTTCAGCTATGTCTGGGGCGGCAGCGGCGGCGGCCGCCGCTCGCCCTTGTGCCTCGAATACTGCGACGGCGTCTATGACGGCGCCCTGCCGTTCATGGGCGGCGGCAACATCGAGCCGCACGGCAGCAATTCGCGCGTCCGTAGCGAGCAGCCGCTATCGTTCGGCGCGATGTTCAACGTTCAGCGCCTGCTGCGCGGCGGCAAGCTCGAACGCGTCATCGACGCCATGCAAACCGGCGGCGGCGGTGATCCCTTCCTGGAGCTGAACACCCACGAACGCGAGGAATTGGCCAACCTTTATCGGCTGGGATATCCCCGCGGCGACGAGTTCATGATCGCCAAGCCCATGGGCCAGATCTGGCTGTGGTCGTCTATCGCCGACATGTTGTTGGAAGAGGACGCCGACTACTTCAAGGCCTTCTGGACCCAGCCAGGCTATGTCGGTTTCGATCAGCCAGAAGCCGTGCGCGACGATCTGATCGACAAGGTCCTGCCCGTCACCCGCGTCATCACCGCTCAGGACCTGCTGAGCGGCGAGGATTTCGCGGGTCCCGAATTCGCCGACGCCAAGCCGATGGCGATGTTCATGGCCTCTTCGACGGGGCAGTTCGACATGCCCATCGGCGTCGAGGTCAAGGGCTTGGGCGAGGGCTATCGCAGCGGGACCGGCGTTCGTGTCGTTTCCGGCGCCGCGCAAGGACGTCAGCTCTACTGCACCAAGTCGATCGGCGACATGCTGTTCTGTGATGGCCGTGCCGAAGCCAATCTGAAGCGGTTCCGCGGCGTCCAGGTCGGCGACCAGGTGCATGTCGACAACCACGCCTTCCTGGCCTTCTGCTACGCTTACCGGCACCACATTTCCGATGACCCGTTGAACGACTTCCTCCGGGTCGATGGCCAGCCGATCTATCCCCAGCACGGCCTGCCGATGCAGTCGCCGCTCATGGGCGTACCCTATTCGGGGCAGTACGAGGGCAAGCTCCTGTGGATCCACCACACCCACGACGCCTCGCTCTGGCCGCCTCAGGGCGTGATCTACAAGCGCGCCGTGGAGCAGGCCCAAGGTGCGGAAAAGGCTCGTGAACGGTTCCGGCTGCAGTGGACCCAGAACGCCGAGCACGTCCCGCCGATGCTCCTGCCTTCCGATCCCAAACGCGCCACCGCCACTTGGCTGATCGACTACATGCCCAGCATCGAACAAGGGCTGGTCGATCTCGCCGCCTGGGTGGAGAAGGGCGTGGCTCCCCCCGAGACGCAGTATAGCTTCGTCGACGGCAAGATCAGTCTGCCGCCGACCGCCAAGGCGCGCGGGGGCACTCAGCCCGTGGTGTCGGTGACCGCGGACGGCGCCTTGCGCCGCCAGATCTCGCCCGGCGGGCAGGTCGAGCTGGTGGTGAGGGCCGAGGCGCCGCCCGGCGCGGGAACCTTCACGCGGGTCGATTGGGACCTGGATGGTTCTGGGAGCTTCGCCGTCAATCAGCCGATCGCGCCGGGCCAGACCGAACTGACCCTGTCGCTCGCCCATGCCTATGACCGGCCGGGTACGTATTTCGCCACGGCCCGGGTGAAGTTGAACCGCGAGGGCGACCCGACGGCTCGCCGGCAAATCGAAAACATGGCGTCGGCCCGCATCGTCGTGAGCTAGTCCGCCGCGTCCGGTAGCCCGGCCGCGGGCCGGGTTACCGGATCGAAACATTCAGAACGAGATTCTAGATACAGAACTCTTGACTGGACACCGTTCTCCAAAGGCCTCTAATGGCCAAGGGCGTGCGATCCCGAAAATGGGAATTGAGGTCACGGTTTAGGCCGGCCGTCGCGACACCCCGCCAAGAATGAGCAAGCCGAACACAGTCGGCGAAACCTTAGGGAGCAAGCGGTGAAAGACAGACTGAAACTTCAGCTGGCGGTCTGCGCCATGATCGCCGGCGCGGCGACGCTGTACGGGTCGCCATCGTCCGCGGCCGCCGCGGCGACCTGCGACGTGAAGGCCATCCAGGCCATCTCGCCGGCGGACACCACCATCGTTTCGGCCGTGCCGACCGCGGCGCCGACGCCGCACTGCAAGATCGATGGCTATGTCACCACGACCCATGCGGGCGGCGCGACCAACAAGGCCAATTTCCGGCTCCAGCTGCCCGACGAGGGCTGGACCAAGCGCTACTATTTCATCGGCATGGGCGGTTCGGCCGGCTATGTGCCGACCGATTCCCAAATCCCCGGCGGCAATCCCCTGGTCAAGGGTTTCGCCGTCGCCGGCACCGATACCGGTCACCAGGGCAACATGCTGGACTGGGGCTTCCTCAGCGACCCGGTGCTGGCCGAGGACCACATCCATCTGGCCGCCCACGCCACGGCCGTGGCCACCCAGCAGATCACCCGCGCCTACTACGGCGCGTCGACCTTCTATCGCTATTTCTCGGGCTGTTCGGGCGGCGGGCGCATGGCGACCGAATCCATCCAGCGGTATCCGGGTGATTTCGACGGGGTTCTGCTGGGGGCGCCCGGCGGCCGCAGTTCGGCGACCATGCTGGCGTTTATCAACGCCGCCCAGCAAGCTCAGCGTGAACCGGGCGCCTGGCTGTCGCCGGCCAAGCTGGCCATGGTCGATCGCAAGGTCACGGCCGATTGCGATGAACTCGACGGCGCCAAGGACGGCGTCATCTGGGACCACACCGCCTGCCGCTTCGACTTCACCAAGATCAAGTGCGCGTCGGCCGATGGTCCCGAATGTCTGACCGCCGCGGAACTCAAGACCCTGCAGGCGATCCTGGCCGGTCCGCGCGGACCCAAGGGCGCGATCAAGGTCGGTTTCCCCGTTTCCAACATCGGCATTTGGGCCGGGTTCCTGGGCATGGTGCCGCCGCCTTGGTCGGACGCGCCGACCAATGAGAACATCGCCAAGTCCTCGGCCGGGTACGTCATCGGCAGCTCGCTGGCCAAGGTCTATTTCGGCAAGGACTTCGACGCGCTGAAGGACTTCGACTTCAACAACCAGGATCAGATCGACGCCTGGTGGAAGGCGGCCCAAAGGGTCGGCTATGGCTACCCCTATAGCGCCGATCTGCGCGGCCTGCAGAAGAGCGGGGGCAAGGTGCTGATGTGGAACGGCGTCAGCGATCCTTGCTGCATCGACACCGAAATGCAGCAGTACTACGCCGACGCCGCGGCCAAGGTCGGCGGCATGGCGGCCCTGCGTGAGTTCGCCAGCTTCTACCGTGTTCCTGGCATGGGCCATTGCGGCGGCGGCACCGGCCCGCAAGACGCCCCCGACGTGCTGCTCGACCAGCTGATCAACTGGGTGGAAAAAAGCCAAAAGCCCGGCCCGGCCGTCGCCCATCGCGGCGCCGATCGCGTGCAGCTGACCTTCGCCGATCCCAAGACCAAGCAGGTTTCCGGCGTCCTGGTGCCGCCGCCGACCGGCGACGCCCGCGACTTCCTGCTCTGCCCCTATCCGCTGGTCGCGAGTTTCGACCGCTCGAAGGCCAGCGTCCCGGGCGCGGTTGGCGAGGCCCACAACTGGTCCTGCAAGGCGCCGGTCAAGGTGGCGTCCCGCTAGATCGATCGCCGGCCCCGGCGTCAAGCCGGGGCCGGTCCGCATCGCGCCGAGCAAGACGGCTCCGTCGCGCGCGCGACCCGTCGGTCGAGCGCCAGCCGAGATCGCCTCACAGAACGCCTTCAAAGGTGGCCCGGACGGTGGTCAACGCGCCTCTGGGCCGCCTGCCTTCCAGGCCGCCGTCAGGAACAGGCGCCGCCGCGTGGCCAGATCGCCCGCCGCAAAGGCGTCAAGGACGGCGCCGGGCTGGGTTGCGTGCTGACTTTGCTCTGGCCCGAACGGCAAGAGAATCTCGACGAACAGCTCGACCATCGGGTTGGCGCACTGCATCGCGGCGAACGTGCAAAAATCACCAAAGGCGATCGTCTCGCGGGCTTGGGGCTGTTTGCGGCCGCCGGCCGGCTTTGCCGCGGGAGCCTGGTTCAGGCCTTCCAGGATCAATTGGGTCAGAAAGGCGTGGATGTCCGCGGGAGCCGGCGCGCTGCGTCCGAGGAAGGCGGCGGCCTGGGCGATGGTCCGCGCGCGGTTGGGGGTGGCGACATAGAGCCCGCCCTTGCGGCCCCGGATAAACTCCACCGCCGAGTGCTCCTCAAGCATCCGCACGGCCTGGCGCAGGATGGTCGTGCTGGCGCCGTATCGCGCCATCAATTTGGCGCCGCTGCCGATACGCTCCCCGGCTCGCCAGTCCTTGGAGCGGATCTCGCGCAGAATCTCGCGGGTCAGGCGTTCGGCTTGGTTGCCCGCGCGATTGAACTCGGGCCGACCCGGATCGAAGGTCTTCGGCGGCGAGCCCGGATCGTGGTCGGTCTCGTTCCAGCTCGGCCACCGGGCGTGGAACAGCGCCAGCATCCGGCGACGACAGTCGAACAGCGTGGGCGTATCGCCGGCGATCAGCGCTTCAGCGGCTTCGCGCGTGATGCGCCAAGCCTCTCCGCGCTCGCTCTCGACGCTGACATTGATGCTGTAAGGCATGATGTCGCTGGCGAACTCGCTGGCCGTCCGATTGGCGAGCAGCACCGCCGGTTCGCCCGAGGCGGTCCGGATGGCCTGATGCAGCAGGCGGTGGCCCCCCACCGCCTGGAATTGGGCCTCGGCCATCCGGTCGAGGCGATGGATCAGGCCGCGGATCCGCTCGCAGGCTTCTGGGCCTAGGCGGGGCGCCCCATAGAGAAAAAGGTGAGTCTCGAGCGCGTAGGGCAGGACCCCCAATTGCTGGATGTCGTGGGTCAGGCTCTCGACCAAGATCGACAACGAGCGCCCGACGAAGTCGGGGTTCGGCTCGGCCACCACCAAACCACCGCCGGGGCCGCGCCGCATGTAGGCCACGCCCCGTTCCTCCAGAATGCGCACGGCCTGACGGAAGACGGCGCGTCCCGCGCCATGCGAGGCGCGCAGGTCCTGTTGCGACGCGATCACCGTTCCGGGAAGCGAGCGCGCGCTCACCACCTCGCGCGCGATTCTTTCCGCCAGCCGAGCGCCCGCCGAATCCGGCCCGAAATCCGCCGGTGGCGACACGGCGTCAAACGGTTCTGTCGTCAACTGCGGAGACCCCGGCCCAATTCTGCCCTTCTTCCTAGTAGACAGATTGGCGTTGGATGAAAACAGGCGCCTATTTTGGCCTACTGGCCGCGCCCTCCAGATTGGCCAAGGGCGGGGCGCCTCAGCCAGGGGATCGAGGGCCAAGACGCCCGTCATCGGTCCGCCAACGTCAGCATCCCCGCGAGGGTCTGGGCCAAAAAAGAGCGCCGCCCCGGGAGGCGGCGCTCATCGCGTCGTGGCGTGGCGCGCCGGCGTTGGACCGGCGCGTCACGGGGGTCAATGGAACGCGTAGCGAAGCTCGAAGACCACCTGGCGCGGCGCCCCGTAGAGGAAGGTCCCGACGCCGAACTGGGTGGAGAGCTGATTGTTGCTGCCCACCACGTAGTCCTTGTCGAAGGCGTTGCGGACATAGAAGGCCGCGCTGACCGGGCTTTGGCGGATATCGCGCCAGTCGACCCGCAGATCGACCCGCGTGTAGCCGGGCACATTGGCGCCCATCGCCGAGAGGGCCACGGCGGGATTGCCATTGGGCTTGTTGGCCGGATCCAGCGCCATGCCGCTTTGGTAGTAGATGCTGGCCAGGGCGCTCAGCGAGCCCCAGTCGCCGGCCAGGTCGTAGGTGAAGCGCGGCGTCAGGGTCAGCTGGTGCTTGGGCGTGTTGGGGAATCGGCTGGAGGTCAGATCGCCCTGCACGGGATCTTCGTATTTGTCGTAGCTGGCGTCCATGTAGGTGTAGATCAGCGAGACGTCGAAATGGGCCGCCAGCTGGGCCGCCACGTCGACGTCGAGCCCCTTGATGCTTCCGGACGCGGCGTTGCGCGTGACGGTCGAGGCCGGGGTCGTGGGCAGGTTAATGAAGCGCTGGATGTTGGTGTAGTCGTCGTAGAAGGCGTCGACGGCGTAGCGGAAATGCATGTCGCCTAGGGTGGTTTGACCCTTCACGCCGACTTCGTGGTCGGTGACGAACTCAGGCTGGAAATACTTGTCCGCCGCCGAGAGCGCCGTACCGTTGAAGCCGCCGGACTTGTAGCCGCGCCGCACCGTCGCATAGGCGCTGAGGTTGGGCGCGAAGGTGTAGTTGGCCGCGACGTTCCAGGTTGTGGCCTTGAAGACACCCGACGAGGACGGGCCCGTCGCGGTGGGGCCGGTGGGCACGGGTTGTCCAGGCAGGACCAGGAAGGTTTGGGCGAACGAGCGCCGATAGTCTTCCGTCCGGCGGATCCCGCCCGTCAGGGTCAGCTTCTGGGTCGCCTTCCAGTCCACCTGTCCGAAGACGGCCTCGGACGAGGAGGAGCTGTTGCCATAGGCGATGGCCTGGATAGCGACGCCGTTGGGGAAGGCCAGCGCCAAGGGCGGCGCCAGGGCGCCCAGCACGGGCGCGGAGAAGAACTGCTTGGTGTCGAAGCCGACATTGACGGGCGACTTGGTGTTCTCCCGGTAGTAGCCGACCACGGTGTTGACCGCGTTCCAGCTGGTCTGGACCTGGAATTCCTCCGTCGTGGCCTCGATCTTCTTACCCGGCGGATTGGTGACGTTCAGAAGGTCGAGCGGCGTGGAGTCCAGGTCGTAGGACTGTCCGCCGGTGTAATGACGGTTACTGACGATGTTCTTCAGCGTGATGTGGTCGGTCAGGCGCAGCGAGGTCGAGTTGAGGATCCCGTGGCCGTCGAGGACCGTGTAGTCGGGCCAACTGGCGTTGATCACACGCGGCCCGCGCGCCTTCTGGGCCGCCAGGTAGCCTTGCAGCTGCGACAGGATCGGGGCGTTGTTGATATTGGGCGCGACGAAGGCGAGGCTCGAGCCCGAGCCGCTCTCCTTGACCTCGTCATCCTGATAGATGGTGAAGTTCTCGAACCCGTCGAAGGGCCGCAGAAGCACGCTGGCGCGAACGCTGCGGCGGTTCTCGTCGTCGAGCTTTCGCCCGTTGTAGAGGTTCTTGGTGTAGCCGTCGCGATTGAGGGTCTGACCCGCGACGCGGACCATGAGCTTGTCGCCGATGATCGGGCCGCCGATGGCGAATTCAAGATCGTGCCGGTTCAGGTCACCGACTCGTCCGACGACGTAGCCGTTGAGGGTTTCCGTCGGACGTTGCGGCGAGAACAGCACAGCGCCGCCGGTGGTGTTTCGCCCAAACAGCGTCCCCTGCGGCCCTTTGAGAACCTGCACGCTCTGAAGGTCGAAGATCGCGCTCGAGAAGTCGGGCACTTCGGCGAAATAGGCGACGACGCCCGGCGAATTCTGTCCGAACGCCTGTCCCTGCCCCCGGATGGAATAGGTGACGTTGTTGCGGTTGCCCGTGGTGTTCTGGATGGAAAGGCCTGGCGCGACGACGGTCAGGTCGTTGACGTTCTTGATGTTCTTTTCTTCCAGCTGACGCTCGCTCACCGCCACCACGGCGATCGGCACGTCCTGCAGCCGCTCTTCGCGCCGGCGAGCCGTGACCACCACCTCTTCTAGCGTGTTGGCCGCGGGCGCTGTGGACGTGGTCTGGGCCAGGGCGATGGATGGCAAGGTCAGGCAACTGCTCGCGCAGAGCCAGAAAAGGCCGACCTTGCGCGCAGCGCGCACGACTTCGCCCGCGCCGAATTTCGGCTGGTTCATGTTTTCCTCCCCGTCGGCCTGAGCACCGATCACTGATGCCGGATCGCCATTTTAAGGCGCCTGACTTGAACGCATCCTATGCACATGTTTTTGATCTGTACAAGAATGTGCTTCTCAATAGAGAAGGAACGGGCGGCAGACTGTGTCTGCCCCTCCCGGCGCGCCGGGCGCCGAGGGTATCAGCCGAAAGAACGCGGCTCGGCCGGGCGTTCGACGGTCCGCCGGCGTCGGCGGCCTTCCATCTTGCCGTCGTCGCAGGTCACCAGGTTGCGCTTGTCCCAGGCGTCCAGTTCTTCGCGCGGATAGAGCACGGCCCTGCCGATCTTGACGAAGGGCGGACCGATCCGCTGGGTGCGCCAATTCTCCAGCGTTCCCGTCGAGATCTGACCGCGGTAGCGCTCGGAGACCTCCTCGGTGGTCAGGAACTGGCTCATCGGCGCCTCCAGGATCAGGCGGCCCTGCCGCCGCCAATCCCGAGCTTGGCTCAGGCGCGCAGGCTCGCAAGGCGTGCTGAGCCAACCTGCGGCGTCAAGGTGGTCGTTCGCGGCGGACAGCGGCGGACGGCGCCTTCAGCAAAGCCTGCGATGGCGCGCCGCCGGCCAGGCGTCCGAATCCCTTTAGGCCATGAGCGGTTGAATGTTCAGCGACCAAGAGGATGTGGAATGCGCGCGTTTCGATCGGCCGGCGCCGTCTTTGGATGTTTGCTGCTGGTCGCGCCGACCGGCGCTTTAGCGTGGGGCCGAACGGGTCATGCCGTCGTGGCGGAAATCGCTCGAGGCTATCTGACGCCCAAAGCCGCGGCGGCGGTCGATGCCCTGCTCACCTCGGACGCCGACCCCCTGACGCCGACCGATTTCGGCGCCCGCGCCAGCTGGGCTGACGCCTATCGCCGTGACCACAAGGAAACGACCGAATGGCACTTCGTCGATACTGAGCTCGACCATCCCGATCTATCCGCGGCCTGCTATGGCTTTCCGGCGGCGGCGGCGCTGGCCAGTCAAGGGCCGGCCCAGGACTGCGTGGTCAACAAGATCAATCAATTCTCCGCCGAGCTGGCCGATCCGGCGACCGCGCCGGACGAGCGCCTGCTGGCCTTCAAGTTCCTGATCCATTTCGTGGGCGATCTGCATCAGCCGCTGCACGCGGCGGACCACGAAGATCGCGGGGGCAACTGTGTGTCGCTGGCGCTGGGCGGTCCCCGCACCGTCAATCTGCACAGCTACTGGGACACGGTCGCGGTCGAAGCGATCGACGCCGATCCAATGCGCCTGGCCGCGACGCTGAAGGCAAAGATCACGCCAGCGCAGAAATCAGAGTGGGAGCGGGGCGACACGGCCGCCTGGGCGATGGAGGCGTTCGATGTCGCCCGCGCCAAGGTCTACACCCTCGGGTCAAAGCCCGGATGCGCCAGCGACGTCGCGCCCCTGGCGTTGCCCGACGGCTATGAGGCCCAGGCCAAAGAGGCTGTCGCTCTGCAGATGGAGCGCGCCGGCGTTCGCCTTGCCCTGCTGCTCAACAAGGCGTTCAGCTAGGAGAGGCGAAGTCGCCACCGCCTCTCGATCGCCGAGGTCAGGCGGGCTTGGCGCCCCGCGCGCCGCACTTGGCGAACTTGCCCTTGGGTCCTTGCATTTGGTCGGTTTGGTCTGGCGCCGGACGTGAAAGATTGGGCTCGCGGACCAGGTCCCCTGAAGCGGACCGATGTTCACCGTCGGCTATAGCCGCTTGTCGAAACGTCTATGACCGACGCTGCCAGGCGCGGCCTATTTGGGAGCATGCGATGCTAGAGTGGCGTACGGCCGAGATTTGGCCTGCGAACTGTGCTCAGGCTGCCGTACACGCGTTTCCGTCAGGCTGTGACGTCGGCGATCACGCCGGTCTTCTTGCCTTCGGACCCGTCGGCGTTCTTTTCGAACTGCTGCTTGACCATGTCCTTGAGCTTCTGCTCAACCTTGGCCCGCTCGTCCGGCGACATAGCCTTCAGCTGTTCTTCCGTGACGCCGAGCTTGGCCAGCATCATCGCCCGCATCTTTTGGGCGGGCGTCATCTGCGAGAACTTGTCGAACTCGGCGCGGGCCGAGGTGGCGTCGGTCTGGGAGGACGAGGCTGGCGATGACGTGACGCCGATCGAATACGGATTGAAGCCGCTCGAACCGCCGATCGAGGAGATAGACATGGAAAGCACCGTGGTTACTGCTTTCCGAGCCCAGGCAAGAACCGTGCCCGTGGCGGACACCCAAGGATTGCGAGGTTTTGCGCGCCTGTAGCGATAATCGCGCCGGAGTTTAGCTGCGCGAATTATGCACGGCTGCAACTTCTGCCGACCCACAAAGCCTTACGGCGTAAGGATTTTAGTGTTACCCGATCGACATTTCGAGGGCGCGAGCGCGCACGAAAAAGGCGCGGCGGAGAGTTAGCTCCGTCGCGCCTGGGTTGTCGTCGAGCTTGGTCCTATCGGTCGGCGGGGTCGTCCGGGAAGCGGCTCCCGAACATCGGCAGGCCGCTGACGGACTCGGCCCGGGTGGCTTCGTCCTGCAGGACGTCCCAGTGTTCGGC
>FTCT01000347.1_pt1 | contig 11528 bp, 8 predicted proteins | sample 1658881 | NCBI WGS metagenome assembly FTCT01 (sample SAMEA3914864, study PRJEB12502) | metagenome | biome: forest; material: soil | place: USA | collected 2012-03-12 | depth 0.3 m | reverse complement strand
GGGCAAGGCGATCGTCAACTCGATCTCGATGAAGGAAGGCGAGGCCAAGTTCATCGAGCAGGCGAAACTCTGCCTGCGCTACGGCGCGGCCGTGGTGGTCATGGCCTTCGACGAGCAGGGCCAGGCCGACACCGCCGCCCGCAAGATCGAGATCTGCGAGAAGGCCTATCGCATTCTGGTCGACAAGGTGGGCTTCCCCGCTGAAGACATCATCTTCGACCCCAACATCTTCGCTGTCGCGACCGGGATCGAGGAGCACGACAACTACGCCGTCGATTTCATCGAGGGCACGCGCGAGATCAAGAAGCGCTGCCCCTATGCCCGGATCTCGGGCGGGGTGTCGAACGTGTCGTTCAGCTTCCGCGGCAACGAGCCCGTGCGCCGGGCCATCCACTCGGTGTTCCTGTACCACGCCATCGCGGCGGGCATGGACATGGGCATCGTCAACGCCGGCGACCTGCCGGTCTATGACGACATCGATCCCGAGCTGCGCGAGGCCGTCGAGGACGTGATCCTCAACCGCCCGCAGCGGACCAACGTCTCCAACACCGAGCGCCTGGTCGACATGGCTCCGCGCTACAAGGGCGAGAAGGGCCAGGTCCAGCAGGTCAATCTGGCCTGGCGCGAGGGCACGGTGGGCGAGCGCATCACCCACGCCCTGGTCAATGGCGTCACCGAGTTCATCGAGGCCGACACCGAAGAAGCGCGCCTGGCGGCTGAGCGTCCGCTGCACGTGATCGAAGGCCCGCTGATGGACGGCATGAACGTCGTCGGCGACCTGTTCGGCGCGGGCAAGATGTTCCTGCCCCAGGTGGTCAAGTCGGCCCGCGTCATGAAGCAGGCGGTGGCCTGGCTGATGCCGTTCATGGAGGCCGAGAAGGAGGGCCAGGTCCGCAAGGCGGCCGGCAAGGTCCTGATGGCCACCGTGAAGGGCGACGTCCACGACATCGGCAAGAATATCGTCGGCGTCGTGCTGCAGTGTAACAACTACGAGGTCATCGACCTGGGCGTCATGGTCCCGGCCGACCGCATCCTCGACGAGGCCAAGAAGCACCAGGTCGACATGATCGGCCTGTCGGGCCTGATCACGCCCTCGCTGGACGAGATGGTGTTCGTGGCCGCCGAGATGGAGCGCCAGGGTTTCGACATCCCGTTGTTGATCGGCGGCGCAACGACCAGCCGCACGCACACGGCGGTCAAGATCGAGCCGGCCTATCGTCGCGGTCCGACCACCTATGTCGTCGACGCCAGCCGCGCCGTCGGCGTGGTCTCGGGCCTGCTGTCGGAAGGCGAGCGCGACCGGATCATCGGCGAGACGCGGGCCGAATACGTCAAGGTCCGCGAACAGTATCTGCGCGGCCAGACGGTCAAGGCGCGCGCCAGCATCGCCGACGCCCGCAAGCGCGCCTTCGCCATCGACTGGAAGGGCTACACGCCGCCCAAGCCGGCCTTCATCGGCGCGCGGACCTTCGAGCCGTCGCTGGCCGAGCTGGAGCCCTATATCGACTGGTCGCCGTTCTTCGCCAGTTGGGAGCTGATCGGCCGCTATCCGCAGATCCTGGAGGACGACGTCGTCGGCCAGGCCGCGACCGACCTCTATCGCGACGCCCGCGCCATGCTCGACAAGGTCCTGGCCGAAAAGTGGTTCGGGGCCAAGGGCGTGATCGGCTTCTGGCCGTCCCAGGCCCAGGGCGACGACATCGTTCTCTATACGGACGAGACGCGCACCGCCGAATTCTCCCGCTTCCACACGCTGCGCCAGCAGATGGACAAGGGCGAAGGCAAGCAGAACGTCGCGCTGTCCGACTTCGTCGCGCCGGTGGGGCAGGGCGCCGACTATGTCGGCGGTTTCGCGGTCACCGCCGGCCATGGCGAGGACGAGATCGTCAAGGCGTTCAAGGACGCCGGCGACGACTACAGCGCCATCATGGCCTCGGCCCTGGCTGACCGCCTGGCCGAAGCCTTCGCCGAGTGGCTGCACCACAAGGCGCGCGTCGAGCTGTGGGGCTATGCCGCCGACGAGGACGGCGACGTCGAGCGGATGATCGGCGAGAAGTACCAGGGCATCCGCCCCGCGCCCGGCTATCCGGCCCAGCCCGACCACACTGAAAAAGGCACGCTGTTCAAGCTCTTGGACGCCGAAGCCGCCACGGGCCTGAAGCTGACCGAGAGCTACGCCATGACCCCCGGCGCGGCGGTCTCGGGCCTGTTCTTCAGCCATCCGCAGGCGCACTATTTCGGCGTCGGCAAGATCGACGCCGACCAGGTCGAGGACTATGCCCGCCGCAAGGGCTGGGACGTGGCCACGGCCGAACGCTGGCTGTCGCCGATCCTCAACTACGATCCTCTGGCGAAGGCGCGGGGCGAGGCGGCTTAGGAAACAAAGCGACAAAAACACGTGTCATCCCGGACGGCCCGCAGGGCCGATCCGGGACCCAGGGGCCGGCGCGATGCGGTCGCCCCTGGGGCCCGGCTCTTCGCTTTGCTACGGCCGGGATGACACGATAAAGCGGGCTAGCGCTGCCTCGCGCCCCGCACGTCCCTCAGCGGAACATCCAGCGGCCACACCCCCGTCTTGGGCGTCCCCAGCCGCTGAGCCAGGTAGATCCCCGAGTGCCCGCTGCTGAGGTAGGCCACGAAGCAGGCCGTGGCCAGGTAGGCGGTGTTGGCCCCGCCAAACAGCTCCACGCCCATGATCGTGCAGGCCAGCGGCGTGTTGGCCGCGCCGGCGAACACCGCCACGAAGCCCAGAGCCGCGAACAGGTCGACCGGCGCGCCCAGCAGCGCGCCCAGCGCATGCCCCAGGGCCGCGCCGATGAAGAACAACGGCGTGACCTCGCCGCCTTTGAAGCCGGCGCTCAGCGTGACGATCGTGAACAGGGCCTTCAGCGCCCAACTCCAGTGGTCGGCGCGGGCCGGATCGAAGAAGCCGGGGATGGTCGGATCGGCGGGGGTCGGCGACCAGACGCCCAGGCCGAGATAACCGCGCGTCCCAAGCAGATAGACCAGCGCGATCACCATCAGCCCGCCGACCACCGGCCGCAGCGGCGCTTGCGGGATCCAGCGCTTGAAGGCGGCCGACAGCCCGTGCTGAGCCTCGGCGAAGGCCAGGGCCATCAGGCCGAAGGCGACACCGGCCAGGCCCGCCTTGGCCAGCAGCACCGGGTCCAGCGCCTTGGCGGCGAAGGCCACGTGATAGGCGGTGTGCTCGATCCCCCAGGCGCGGCAGGCGAAGTCGCCGACCAGGGCCGCGACCAGGCAGGGGATCAGGGCCTCGTACTGGATGCGGCCGATCGTCAGGACTTCCAGCGCGAACACCGCCCCGGCCACCGGGGTGCCGAACACCGCCCCGAAGCCGGCCGCTATGCCCGTCATCAGCAGGATGCGTAGCTCTGCGGCCTCCAGCTTCAGCAGGCGCGCCGCGCCGCTGGCCAGGCTGCCGCCCAGCTGCACCGCCGTGCCCTCGCGGCCGGCCGAGCCGCCGAACAGGTGCGTGACCACCGTCGAGACCAGGATCAGCGGCGCCATGCGCAGCGGCGCGCCGCCGCCGGGCGCGTGGATCTGCTCGACGATCAGGTTGTTGCCTCCCTCGGCTGACTTGCCGAAGCGGCTGTAGGCCAGGCCCATCGCCAAGCCCGCCAGCGGCAGGCCGAACAGCAGCCAGGGATGGGCGAACCGCAGGCGCGTCGCCTGGTCCAGCGCCCACAGGAAGAGGGCGCAGGCCGAGCCGATGGCGATGCTGGTCGGCACGATGATCGCCGCCCAGCGCACGACGGTCTTCAGGTGCGAGAAACGCAGGGCCAGGAAATTCTTGAACTGCAGCGACACGACTCCTCCTTCCGCGGCAAGCCGCATCCAAGTAGGAATCATCGGCTCCTTCCCGAGGAGCGGTTCGGCATGACGCCCGGCGGAAATCCATCGCCGATGCGCGGCTTCTAGAGCCTGGCGGCGACGCCGTCAAACGCTCGCCCACCAGGGGAACGGTCCGCGAAGTTGACGTAACGAAACCCAAATCGCGTAACGTCGTGCGATAAATTTGTCCCCGGTCCGGCGCGGTAAGGACTTCCGCAACCGTTGGCATGAAGAGATGGGTCCTCTCTGGGGAGTGAGATGGACCGTCGGAACATCGAGCTGAAGATCTTTGGCCTGATCGCCGGCATGGCGGCGGGCATGATCCTGCTTGCCGGTGTCGCGCTGACGGTCGCCACCCACCACGCCGACGTGCGTGAGCGCGAATACGAGCAGACCCTGGTCGGCAACGGCCTGCGCCAGCGCGCCAAGGAGATCCAGACCGCCCTCAATCCCTACGTCATCTGGGACGAGGCGGTGGTAAAGCTGGACAACCAGTTCGACCGCGCCTGGGCCAGCCAAAACATCGGCGCGTCGCTGGGCGGCGCCCTGGGCTACCAGTCGGTGTTCGTGCTGGATGGCGCCGACAAGCCGGTCTACGCTCATATCAACGGCAAGGACGTCCCGATCGACGCCTATGACCGCTATTCCTTCCAGGCCATGCGGCTGATCGACGGGATCCGCGCGATCGAGCGCGACCCCAAGAAGGTCGCCGCGCTGCGCGCCGTCCACAAGAGCCGCGTCGAGCTGGTGCGCAACGAGCCGGTGCTGATCACCGTCTCGCTGATCCGTCCCGACCTGAAGGCCAAGACCAAGGGGCCGCGCGGGCCGCTGCTGGTCACCGCCATGCCCGTGGCCAACAGCGTGGTGAAGGCGTTCTCGGACCGCTTCCTGCTGCACGACACGCGCATCGAGATCGTCAGCGCCGACAAGATTCAGACCAAGGCCGCCCAGACCATCCTGGGTCATTCGGCCGATGGTCGCCGCATCGTGCTGCGCTGGGCGCCGCGCCAGCCGGGCGGGGAGCTGCTGCGCTCGGCCACGCCGATGCTGGTCGCCGCCGTCCTGGCCGCGGTGCTGGGCTCGCTGCTGCTGTTCCGCATCACCCGCCGCGCGGCCAAGAAGCTGCTGCTCAGCGAGGCCGAGGCCAAGCACCTGGCCCTGCACGACCCACTGACGGGCCTGGCCAACCGCACGCTCTTCACCGATCGCCTGGTCCATGCCCACGCCATCCTGCGCCGCAAGCCGGGACACCTGGGCGTGCTGTGCATCGACCTCGACCGGTTCAAGGAGGTCAATGACAGCTATGGCCACGACGCCGGCGACCAGCTGATCCGCGAGGTCGGCCGACGGCTCAAGGTCATCTGCCGCGAGACCGACACCATCTGCCGCCTGGGCGGCGACGAGTTCGCCGTCATCCAGCCCGACACGACGCCAGCCGGGGCCGCCGCCCTGGCTCAGCGCATTGTCGACGGCCTGTCGGGCGAGGTCGACCTGACCATCGGCCGCGCCGAGCTGTCGTGCTCGGTCGGGGTCTCGGTTGTCTCGGACGCCGACCAGGGCCAGGCCGAGCTGCTGCGCCAGGCGGACGTGGCCCTGTACCGCGCCAAGGAGGCCGGTCGCGGCCGCTTCGCCTTCTTCGAGCCCGAGATGGACGCGGCCCTGCGCCTGCGGAAGGGCCTGGAGCGCGACCTGCGCACGGCCCTCGAGAACGAAGCCCTTATGGTGGCCTACCAGCCGCTGACCGACGCCAAGGGCGTCATCGTCGGGGTCGAGGCCCTGGCCCGCTGGACCCATCCCGAGCGCGGCGACATCGCGCCGGGCATCTTCATTCCGCTGGCGGAGTCGTGCGGCCTGATCGGCGACGTCGGCTCGGCCGTGTTCCGTCGGGCCTGCTACGACAGCCTGCGCTGGCCGGACCTGGAGGTGTCGGTCAACGTCTCGGCCATCCAGCTGTCGAACCCCGGCTTCGTCGACGAGATCGCCGCGACCCTGGCCGAGACCGGCGCCCGCGCCGAAAACTTCATGCTGGAGATCACCGAGACGGCGCTGCTGAAGGACAGCGATGGCGTCCACGACGCGCTGCGCCGCCTCAAGCGCGTCGGCTTCCGCCTGGCGCTGGACGACTTCGGCACCGGCTACGCCAGCCTGGCCTATCTGCGCCGCCATCCGATCGACAAGCTGAAGATCGACCGCTCGTTCGTCTCCAGCCTGCCGGGCAACGGCGAGTCGATGGCGGTCGCCAGCGCCATCGTCAGCCTGGCCAAGTCGTTGGGCTTGAAGACCACGGCCGAGGGCGTCGAGACGCAAGGCCAGATGGACGCCTTGGTGAAGCTGGGCTGCGTCGAGTTCCAGGGCTACCTGCTGGGCCGCCCGATGCCGGCCGACGCGATCGTGGCGACGCGGGCGACGGTGAAGGTTCGCTGACCCTGAAATCCTCCCCCCAGCGGGGGAGGTGGCCCGAAGGGCCGGAGGGGGAGGTTCTGCTGACCCTGCCTCTTCCCCCTCCGTCGTCTCTTCGAGCCGACACCTCCCCCGCGAGGGGGAGGATTGCTCTTGTCGCACCCACCCCGCATCCTCCTCCCAACGACAAAACGGGGAGGGAACCATGGAACGGTCAGGCGTCAGCCGCCGAAGCCTCGGCGCATTCGCGCTGGGCGGCGCGGCTCTGGGACTGTCGGGCTGCGAAGGCGGTTATCGCGACACCGACCTGCATCCCAAGAGCCGGCAATTTCCGAAAGATTTCATCTGGGGCGTGGCCACGGCCGCCTTCCAGACCGAAGGCTCGCAGACCGCCGACGGACGCGGCCCTTCGGTGTGGGACCTGTTCGAAAAGGTCGCCGGCCATGTGAAGGACGGCTCGGACGCCACCGTGGCCACCGACAGCTACCGCCGCTTTCAGGACGACGTCGACCTGATCGCCGGGGCGGGGCTCAACGCCTATCGCTTCTCGATGAGCTGGTCGCGGATCCTGCCGACGGGGGAGGGCGCGGTGAACGCGGCCGGGCTCGACCATTACTCGAAGCTCGTCGACGCCCTGCTGGCCAAGGGGATCACGCCCTACGCGACCCTGTTCCACTGGGACCTGCCGCAGGGCCTGCAGGCCAAGGGCGGCTGGGCCCATCGCGACACCGCCCAGCGCCTGGCCGACTACGCCCATGCGGTGGTCGACAAGCTGGGTGATCGGCTGAAGCACTACATCATCCTCAACGAGGCGGCCGTGCACACCGTGTTCGGCCACGTGCTGGGCGAGCATGCGCCGGGGCTGAAGGACGCGGCGCTGCTTGGTCCGGTCACCCACCACATGAACCTGGGCCAGGGCTTGGCCATCCAGGCGTTGCGGGTAGGGCGGAGCGACCTGCAGGTCGGCACGACCATGGCGCTGCAGCCCTGCCGTCCGGCGGGCGGGGCGTTCTGGAACCGCCTGGCCTCCGACGGCCTGGACGCCATCTGGAACAGGGCCTGGCTGGATCCGCTGCTGAAGGGGTCCTATCCGAAGGAGATGGACGCGCCGCTGAAGGGCGTGGTGCGCGACGGCGACCTGAAGACCACCCACCAGCCGATCGACTTCCTGGGCGTGAACTATTACGCGCCGGCCTATGTGCGACTGGACCTCAGCGCGCCCAGCAAGATCGCCCCGGCCGCGCCGCCCAAGGGCGTGAAGCTGGACGCCTTTGGCCGCCACATCGACCCGTCGGGCCTGTTCGAGATCTTGGACCGCGTGCGCCGCGAATACGGGGCGCCGAAGCTGTTCGTCACCGAGAACGGCTGCTCAGACCCCTTCGGGCGCGGGCCGGCAATCCTGAAAGACGATTTCCGCACGACCTATCTGCGCCGTCATCTCGAGGCGGTGCTGGCCGCGCGCGAGGCCGGCTGTGACGTGCGCGGCTATTTCGAATGGACCCTGATCGACAACTTCGAGTGGGACCTGGGCTACACCTCGAAATTCGGCCTGGTGGCGATGGACCGGGCCACGGGCGTGCGGACGCCGAAGGCGTCTTACGCGTGGTTCAAGGCGTTGGCGGGGAACGGGGTTCTTCCATCCTCCCCCTAGCGGGGGAGGTGGTCGCGAAGCGACCGGAAGGGGAAGTTATGCTGACCCTGCCTCTTCCCCCTCCGTCGTCTCTTCGAGCCGACACCTCCCCCGCTAGGGGGAGGATCTAAGAGATCAATCCGCCTTGCAGATCAGCACGTCCTTGCCGCCGCGCTTGGCGGGGACCAGGCTGCCGGCGCAGGGCGTGGGATTGGCCGGGTCGACGATCGTCTCCGCTTTGGCCGCAGCTTTCGGAGCAGCCGCCTTTGGCGTCGGAGTCTTGGCGGCGACCGGCTTGGTCGCGGTCGGCGTCAAAGGCTTGGCCGTCTTGGCGGGCGTCGTCTTGGCCGGAGCAGCCTTGGCGGGTTCGGCCTTCGGCGCCGGTGTCGGCTCTGCGATCGGGTCGGACTTCGGCATGGCCGGCGGTTCGGGCGCCGGGGCGGGGGCTTCCTGCGGCGCCGGAGCGGGCGGGGCCTCGGTCGGCTGGTTGATGGCCGAGGTCGAGTTGTAGTTCAGCGCCTTGCCCAGGATCGTTGACTTGACCTCCAGGGTCTTGGCGCGCTTCTCGCAGTCGCTCGGCGGCTCCCAGCTCATCCACATCTGGGCCAGGCGGGCCTTGTCGACCGAGTCGGCGCCGCCCCAGATCGATGCGCCGCGCTTGACCTGCGCGCCGCCGTATTCCGAGATCGGACGCGGGCTGGCCTTCTCGGCCGCCGTGATCGCCGAGCTGTAGGTCTTGAGGTCCTTCTGGGCCTGGGCCTTGATCTCGGGATAGGTCTTCAGCGCCGCAGCCACGCCTTCCGGTCCCGGGAACGCCTTCTCGATCCGCGTCACCTCGGGCATCACCCGGTCGTACAGCGAGACGTAGCTGCCCAGCGCGCCGTAGCACCAGGCGACATAGCCGTACTCGTCGGCGGGCGGGGCATTGGGGCTCTGGGCGGCCGGCTGGCCGGCCTGGCCCATGAAGGCGAGGGCGATGAGGAGGGCGTTCGCCATGCGGCGGAGGTCCTTTCGACTAACGAAGCAACGTGACTAGAGCATTTCGATCCCGAATGGGACCGTTGCGTGGCGGTTCAGCCAAGCGTGGCCATAACGAGCGAACCGCGAGAAAGCTCCACCGCACGATAACGAGCGCTTTCGCCGCATTGCACCAAAGTCATGTGAATGATCATTCTCACTGTGCTAGAAGCGCCGTGACGGGTGATCCCCATCGCCCCGTCACACGTATCTTCTTCGTCTGACGCTGGTTTCGAGGCCTTCATGAGCTTCTGGCGCAATATCGCGAGCATCGCCGCCCGCCGCCTGGATCTTGCAGATTGCACCGAGTGCCCCAGCGGCCTGCCCGGTGAAGACCCCGCCTTCTCGACGGCCGTGACCGCCCTGGGCGCCAAGCTGGCCAAGGTGGACGGCCGCGCCGACGGGCACGAGTTCGCCGCCTTCACCGAGGTGTTCCAGCCCGACCCGGCGTCGGAGCCGAACATCCATCGCCTGTACGACCTGGCCCGCCAGACCACCCACGGCTTCGAAAGCTACGCCCGACGGTTGGCCAAGCGCTATTCGACCTGCCCGCAGCTGCTGGAAGACGTGGTCGACGGCCTGTTCCACATCGCCAAGGCCGACGGGATCGTCACCCAGGACGAGCTGGACTATCTGGAGCGGGTCTCCGACCTCTTTGGTATGTCGCCGCTGTCGTTCCGCCGTCTGCGCGCCACCCACCTGGGCGTCGGCAAGGACGATCCCTACGCCATCCTGGAAGTGCCGGCCGACGCCGCCGACGCCGATGTGCGCAAGGCCTGGAAGATCGCCCTGTCCAATGCCCACCCGGATCGCGCCCGTGCGCGGGGCCTGCCGACCGAGTTCATCGAGGTGGCCGAGGCCAAGGCCGCCGCGATCAACGCCGCCTTCTCGACCGTGATGCGCGAGCGCAAGGAACTGGGGTTGGCCGCCGCGGGTTGAGCCGAGACGATTTGTCCTCGTCCAGCTTGGCGCGTAAGGGCGGGAAAAGTCTTTTCATCCGCGCTCGGCGGGTGTTTTGTTGAGTTTCAGCGCTCGTGAACCAATTTCATTGACCATGGGCGTGACGAGAGGACTCCGATGAGCCGCACCGCTGCTGCTTCGCCGATGCACAACCTGGCCTGGATCTTCGGCGCGCTCGCGACGTCGGTGGCCGTGGTGGTCGGAGCGGTGCTGGCGGTGGTGTTCGCCGCGACGGTGGTCGTGGTCGGCTTTATCGGCAGCGCCTTGTTCGGCTTGGCGGCCTTCACCTTCCGTGGTCGCAAGATGGCCAAGGCCCCGGCCGATGAAGGCCTGATCGAAGCCCGCAATGTCGGCGGCCACTCGTGGGTGGCGTACGGTTGGAACGAGCGGCGTTAGCAGGTCCTGAAATGACAAAGGGCCGGTTTCCCGGCCCTGTTCGCGGAAGCGACGAGACTTGTCATCGTCCTCGCCGCACCGGCTACCTTTTGAGGGGTAGGCTCGCAAGTCCCTATCGGGAACACCGATAACTTATGGCACGCCCAGCGCGATTGCAACCGCGGCGCGGATCGCCGTGAGGTCAGGGAGCGGCAATTCCGGCACGACATAGCGGCCTCGTCCGGCTTTGCAGCGATCCAGACGCACCAGCGAAACCGTCGCCACCATGTCGCACTTGGCCCAACAGATAACGTCGCGAGCGTTTGGCAGGGCATTTTCCATGAGCTGGCGATGATAGGGCTTCAACGGCTCGGGGCGGGTCGTCGATAGCGGAACGACGGTGACGAGCTGGCGGTTCTGGCGGTTTCTGGCCAATACGACGACGGGACGCCGTTTGATCATCTCCGGCACGATGTAGCCACGGAAATCGCAGATGACGATCTCACCGGGCCGAGGTTGATAGAGCAGGACCATGGTTCATTTGAATTGCTCTTTTTACGATAGTAAATGAAATTATCGTCGCTTTGATACATGTCGCGACCTCTTCCCCAACGTCGGCCTTGCCCCGCGTTCGCGCGTACCCCATCCTGCGGTTCAAACAAATGTTGGGAGGCAAGCATGATCGGTGTCGTCGCGACCTTGAAGGTCCAGCCGGAGAAGGCCGCTGAGTTCGAGAAGGTGTTCCTGGACCTGCAGAACAAGGTGAAAGCCAACGAGCCGGGCTGTCTCGTCTACCAGCTGACCCGGTCCAGGACCGAGGCCGGGACCTACAAGGTGCTGGAGCTCTACGCCTCGGAAGACGCGCTGAAGCACCACGGCGGCACCGACTATTTCAAGGCCGCCGGCGCGGCGATGGGGCCGACCATGGCGGGCCGTCCCGAGATCGAATATCTGGACGCGGTGGAGTAGGGCGGTGGATCTGGCGTTCTCGCCCGAGGATCTGGCCTTCCAGCAGGAGGTCCGCGATTGGATCGCGACCGCCTATGACGAGGGGCTGCGCAAGCAGCTAAGTCAGTCCAAGAATGGCTATCTCGACAAGGCTGGCCAAGTGGCCTGGCAGAAGAAGCTGGCCGAACGCGGCTGGGCCGCGCCGGACTGGCCGGTTGAGCTGGGCGGGGCGGGTTTCACCACCTCGCAGCGCTACATCTTCAACATGGAGATGAGCCTGGCCGGCGTGCCGACCTCCTCGCCGATGGGCCTGAAGATGGTCGCGCCGGTGATCATGGCGTTCGGC
>FTCT01002786.1_pt1 | contig 11595 bp, 18 predicted proteins | sample 1658881 | NCBI WGS metagenome assembly FTCT01 (sample SAMEA3914864, study PRJEB12502) | metagenome | biome: forest; material: soil | place: USA | collected 2012-03-12 | depth 0.3 m | reverse complement strand
GCAGCCAAGTCGATCCGCAACTCCGATCGGATCATTGGTTTTCTGGTTGATCGAGACCGGAAATCCGTCGGAACTCGTCCTCAATCGCCCGGACCTGCCGCTCCGGCGGGGTTTCGGGGGCGTTGAGCATGGATATCAGCGACTCCCGCATTGCGGTCTTCGCCGCCGGATCATCGGGTGACGGTAGCGCGCCGCTGTCGATTTGCTCAATGAGCCAATCCCGCAGCAACGGGAAGCGCGCGCCGTATCCGCTCGCAAACCACCATTTGCCCCAGGCCTGCAAGGCGAACAGCCCGACCAGTTCCAGAGCGGCTATCCGCCCCTCCATCTCTTCAGACGTCATGGTTTTGCTCCGTGGTGTGTTTGGCAACTCCCACGATAGCAAAGGCGAGGCCGCCCCTCATAGCGGCCTCGCCACCGGGCTCGCTCCCACAACCCTTGTGGCGCAGAAGGTGAGCTATGGAGCGTGATCACATCGACCGCGCCATGGGCGCTGCGGCGCTCCGGATCGAGCGCGATCCCACATTCTCCGGCCGGATGATCGTCAGCATCGTGATCGGCGACGCGGAGCGCTGCTGCTACGTGGCGAGCGTCGAGGCGGATGTGGCGGCCACCCTCGGCTTCGAAGCCGCCGGCCAGCATTTCGACGAGCCCGCCCAGGCGATGACCTGGCTGCAGCTCCGCCAGCACGAGCTTTCCTCCTCCCTCCACCCGCCGCAGGTAGCGGCCTGAGTTTCGCCCCTTCGGGCGTCCACCTGCATCCGCGCCTGTCGTCGGCGCGTGGTGCGTCTTCCCTGACTTGTGCCGCCGGGCCGATGCCCTTGGTCCGGCGGCTCTTTTCTCCCAGCCCCTTACCCGCGCGAGCGGGTGGGGCTTGAGGCGTTGAGAGGCCTTGGCGCTTTCCCCCGTGCGGTGTCCCCACCGCCGCCAGGCCCTTCCCGGCCCGTCGTCCGCCGGTGGATGGACGACACATCGTGCGGCAGCTCGTCGCGACGCAATCCCCAGCGTCGCGACGGGTGCGCGCGACGGAGAGGCGGCTATGGCCTTACCAGCTCGCCGACAGAAAGCGACCGTCGACACCGGCCGGGACCGGCGCGACCGCTGCTCGGCCCATCTGAAATTCGTGAGGTCGTATCAATGCTGCGTGCCCGGTTGCCAAGGGATGCCGATTGAAGCCGCCCACGTCCGCACCGGCACGGATGGCGGGACCGGGCTCAAGCCTTCGGATTGCTGGGTCGTGTCGCTGTGCCGGGATCATCACGCCGAACAGCACCGCATCGGCGAGACGGCATTCGAGGCCGCCTACAGCATCAGCCTTAAGGCCATCGCCTCCGAGTTCGCGGCCTCCTCTGCGCCGTGGAAACGCTACCTCGCCGCGAAGGGGGCTCGTCGATGACCGGCCAATCGACCGACACCACCCCGCCCATCATCAATCTCCAGACCACGTCCGCCCGGCTGGGCATCTCGATCGGCTCGCCGATCATCACCTTGGACGGCGAGAAGATCGGCACCCTGGAGCGGGAGATCCGCGACAACGCCAAGGGCGTGTTCGTCGCGCGGATGCCCGATGTCAAAGGGCATCGCGCCTATGCCGAGAACGGCTCATTTTCCGAACTCGCGAAGCGCGTCGCCATCGTTGTGACCGGCATCTTGCGCAAGAGCACGCCCGACGCCGACTGGGGGCCGCTCCCGCTCGAGGCCAGTCCAGGCGAGTTCGCCGATATCAAGGCGGGCACCCGCACGGTCCTGCGCTTCCCCTTCGCGTATCGGTATGGCCGGGTCGCCTGCCCCCACGGGCGCGAGGTGATCATCCGCAACGGCACTGCCCGCGGGCGGGACAACCGGCTCCGCGGCTCCATTGTCGCCGTCAACAAGGTGTCCGCCGCCGTGGCCCACGCCGCGGACGCGCTCCTCGATATGCGCTACCCGCGGGCCAAGACCTTCGCGGTCATCACCTTCGAACTCGCGGTGCCCGACGCGCCGTAACCTCCCAACCGCCAGCCCACGAGGCCGCGATGCACGCCCCCGCTTTAGCCGCCGCCGACCCCACGACGACACCTCCGCGCGAAACCCAGGAAACGATCATGGCCTGGAAGCGGGCCACCTTCGGCCCCTCCACCCCGCTGCGCACCCTGGCCGGTGCCACGGAGGAGCTGTCCGAGCTCTTCCGTAAAATCACCTCGGATGCTCCGCCCGCCGCGGTGGTCGAAGAGGCGGCCGACGTTGCGCTGCTCCTCTGCGATATCGGGGAATGGCTCGGTGCGTCGGACTGGTTGTTTGGTGTCCGGGAGCCGCGCCTCTATCGGCCGGTCCGCCTGACGGGCTATGCGCTGACGCAGATCGGACTGTTGGTGTTCGATGTCGAACTGATCGTCGATGGCGATCCCTCCCGCAGCCAGTCGATCGCGCTGCGCAACCTGCGCGCCGTTCTCGGCGCTTTGCGCGAGCTGTCCAGCATCTACGGTCAGGACCTGCGCAGCGCGATTGACGCCAAGATGGCGATCAACCGGACCCGCAAGTGGGAGCTGGATGGCACCGGCCACGGCTACCACCGAGGTGCGGCCCGATGACCAGCTCAACGGTCATGCAGGACCGGCACGCCGCGCGCTTCGCCGCCTCTGTCGCCACCCTGCAGGCTGATCAAGCACCGGCGCCGCGTCTGCGCGCCCGCCTGCACGCCGATGGCCGGGTGTCTTTTCCGGATGTTGTCCGGTACCAGCCCAAGGCCTGGGACGCCACCCTGGGCACCTACGTTCCGGCCGGCCCGCTGCTGCCCCTGCCTCCGGATGCTCACAGCCATCCGGATGACCACGCCCAGGACGAGGCTGCCCGCGTCGGTAAGGGCGGGCTGCCGGTGTCGGTTCCGTACACCGTGGTCGTGCTGGACCTGGCGACCCACGACACGCTCAAGGCTCGCGGTCTTCTGGACATCGGCCACCGGATCGCGCCTTCGGTCACACCGCTCGCCGTTGACCGGCGGCCAGCACCGGGAGCGTGAGCTATGGCTGACGTCCCGACTTCCTGTGTCCGCGACATTGTCGTCTATGCAGCTCTGTGCGAGCGCAGGGCACTGACTTCGCCCGTGAGCATTCCGGGCAGGGCCGATCTCCCCGAACTTCTGGGCGATCTGCCATACGGCGCTTTCGCCCAGCTTGTCCGCGCCACCGTCGATCCGCTCTGGGGGGGGTACAGCCAAGCGCCCGAGCAGTGGGACGAACTGAACCAGCTCCTCGAGGAACGTGGCGAGGGATCGCTCTGGGATTTCGATCCGCACGCCGAGATCGCCCGCGAGGCGCGCCTGATCTACGACCACGGCCGCCGTCATGGCGGTGCGCGCCCATCGATGGCGGCGATGCTCTCGGCGATGAGCAACGAGATCCGCGACCACGGATGGTTCGGGGAGGAGTGACCGATGCAGTTCACGATTGAAAAGACGCCATTCCTGGCCGCCCTGAAAAAGGCCGGCGGCCTGACGCCGAAGAAAACCACCATGCCGATCCTGTCCTGCGTCCTGCTGGACGTTCAGGACGCTCTGACGATCTCCGGGACGGACTTGGCGGTCGAAGTGCAGGTCAAGACACCAATCAGCATCGGGGCGATTCCCGGTCGCGTGGCGGTGTCCGGATCGGCCCTCCTGTCGGCCATCGACGCGTTGCCCGACGGCGCCCAGGCGACGCTGGAAAAGACGGAGGATGGGCGGCTGCGCATCCTGTCCGGCCGGACCCGGTTTCACCTGCCGATCCGGCAACCCGACGAGTTCCCCGCCTTCCTGGACGCGGACGGGTCCGAGGTGCGTGCCCAGGCTCAGGAGTGGCGACGCGCCATCGACCGGGTCGCCTACGCGATGTCGACGGACGAGATCGCCAAGGCCCAGCTCTGCGGGATGTTCCTGCATGCCAGGAAGGAGGGGTTGCGCGTCGTCGCCACCACCGGAAATATCGTCTCCCGATCCGACCTCGCCGTCACCGAACCCGCCCGGGACTTCGTCGCGGCCTTCGAAAAGCCCGTCACCACCCCCGGTGTGCTGATCCCGCGGGAATCGGTCTCCGTCCTGCGCCGCCTGCTCGACGGCATCCAGGATGAGGCGGTTGTGGCTGCAACGATCAGCGGCAAGCGCGCCGTCTTCGAAATGTGGCCTATCCGATTCGCCACGACGCTCGCCTCAGCCGAGTTCCCTCCATACGAAACGATTATCGAGCGACAGCACGTCTACGCCACCAAGCAGTTGACGATCCCGCGCGCCGAATTTCTGGCCTGCCTCCGCCGGGTCCGGGCCCTGGCCGGCGACAAGAACCGCATCGTCACCCTGACAATCACCGCCGAGGGCATCCGCGTGGCGACGACCGGGGACGCCGGCACGGACGCGGTCGACATCATGGAGGCCGCCACCGGTCTCACCTCGGGCACGCTCAATATCGGGTTCGCCTCCGGGATGTTGATGTCGGGCATCGAATCGCTCAACGCGCCAAAGTTGCTTTGCGACCTCGCCGGTGGAAACACACCGACCTTCTGGCGGGCCGAACAGGAGGTGGACATCGACGCGGCCGAGCATTTCGTGCTCGTGATGCCCTGCCTGATCAGCGCCCCCGCCGAGGTGGCCTGACCATGATCTACGCCACCGTCTGTTCGGGCATTGAGGCGCCGTCGGTCGCCTGGGAACCGCTGGGCTGGACGCCGGCGTTCTTCAGCGAGATCGCCGCGTTCCCGCGCGCGGTCCTGGAGCAGCGGCAACGCGCGGTCGATGTCAGGCAACCCGGCGCCGCGGCCCGTGGCGTGCCGCTTTGGGCCGACTTCACGGCGATCCGGGTGCGTCACCTCCGTCGCCTGGGGATTGCGCTGCCCGACGTCGTCATGGCCGGCACGCCCTGCCAATCCTTCAGCCTGGCGGGCCTGCGCGAGAGCCTCGCCGACGACCGCGGCAACCTGACCCTCGAATATGTGAGGCTGTGCAATGCCATCGACAACGAACGCCGCCGGCTCAACCGGGGGGGGGCTCGTCATCGGATGGGAGAATGTGCCCGGCGTCCTCAGCACCACGGACAATGCCTTCGGCTGCTTCCTCGCCGCCCTTTCGGGCGCGGATGCCCCTCTCGTTCCGCCAAAATCCATCCGTCACCGCTGGAAGCGGGACAAGAACGGCACTGAGTTCTTTGGTTGGACCGACGCAGGTCTGGTTGTTGGACCCCGCCGAGCTGCGGCGTGGCGCGTCTTGGATTCCCAATATTTCGGCTTGGCCCAACGACGCGAGCGTGTGTTCGTTGTCGCAAGTCCTTTGGACGGGCCCGATCCCGCGGAAATACTTCTTGAGCAGGAAGGCCTGCGCCGGGATTCTCCGCCGCGCCGAGAAGCGCGGCAGGACGTTGCCGGCACGCTTGGAGGAATCTCTCCGAACGGTAGCTGGAGATTTGGCGCCGATGAAGCCGCCGCGAACCAACTCGTCGCGGCACCGCTCACTGCCGCCCTCGGCCGCCGCAACGGACAACCAGATTGCGGAGATACCGCCGGCCACCTGATCGCCTTCGGCGGGAACAACACTTCCGGTCCGATCGACGTTGCTACGGCCCTGAACGCCTCGCACACCGCAAGCGGTCGCCAAGATTTCGAAACCGAGACCTTCGTTGCGCACGTTGCTCCGGCACTCGACGCCAGCTATGGCCGCCTGTACGGCCAGGACAACCAGCATGCCAATGCCGGGTACGGCCTGTTCGTCGCTCATACCCTACGGGCTAAGGGTCACGACGGGAGTGAAGACGGTACTGGCCGGGGTGTCCCCCTGGTCGTGACCGCCCTACGCGCCCGTCCGGGCGCAAAGGGCGTGGACAGCGACGCCACGGACACGCTGGTGCCGGCCGTCTTCGGCGCAATGACCGGCAACGGCGACGCTCACGGCGGGTTTCGGCATGGAGATGGCCTCGTCCCCGTCAGCTTCCGGGTTGCCGGGGATGGCGCCGCCTACCACGAAGGTGATTGCGTCGCGCCGCTGACGACGGGCACCGATCCGTCTGCTTCGGTTGTAGCGCTGACCTGCGGCAACCGGGGCGTTTCGGTTGACCAGGCCTGTGCCGGCATGGCCGTTCCGGATCAGACCGGCGTCCGACGCCTGATGCCGCCTGAGTGCGAGCGCCTCCAGGGCTTCCCCGACGGTTACACGCTCGTCGAGGTTCGTGGTCGCCCGGCCACCGACAGTCCCCGCTACGAGTCTCTGGGCAATTCCCAGTCCGCCCCCGTCATCGCCTGGATCGGCGAGCGCATCGAACGTGCGCTCGCCCGGAGGAATTCCTGATGTCCGAAATCTCCGGAAACGTCAATCGCGACCTGTTCGGCGCCGAACAGCGCCGGGGGGCGATCGCTTTAGCCGCCCTGGTCGACGAGGCCGTCGCGAAGGGCGCCCACATCCACACGATCACGGTGGAGGAGATGCGCCAGGCGGCCATGAACCCGCTGCTGGGTGATGCGGCGCAGCGCCGGGAGCGCGCTCGCAAGGGCGGCATCGCCACGGCCGGCCGGTCGCGGGCGAAAGCCCTGGCCTGGAAGAACCAAGGAGTGCGGAAATGAGCGAGGCCAACACCTCCCATATCGTCTCCGTCTCCGGAGGCAAGGATTCAACCGCGGTCTATCTGCTGGCGATCGAGTGGTCGCAACGCAACGGCTTTCCGTTCCGGGCGGTGTTCGCCGACACCGGGAACGAGCTGCCGCCGACCTACGACTATATCCGCGAGCTGCCGACCAAGGCCGGCGGCCCGGAGGTCGAGTGGGTCAAGGCCGACTTCACCAAGGACTTCGCCCGCAAGCGAGCCTTCATCGCCAAGAACTGGGAGGCCGCCGGCGTCCCAGCCGATCGGGTGGCGCGCGCAATCGAACTCCTCCAGCCGACGGGCAATCCCTTCCTGGACCTGTGCATGTGGAAGGGCCGCTTTCCATCGACCCGCGCTCGTTTTTGCACGGACCACCTGAAGCGCGATCCGATCATGACGCGGGTCGTTATGCCCCTGATGGACCAGCATCGGTCCGTCTGGTCTTGGCAAGGCGTCCGCCGTGAGGAGGGCAAGACGGTCGGCCATCCCCGCCGCCTGCTCCCCCGCACCGAGTATGTCGGTGGTGACTACTGGATCACCCGGCCGATCATCGAATGGAAAGTCGCCCAGGTCTTTGACCAGCACCGCCGGCACGGGGTTGCGCCGAACCCACTCTACCGCCAGGGCATGGGCCGCGTCGGGTGCGTCTGCATTCACGCCGCCAAGGAGGAGCTGGCGCGGATCGCGCTGCTCTACCCGGAGCAGGTTGACCGGCTGGAGGAATGGGAGCGCTTGGTTGGCGAGGTCAGCAAACGCGGCCAAACCACGTTTTTTTCCGCCGACAAGACCCCTGGCGATCATCAGGGGCGGACGGACGTCCCGATGCCGGGGATCCGTGAAGTCGTCGAATGGTCGAAAACCAGCCGGGGGGGGGCGGGTCTACGACCTGCTGACCCTCGCCGACGCGGAGGACGCCACGTCCTGCCGCTCGTCCTACGGCCTTTGCGAGTGAGGGCCGCAACATGACGACCGCACCCGCACAGACCCGCCACATTCGGCGGCCCAGCCGTCAATCCACCTGCGCGCCGCCGGTCAACCGGACTAGCGCCAGCGTGCCCGCAACCACTTCAGCGCGCTGAGCGCCCGAGAGGTCGACCACCATGAACCTGCCGCCCATCGTCCAGCGCGCCTTATGGAGGGCTGCCGGCGCCCTCGCCAACCGTCGGCCGGCCGACATCGTGATCGGTGGCGCCACCCGGCCCTACATGCGCCGCTGGTGGGTGATCCCGCGCAACCGGGCGCTCAACATCTATCTGCACAAGTTCCTGCGGGACGATGACGATCGCGCCCTGCACGATCACCCATGGGTCAACTGTTCCATCCTGCTGCAGGGCTCCTACCGGGAGATCCTGCCCACCAGGGGGGGCACGCTCACAACGGTGATCCGGCATGCGGGCGACGTGGTGTTTCGCGGTCCGCGCTCGGCGCACCGGATCGAGCTGATCGACGGCGAGCCCTGCTGGACGCTGTTCCTGACCGGTCCGCGCCTGCGCTCCTGGGGCTTCTGGTGCCAGGGTGCCGGCTGGGTGCATTGGCGCCTGTTCACGTCCGGCCCCAACGGCGAAACCGTTGGGAAGGGGTGTGACCAATGACAACCCTCAACCCGAACACAACGATCGACCTGGCCGCCCTCGTCAACGTCTCGTTGGCCAAGGCGATCAGCGCCGGCACCCTGACCAACGCGATTGACGCGGGCGTAGCCAAAGCGATCGAAAAGATCGCTGATGACGTGACAGGCTACAATAGCCCCTTCCGAAAGCAACTGAGCGAAGCTGTACAATCGGTGCTCGGGTTCGCCCCGGAAGCTCTCGGGTTGACCGGCTACAACTTAGCCATCACGCAAGTCATCAAGGCCAAGCTTGACGCCATCTTGGACGATCAATTGAGCAACAAGTTCACCAAGGACTTGGAGGAGCTGCTCGTCCCAGCCCCAGCCGAGATCAAGATCAGCAAACTGGTCGAGGATTTTAAGCGTTGGGCAATTCGTGAGCGCGCAACAGACGGCGATCGGTGCACCGTGCGGATCGAGCGCGGCAGCTACGGCAACAGCATCTGGGTTCACCTTGATCCGAAGCGCCAAACAGGCATTCACGGGTGCCGATTCGTCATACTGACTGGGAACGGTGAAGGGATCTACTCCCTGACCGACAATGGGCAGGACATGAAGAAGGCCATCCTATCTAAATCTCTTTATGGCTTCCCGCGTGATCTGTTCCAGCTATTGGCGGCCGGCACGAAGTTCGTGTTCGACACCTGGGGCGTCGACGGGGACCTCTACGGCTACGCCGAGGAGGACTGACCCATGTCCTGCGTCGGAGAACAGATCGCCCGCCAATGGGTTGAGCAGCAGATCGAAATCGAGCGGTTGAACCGTCGTATCACGGAACTGCTGGTCGCGAACAACGCGGAGGTGGAGCGCCGCCGGACGGCCGAGGTCAGAGTAACCTGCCTGACCAAAGCGGCCGCCAAAACCAATGAGGAAATCTGCCAAGTCCTCGGTCGCGCCCTCGGCTATCCCGTCCTCGCAGACGACCAGCGAAATTTCCCCGGGGCAACCGCCGCCGATGGTGTCTGCGTGGGCGATCACGTCGCGGAATCCATCGCCGATGAGGCGGCCAGATTCATCCAGACCCATCGCCTGGCGAGCGGTGTTGGATCGGTGGCTACCCATGGCTGATCTGTCCTACACGGTCTTCGTCGGCGCCGAGATCGAACAAGCAGAGATCAAGGATCGCTGGCACCTGACTGGCAAGAAGGCCCGGGACGCAATGCGCATCCTCGGCGAAATACTGGGTCGGGAACCCGTCGTCGGAGATGTCCTGGTCGACCAATCGGGGTCTGTCCGGGTCGACCACATCGCCGATACCCTGCGAGTATCGCCGGAAACAGGAGGTCCCGCCCATGGGTAGGACCGCACACCTCCGGACCATCATGGACAGCCCCAGCCGGGTGGGCTACGTCGCCACCGGCCGACGGTCGGTCGCCTGGATGCACCGGGCGATCGCCAAGTTCGAAGGCGACGCGCCGACCGGCGAAGGTTGGGGTGACCCCGTCACCGTCCGCGCCAAGCTCGACTGGCCCTGCGACCACAAGTGCCGGGGCTGCGATTGCGACGACGAGAGCAGGGCGTGGCGCCTCGGACGTGCTGGTGATCCGGTCTGCACAATCGTCTTGAGCCCGCAGGCCTCCAGCACCATCCGCGCGTGGCTGGCGGCCGCACCCACCGAACCGGCCGAGGTGGCCTATAAGGCCCACGATGGCGATGAGGGGTGGTGTGTCGTTTTCGCAGCCAACGGCGCAGAGGCGCGGCGGCGGGCCGCGAACGAGATGGACTGCGAGTTCTATGAGTTGGAATTTTGCCGCAGAGCCCCAGGGCTTGACCGTTACGCGCCCGGCCCGGTTCCTTTGCAGGCGCTGATCAATGACGGGTGGTGGTTCGAATGCCACGGCTGTTACGGCCGGGTCGACGAGGACACGCCCCGGCCGATCTACGTCGGCGCGGCGGTGTACTGCTGCCCCTGGTGCTGGCTGGACAACATCTCCCAGCGTCTGACCACCAAGGCCGAAGAGCGGGCCGTCAAGGCACGGCTGGCCGCTTTCGCGCTGGAGCGTTGGCCCGGCGTCGAGGTGGTCCGGGACCACGCCTATGTGCAGGTCCGCCCGGGCGGCTCCGTGTCGGTGGAGGACGCCAACGTCGAGTTCCGGTTCCCCGGCGGACAGTGCGCCGTCCTGTACCGAGAGGCCGATCGGGACAAGGACCGGAATGGGCTCTATCCGACGCTCGGCGATTTGCCGGCCTGGAAGGCGTTCGTGGCGCGGGTCGACCGCGGGGAGGCCGCCCAATGAGCGGCCCCACCACAACCAAGGTCGACGTCTACCGCACGGCCGACGGCCGCATCTTCGAGGTCGCCGACCCGTACTACCTCGCGTCCTGCGATGCGTGCGGCTGGGTCGGTTCGACCGAGCTGTGTGGCGGCGGGTATTGGGCTGACGACGAGGATGTCTACTGCCCCGATTGCCATCGGGTTGGGGCCGACATCGGCAAGGTCGCGGAGGCCGCCAAGGTAGTCGAGGTGCTGCAGCCTGATCACGCCACCCTGACCGCCAGCCAGGCCGCCGCGCTGAAGTGGCTCCGCGAGCACAACGGCGACGGTGTGTTCGACCGGAACGGCGTGTTGCTCGCAGCCGGTGAGATGGCGCCCGTCATGCGGTCGACCTGGAACGCCCTGCGCGATCTCGGTCATGTCGAGTTTTACCTCAACAACCGGCGCGTTCGCATCGTCGAGCAGGTGGCGGGATGACCGATCCGAAACCCGCAGCCCGTCTGGGCAGGCCACACGCCCCTTGCTATTGGACGCAGGGGCTCATGCAAAAGCTCTTCGAGGCGGTCGACAGCTCTGGCGTCGCCGAGAACATCATCGCCAAAAGGGCGGGCGTCGCGCGCGGCCTCCTTGGCAATTGGCGCACTGGGAAGCGCGCACCGCAAGCGCTGCTTGCCGCAGACGCCATGCTGCAGGCCATCGGCTACGAGATCGTGATCCGGCGGAAGCCGGCCGCCCGGAGGGCTTGTCCATGAACCTCCGCATTCTCAAGAAGCTGTCGAAGCGCGCCGCCCCGCTGCTGGCGCATTTCCAGCCAAACGGTGAACTGTTCCTGGCCGCCCGGGATGAAAATTACATCGGCAGCACCGTGATAACGGAGCGCAAGCACTGGGACCGGATGCGGTCCGTTCATGCCGATTGCTCCGGCGACCGCGAGATCAAAACGCCGGCCCGCGATGGGAGAGGCTGGGTTTACATGTGTCCGCCATCCACCCCGCTGAAGGGCACTCCGATGGTCGGCGGCATGTCCGACTATTACGAGCCAGAATGGGAGGAGCGCACCGCCTGGGAAGAACTGCGCGAATGCGTCACCTGGCAGGGCCGGCCGGACACCATGACCGATGCCGAGTGGTCGCTCACCCTCCGGATCGCCCGGTGCAAGCCGATCACAGCCGAGGAGATGGACGCCTGGGCTGAGG
>FTCT01004856.1_pt1 | contig 11598 bp, 12 predicted proteins | sample 1658881 | NCBI WGS metagenome assembly FTCT01 (sample SAMEA3914864, study PRJEB12502) | metagenome | biome: forest; material: soil | place: USA | collected 2012-03-12 | depth 0.3 m | reverse complement strand
GGGTGTCGCCCCCGGGCGACGCCCCCAGCCGGTAGGCATTCTCGACCGACTGGGTGCAGGTCGGATAGCGCAGCCGCGGCAGGCGCACCGCGCCCTCGATCGGCGGACAGCCGCCCTGGGTCGCGAAGATCACCTTGCCGCGGTCGAAGCGCGCCTCGCGCAGGCCCTCCGACACCAGCGGCGCGTACTGCTCCATGACGGAATCGCCGATCAGGACCGTGGTCCCCTTGCCCTGCCCCGCCAGCTGCTGGAACAGCGAGCCGTTGTAGTGCAGCGGCTTCATGGCCGGATCCGGGAAGCCGAGATCGTTCAGCGCGCCCATGTAGCGGGCGACCGCGGTGGACGGCATGCGCTCGTGCAGCAGTCCCGCCTTCACCATGCCCCCGAGCACGCCGAAGCAGGCCATCGCCGCCACCAGTCCCTGGATCGCGCGGCGGCGGTTCGGCGCCTTCTGCACCGGCCGCTCGATCAGGTGGTAAGTCAGGAAGGCCAGCGCCAGCGCCGCCAGCACCAGCACCGCTTTCAGGAGCGCCGAGGGCTTTTCGCCTTCGATGATGTAGCCGAAGGACAGCAGCGGCCAGTGCCACAGGTAGAAGGGATAGCTGACCAGGCCGACCGTCACCATCAGCCTGTTGCCGAGCAGGCGGCGGTTGATGAAGGAGGCGTTGCCGGCGGCGATCAGGGCGCAGGTGCCCAGCACCGGCAGCAGCGCCCAGGCGCCCGGGAAATCCGCCTGTCCCTTGATCAGGACGGCGCCCAGCACCAGCAGCACCAGGCCCAGCGTCGACACCAGGCCGGGACGCGGCAGCAGCGGGCTTTTCTTGGTCATCGCATAGGCCACCAGGCCGCCGGAGGCCAGTTCCCAGAAGCGCGACACCGGCGAAAAATAGGCCGCCGCCGGATCGTTGAAGGTGGCGTAGAGCCCGTACAGGAAGGAACCTGTGAGCGTGAGCGCGAGGAAGGCCAAGATGCCGAAGCGGACCCGGAAGCACAGCGCCAGCGCGACCGGCCAGATCAGGTAGAACTGTTCCTCCACACCCAGCGACCACAGATGCAGCAGGGGCTTGGTGACGGAATCGTTGTCCCAGTAACCGGACTCGCTCCACAGCACCAGGTTGGAAACGAAGCCGGCCGCCGCCGCGACGTGCTTGCCGAGCTGGGCGAATTCCTGCTGCAGCAGCACGTACCAGCCGAAGGCCAGCACCGCGAGCACGACGGTGATTAGGGCCGGAAAAATGCGCCTGATCCGGCGCACATAAAAGCCGCGGATCGTGAATTCGCGCTGCCTCAGGTCCTTCAGGATGATCGAGGTGATCAGGAAACCGGAGATGACGAAGAAGATGTCGACGCCGATGAAGCCGGAACGCAGCCACTTGGGCCAGGCATGGAACAGCACCACCAGCCCGACGGCGACGGCGCGCAGTCCGTCGATATCCGGACGGTAGGCGATCGAGTGTGCTGCGCTTCCCTGAATAACTCCCTTGTTGCCCCAGCGAACATCCATGTACCAACCTCCACGTGACGCGTGAGCGCAGTCTTGCTCAACGATTATGGCGTGTCAAACAAGCTGTCAATCGTGCGCCGCAAGGTGCTTGCTTTTGAGTATCGTAGCTGCATGAGCATCGACACTTCTTCCACCCTGCGCCACGTCGTCCTGTTCGCGTTCAGGGAGAACGCCACCGTCGAGCAGATCGATGCGGTGGTCGCCGACTTCGGCACGTTGAAGGACCGCATTCCCGGCATCCTCGCCTACGAATGGGGCAGCAACGTGAGCCCGGAAGGCCTGAACCAGGGCTTCACGCACTGCTTCACCTTGACCTTCGGCAGCGAGGAAGACCGCAACGCCTACCTGCTGCATACGGCTCACCAGGCTTTCGTCGACACCCTGGGCGCCTGCCTGGAGAAATCGCTGGTCGTCGACTACTGGGCGCAATAGGCGTCACGCAAAATTTCCATGTGGAAATGGTAGAATCGGCGACATGCACACGGCATACGCCCAGTGCCAGATTTACCTGGAATTCAGCATGTCCCTTACCAAGCTTGTTTCCGAGAAAAAGGCGCGATTCAACTATATCTACTGCCTCGACCTCATCGCTTTCGTCTGCATTTTCGTCGTCGCGAGCCGGCCCGACGGATTGGCGATCACCGCCAGCGCATTGATCCTGGGCGTCGGTGTGTTGATTTACCGATGCGCACTGGGCGTCAAGGCGAAGCTCAACGCACCGGCGAGGCAGCGCAAGGCCGAACACGAGTTCGGCCAGCGCCGCCAGGCCGCGGCGACCGCCACGGCGCCCCTCCCCGCCAGGCCCGCAAGCAAGTCCTGGCTGCGCGATTCGGACTAGCGAATCAGGCTGCGGTCTTGCCCGACAGGCGCTTGAGGCGTTCCAGCGCGCTCTCGCCGGCCGTCTCAGGCTGGCTGACCGACTTGCGGATCGCATCGAGTTCGGCCTGCTGGTCGAGCGGCTTCTGGCCGATGTCGGCGACGATGCGCAGGCCGGCCGCTTCGTTGCTGACGGCCTGGGCGCGCTTGGTGAGCGCGTTCAGCGCCGTCGAGTTGCCGTGCATGCCTGACAGGCCGGCCAGCTGGGCCTGGCGCTCCATGCGCAGTTCCTGCAGTTCCTTCTGGGCCTTGGCCGCGGCCAGCTGCTGGATCGCCTTGCGCGCCTGGGCGTCGAAGTCGGCGAGCTGCCTGGACAGCGCATCGACGATCTTCTGCAGCTCGTCCATGTAAGCCCTGGCGTCCGCCTCTTCCTGGATCTCCTGCGGCAGGCGCGCCTTGTTGGCTTCCAGCTCGTCGCAGAACAGGGTCACCGTGGCTTCCGAGATGGTGCCGGCCGCCAGGCGTTCGGCCAGCTTCTCGGCGGCGCGTTCGTCGCTGGCGATCAGGTTCTGCAGGTTGACCACGTCCTGGTGCTCCTTGTCGAAGGAAGCGCGCGCCGTCGCCAGCAGCTGCGCGGTGTCGCGCAGGGTGTCGACCAGGCGGTCGCGGTCGGCCTCGGTCGCGGTCTCCGGATCGAAGTTGGCGATGGCTTCCGAGATCCGGTCGCCGAGGGCGCCGAAGTGTTTCGTCACCAGCCGTGCAGTCAGGCCCCATCCGCTTGCGTTGCTCATTGTCTTTCCTTTCGTTGGTAAAGATGAAGATGTCACTGAATGACGATGCGTTCCTGCTCCATCGGGATGCCGATCACGAAGTCGACGTGGATGCCGCGCTTCGAGGTGTCGCCATCGACGCTTTCGATGATCTCGGTGGTGATCAGCAGATATTCGCGTCCGCCGCCCGCCAGCTCGCGCACATAGGGCATGAAGTAGAGCTCCTGGCGCAGGCCGTGCAGGCCTTGGGCGTCGTCGATGCGGATCTCGCGGCCGTGGAAGGGCTGGACGAAGTCCGCGCTGCTGCCTCCGGCATCGCGCACGTAGTCGAGTCGTTCGCTGTCGCCGAACACCGCCGCCAGTTCCGGCTCGCCCAGCATGTCGGCCAGCTGCTCGCGCCATAGCGTGTAGCCGGGGTCGCCGAGGCCGCAGCCGGCCTGGCCGGTGTAGGCGTCCTGGTCGTCGGCGGTTTCCGGGACCACGCGCGCCAGCTGGGTGCAGTAGAGGATCTCGGCGACCTTGCCGTCGTCGCCGCAGAACACCTGCAGGAATTTCTCTTTCGCGTCCTCGTCGCCCTTGTCCAGGTAGAGACGATACAGCTCGGTATCCGGCTGCAGGCGCATCTGCGAGACCGCCAGGACGCGGGTGTCGCCCGGCGCCGGCGTGACGATCAGCGAACCGTTGGCCTGGGCGCGGATGATCGGCGAGTGCTGCATCTGCACCACGCTGCCGATGCGCGCGTCCAGCGGCACCCCCTCGTCCATCCGCGCCTCGCCCTGCGCGACGCCCTTCTTTGCCGCGATGCCGCGCACGTAGCTGAATACATCCTTCCAGGCCATCTGCTCAATTCCTTTCGAATGAATAATTCGGTTTGCCGGCGGTGCGGCGGGCTTTCGCACGCTTCCATGCGAAGTAGACGCACCAGCCGATCAGCGACAGCACGCACAGCCAGGCGAAGGTAGCGAACAGCGAGCCGCCGCTGTCCTTCGCCGCGGGCGCCGGTGCCGTGCCTGGTGCCGCCGCGCCGCTGCCGGTGCCGCCGGTGCCGACACTATTGGCGCCGGCCTGGCTGGCAAGGTCGCCGGCGGAACCGTCCGGCGCCGGGTAATAGCCGCCGCCGTTGCCGCCGTTGCCGGCGTGATTGCCGTTGGCATGCGCGTTTGCCGCCTGCCGCGCCAGGATGGCGCCGGCCACGATGTGTCCCAGGCCGCTGCCGCCGTTGTTGTTGTTGACGATGATCGGCGGCTGCGCCGGCGGCGCGTTCCCGTAGCCGTAGCCGTAGCCGTAGCCATTGCCTTGCTGCGGCGCGCTCGTGTCGCGCTGCTCATAGCCCGGCGACGGCCGCGCCGTATCGCGCGACTCCCGTGCCGCCTGCGCCGCGCGGCGTTCGTCCAGGGTGCGCAGCGCATTCGCGTCCGACCTCTCCTTGTCCAGCTTGCGCGACAGCGCCGAATCCGACTTTCGCGCATCCGGAGACCGCGATGAGCTGAAGGAGCCGAAGCCGCCCGACGAGGACTTCGACGGCTTCGGCGACGAGAAGGACTTCGATGACGACGACGACGAGGACGACGACGAACGCTGCGACGAGAACCCGCTCTTGAAGGACGAGGAGCTGGACGGCTTTGCATCCACCGGGACTGAAGCCAGCGGCAGGATCAGCGCGAACGCCAATGCGACATGTGCATACTTCGAAAAGGGCTTCAGCATGGTCAGGAGGGCCGACGAAAGTTAGAATCAGGATAACGACGGGCATGTTGACATGCACCGGTAAAAATATCAAAGGATTACCATGACCCGACGCTACATGGACATGAACCAGCACGATGCCCTCTACACGGTGGCCCGCAAATACCCGGGCGGACTGGAAGCGCTGGCGCGCGAACTGGGCATCTCGGTGAACGTCCTGCGCAACAAGCTGGCGCCGACGATCGCCTCCCACTATCCGTCCTTCGAAGAGGTGTCGCTGATCGTCGAGCGCTGCCACCAGGCCGGCGTGCCGGACGCCCACCTGCCCCTGCACGCCCTGCTGGTGCGTCATGGGATGGCGGCCTTCGTGGTGCCGCAGCCGGAGAGCGCGCGCCAGGACGACCTCTCGCAGACCGTGTGCCGGGTGATGAGCGAAGTGGGAGCGGTGGCCGAAGCCGTGTCGAGCGCATTGATCGATGGTAGGGTCACACCGGCGGAGGCCGACCTGATCGAGCGCAAATTCCAGTCGGCCTTGTCGGCGCTGGGCGCCTGGCGCGCCCGCCTGCGCAAGGAGGCGGACGCCGGCATTCACTAGGAACCCAGCCGGGCCTGGGCTTCCGCCGCCTCTTCGCGTGCCTGGCCGCGCAGCGAGCGCAGGAACAAGCCGAGCCCGCCGAAGGCCAGCACCAGGATGCAGATGAGTTCGAAGGCCGACATGGTCCTCAGGCTCATGCTGAGCGAGGCGATCACGCCGAACACCAGGCCGGCCAGGGAGCCGACCGCCAGCAGCCAGCCCAGGACACTCCTGGCGTCATAGAAGATCATGGCGATACCGATGATCAGGGGAATCAGGATGATGCCGCCCGTGATGCCCAGGCCGCCGATGCCGAACAGGCGCGTGCCCCAGCCGAAGGCCGAGCTGACCACCACGCTGTCGAGCAGCAGGTAGAAGCCGCCGCACATCATGATCAGGCCGAGGAAAAACTGGCCGGTACCGCCGCTGGTTCCGCCTGCCCCGCGCATTGCCGCCTCCGTGGATGAGTATTGACGAACGGTGCCACTATAACAAAAGGCTTTCGCACGTGGCTTCGGTTTTTTCGAAGTCAATATCCGAAAAACTGCGCTTTTTGCGATCAATACATTGTTTTATCCTTACACTCTGGAAATACAACCTCCATGGGGTAAGCAATCATGAAACGCATCTTTCTTTTTCTCGCTACGAACCTGGCCATCATGCTCGTGCTGGGCATCTCGGCCAGCCTGCTCGGCGTCAACCGCTCCCTGACCGCCAGCGGCCTCAACCTGGGCACCCTGCTCGGCTTCGCGGCGCTGATGGGCTTCGGCGGCGCCTTCATCTCGCTGTGGCTGTCCAAGCCGATCGCCAAGTGGAGCACGGGCGCGCGCGTGATCCAGCAACCGTCGAATGCCACCGAAGTGTGGCTGATGAACACGGTCGCGTCCCAGGCCCAGCGCGCCGGCATCGCGATGCCGGAAGTGGCCGTCTATGAAGGCGCGCCGAACGCCTTCGCCACCGGCGCGACCAGGAATTCGTCGCTGGTGGCGGTGTCGACCGGCCTGCTGCAGTCGATGACCCACGAAGAGATCGAGGGCGTGCTGGCGCACGAGGTGGCCCACATCGCCAACGGCGACATGGTCACCCTGACCCTGATCCAGGGTGTGGTGAATACCTTCGTGGTGTTCCTGGCGCGCGTGGTCGCCTATGCGGTCGACAGCTTCCTGCGCCGCGACGAGGAAAACAGCGGCCCCGGAATGGCCTTCTACGTCACCTCCTTCGTCTGCGACCTGCTGTTCGGCCTGGTGGCCAGCATCATCGTGGCCTGGTTCTCGCGCCAGCGCGAATTCCGCGCCGACCGCGGTTCGGCCAATATCATGGGCACCCCGCGTCCGATGATCGCGGCCCTGCGCCGCCTGGGCGGCATCGAACAGGGCGACCTGCCGAAGAACATGGCCGCATCGGGCATTGCCGGCGGTGGTATGCTGTCCCTGTTCAGCACCCACCCGTCGTGCGAAGAGCGCATCGCCGCCCTGCAGCGCGCGTAAGACGGGGATTCGAAAGAGACCAGGCACCACATGCGGCATTCACCCCTGGCGCAATCCGCGCTCCCCCTGCTGTTCGCGATCGGGCTCGCGTTCGTGCTGCGGCACTTCGTGGGTTCGCTCGCCTGGGCGGGCCTGCTGGCGGTGATCACCTGGCCCCTGCACGAACGCCTGCTGCGGCGCGGCTGGCCGCGTCCGCTCAGCGCGGCCTTCCTGGTCGCGCTGCTGGTGGCCGCGTTCGCCGGTCCGTCTTTTGTCCTGTTCAACACCCTGAGCAGCGAACTGGCCGGCGTGCAGCGCCTGCTGGCCCACCTCAACGAAGCCGGCGTGCCGGTGCCGGCCTGGCTGGCCGACCTGCCGATGGTGGCCGAGCCGGCGGTCAAGTGGTGGAACGAGCACCTGGCCCGGCCGGGCGGCATCGGCACCCTGATCCGCAGCACCGTCGGCGACATCATGCCGCACCTGACCGGCGCGGCGCGCACCTGGGGCTCGATCATCCTGGCCAACGCCCTCTACCTCTTCCTGGCCCTGCTCACCCTGTTCATGCTGTACGTGCACGGCCCGGCCGTGGTGCGCTACACCGACCGCGCCGGCGAGCGCCTGCTGCCGGCCTACTACGCCAACCTGCGCTGGCTGTTCCCGCTGTCGGTGCGCGGCACCGCGCTGGGCCTGTGCTCGGTCGCCATCCTCGAGGGGGTGGTGCTCGGCATCGCCTACTTCCTGGCCGGCGCGCCGGCGCCGGCCCTGCTGGGCGTGATCACCGGCTACCTGGCCCTGGTGCCGGGCGGCGCGCCGCTGTCCTTCACCATGGTCTCCCTGCTGCTGCTGGGCCAGGGGCACTCGGGCGCGGCGCTGGGCCTGTTCAGCTGGGGCGCCATCGAGCTCTTCATGGTCGACAAGTTCATCCGCCCCAAGCTGATCGGCCACCGCGTCAACCTGCCCTTCCTGGCCGTGCTGTTCGGCCTGCTCGGAGGCGTCTCGACCCTGGGCGTGATCGGCCTCTTCGTCGGCCCCTTCATGATGGCGATCCTGTTCGGCTGGCTGCGTGCGGGACACTCAGACAATACCACCGACCATACCAGTCGCCACCTCAAGGATCAGCAACTTAATTGAAACTGGTATCATATTTTTGCATACCACTTAAATACCTGTTGACACGCCTACCGGCTGCTCCTATAGTGCCCTGACCTTCCCCGGCACGAACTCAACATGATCGATTATCTTCTCGGCGTCGACGGCGGCGGCACCGGCACGCGTGTACGCCTCGCGCGTGCGGATGCGCATCCCGGCGATCCTGGACTGGCCCAGGGCCTAGGGGGCCCCTCGGGGCTGAGCCTCGGCATCCATCGCGCCTGGGACGCCGTCCGGCAGGCCGCCGGCGCCGCCTTCGCGGCCGCCGGCATCGAACCGCCCCCGCCCGGCCGCGTTGCCATCGGCCTCGGCCTGGCGGGCGTGCACAACAAGCAGTGGGCGGCCGAATTCGTGGCCGCCAATCCCGGCTACGCGGCGATCCGCCTCGAGACCGACGCCTTCACCACCCTGATGGGCGCCCATGGCGGCGCGCCCGGCGCCATCGTCGCGATCGGCACCGGCAGCGTCGGCGAAGTGCTGTTCGCGGACGGGACCCGGCGCGAAGTCGGCGGCTGGGGCTTCCCCGCCGGCGACGAGGCCAGCGGCGGCTGGATCGGCCTGCGCGCCATCGGCCACATCGAGCAGGTGCTGGATGGCCGCCGCCAACCCAGCGCCTTCGCCGACAGCATCATCGAAGCCTGCGGCGGCAGCCGCGACGCAATCCAGGTCTGGCTCGGCAAGGCCACCCAGACCGCCTACGCCAGCCTGGCGCCGATCGTACTGCGCCATGCTGACGACCCGGTAGCGAGGGCCATCCTGCTCGACGCCGGCGCCGAAGTCGCCCGCATCGCCCAGGCCCTCGATCCCGATGGCAGGCTGCCGCTGGCCCTGTGCGGCGGCCTCGGTGCGGCCCTGTGCGACTTCCTCCCCTCCGGCCTGCCGGCGCGCACCACGCCGCCGCAGGGCGATTCCGCGGCCGGCGCGCTGCGCATGATTCAGCTTCACCTTGCAAGGAAGTACAGCCAATGAAAGGCAATATCCTCACTCCCGGCGGCTGGATCCGCGGCGAAATCCACCTGCTCGAGGGCGAACCGAACACCATCGCCGCCATCGACGGCCAGGCCGCCGATCCCTCGTCCAACGGCGACGACTACATCCTGCCCGGCTTCATCGACCTGCACGTCCACGGCGGCGCCGGCCGCGACATGATGGAAGGCGGCGACGCCCCGCACGTGATCGCCCGCCTGCACGCCAGGCACGGCACCACCAGCCTGCTGGCCACCACCATGACCGCGCCGGTCGAGGACATCGAACGCGCCCTCTCCGCCATCGGCGGCGCCTGCAAGCAGCGCGGCAAGGACGAAGCCCGCATCCTCGGCGTCCACCTCGAAGGGCCCTACATCAACTCGGGCAAGCTGGGCGCCCAGCCGCCGTTCGCGCGCGAAGCCTCGATGGACGAAGTGAAGCGCTTCAACGGCCAGGCGCCGATGCGCCTGATTACCGTGGCGCCCGAGGTCGACGGCCATCTGGCGCTCGTCAGGCAGATGGCGGACGCCGGCATCCGCGTGCAGATCGGCCATACCACCGGCTCGTATGAAGACGGCGTCAAGGCGCTGGAAAACGGCGCGGCCGGCTTTACCCACCTGTTCAACGCCATGCCCGGCCTGCACCACCGCGAGCCCGGCATGGCCGGCGCCGCGCTGGCGCATGCGCAATACGCCGAGATCATCCCCGACTTGCTGCACGTGCATCCGGGCGCGATCAAGGTGGCGCTGCGTTCGATTCCGAAGCTGTTCTGCGTGACCGATTCGACCGCCGCCGCCGGCATGCCGGACGGCCAGTACATGCTGGGACGCCAGGTGGTCCATAAATGCATGGGCGGCGTGCGCCTGGCCGACGGTACGCTGGCAGGCAGCACCCTGACCATGGACCAGGCGCTGCGCAACCTGGTCTCGATCGGCCTGTCGATCGAAGACGCCTCGCGCCGCGTGTCCACCAATGCCGCCGACTACCTCGGCGAAACCCGCCGCGGGCGCCTGGCGCCCGGCTGCTTTGCCGACCTGGTCGTCCTCGACCGTAACCTGAATATCAAAGCCGTCCATATCGAAGGAGAAGTCTGTGAGCCTTGATGCCACCTCGCTGATGCTGGAAGAAGCCAGGTCCGCCGCCCATTGCGTCGCCCTGCAACTGTCGAACGACGTCGATCGCTATGAGGAACTCGGGCGCCAGCTACGCGCCGCCAGCTTCAACAACGTGGTGACGGTGGCGCGCGGCAGCTCGGACCACGCGTCCAGCTACTTCGCCTACCTGACCATGGCGCGCCTGGGCCGCCTGGTGACCTCGCTGCCGATGTCGCTGGTGACCCTGTATAAATCGCCGCTGCAGACCCTGGGCACGCTGGCGGTGTCGATCTCGCAGTCGGGCCAGAGCCCGGACGTGGTCGAGCCGATCCGCTACTTCCGCGACGGCGGCGCCACCACGGTCGCGCTGGTCAACGACATCGAGTCGCCGCTCGCCAAGGCCGCCGAATGGGCGATGCCGCTGCACGCCGGCAAAGAGAAATCGGTCGCCGCGACCAAGAGCTTCATCACCAGCCTGACCGCCGGCGCCCGCCTGGTGGCCGAATGGCAGGGCGACGCCGAGTTGAAGGACGGCCTGCGCGCCCTGCCCGACTCGCTGCAGCGCGCGCTCGATGCGGACTGGTCGAAGGCGATCGAGATCCTGGCCCCGGCCCGCAACATCATGGTGGTCGGCCGCGGCATCAGCTTCCCGGTGGCGCTGGAGTCGGCCCTGAAATTCAAGGAGACCTCGGCCCTGCAGGCGGAAGCCTTCTCCGGCGCCGAGATCAAGCACGGCCCGATGGCGCTGATCGAGGAAGGCTATCCGCTGCTGATCTTCGCGACCCGCGGCCCGGCGCAAGCCGGCCTGGTAGCGCTGGCCGAAGAGATGCGCGGACGCGGCGCGCGCGTGCTGCTGGCGGCGCCGCAGGACGTGCCCGGCCGCGACCTCGACCTGCCGGTGGCGTCGACCCCGGACCTCGACCCGATCGTGGCGATCCAGGCCTTCTACGTGATGGCGGCGCAGCTGTCGAAGGCGCGCGGCCTGAACCCGGACCAGCCGCGCCACCTCAGCAAAGTCACCAGGACCAACTAAACGAACCAAGCCTATCAAGCGCATCATGAACGATTACCGCAAACTCGCCGGCCAGCTGATCATGATCCGGCTGTTCGGCACGGAACTGGATGCGGACACCGCCGCCTTCATCCGCGAGAACGCCATCCGCGGCGCCTGCCTGTTCCGCCAGAACATGACGGACGCCGAGCAACTCACTCGCCTCAATACCGGTCTGCGTGAAGCGATGGGGCCGAAGGCCCTGATCGCCCTCGACCAGGAAGGCGGCGCCGTGGTGCGCTCGCTGTGGGTGCCGCCGCCGCCGTCGGCGATGGCGCTGGGCGCGGCCGACGATACGGTACTCGCGAAGGAAGTCGGCGCCGCCGTCGCCCGCGCCGTGAAGTCCATGGGCTTCAACTGGAACTTCGCGCCGGTGCTGGACCTGAACAACAATCCGCTGAACCCGGTGCTCGCCGAGCGCTCCTTCGGCGCCGATCCGCAGCGCGCGGCCGAGCTGGCGATGGCCTGGATGGACGGCAGCGAATCGGAAGGCGTGGCCTGCTGCGTCAAGCACTTCCCCGG